>Ga0075423_10006450_pt1 | contig 11016 bp, 1 predicted proteins | sample SoiMethybrSBSTD2_FD_80114 | JGI IMG/M metagenome (GOLD analysis project Ga0075423, IMG submission 80114) | Bulk soil microbial communities from a Populus tree surrounding site in Tennessee, USA - Soil MetaG P. TD hybrid SBSTD2 | ecosystem: Environmental > Terrestrial > Soil > Tree plantation...
GCAAAGAAGCGCTCCTGCACCTCGGCGGGCAGCGCCTCGCCGCTACAGATCACCCGACGCAGCGAGCGACATGCGTCCAGCCCCGGTTGCTCAAGGAATAGGCGCAGCATCGAGGGCACGAAGTGCAGCGTGGAAATCTGAGAGCGCGCGATCAGATTGGACAGGTAGGCGGGATCTTTGTGTCCCTGCGGCTGGGCCACGACGAGGCGCGCGCCGCTGAGCAGCGGCCAGAAGAACTCCCAGACCGACACATCGAAGCTGAAGGGCGTTTTCTGCAGCACATGGTCACGGGACGTTAGCCCATAGGTATCCTGCATCCACAGCAGGCGATTGACAATCGCGCCGTGGCTGTTCACCGCGCCCTTGGGCTGGCCGGTCGAGCCCGAGGTATAGATCACATAGGCCGGGTGCTCCGGGAGCACGCTGCTCGCAGGTGCGGTGGCGGGAGCGTGGGCGATGGTTGGCCAATCGGCGCGCAGATTTACGATTTTGGATTTACGATTTACGATTGAGGTCTGGGATTCCTCCAAATCGTCAATCGTCAATCGTAAATCGTAAATTGAGTCGGTGATCAGCACCGCCGCCTGAGCATCTTCAAGCATAAAGGCCAGCCGTGCGGGCGGGTAGTCCGGGTCGAGCGGCAGATAGGTGCCGCCGGCTTTCAGAATCCCAAGCAGCCCGACCACCAACTCCAGTGAGCGTTCTAGACAGATGCCTACTCGCACCTCCGGCCCGACCCCCAATGATCGCAGGTGCTGCGCCAGCTGGTTGGCCCGCGCATTCAGCTCGCGGTAGGTCAGGTGGAAAACGCTGAAGGCTGAAGGCTGAAGGCTGAAGGCTGAAGGCTGAAGGCTGAAGGCTGAACCATCGAAGACCAGCGCGATCGCGTCGGGCGTTCGCTCGGCCTGCCGCTCGATCAGTGTATGCAGACAGAGGTTGGCCGGGTAATCGACATCCGTGGCATTCCAGGTAACAAGCAGTTGCTGGCGCTCCAGCGGGGTCAGAAGTGGCAGCTCGCTCAGGCGCCGAGAGGGATCGGCGACGATGCCCGCCAGTAGGGTTTGGAGATGGCCCGCCATCCGCGCTATCGTCTCGGACTCGAACAAATCGGAGTTATACTCCAGCATGCTGACCAGCCCCTCAGCCGAATCGATCATCGAGAGGGTCAGATCAAATTGAGCAGTCCCATTGTCGATCACCAGCGGGTCCAGTGTCAGCTGCGGCAGCTGCTGTGTGGCTAGTGGGTCATCCTGGAGGATAAACAAAGCCTGGAACAACGGCTGGCGGCTCAGGTCGCGCGTGGGCTGCAGCTCCTCGACCAGCTTCTCGAACGGCAGATCCTGATGCGCATAGGCGCCCATACACGTCTGGCGCACGCGCGCCAGCAGCTCACGGAAGGTTGGGTTGCCGGCGAGATCGGTGCGCAGCACCAGCATGTTGATGAAACAGCCGATTAACCCTTCGATCTCCAGTTGATGGCGACCCGCTATCGGCGATCCGACGACGATATCGCGCTGCCCGCTGTAGCGCGCGAGCAGTGTCTGAAACGCGGACAGTAGCAGCATGAACATAGTCGCGCCTTCGGACTGAGCCAGCGCGGCAAGGTCAGCGCGCAACGCCTGCCGGAGCACCAACGGCTGGCGCGCCCCACGGAAGGTCTGGATGGGCGGGCGCACATGGTCGGTGGGCAGATTCAGGGTTGGTAGATCGGCCAGAGAGCGACGCCAGTAGGCCAGCTGAGACTCCAGCACCTCGCCCTGCAGCCACTGGCGCTGCCAGACCGCGTAGTCGGCATACTGGATCGGGAGCGCGGCGAGCGTCGGGAGGCGACCGGCGATGAAAGCATCGTAGAGTGTCGCCAACTCGCGGATGAAAATGTTCATCGACCAGCCATCCGAGACGATGTGATGCATCGTCAGAATGAGCACATGGTCGGCATCGCTCAAGCGCAGCAACATAGCGCGCAGCAGTGGCCCCTGGCCCAGATCAAACGGTTGCTGGATCTCAGCGCCGGCCAGCTGCCTGATCGTATCTGCATCCGCGCCTGGGATGTCGACGATCGGCAGCGATACCATCAGCGTTGGGATGATAACCTGGAGCGGGCGCCCGTCAACGATCGGGAAGACAGTTCGCAGCGCCTCGTGGCGCTGTACGATGATGTTCAGGGCGCGCTGAAATGCGGCGGTATCCAGTAGCCCATTGAGTCGCACGACAGTGGGCACATTATAGAAGGGATTTCCCGGCTCCAGCTGGCTCAGGAACCAGAGCCGCTGTTGCGCAAAGGAAAGCTCGGCAGTGCTGCGATCACCTGCGCGCGGGATGATCGGCAGACGTGATAGATCGAATCCGCGCTCCCTGAGCAGCCTTGTGAGCAGCTCGCGCTTCTGCGGCGAGAGATCGGTCATACGGTTGAACACGTCGCTCATGGCGCGGCATCTCCGTCCGGCTGCCGCCCGAACAACAGTGTCGAGACCTCGTCTTCCGAGAGATGCTCGACCATCTGCAAGATCTCTTCGAGCGTCTCGACCTGGTCGCCCGGCGTCGGGTTGGCCGCGATACTCGCCGCGAGTTCCGCCACGGTCGGCGACTCAAACATGGTGTGGAGCGATACGTCGGCCTGACACTCGGCACGCAGCCGCGAGATGAGCTGGATGCCGAGCAGCGAGTGCCCGCCGAGATCAAAGAAGTTATCGTGGATGCCGACTGGTGTGATACGCAGCAGATTCTCCCAGATCTGGACGATCCGGCTCTCAAGCTCGGTTCTGGGGGCGACATACGCGGTCGGTATATTGCGGCGCGGGTGCCGTTCTGCCCCGCTCTCCGGCTGCGCATCCAGATTCGCCTGAGCCCCCGCACGCCTACTCCACTGGTCGAAGCGGGTCGTGAGATCGCCGGTTGAGACGATGACCTGGGCGGTCGGGGGCAGTGCAATGATCCGCTGGAAGATCGCGGCGCCTTCCTGGGGCGTGATCGCCAGCTCGGCCAGGCTAGCGCCCAACCTGGTGCGCCGCTCCTGTTGCGCGGCTGGCTGCCAGGCTTCCCAATTCACGCTGATCCACGGCACAGGGGACTCTTGATTATGGCGATGCGCGAAGACATCCATAAACAGATTCGCCGCAGCATACGCGCTAAAGCCAAGCCCGCCCAAGATCGGAGACAGCGAGGAGCAGAGGATGCAGAAGTCCAGATTCTGTCCAGCTAATACCGTCTCAAGGACCTGGAGCCCGTGGACTTTGGCCTGAAACTGCCATTCGCTCTCGGTTGGTCCCAGCGTATGGACCGCACGAAAAGCCTGCTCCCCAGTCGCGCCGGCGGCGTGGATGACACCGTGGAGCGCTCCAAACCGGGCCTGGACCTGGTTGATCACCGACTGCATCTGCGCGTGGTCGGCAACATCGGCGCTCAGCGCCAGCACGGTCGCGCCACGCTCCTCCAGAGCCCGAATGGCGCGGATCTTCACGCTGATGGCATCATGCTCCTCGTGCCCCGCCAGCCAATATTCCCACAGCGACCGGTCGGGGAGCGCCGAACGGCCGACGAGGACCAGCTGGGCCTGGGCCGAACGGGCCAGCTCATCTGCAAGCGTCAGACCGACATATCCCAGGCCGCCGGTGATAAGATAGACCCCACCTTGCTGGAGCCGCGGCCGTCCGACCTGAACCTCGCCAGCCGCAAGCGGCTCGAAGATCTGCACCCAGCGGTAACCTCCGCGGTAGGCGACCAGCGGGTCGGATAGCCCAGATGTTAGCTCGGCCAGCAGCTGGCTGGCTAGCTGCTCCTGGCGCGCCCTGGTTGGAGGAAGAACAGTATCTATCGAGCGGCAGGTGATCTGCGGATACTCCTGGGCAATAACCCGCGCCGGCCCCAGCACGGTCGCCTTCTCGGCGATCAGCTGCTCTTCGCCCGTGACCGCCTGCATGTTGCTTGATACGACCATGATCTCAAGCGGATCGGCGTCGTGGTGCTGATCCAGCGCCTGGGCCAGGAAGATCAAGCTATAAAACCCCCTGAACTGGGCCTGCTCGAACGAATCGACGCTGGACCCGACGCTCCAGAAGTGTACGACGCGTGCCGGCCTTAGACCGCGCGCGCCGAGATCAGCTAGCAGTGCGACATAGTCGGTACGCTGCCGCGGATCGAGCGCATAGCTGCGCTCGCCCAGCCGAGCAAACTTCGTCTCCGCCAGCACTGTCACGACATCCTGGCCGGCTTGCTCCAGCTGCTGTGCCAGCGTAGCGCCAAGCCCTTGCGTATCGAGAAACAGCAGCCACCCCGACCGCCGCTCGGCCTGCTGGCCCGGCTCAAACGGCTGAGGTAACCCGGTGCGCTTCCACGAGGGCACGTAGAACCAGTCGTCCTGATCCGGCTTTTTGTGCAGCGGCCCGTGGCGAACATAGCCGTCTGCGCCCAGGCGCCGCTCGACCCAGTAGCGCTGGCGCTCAAAAGGGTACGTCGGGAGCGCCACCCGGTGCCGCCGCTCATGCGCAGAGAATGCCTGCCAATCAACCGACGCCCCGGCCATCCAGAGCCGGCCCAGGCTCTCCAGCAAGCCTGCCTGTTCGGAGTGCCGCTCATAGGCCGGGCGCAGCGACGACACAACCACACTCTCGTCCACCCCCTTGCTGGTCGGATGCTGTAGCGCCAGACTCCCCAGCCCCTGGTTTGGCCCCACTTCCAGCAGCACCGGCTCCGGCAATTGCCAGATCTGCGCCAGGCTCTCGGCAAAGCGCACGGGCTGGCACATATGCGCCGCCCAGTAGTGCGGATCGGTCGCCTCCGCCGCGCTGATCCATGTGCCACTCACATTCGACAGGTAGGGGATGCGCGGCGGCTGGAGGGTGAAGCTTTGCACCAGCTCGGCATACGCCTCGCGGATCGGCACCAGCATACGGGAGTGCAAGGCATGCGTAGTTTGCACGCGCCGCGTTGCCACCCCGCCGGTGGTGAGTTGCTGCTCCAGCGCCTCCACCGCTGAGGGCGGCCCGCCGACCACACACAGCGACGGTCCATTGATCGCCGTCAGCGAAAGCTGGTCGCTCAGCAGCGGCTCCAGCTCGGCCTCGCCCAGCGCGACCGCCAGCATGGCGCCTTCCGGCAAGGTCTCGATCAGCTGGGCACGCCTGACGATCAGCGTGAGCGCGTCTTCGAGCGAGAAAACACCGGCCAGGCAGGCGGCTACATACTCGCCGATACTATAGCCAAGCAGCGCCATTGGCCGCACTCCCCACCCGATCCAGAGCTGGGCCAGGGCGTAGGCGATCACAAACAGCGCCGGCTGCGCCAGCCAGGTCTGGTCCAGCACACTGCCTGAATCAGACGAAGGACGAACGACGAAGGACGAAGGACTCGATTCGTCGTTCATCGTTCGTCGTTCGTCGTTCGTCGTGGGGTAGAGCACCTCGCGAATGTCCAGCCCCAGCAGCGGTTTGAGCAGCTCGGCGCAGCGATCAACCTGCTCGCGAAAGAGCGGCTCGGACTGATAGAGCTCTCGCCCCATGTGGAGATACTGCGCGCCCAGCCCTGGAAACAGAAAGACGATCGAGGGCTGCTCGGCTGCGCAGCCGCTCAGCACTCGCTTGGGGTCGAGCCTTTCCAGCGTGCCGAGGGCATCCGCAAGGTCGGTACAGACGAGCATCTGTCGCTGGCGGAAGGCGCTGCGCCCGGCCTGCAAGGTGTAGGCGACATCGGCGAGGTCGAGACCCGGATGCTGTCGTAAGAACGCGGCGAGATTCTTGCTCGCCGCCTCAAGCGCGGTCTCGGTCTTGGCAGAGAGCACCAGGAGCTGCCAAGGCCGGGATGAGCTACCAGGCTCTAGTGCTGGGGCCTGTTCGAGCACGATATGCGCATTGGTCCCACCCAGGCCAAAGGCGCTGACTCCGGCCCGGCGTGGGTGGCCGTTGCTGGGCCAGTCGGAGAGCGTGGTGTTGACATAGAACGGGCTGTGGGCAAAATCGATATTTGGGTTGGGGGTCTCATAGTGCAGGCTGGGCGGCAGCTGGCCGTGCTGAAGCGCGAGGGTCGTCTTAATCAGGCCGGCGACCCCGGCGGCGGCATCAAGGTGGCCGATGTTGGTCTTGACCGCGCCGAGCGCGCAGAAGCCCGTCCGCGCGACGTTGGTGCCAAACGCCTGCGTCAGCGCTGCGACCTCGATCGGGTCACCCAGGGCCGTCGCCGTGCCATGCGCCTCGACGTAGCTCACGGTGTCGGGCGCAACCTCGGCCAGCGCCAGCGCCTCGGCGATGACCGCCGCCTGACCGTCGACGCTGGGCGCGGTGTAGCCGACCTTCTGCGCGCCATCGTTGTTGATCGCCGAGCCTTTGATCACCGCGTAGATCTGATCGCCGTCTGCCAGCGCATCGGCCAGCCGCTTCAGCACCACCAGGCCGATCCCGCTGCCGCTCACACCTCCCTGAGCATTGGCATCGAAGGTCCGGCAATGGCCGTCGGGCGAGGATATGCCGTCCTCGTGATACAGATAACCCGTCTTCGCGGGCACAGCGACCGACACGCCACCGGCTAATGCCAGATCGCACTCATGGTGCAGCAGCGCCTGGCAGGCCAGATGGGCCGCCACCAGCGATGTTGAGCACGCGGTCTGCACATTAACGCTTGGTCCGCGCAAATTGAGCTTATACGAGACGCGCGTGGTCAGAAAGTCGCGGTCGTTGGACATCACCGTGTGGAAGCCCCCCAGCGCCTCGACGACATCTGGGTTGCTGGAGAGATTCAGCCAGTAATGGTTCAGGCTAACTCCAGCGTACACTCCCGTTGGCACTAGGGTCGCATCAGGCGCATAGCCGGCGTGCTCCAGCGCCGCCCAGGCGCATTCCAGGAACAGGCGCTGCTGCGGGTCCATGATTTCGGCCTCACGCGGGCTGTACCCGAAGAAGGCCGCATCGAACAGCTCGATACCCTCCAGCGCCCCGACGGCTTTGACATAGTTCGGGTCTGCCAGGGCGGCGGGGCTGATCCCCGCGGCCAGCAGTTCCTGATCGGAAAAGCGAGCGATCGACTCGACGCCGTCACAGAGATTCTGCCAGAACGTGGCGACATCCGGCGCGCCGGGGAAGCGCCCGCTCAGCCCGATGATCGCAATCGCGGTGTCGGAGGCTTTTGAGAGCGGGGTCGATCGGACGGTCAGCGCTTCCGCCGGTTGTGCCGACCCCGTCAGCAGCGCGCGCCGCCGCGCAGCACGCTCATAGCTGGGGCGTAGCCCGTCGGCCGCGGCCGGTCGATCACCACCCAGGAAACCGGCCAGCGTACGTATCGTCGGGTAGCGGAACAGGTCGACTATTGTGATAGCGCGCCCCAATGCAGCGCCCAGCTGGTGCTGGACCTGCACCAGCAGCAGCGAGTGCCCACCGAGATCGAAGAAGTTATCCTCTCGGCCGACATCGATCTTGAGCAGCGCCTGCCAGATCGCCGCGATTGTGCGCTCCAGCTCAGTCTGCGGCGCTACGCGGGGTGCGGCGGCAATCTGCGCCCCGGTCGGCGCGGGCAACGCGCGGCGGTCGACCTTGCCGCTCGGCGTCAGCGGTAGGGCTTCGAGCAGCAGGAATGCGGATGGGATCATGTAGGCAGGTAGCGTCTGTCCAAGGTGGTCGCGCAGCTCAGGAATCAGGGATCGGGGGTCGGGGGTCGGGAGGGCACGATATATCGTGCCCCTACGATCGTCGATGGTCTCCTTGTCTCCTTGTCTGCTTGTCTCCCAGTCCTCCGAGCCTGACCCCTGATCCCTGATCCCCGACCCCTGGTGCGGCACGACATACGCCGCCAGCCGCCGATCGCCCGGTGTATCCTCGCGGACCAGCACGAGCGCCTCACGAACTTCAGGATGAGAGTGAAGCGCAGCCTCGATCTCGCCCGGCTCGATCCGATAGCCGCGCACTTTCATCTGATGGTCGACACGTCCGAGGAACTCGATCTGACCGTCGGGGAGGCAGCGCGCCAGGTCGCCGGTTTTGTAGATCCGGTCGCCGATTGCAGATTGCAGATTGCAGATTGCAGATTGAGGTTCAGCAGCATCCCCAGGCTCCTTGTCTGCTTGTCTGCTTGTCTGCTTGTCTCCCGCAAACGGATTTGGCACAAACCGCTCGGCGGTCAGATCGGGACGGCCAACATAGCCGCGCGCCAGGCCGAACCCGCCAATATAGAGTTCGCCCGGCATCCCGATCGGCACGGGCTGCCTAAGCCGATCCAGCAGGTAGATCCGGGTGTTGGCGATCGGCTGGCCGATCGGGGGGCGACGCTGATCGGCGCTGCACTCGGCAATCGTCGCACAGACGGTACCCTCAGTCGGCCCATAGGCATTGAGGAAGCGTCGGCCCGCGCCCCAACGCGCCACCACCTCGGCCGAGCACGCCTCACCGGCGGCAACAATCGTCGCCAGCGCCGGCAGCGCCGCGTCCGGCAGAGCCGCCAGCACCGAGGGTGGGAAGGTCACAGTGGTGATCGCCTGCTCTCGCAGCAGCCGCAGCAGTTCTCGACCAGGCAGCAGCATCTCCGCGGGGGCAATACAGAGGGTCGCCCCCGCCAGCAGCGCAGTGACGATCTCCGAGACCGAGGCATCAAAGCTGGGCGAGGCGAACTGGAGCACGCGGCTGTCGTCGCGGATGTTGAAAGCCTGGATCTGTGCAGCCGCCAGGTTGCCGACCCCGCGGTGCCCGACCATCACGCCCTTGGGATGCCCGGTAGAGCCCGAGGTATAGATCACATACGCGAGGTTGTCGGCTGTTGCTCCATCGAGGAGGTTTTCGTCGCGTTCCTGGGAGATGGTGGGCCAGTCGGCAGCGAGATTTACGATAGTTGGCGAGACAAGGAGACCGGGAGATCGGGAGACAAGGAGCGGAGTCATCTCCTTGTCTCCTTGTCTCCGTGTCTCCGTGTCTGGAGAATCGTCGGTCGCCGTGATCAACAGCCCCACCTGGGCATCTTCGAGCATAAAGCTCAGGCGCTCGGCAGGGTAGTCGGGGTCGAGCGGCACATACGCGCCGCCGGCCTTGAGGACGCCCAGCAGCGCGATCACCAGTTCAGGCGAGCGCTCCAGAGAGATGCCCACCCGCACCTCCGGGCCGACGCCGTGCGCCCGCAGATAGTGGGCCAGTTGGTTGGCGCGGCTGTTCAGCTCGCGATACGTCAGCTGCTCAGAACTGACCCCTGACCCCTGATCCCTGCTCGTCGTTCGTCGTTCGTCGTTCGTCCATCCCGCGAAGACCAGCGCGACCGCGTCGGGCGTACGCTCGACCTGTGCCTCGAACAGCGCGTGGATGGTCTGGTCGTGGCGGCTCGGCGTCTCCGTAGCATTCCAGGTCGCCAGCAGCGTCTCCCGCTCGACATCGGTCAGCAGCGGAAGGTCGTCTACTCGCCGATCGGGGTCGGCAACAATACCCGCCAGCAGGGTATGAAAGCGTGCCGCCATCGCTGCGATCGTCGCGCTGTCAAACAGGTCGGTGCTGTACTCAAACCACCCGGACAGTCCCTGCTCGGTCTCGATCATCATCAGGGTCAGATCGAACTTGGCAGTTTGACTGGAGACCGAGACCGGGGAGATAGTCAGGCCCGCGAGATCCAGTGTGGGCACGGGTGCGTTCTGCAGCGCAAACACGACCTGAAACAGCGGCGTATAGCGCAGATCGCGCTCGGGCTGGAGCGCCTCGACCAGCCGCTCAAACGGCAAATCCTGGTGCGCGTAGGCACCGAGTGTTGTCTCGCGTACGCGCCCCAACAGCTCGCGGAACGTTGGGTTGCCGGAGAGGTCGCTGCGCAGCGCCAGCGTGTTGACAAAGAAGCCGATCAGTCCCTCGATATCAGGACGCGTGCGGCCCGCGACCGGCGAGCCGACCACAATATCATCCTGGCCGCTATAGCGGGCGAGCAGCAGCTTCCATGCGGCCAGCAAGGTCATGAACAGCGTAGCTCCCTGGCGCTGGCTGAGCGCCGCGAGCGCCTCGGCGAGCGGCCGTGGGAGCGACCAGCCATATGTGGCACCTTGCGCCGTCTTGACTGGCGGGCGCGGTCGATCAGTCACAAGCTCCAACAGCGGCGCTGCGCCGGCGAACTGCTGGCGCCAGTAGGCCAGCTGGCGCTCCAGCAGCTTGCCCTGCAGACGCTTGCGCTGCCAGACCGCATAGTCGGCATACTGGAGCGGTAGGTCTGGCAACTGAGCAGGTTGGCCTGTGACGCCGGCCTGGTAGAGCGCAATCAGCTCACGGACCAGCACGCCCATCGACCAGCCATCCGAGGCGATATGATGCATGGTCAGGAGCAGCATATGGTCGTCATTGGCCAGGCGCAGCAACATAGCGCGCAGCAGCGGGCCGTGGGACAGATCGAAGGGACGCTGGATCTCGGCCTCGGCGAGGCGCATGGCTGCCGCCTCGCGCTCCCGTTCAGGGTGGTCGCACAGGTCGATCACCGGCAACGGCAGCTCCAGCGCTGCCGCCACCACCTGGACTGGGCGCCCCTCGACAGTCGTAAAGATCGTGCGCAGGACCTCGTGCCGCTGCACGAGTTCGCTCAGCGCGCTCTCCAACGCCGTCACGTCGAGCGCCCCGTTGAGCCGAACCATCGTCGGAATCGTATAGAGCGGGCTGCCGGGCTCCAGCTGATCCAGAAACCACAGCCGCTCCTGGGCGAACGACAGAGGAAATGTGTTGAAGGCCCCGCCTTGCTGTTTAAGGCGCTGCTGGAGCAGCGCACGCTTCTCGGGAGCCAGATCGGCAATACGTTGCGAGAGATCGCTCATCGGTCTTCCTTTATCATCTCATTAGCCATGATCGAACGAATCGCCTCCTCTGGCAATTGCTCAAGCTCGGTCACTAGCTGATCAAGCGACCAGTCACCGCGAGCGATAAGCGGGATGTTTTCCTCCAGCTCCTCGTAATCGACCGGGCTCTGAGGGAGTGCCGCGACGAGCCCGGCAACCGTCGGTGCCTCAAAGAGCGTCCGTAGCGCAAGATCGGCGCGGAAGGCGTTGCGCGCCCGCGAGATCACCTGGACGGCCAGCAGCGAGTGCCC
>Ga0075423_10006451_pt1 | contig 11015 bp, 9 predicted proteins | sample SoiMethybrSBSTD2_FD_80114 | JGI IMG/M metagenome (GOLD analysis project Ga0075423, IMG submission 80114) | Bulk soil microbial communities from a Populus tree surrounding site in Tennessee, USA - Soil MetaG P. TD hybrid SBSTD2 | ecosystem: Environmental > Terrestrial > Soil > Tree plantation...
CGAGGGTTGCTAGGGACGCGGAGCATCGTCACGCGGTTGTTGCTCCACAGCGCCGCCTCCCTCGATCCGGTCACATTGTGGACCAGTCCGGACGCCCGCGCAGGGGAAATGGAGCCTTCTAAGACCGAGCCTCTGCTCAAACCTTGGTGACGATCTTGACCCGAGCCTCGTCCACCGCCTTGAGACTCGGCCTCTTGCTGAGGATCTTGGTATGGGATGGCGCGGATGAGGTAGTGGCGCTGCCGTTCTCGTCGATCTTGCTCGGGGTGCCGCTCGTCGCGTTGATCAACTGAACCCATTTGAGCCCGACAAGTTGATCTAGGTAGTGCGAATGATCTTCTATGTACTGCAAGCGATCAAGCCGGCGTAGGCCGTCCGTTGTGACGATCCGGAGCGGCACGCGGGGTCGCCTACGCGGTGCTGACAGCCGGCAACAGCGGGTCAGAGCGGCTGATCTCCGTCCCGCGAGCGGTTCATAGTCGGACACGCCGGAGTGCGATTGCATGTGGGATTTGGCACTCCCGATCTTGAGGACGGCGAAGACGAGGAGTGATCACGGAAGCGCCAGCGACTCCAAAAAGGCCGTAGCCGAAAGAAACTGCAAGCATTCAGCCTCTTCCGTCTGACCGTGGCAGTTTGAGAGAGGCTCAGCCGTTCTCTGGGCGGAGTGGCAGTTGGGCGATCCAATACTCCGTGCTGGGTGACGGCGGCGTATTGAACCTGGGGTTGACCACCCATAGTCGCCCTGCGGCCACGGTCGCTGTCGACGGGGTGTCCAGCTCACCGCTGATGTCGCCGAGCACCACGCCGCTGGTCGACTGGGAGTTGAGCCGTACAACAGTGACCACGTTGTTGTTGCGAACCACGTAGAGCAGGTGCCCGCGCAACTCAAGACCGTCTGCGTTACTCAGTGGTGGCGTGTCGCCGAGGTCGACCTGGTCGGCCGTCCCGGTGGCCGGGTCGACGCGGAAGAGCTTCCCCGTGCTGGACTGCGCCACGATGAGCGCCCCGTTCTTCGCGACAATCCCATTGAGGTTGGCACCTGCGGTTTGCGCGAAGTCGCCTGTGACCGTGAGCAACGTCGCGGCATTGACTCCGGGCAGCGACCCGTTTGCTGGCAGTGGGATGACCACAAGCTGCGGGTTGAACGAGTCGGTCACGTACACGGCGTCACGCGTAACCGCCACGTCGTTGAGGAACCTGGCCCCGGGCGTAGCGGGCGCGGGGATATTGAAGGTCCTGAGCAGTTCGCCGCTTGAGGCGTCGTACACCCGCACATCACCGGCACCGGTGATGCTGGGTCCGCCACCCGCAACCCACAACCGATTCCGACTGGCCTCGTAGGCGATGCCGATCGAGGCCCGGCCCGGGGCGCCGGGCGCGAACACAGCACCTGATCCTGTCCGGACGTCACCACGCCAAATGGCGCCATTGGCGATGGAGCCGACGAAGACCGACGTGCCCCGGCCGTTCTCAATGCCCTCCGGGAAGAACCCATTGGGCAGGTTGATGCGGGCCGGGAAATTGTCCGGCGGTGCGGCCGTGGCTGGCCACGGCGCGAGCACGAGAGCAAGAACAGCAACGAATAGCACGACGAATCTGCGCACAACCAACCCCCGTGGTAGGCCAACCCCCTGGCAGAGCTGAGCATCGAGCACCTACCTGCTCATCGTCAATAGGGCGCGGCTTTTTTTGGGACTCGGATCGCCTGCCACGCCTTCGTCATCAACTACCCAGTGATCTGCTCTCCGGCCTGACTCTCTCCACATTCGTCAGCGCAGCATTAGCCCTGTCAGCGAGGCGAAGGCCATGGCATCCGTCCCATCAGGCGACCCCGCTCTCTCACTGCGCCGACCCTGGAGATCTGTCGGTTTCGAGACTGCTGGCGTGCATCCCGTGACCCGACGCCACACATCACCGCGGTACGCCACGACCTGAGCAGCGTCTCGGAGTTCATCGGTTCGACGAGCTGGTTTCCGCTGATCCGGCCGCCCCTTCGGCCGTCGTCAGCGACTCGTAAGCGGCTGCGGACCACTGTTGGGTCCCATTTTCGGTCAAGATCACCGATGCTGATCATCATGGTCCAACAGCGCCCACGCTGGTGGCCGAGGTTCAGCAGCACGCTCAGGTCAACAGCGGTGACCGCGAGGGTCGGGACCATGCTGGGCATCGCTGTCGGAGTGCTGTTCGTGACTGGACTGCTCAGCCACTACCAGTACGAACCGTGGTCGTGGCTGCCCGAGCCGGCGAAACCCGTCTGGGGCTATCGGCTCACCCAAGGCATTCACGTGGCGACCGGAATCGCGACCATTCCGCTGCTGCTGTTCAAGCTCTGGACGGTCTACCCCAACCAGTTCCGCTTTCCTCCGATCAGGTCGATCAAGCATGCGGTCGAGCGGCTCAGCGTGGCGATCTTGGTCTCCACGGCCCTGGTTCAGGTGACCACGGGCTTCCTCAATGTGCTCAATTGGTACCCCTTCCCGTGGTACTTCCTCACGGTCCATCGCTTCTTGGCGTATGTGCTGGTCGGCTCGGTGCTGCTCCATGTCGGGGTCAAACTGCCCGATATCGCGTACGGCCTCAGCGCCAAGGTCCCGGAGGCGGACGTCCTCACCGAGATCCCGTGGAGCGAGAATCCCGAGTCCCACAGCAACGCCGGCACGCTCGCTGATCCGCCGACGCCGGGGATTTCTCGACGCGGCATGCTGACCGCGGCGGGGGCAGGTGTAGGTGTGATCATTTTGACCTCGGTCGGCCAGACGGTCACTCCGCTCGAACCGCTTGGGCTGCTGGCGCCCCGGCAGTGGACCAAGGGTCCGCAGGGCGTACCGGTCAACCGCACCGCGGAGCAGGCGCGGGTCATGGCAGCAGCTACGTCGCCGACCTGGGCTCTCGACGTGGTGGGTCCAGAGCCATACCGGTTGACACTCGCTGACCTCGAGCCGAGGGCGGTGCACGAGGCGCGGCTGCCGGTCAACTGCGTCGAGGGCTGGAGCGTGGGGGCGGACTGGCGCGGCCTGTCACTGCTGGAGGTGGTTCTGCGAGCCGGCGGCACCGCGGACTCGCGGATTCAGCTGATCTCTCTCGAGCAGGACTGGGGCTTCAACCACTCGTTCATGAAGGGTCCGCAGTTGTCGGCCGCCCTGCTGGCGACGCATCTCAATGGGCAGCGGCTGGACGTCGATCATGGTTATCCGCTCCGGCTGATCTCTCCCAACCGTGCCGGCGTGCTGAACACCAAGTGGTTGGGCCGGATCGAGGTGCTCTCGTGAAGGCATGGCGGATCATTCTCGCCAGTGCCGGTATTGCCCTTCTGGCGTTCGGAGTCTTTCGGCTGCTCAGCGAAATCTCCACCCACAGCCTGCTGATCCTCGCGGTGTGGTTGGTCGCCGCGCTCGTCCTGCACGACGCCCTGCTGGCCCCTTCTGTGGTCGGGGTGGGTTGGCTGCTGCGGCGCTACGTCCCCGACCGCGGACGGCGCTATCTGCAGGTCGCCCTGATCATGATCGCGCTCGCTACCGTGATCGCCGTCCCGATGATCTTCCTTCGCGGCAGTCAGCCGGCGGCGAAGGCTCTATTGTTGCGCAACTACGGCGCCAACCTAATCGTGATCATCGGCAGCATCGCCGTCATGAGTTTGATCTTGTACGCGGCACGAGTCGCTCGGGACCGACGGCGTCCAGTGGTTCATGACTAGTCGCAGAGAAACCCCAGTGGACACGCCCGCCGACTCCATGATCACGGAGGTTCGTTGGGTGGCGCCGGCGAACAGCCTCACGGACTCGCCGGCACCGAGGTGGCGGCGAGGTGATCTTGTTGCCCTCGTCGCCGCACTGGCCTTGATCACGATTGCGGCGGTCGTCGGCTACCAGATGAACCGGCGCGGGCTCCCCATCGTGCTGCCGCGCCCGCCCCTGCTCGCCTTTTGGCATCCGCATATCGGCTGGGGAACGCCGTTGGCGATCTTGTGCGTTCTGCTGGGCTTGCGGCTGCAACGGCTAGCCGCGGTACTGCCTTGGCAGCGCCTGCTGCTGACCGGCTGGCTGCTGAATCTCGCGTGGATGTGCTCGCTGCCGCTGGTGGATGGGCTGCAACGGGGCTGGATCGATGTACTCCTCGATCCGAACGAATACCTCCACGACCTCCCTCGGATCTCCGACCCGTGGACCTTCCTGTCGAGCTTCACCCACTTCATCGCCTTCGGCCCAGGCGTCGATGGTGATCTTGTTTGGACCACCCATGTCGCCGGGCATCCGCCGCTGACCACGCTGATCTTCTGGCTGCTCGCTCGGGTCGGCCTCGGCGGCGGATTCTGGGCCGGCGCACTGTGCATCCTCGTCGCCTCGGCTGCCAGCGTCGCCCTGCCGGTCGCACTGCGTGAACTCGGCGCGGAGGCAGCCGGCCGGCGGATCGTGCCCTTCATCGCCCTGTTCCCGGGCGCGGTGTGGATGGCGGTGTCCGCGGATGGACTGTTCGCCGGCGTGGCTGTCGGCGGGCTGGCACTTGTCTCTCGCGGCGCCGCACGCGGCCGCGTTCTCGTGAGCCTGTTGGGAGGTCTGCTGCTCGGCATTGCGGTGTTCTTGTCGTACGGACTGGTGCTCTTTGGGGTCGTGGTCCTCCTCGCCATGATCGTGACTGTCAGGCAAAGGGGGCTGCGAAGGGTTGTCGTGCCTTGGCTGGTCGCAACTATCGGATTCGTCGCGGTCGCAGCAGTCCACCTGGTGCTCGGCTTCAACTGGGTCAGCGGATTGCTCGCGCTGCGTGTCCGCTACTACCAGGGCATCGCGAGCCAGCGGCCGTTCTCCTATTTCGTCTACGCCGACCTCGCCGCCTGGTTGGTCAGCTGCTCGCCCCTGCTGGCGATCGGCATCGCGCGTTCGATCGCGGCCCTCAGCCGAGGAGGCCGCGCGGGCTCCTGGACGCAGGATCGGATCGCATCACTGCTGGCGCTTTCCGGTGTCCTGGCCGCGCTGGTCGCGAACCTTTCGGCCTTGTCGAAGGCCGAGACCGAGCGGATCTGGCTGTCCTTCGGGGTGATCGCCTATTCCGGTCTCGCGCTGCTCCGGGGCCGAACCGCATCATGGGCTCTTGTCGCTAGCGCCACCTGGGCGCTACTGGTCAACCATCTGCTGAACACAGGATGGTGAGGACGCCGATCCACCGGCGTTACCGTTTCCGCGTGGCTACTTTCGCGCTGATCGGCAGCGGCTGGCGGGCGCAGATGCTCCTCGAGGTGGCGAATGAGCTAGGCACGATCCGCTGCGGAGGAGTGGTGGTGCGGACCCCGCGACACCTCGACATGCCGGCCTTTACCTCGCTGGACGCCTGTCTGCGCGAGGTCAGCGTCGACTTCGTGATGACCGCTACGCCGCGGCATGTAACGCCACGTTTCATTGTCGAGGCGGTTGATAGAGGGCTGCCGGTGCTGGCCGAGACCCCGCCAGCGCCTGATCTCGAGGGCCTTCGCACGCTGTGGTCGGTGGTGGGCGACTCCGGCCTGGTACAGGTTGCCGAGCAGTACCTGATGATGCCCTCGCACGCCGCCCGGGCAGCCGTGGTGGCTGCCGGCGTCATCGGCACGCCTACCCAGGTACAGGTCTCCTCCACCCAGCAGTACCACGCTGTTGCTCTGATCCGGGGTCTGCTGGGTGTCGGCCGGAGACCGGTCGCGGTCCGTGCCACCCGGTTGACCGCGCCGCTGGTCCATCCGTTGAGCCGTATCGGCTGGACCGACGACGAGCAGGCGCACCCCACGACCACGACGATTGCAACTCTCGACTTCGGTGACGGACGCTCCGGGGTGTACGACTTCACAGACCAGCAGACGCGCAACCAGCTGCGCTTTCGACGCCTGACCGTTCGGGGATCGGCGGGCGAGCTGCATAACGACGAGGTGGTGCGGATGACCGGCCCCCGCATCCTGGTTCGATCGCCTCTGGTGCGGCGGCAGACCGGGTACGACCTGGACCTGATCGGCTACGACACCGAGCACATCTCGCTCGGCTCCGAGGTTCTGTATCGCAATCCGTATCCCGGTCGGCGTTGGATGGATGACGAGATCGCCATGGCCACGCTGCTAGAACGCATGGCGGATTGGGTGCGCGGTGAGGGGCCGGAGCCCTACCCGCTGGCAGAGGGAGCGCAGGACCAGCAGGTCGCGTTGGCCATCGAGGAATCGGCCGACGCCGATACCACGGTGACGACCTCGTACGAGGCCTGGAGCTGAGGGGCGATCCCATCCGAGAGGTCGGCGACTATCAGCCTTCTGCACTCACGATGCGACGCCCTCGTCGGGGGCGAATTGGGATACGGCGAAGCTGGTCCGCGATCGGGCGTCCGAGATAGGTCCCGAGGGTGGCGCCAGCCGCTAGGCCTAAAGCAACACCGAGAGCGAGCAACAGGGTCAACCCGCCCGCGCTTGGATCGGCCGTCTCCGAGGGGACTCCGACTACCTGGATGAGACCGTTGTAGAGGGCGAGGCCGGGTACCAACGGGAGCAGAGCGGCGCTGACCAGCCCGAATCCAGGGATGCTGGTGCGGCGGACCAGCAAGGTGGACGCCAGCGCCGCGACGAAGGCGCCAGCCGCGTTGGCAGGTACCTCGCCTGCGCCGACGAAGATCATCGACGCGTACCCGGCCCAGCCCAGCAGGCCCATCGCGCCTGCAAGCCCGATGGTCGCCAGATCTGCGTACGCCCACAGTGCGAAGAAGGCCGATGTCAGCGTGGCGCCAACGAATTGGGCTCCCAGCGGACCGAGGGCTACGGGATTGGGCGAGATGGACAAAGGCGCCCCGAGACGCCAAGCCAGTTCAAGCGAAACAACAATCCCCACGACGATCCCCGCCGTGCGCATGACGACGTCGAGCAGCCGCGCCGATGCTGTGAGGTAGAACTGATCGATGGCGTCCTGCGCGGCACCGACGATGGTCATACCTGCGACGAGCATGACAATGCCGCCGACGACGACGAGCGTCGGGTCGACGTCAACAAAGAAGCTGACGCCTTGAGCCGCTGCCTCGGTGATCCCAGCAGCGACCAGAGTGATGAATGCTGCCCCCGCAAATTGCTGGAAGAAGGGCGGCACGCGCCAGTGCTCCATTGCCACGAGCATCCGGTCCACGATGAGCCCGGTAAGGAATGTGGCCAGAATGATCTTCCAGGATGTGGTGAACAGCATCGCCGCACCGGCGCTGACTCCGGCGTTGCCGATCATCGCTACCCACTGCGGGTATCGGTGGGGAGTTTCCTGGATCCGATCGAATACCCTCGTGGCTTCGGTGAGGGGGAGACCGCCCCGGATCTTTTCAGCCAGCCTGTCCACTTCACGGACCTTGCTGTAATCAATGTCATCCGGCTGGACCACTCTGATGCAGGTGATCGGCGTCGCCCCTCGCGCGGGATAGAAGGACGCTGAGATGGATGTATAGGTCACGTCGACGTGGACTCGTGTCAGACCATAGGCGTCGGTTATTCCCAGCATGGCGACAACGACATCGTTCGCAGACATCCCGGCAGAGAGCAAACAATCACCAACCTGCATAGCGAGGTTCAACGCAGCGGCAGGTGGTGTGGGGGTGGTTGCGCTCACCGCGACGGTTTGGGTGCCGTCAGCTCCAGTGGAGGCGGCGGTGCTGGAACCGCCCGTCGCAGCAGACACATCGTTCATCACCTTGCAGGCCTCCCGTCGGAAACCGGTCGACAGTCGAGCCTCTCAGGAAAGCAGGCAAGCCGGATCGGGATCGAAGTGGGTGATCGTCAGGCGCAACGCTATGTCGATGATTTCCAGAGGACTACGGCAACGCCTCAATCAGGACCGACCCAGGGCGTAGCTCGCTCTGCGCCGCGTACGAGCCAGTGTTCGTCGGAGTTGAGAAGGTCGGTGACGTGCTGACCCGAACTGGCCGCCTTACTGGGTCAATCGCCCTGAACTGGCCCAAGCAAAGTGGTACTAGGTGGTGGTGGAGGTATCGCTCTTGCCTTTGCGCGTGAGTGCGGTGTACCCAAAGCTCAAGATCGCCGCTCCAGCGACGCTGATCACCCAACGGATCCAGTCGATGCCGAAGGTGTTGCCGCCCCCGAGAAGCCCCCATACCCAGTAACCGATCAACGCGCCGCCGACTCCAAGCAAGACCGTCACAATCCATCCGTACGGTTGTTTGCCTGGTATTACGATTCGCGCGAGTACGCCGATTATTGCGCCGAAGATGATGGTCCCGATTACCTCAAACATTGACTCTCCTTTGCGACCCCGGAGCCTGCCGCGCGACGCGCGTGCTGCATAGAGACAGTATTAGTCCTCTATTGGCGCCTGCTGAGCGACGCACCGCCGTGCTGACGAGGTGATTTCAGCTGCTGCTGGCCGGGCCACAACCCGCGCGGAGGTACAACGACAGGGGAGTGTGAGGGTGATGTCTGAGCCTTTTAGCCAGCCGTCCGAAGCGAGGCGTGCTGCCGGAGATCCGCGCCCGGATGTTGGGCGGACGAACGCCTTGCATCAGAGGCTGTTCGATAACGCCCTCGGCGCGCTCGAGCTCTATACCATCTACGTTGGTGAACAGCTCGGGCTGTATCGGGCGCTCGCAGAGAACGGTCCGGCCACCTCCTCCGAGTTGGCCGCGCGCACTGGAACCGCCGAGCGGTACGTGCGGGAGTGGCTTGAGCACCACGCTGCGAGTGACCTGCTCGCAGTCGACGACCCACGGGCGGAACCACTCGCTCGGCGGTACTGGTTGCCGCCGGAGCACATCCCCGTCCTCTCAGAGCCCGACAACGTGCGATACGAAGCTTCCGCCGGGGTCGAAATCGTCCGCGCCGGTCGCTGGCTTCCGCAGCTGGTTGAGGCGTTTCGGACTGGGAATGCGCCGCCACCCCCGCCCTGGGAGCCCGAGGGCAGGGCGGAGCCCAATCGGGCCCGGTTCATCAACTTGCTTGGCACGGAATGGCTCCCGGCGATTGTCGACGTCGATGCGCGGCTGCGGGCAGAACCGTCGGCGCGGGTCGCCGACGTCGCGTGTGGCACTGGCTGGTCGAGCATCGCTATGGCCCAGGCGTACCCCAAGATCACAGTGGACGGTGTCGATCTCGACGCCTATGCCATCAGCGCCGCGCGCAGGAACGCCGAGCGGGCCGGCGTGGCTGATCGTGTGACATTCGCCGTCACCGACGCCGCCAACATCGCCGGATCAGGCGGGTACGACCTGGTCACGATCTTCGAGGCCCTGCATGACATGTCGCGGCCCGTTGAGGCACTCAACGCCGTCCGGCAGCAGCTCTCCGAGGGCGGGGCCGTGCTTGTGGCCGACGGACTGGTCGCCGCGGAGTTCACGGTTCCCGCCTCACCGCGGGAGCGAACTGAGTACGGCTGGAGCGTCGTCTCCTGCCTGCCCGGCGCCATGGGAGACCCACAGACCGCGGGCACCGGAGCCGTCATGCGTCCCTCGGTGCTTCGTCGGTATGCCCATCAGGCGGGCTTCCAGGCCGTGGAGGTTCTCCCGATACACACCGACTACTGGCGCTTCTATCGATTGCTCACGTGAGGGGCGATATGGGTCAACGCGGATGTGGCCAACCTCGGTCCGGCCGCTTGGGCCTGTGATGTGCTGGGTTCTCGACAGATAAGTCCCCGTCCTCACGGCGCGCCGACGCAGAGCCCTACGCCACGTCTCGCCGTGACGTCTTCGCCGTTACGGGATCCTTAGGGCGCAACGTCATCGAGGATGGACCGGGACCCAGTGGTGCGCCGGTCACGTGGATGCGCCAGGTTCGGCCGAACTCGGCCAGCACGATCGCGGCCTCTGACCAGGCGAACTGCTCACCGATACACATTCTGGGTCCGGCCCCGAACGGCAGGAAGCCCCCCCGTGGCTGGCCGGGGGCCTTCGGATCGAAGCGGTCGGCCTGCCCGGGCTCGCGGCGCAGCCAACGTCGGGGCCGGAACTGGTCTGGCTCGGCCCACCATCGCGGGTCGCGATGCAGCAGCGCAGGACTGATCAGGCACATGGTCCCGGCGGTTATAGTGCGTCCAGCCAGCGTCAGTGGCTCGACAACTCGGCGGCTGAACAGCCAGGACGGCGGCCAGAGTCGCAGTGTTTCGGCGAGCACAGCCGTAGTCGCTGGCAGTGTTGCCGACGGCAATGTTCGCTGCGCATACCCCGCCGACGTTCCAGCGGGAACGTCAGTCGGGCCCTCCGCCCGGGCGTCCCACTCGGCCTCGAGTTCGGCGCGTACGGCCGGTGTCTGGTCGATGGCCGCGAGGGCCCAGGTAAGGGCCATGGCGGTGGTTTCGTGCCCGGCCAAGAGCAGGGTCATCACCTGATCCCGGACCTGCTGATCGGTGAGTTCGGGCTGACTGATCAGCAGGTCTAGCACCGTTGGTTCGTCTGCTGGCTGGCCAGTCCGATGCCGTACGAGGTCCTCGACGATATTCTCTAGCTCGGCCTTGGCTGCACGTACGCGCCTGGCGGCGGGCAACGGCGTGCGGAGCAGCGCGATGCCCCCAGGTGCCATGGCGAGTCGGAATCCCGCGAGCAGATCGGCGAGCGCCCGGGTGATCTGCGGTGTCGAGCCGCACAAGTCGGCGCCGAACAGCGCGGTCCCCACCCCGTCCAGGGTCAGGCCCGACATCTCTGCGACGAGGTCGATCTCGCCACCGTCAGTCCACCGGTTGCCTGCGCGTCGCGCGGCGGTGGCGAAGGATTCCAGGTAGCCGGAGATCCGTTGCGGGTGGAACGCCGCCTGAAGCACGCGGCGCTGCCCTAGATGCGCCTCGCCTTCGCTGGTCAGCAGGCCATCGCCGAGCAGCATCCGGGCGCGTACCAGTCCGCGGCCCTTCTGCGTACCTCGGGCGTGTACGGTCAACAGCTCCCACACCTGAGCAGCGTCGTCCACCAGCAGCACCCGCTCGGATCCGATCCGGAGCGGGACCTCGCTCGCCCCGCTGGCCACCAGCAGGTCGAGAAACTCGATCGGCGAACGCCGGAACGCCCGAATCAGTGCCAGATTGACCCGCACCGAC
>Ga0075423_10006453_pt1 | contig 11014 bp, 6 predicted proteins | sample SoiMethybrSBSTD2_FD_80114 | JGI IMG/M metagenome (GOLD analysis project Ga0075423, IMG submission 80114) | Bulk soil microbial communities from a Populus tree surrounding site in Tennessee, USA - Soil MetaG P. TD hybrid SBSTD2 | ecosystem: Environmental > Terrestrial > Soil > Tree plantation...
ATCCCGATCACGCCCGGTGGCCTGGGAGTCCAGGAGGTCGCCCTCAGTGGAGCTTTGGTCGGCTTCGGCGCGCACAACGCAGCCGCCGTCGCGGCGACGCTGCTCTACCGGTCGCTTACCTTCTTCCCGAGCGTCGTACTCGGTCTCGCTGCAGCTGCCACCTACAACCTCGGCAAGCCGAGGCCAACGACCGCCACCGCCACAGTCGAGGACTGACGCCACTTGATCCCTGTCGCCGAGCGCGCGAGTGAGCCCTACCGACTCCGGCCACGTCGGCTCCGCTCGGTCAGTCCGGTTTCGCGTTCCGTGCGCTCCGAAGGCCCGCGAAGAGGCGCCTCAACAGCCTCGCGACGTCGCGTGGGCTGACGACCATCGGCGCTTCTTGGCCTTCGGCGCGCTGCTTCGTCTCCCAAGAGTCGCGTGGATCACACCACGGCGCATCCGCGGCGTTGCCGATGACTCGGGGATTCGCCGCACGTGCTCCGCGGATCGGCCGATGCCACGAGGCCCACGGGTCCGGGACGATTCGACCATGAGCGACGCATCGATTCTCGTCTGTTACGACGGCTCCCAAGGCGCCGCCCGCGCGATCGCCTCCGCCGCGGCGCTGCTCGGCCCCCGCCACGCTGTCGTCCTCGACATCGCGCCGCCGATAACGCCGGCGGAAAGCCTGGCGACCATCTCCCCGGTCGTGCCCGGCAACGCCTTCGAGGAGCTGAATGCAGCCGACGCCGACCGAGTGGCGGACCGAGGCGCCGAGATCGCCCGCTCGTCGGGATTCGACGCCGAAGCGCGAGCCGAGCTCACAGCTCCGACCTGGGAAGGCATCGTCGACGTCGCCGACGAGCTGGACGCGGCCGTGATCGTCATCGGCTCGAGGGGCCTGAGCGGCCTGAAGGAGATCGTCGACGGGAGCCTTTCGCACCAGGTCGCCGAGCACGCTGGGCGACCGGTGCTGATCGTGCCGCCGCCTCATGATCCGGCATAAGACGCAGCAGATCGGCTTCTCCACCGATGCCGCGTCCCGGCCTCGACCGTGACCATCGGGTCATGCACGGAACAGCACTCCTCGATGTCGTCGCGGTCGCCGGTGTGGCCTGGACGATGGTCCGCATCGGTGCCGCCAAGGGTCAGCTGAGGGTGAAAGCGCCGACTCGCTGCGCGGCCTGCGGCCGGCAGAAGGTCTGGGGCCGCTGTTCGTGCACCGACGACTGGAAGGAGCACAGATGACCAGGGAACGAACCCGAATGATCGGCTCGCTCATCGCGACCGCTATCAAGGCGTCCGCACTCGTCTCGCTGGCCCGCACGATCGGCCCCAAGCGGATCGGCCGGCTCGCCGCCCTCGCGGCGGAGGGGTACTTCCTGCGCTCGCGGCGTCGGCGCGCGTCCACACGACAGACGTAACCACCCCCGAGGTGAAGGACGAATTGGCTTCGTGACGGGGTGCCCTGCCTTCGTGTCGACGGTCTAGGCTTCGGCCACGACTCAGAGCGATGCAGCCGTTGCGGGAAGCGGCGCGGCCAGGCTCTTCGGCCGCGAGCCCGAGCTCGGCCAGCTCGAGGCCCTGATCGAACACATCAACGAGCAAGGCATGGCCCTTGTCGTCAGAGGTGAGGCTGGTATCGGCAAGTCGGCCCTGCTCGCCGAGCTCGCGCGCCGCTCCCGGTGTCGCGGCCTCTGTGTCGTGACTGCCGCCGGCGTGGAGTCCGAGGCGGAGCTGTCGTTCTCTGGCTTGCACTCCCTGCTCACGCCGGCTCTTGGCGGACTCGATCGTCTGCCGGAACCCCGGCGGCACGCGATCTCGGCCGCATTCGGGATGGACAGTGGGGCCGCCCCGGATCGTTTCCTTATTGCGCTGGCTGCGTTGGAGCTGCTGACGGACCTGGCAGCGGAATCGCCTGTGCTGGCGGTCGTCGAAGAAGCGCACTGGTTGGACCCGGCAAGCGCGGACTCCCTGGCGTTCCTCACGCGCCGTATCGATCTCGATCCAATCGTCCTTCTCTTCGCCATTCGTGACGGGAAGGAAAGTCGTTTCGACCAGCTTGCGTTGGAGGAGGTTCGAGTCGGCCCCCTTCCTCGGGAAAGCGCGATCGCACTCCTCGACGCTGTGGCACCGGAGCTCGAACCCAACCTACGTGCAAGGGTGCTCGCGGAGGCTGCCGGAAACCCTCTGGCCTTGATCGAGCTGCCCAAGGCCATCTCGGAGAACCGCTCCGACGACTGGTTGGCGCCTGGACTGGTTCCTATGACCGATCGCCTGGAGCAGACGTTCAGCGCTAGGGCTCGTGATCTTCCTCTGGAAGCACAGACGCTGTTGCTTTTTGCTGCGCTTAACGACAGGAAGGACGTCGCTGAGATCGTCGCCGCCGCACGGTTGATCTCAGCCGGGATCGCGGAGGAGCATTTGGCGCCGGCTGCCGCGGCCGGTCTTGTCAGCCTCCGTGGAAACACGCTCGAGTTCCGCCATCCGCTCGTGCGCTCGGCCGTCTACGAGACGGCGACCATCGGGGAGCGGCGAGAAGCGAGTGCTGCTCTGGCCGAAACTCTCGCCTCGGATCCCGGTCGGAGCGTCTGGCATCGGGCGGCTGCGGCCGCCGGTCCGGACGGAGACGTGGTTGACATGTTGGAGACGGCCGCTGTGCAGGCGGGGCAGCGCGGCGATGCCGCCACGGCGATGGCGGCGTTCGAGCGCGCGGCTCGGCTGACGGCGAACGAGGTTGTCCGAGGCGCCTACCTGATCCGCGCCGCGGAAATGGCGTTTTCGCTGGCGGCAGACGAGGGGGCACTTCGGCTCCTTCGCCAGGCCGAGGGGCTCGACCTCACGGCGACCGACCGCACCGTGCTGCTCTGGAGCCTCGAGCGGTTCGAGCCACGCTGGACGGGCGTGGCGAGGATCCCGGCGCTCGTCGAGCTGGCCAACAACCTGGCGGCCAGCGGCGACGACCTTCGCGCCCTGCAAGTGCTCGAGGACATCGCGCTCCGCTGCTGGTGGGGAAACCCGCCGCTCGGGACGCGAACGCTCGTTGTCGAAGCCGCAGAATCGCTCGAGCTGCCACCGTCGACACCGGAACTTCTCTATGTCCTCGGGGTTGCGGATCCGGTGGGGCAGGGCCCACGTGTCATTGAGCAGCTTCTCTCCGCGCCCGACCACGAGCCCTTGGAGGCACAAAAGCTCGGTGCTGCGGGCACTGCCGTCTGGGCCGATGACATCGCGGCACGGTTTCTCGCTGCTGCAGTGAGCGGCGCGAGAGCGCAAGGAAGACTGGTCTTGCTCACGGAGGCACTGGTTTTTCAGGCATGGGCTGCATTCCACCTGGGGCAATGGGACACGACCTCGACAAGTGCGGCGGAGGCCGCTGTGCTTGCGGGCGAAACGTCTCTGCCGCGCTGGATGCTGGTCGCACGACTGGCGGAGGCAGCGGTTTCCGCCTCGAGAGGAGACGCCCACGGGGCGGAGCAGATCGCCGACGCGTGCGAACAGGCTCTGCTGGCCCACGGAGCAACTCCGCTCCTCGCACTCGTTCAATTCGTTCGCGGTCGCTCACTCCTGGCGGCCGGGCGCCACAAAGACGCGTACGACGAGCTACGACGGGTCTTGGATCCAACCGAGCCTGCTTACCAGCCTCTCGCCAGTGTCTGGACGGTTGTCGACCTGGCCGAGGCCGCCGCACACGCTGGACTCAAGGCGGAGGCGCGACATCTGCTCGGGCCGCTCGAGTCGATCGCCGCCCACTCCGGTGGCGAGCTTCTCCACTCGAGCCTTCGCTTCGCCCGCGGCATCCTGGCGGATGAAGAAGAGATCGAGAGCGAACTGGAACACGCGTTGAGCACCGATCTCAACGCCTGGCCCTTCACGCGCGCGCGTTTGCTGCTCGCCCAGGGGGCGTGGCTTCGACGTCAGAGGCAGGTCGCCGCCGCTCGGACGCCGCTGCGGGCGGCCCGCGCCAGCTTCGACGCCCTCGGTGCGCGCCCCTGGGCCGAACGCGCCGCTCAGGAGCTTCGCGCAGCCGGTGAGGCTCCGCGACCGCGCAGCGTCGACCTTCGATTGGAGCTGACGGCACAGGAACTACAGATCGCCCGGATGGCCGCCGACGGGCTGACGAACCGCGAGATCGGGGAGAAGCTCTTTCTCTCCCATCGCACGATCGGCACTCATCTGCACCGCGTCTACCCCAAGCTGGGCGTGACATCGCGTGGACAGCTGCGACGAGCCCTGCAGGCCGCCGTGGATTCGTAAGAGACACGTCAGATGACGTATGCGGAGCTCCCTGGCCCGAGCTAGCGTCGATAGCCAGCGATGCACCCTATGAGCAGCACCGATACCCGGGCGGAGCTCGATATTCGGGCCGTCCCTTCGACAGAGTGGCGCAGGCGGGCGACCGGCGAGGTCGAGCGATATTTCGCGCTCACTCGCGAGATGGTCATCCTCGCGGGCTTCGACGGTTACTGGAAGCGCATGAACCCGACTGTCGAGGCGGTTCTCGGTTACACGGAGGCGGAGGCGCTTTCGCGACCGTTCATGGAGTTCGTCCACCCCGGCGACCGCGAGCGGACCGAAGAAGCGGCACGCCGCGTCATCGGAGGTGCAACGGCGTTCTCGTTCGTGAACCGGATTCTCTGCAAAGACGGCTCATACAAGTGGATCGAGTGGACGGCGACGCCGGTCCCCGAGGAGGCCGTGATGTGGGGCGTCGGGCGGGACGTCACCGCGGAACACCGCAGCGAGAGCGAACAGGCCGCGCTTCACCGCGTGGCAACACTCGCCGCGGGAGCGGAGCAACCGCAGAATCTCTTCGCTGTGGTGGCCGAGGAAGTCGCTCGGGTTTTTGAGGTCCCGGTCGTGAGTGTTGTGCGCTACGAGAAGGATGAACTGGCAACCGAGCTCGCTACCTTCTCGACCGATCGGCTGGTTTCGCCCGCGCTTCGGCGGTGGTCGCTTGACGGCACGAGCGTGCTCCAGCTCGTGCGTTCAAACGGCGAGATCGCGCGAATCGACGACTACTCGGAGCTGGAGGGTGAGGTCGCGGCCGCCGCTCGTCAGGCCGGTCTTCGGTCGACGATTGGAGCGCCGATCGTGGTCGCGGCTGAAACCTGGGGAGCGATGGTCGTTTCCAGCAAGGACGAGCCGTTGCCGGAAAGCGCCGCCGCTCGTCTTGCTGCCTTCACCAACCTCCTGGCTACTGCAATCGGAAGCGCGGAATCGCGCGAGGCCCTTGCACGGCTCGCCGAGGAGCAGGCGGCGCTGAGACGCGTCGCGACGCTCGTCGCCCGTGACGCCCCGTCCACGGAAGTCTTCGAGGCCGTGGCAACCGAAGTTGGCAAGCTGCTCGACACCGACATCACGGTTGTCGGCCGCTACGACGGCGACGGATCTGCGACGGCAATCGGGAGCTGGAGCGCGTCTCCCGGAGGGGTGCCGGTAGGGACTCGCTCGACGATCGGCGGCCGTAACGTTTTGAGCATCGTGGCCGAGACGGGCAAACCGGCTCGTGTCGACGGGTACGACGACGCCTCGGGTGAAGCCGCCGAGATCGCTCGCCGCTACGGCTGGCGCTCGTCGATCGCGGCGCCGATCGTCGTCGAGGGTCGAGTGTGGGGCGTCATGCTCGTCGCCACCGTGCGGACGGAGCCGTTTCCCGCCGGCGCCGAGGTACGGCTGGCGGCTTTTACGGACCTGATCGCGACCGCCGTCGCGAACACGCAGGCACACGATGAGCTCCGCCGCTTCGGCGAGGAGCAGGCCGCGCTCGGACGGGTCGCCACTCTCGTCGCCGCCGGCGCCGCGCCCGAGCAGGTCTTCGCGGCCGTGGTCGAAGAGGTCTCGAGCCTCCTCGGGTTGGAGCGGATCGAACTCGTTCGGTACGACGGAGACGACACCGGGACCGTGATCGCCGCCTCGGGCGAGCACCCGTTCCCCGCCGGGAGCTCGTGGTCGCTCGACGACCCTAGCGTGATGGCGATGGTCGCCCGGACGAGGCGCACGGCGCGCATCGACGACTACGGCGCCTTGCAAGGCGAGATCGCCCGTGTTGCGCGAAGCGCGGGCTTCGAGTCGGCGATCGGCGCACCGATCACGGTCGAAGGCCGCCTCTGGGGCGTGATCATCGCGATCTCGACCGAGCCGGAGCCGATTCCCGAACGGTCAGAGGCCCGTCTCGGCCAGTTCACCGAGCTCGTCGGGACGGCAGTCGCGAACGCGGAGGCGCGACACGCGCTGGAGCGCGTTGGTTCCGAGCAGGCGACGTTGCGGCGAATCGCGACGCTGGTGGCCGAGGGGCTGCAGCCCGAAGAGATATTCGCGGCCGTCATCGAGGAGGTCGGCCGCGTGTTCGGTACGGATCTGACAACCGTCGGCAGGTTCGATAACGATGATCCGGCATTCGTCGCAGTCGCGCTTGGGAAGGGGATGCAGGGAGTCGAGGTCGGAACGCGCTGGGCGCTAGACGATCCTCTGGCGGCGGTGCGCGTCTTTCAATCCGGACGTTCTGTGCGTGTCAATGAGAGGCTTCGAGAGAAGTCTGCCGCCCTGGCCGACATGCTTGCTCGCCTGGATGTCGCCTCGACTGTCGCGAGCTCGATCATCGTGGAGGGTCGTCTGTGGGGAGCCGTGATGGTCTCGCGCAAAGACGAGCTCCCCGTCGACGCCGAGGAGCGACTGGACAAGTTCACCGAGCTCGTCGCCACCGCCGTCGCGAATGCCGAAAGCAGGTCCGAGCTCGCTGCTTCGCGCCGACGAATCGTCGCCGCATCGGATGAGACGCGCCGGCAGATCGAACGCGACCTGCACGACGGCACGCAGCAACGGCTCGTCTCGCTTGGCCTGGCGGTCCGTGCCGCGCAGGCGAACCTTCCTCCCGAGCAGGAGGACCTCCGCGACGAGCTTTCCGATGTGGCGATGGGACTGGCGGCTGCGGTCGAGGATCTGCAGGAGATCTCGCGTGGGATCCACCCGGCGATCCTGTCCAAAGGCGGGCTCGGCCCTGCGCTGCAGGCGCTCGCTCACCGTTCCCCGATTCCTGTCGACCTCGACATCACGACCGACGTGCGGCTCGCGGAGCCGAGCGAGGTGGCGGCATATTTCGTTGCCTCCGAGGCTCTCGCCAATGCCGCGAAGCACTCTGGCGCGTCCCGCATCGACGTTTCGCTCGAGCGGCGCGACGGCAGCCTGGTGCTGTCGGTTCGCGACGACGGAGTGGGCGGAGTTGACCCCTCCCGCGGCTCGGGGATCGTCGGCCTGACCGATCGCGTCGAGGCGCTCGGGGGGTCGCTCGGGGTCGACAGCCGGCCGGGCAAGGGGACGAGGATCACCGCCGAGTTGCCGCTCCAGCTCAAATAGTCGAGAGGGACTATCATCGTGGAGCCATGCCGTCGCAGTGGCTGGCAGTCGGAGCGGAGACGGATCCGCTGAGCCGCGCTCGCGAGCTCCGGAGAAGCTGGGAGCGCCTGCTCGCCGACGGCGCGCTCGGCCTCGAACTGCCACCCCGAGCCACAGCAGGATTGCGACCGACGATCGTCGAGTCGTGGCGGCGCTCGCTCGCCACGGGCCTCGATCCAACGGACGTGCTGGCTCCGATCGAGGCCGACGAGTCGGAGGTGCTCGACCGCTGGTTCGAGCATCCGCTCGGGTCGCTGGCCCAGGACCTGATGGAGCAGCTCCGGAAGGTGGCCGAGGAGTCGGGAAGCATGGTCGTCGTGACCGATGCCTCGGGGCTGATCCTGCACAGAGCGGGTGACGTGTGGCTCCAGGAGCGTGCCGCCGAGATGAATCTCGTCGAGGGCGCGCGGTACAGCGAAGCAGCCGACGGCACGAACGGGATCGGGACTGCGCTGGCCGCAGACCGGGCCTTCCAGGTGTTCGCCTTCGAGCATTTCAACGAACGGCATCACGAGTGGGTCTGCTCCGGCGCTCCGGTTCACGACCCGGTGTCCGGTCGAGTCGTCGGGCTGATCGACCTCTCGAGCCTCTGGAGGACTGCGCACCCACGGAGCCTGGAGCTAGTGACGACCGCCGCCAGGACGATGGAGCGTCGCCTCTCCGAGGTTCGGCGCGATCACGACGCTCGGCTTAGGCGGCGCTACGGCGATCTGATAGTGAGGAGCACGGATCTGCTCGTGAGCCGCGACGGCTACGTGCTCGCAGGCGGCGAGCCGGCGACTTCGAAGCCGCTCGACCTCCCCGAGGGCGGCGGCGAGGTCGTGCTGGGCGACGGATCGGTTGCCGCGGCGGCATCACTCGGTCAAGGCGAGGCGTACCTCCTTCGCCGGGTCGCGACCCGACGCGACAGGTCCGCCCCGGCCGAGGTGCTCGAGGGTGCGGAAAGGCACGTTCGCGAGCTCGTCAACGAACAGGCCGCCTTGCGGCACGTCGCGACTCTCGTCGCGCGCGAGTCCGCGCCTGATCAGCTCTTTGCGGCAGTCGCGGAGCAGGTCGCCCGCGTCTTCGCCGTCCAGCACGTGAGGCTGGTCCGCTACGAGCCGGAAGCCTCCGAGGTGGTCGGCGGCTTCAGCGAGGGGGATCGCGAGCCGTTCCCGATCGGATCGCGTTGGGCGCTGGACACCCCGGGTGTAATGGCAATCGTTCGGGAGACCGGTCGCCCGGCCCGCGTCGAGGACTATGCGCACGTGGCCGGGGAGGCCGCTGCTGCCGCTCGTGCCGCGGGCTTGCGCTCGGCGGTCGCGAGCCCGATCGTGGTCGAGAGACGTTTGTGGGGGGCGATGGTGGCTTTGTCGTTGCAGGACGAGCCGTTCCCCGAAGACACCGAGGCCCGGCTCACAGACTTCACCGAGCTCGTGGCGACGGCGATCGCCAACGCCGAGTCGCGTGCCGCGCTCGCGCGGCTCGCTGACGAGCAGGCGGCGCTGCGGCGCGTAGCGGTACTCGTCGCGCAGCAGCCGTCCCCCAGCGAGGTCTTTACGGCCGTCACTCAGGCGGTCGGGCTGCTCCTCGATGCCGACCTTGCGGTGTTGCACGTCTTCCCCGGCGACGGCTTGGCGACGACGATCGCCAGCTGGAGTGGCGACGGCCCCATTTTGCCGATCGGGACGCGGTTTCCACTGGATGGCGACAACCTCGCCGCCCGCATCTTCAAGACCGGCGCGCCGGCGCGACTGTATAGCTACGACGAGGCGTGGAAGCGTGCGGAAACGGATCTCGCGCGGAACTTGGGCATGCGCTCTGCCGTCGGGGCGCCGATCCTCGTCGAGGGGAAGCTCTGGGGCGCGTTGATGGCCGCGACTCGCGGGGTCGATCCATGGGCCGAGAACGCCGAGACCCGTCTCGCCGCCTTCACAGAGCTGGTCGCGACCGCGATCGCCAACGCCGAGTCACGCGAGGCCCTTGCCGAGCTGGCCGAAGAGCAGGCGGCACTCCGGCGCGTGGCAACGCTGGTCGCACGTGGCGCGCCACCTATGGATCTGTTCAGGGCAGTGGCGGAGGAGGTTGGCCCGCTCCATTCGGTCGACCGCGCTTACGTGACTCGGTTCGACTCAGAAGACACCGTGACGCTGATGGCCCGCTGGACCGAGACGGGCGAGGCCTTCCCGGTCGAGTTGCCGCGGCGCTTCGCCGCAGGCCCCATGAGCGCGGCGGTGCGCGAGACCGGTGGGCCCGTTCGGCTCACCTCCAGCAACGCGATCGAGGCTGGAGTCCGGTCGTCCGTCGCGGCGCCCATCACCGTTGAGGGAAATCTGTGGGGCTGCATCTGTGCCGCTTCGACAAACCCCGAACGGCCGCCCACACCGGGAACGGAGACGCGCCTCTCCAACTTCAGCGATCTTGTCGCAACCGCGATCGCGAACGTCGAGAGCAGATCGGAACTCGCCGCTTCGCGACGACGCATCGTCGCCGCGTCGGACGACGCCCGCCGCCGGATCGAGCGCGACCTGCACGACGGCACCCAGCAGAGGCTCGTCTCGCTTGGCCTGGCGGTGCGCGCCGCAGAGGCGAATCTTCCCTCTGAGCGGGACGACCTCCGCGACGAACTTTCCGGCGTCGCGCAGGGGCTGGCAGACGCGGTCGAGGATCTACAGGAGATCTCGCGCGGGATCCACCCTGCGATCCTTTCCAAGGGCGGACTCGGTCCGGCGTTGCAGGCGCTCACTCACCGTTCCCCGATTCCTGTCGACCTGGAGCTCACGACGGACGCGCGGCTCGCGGAGCCGATCGAAGTGGCGGCGTACTTCGTTGCGTCCGAGGCTCTCGCCAACGCCGCCAAGTATTCGCAGGCATCGCGCATCGACGTGTCGCTCGAGCGGCGCGATGGTGCGCTGGTGCTGTCGGTTCGCGACGACGGCGTCGGCGGAGTGGATACCGCCCGCGGCTCAGGACTCGTCGGCCTCGGTGACCGCGTCGAGGCGCTCGGCGGCTCGATTCGGGTCTTCAGCCGGACGGGCGAGGGGACGCAGATCACGGCCGAGTTGCCGCTCGAGCTCGAGTTGCCGCTACGCACGACCTAGACCCCTTGCAGCGCCCTCACCCGACCTGCAGCGACGGCCTGAGCAAGCGCTTCGTGATCTTCCTCGTTGAGATCCGCGTACGCGGCCGCGAAGTCCGCAACGGCGCGGTCGAAGCGGTCGCTCGAGCCCAGGTAAGCCGCGATTGCGATTCGGTCCGCTGAGCGAGCGTGCGCACGGGCAAGCGTCCAACCGCATGTCTCGGCGTAGGCGACAAGGCCGTCCGCCAGGATCGTCTGGACGTTCAGCGAGCTCTTCCAGTCCCAGAGCTGGCGGACGTAGAAGTCCTGCGCGCCGCCGTCTAGTTCGTAGTCGGAGTGAATCCAGCCGAGAAAGATGTCGCCGGCGGTTTGCATGATCCGCTGACCGTCGACGACACGTTGGCCATGAGTTGCAAACGGGCTTCGGCCGAGCAGGGGCTCGAGCACGGACGGCTGAGCCTCCTTGATCTGGAGAAAGAGCGGGTCCTCGTCGTCGCGACCGAGCAGCAGCATCACCCAACAACGCGTTCCGACGCTGCCGATCCCGACCACCTTCCGGGCGAGGTCGACGTAACGGAA
>Ga0075423_10006454_pt1 | contig 11013 bp, 7 predicted proteins | sample SoiMethybrSBSTD2_FD_80114 | JGI IMG/M metagenome (GOLD analysis project Ga0075423, IMG submission 80114) | Bulk soil microbial communities from a Populus tree surrounding site in Tennessee, USA - Soil MetaG P. TD hybrid SBSTD2 | ecosystem: Environmental > Terrestrial > Soil > Tree plantation...
CGAGAGGATGACCGCTTCGTCTTCGGCCCCCGCGTTGCCGCCGTTGGAGCGTCCATAGTGTCCGGGGCCGGAGTAGATGCGCACGACAACGTTGTCCACCGAGGTGCCGAGCATCATCGCGAGTTGTCCGCGTAGCGCCTGCGGGTTCTGATTGTGCGTGTGCACGAACACGGTGCCGTCGGGACGAACATCGCCCACCGCCACCGTGGGCCCGATGGGCGCGTGCTTCATGTACGGCAACTCGTAGCTCGCCGTGAAAGTCGTCGCAGCGGACTGCAGCGCCGCACCCGCATCGCCCTTGTTCTTGTCGCTCTTCGAGACCTGCGTGCTCTTCCAGTCAGCCTTCTCGCGCAGCCACGTGTGCAGCCGCGTGTGGCCGGGTAGGCCTTTCCACTCGGTCCACTTCGTGTCCGCCGCCACCGCTTGCGACGCCTTGATCGCTTCCCATTCCGTCGGCGCAACGACCCCGACCAGATTGCCTTTGACGACGACCTGCGCGTTAGCGAACTTCGCTTTGTCGATCGTCCCCGCAGAGACCAGCGTCGAGCCAAGCGTCTTCGGATGAACGACGCGCGCATGCAGCATGTTGGGCAACCGTACGTCGGTGACCCACTGCTCTTTCGCGGTGACCTTGGACGGCGTGACGGTGTTCGCGAATGACTTGCCGATGATCGTGTATTGGCTGGTCGGCTTGAGCGGCGGATTCCCGGTGACCGTGAGACCGAACATCGACGTGAGATCACCCTGCACGGGAATCGTCAGCTTCAGCTCCTGTCCGCGCACGAGTTCGCCGTAGGTCACACGATTGCCGCCGGCCGACACGACACCGTTCTCGACTTTCAGCTGGCTCTTGTCCACGCGCAGCCGCGTCGCGGCGAGATCGAGCAGCGCCTGGTACGTGTAGGCTGCGGCCTTGCGGATGTTCTGACCGCCGTACTCGAGGAAGCCCGCCGAGAAGCCGCCGTCGGGTGTGCGATCGGTGTCGCCCATTACGACGGACGTGATCGCCTCGTATGCAACGTTCAGCTCTTCGGCCACGAGCTGCTTATAGGCGGTGTGCGCTGTGGACTGTCCGAAGTCGACCTTACCGGTGCGCATCAGGATCGTGTTATCGGCGTGAATCTCGAACCACGAGTTCGAAAGCGCGGCGTCGAGCGAATTCTTGCCGGTCGCCGTTTCTACCGCACGGGCAAGCAGGCGCTCACCAACGAGCGCGAAACCGACGACGAGCGTGCCGCCGGTCTTGACGAATTGGCGACGGGTGAGCGTTGCGCCGTGAATGCTGGTCGTGCGGGCCATCGCTTACCTCGCTTTCGCGATCAGGCTGGATGCCTTCTGCACTGCCTCGACAATCGCTGAATACGTGCCGCAGCGACAAAGGTGCGGGGAGGGTCCGCTTGTGTACGCCGTCTTGATTTGCTCGACGGATGGCGACGGGGTCTGCTCGAGCAGCGCCACCGCCGTGATCATCATGCCGTTCTGGCAAAAGCCGCACATTGGCACCTGTTCGTCGATCCAGGCCTGCTGCACCGGATGCAAGGTCTGGCTGGCCGCTGCACCAGACAGTCCTTTCTGTTTCGCCCAGCGATCGGGCAGGCCCTCGAGGGTCGTGATCTGCTTGCCGGCAACGGTACTCAGCGGCAGCACGCACGAGCGGGCTTCTTTGCCGTCGACGAGCACGGAGCAGGCGCCGCACTGCGACAGGCCACAGCCGAATTGCGGACCACTCAGCTCGAGATCGGCACGCAGGACGTACAACAGCGGCGTGTCCCCGGGAGCCTGGACTTCGCGGCGCGTGCCGTTGACGATGAGGGCGATAGCCATGGGCGCTCCTTCAATCGAATGGCCCTGATTCTAACGCGACTCGAAAGCGACGGGGTCTGCTGCGCCGATGAGCGCCTCGAGGATCGCTGACCCGTCGCGCCCGACACAGCCGAATGGTATTGTCAGTGTCAGATTCATCAGGATCTTCCGGAGAACGCTGATGCGATACCTGACAGCCATCTCGATTGTCCTCACGCTTGCCGCGATTGGAGCGTCTGCTCAAGAGCCGGCGGTGACGTATGTCCCGGCCGATAAGGTGACGGCGGCGTTGAAAGAGGGAACCCGCATCGCGGCGGGCCCTGACTTCATCGCGCTGGGCGCCAGACGTGCCGGACCCGGAGAAGTTGAAGTGCACGAGAAAGAGACCGACACCTTCTATGTGCTCGACGGCGGCGCCACGTTCGTGACCGGCGGAAAGATGATCGGAGGCAAGGTCTCGCGGCCGAACCAATGGCTCGGGACGAGCATCGAGGGCGGCCAGACCCATCATCTCAAGAAGGGCGACTTCATCAGCGTGCCCGCCGGGGTACCTCACTGGTTCAAAGAGGTGCCGACCTCGATCAACTATTACGTGGTCAAGTCAGTGAAGCCGTAACGTCAGCGCACTTGAAGTGCTCGCGACCCGTAGTGTGACGCGAGCACAGGCACGTGTCCGTTTCCTCGGTGTCGATCGTGGCCACGATCAGTGCCGATGCCCCTCGGGCATGCCGAGACGCTGAATCGTCTCGCCCTCGAAGTCGAACTCGATCAGCACCACCGGTTCCTTGCCGACGACCCAACCGTCGTGACCAGGTTCGATCGCAACGATCTGCGGCGCTTTGCACTCGACGACGCAGCCGTCGGCGTACTCGATGTGAATCTCGCCCTTGGCGAGGAAGCCGACGTGGGCGTGCATGCAGAGGTCGGTACCGATCGACGGCTTCATGTCCTTGACCCAGTGGAATCCCGGTGGATACACCATCCGCTTGACGCGTGCGGCGCCCGTGCGGGCGACATCGAGCTTGACGTGACCGATGTCGCGCCGCTCCGTGCCATTCATCGGAGCGAGCAACGGATCGCGCGCGCGCGCGGCCGGGCGTGGTTTTGCGGTCTTGCGTGTCTTCGCCGACGCACGAACGGCCTTGCGTTTCACCGAACGAGTCTTGCTGGCTTGTTGGCGTTTCGTCGACTTCGCCATCGTCGTCACTCTCCGGACGCGTAGGCTAGCGCGTTCCGACGCTGAACTCAAACAAGCGCGAGCAGCGATGCCTATCCGACGCTCGCCGTGCCTGGGGAGAAAGGTGGGTGCTCGCGTCAGATTGGCCTACAATCAGGCGGTCACATCCCCGGGGTTCGCCAGATTGAGCATTCGCCTCGACCTCGTGCAGTGGAGTGCCCCATGCTTCCGCGACGGGACTTCCTGACCGCTCTCCTCGTACCCTCTGTCCTCCCTCGCCGCGGGATGGCCCCTGCGCAGGCAGGACGCCAGGAAACCGTGCTGCCAATTCGTGTCCTCACTCTCAATCATGTGAGCTTCGGGTGCGTGGACCTGAAGGCCACGGTGGCGTGGTTCGGGCGAGTGTTCGACTTGCCCGTCCACGCGTTCCAGGACTACTCGGGCGGCCAGACAGTGGTGAGGGTGGGCGACGGACCTGCTTACATGGCGTTGTCGCAACGAAACAAGAACAGCATCGGCCAGCCGCCAACGCGTCGTCCCCACTTCTGCTGGGGCGTTCAGGACTTCAACGTCGATCGCATTCTCCGTGCGCTGTCGGAAATGGCGGCGTCCGCGCAGGCGGTGCTGCGGGAAGGCAAGACGATCAACGGCGTGAATTTCGACGATCCGGACGGTTTCCCTCTGCAGTTCAATCCGGTCAATGCCTGCGGCGGTGGCGGTTTTCTCGGCGATGTCTGCGACGCCTCAGCGCAGGCGGCGCGTCCGGCGGGCGCACCGCCACCCATTCCCGTCAGGACGCTGAATCACGTGCAGATGATCGTACCCAATGTGCAGCGCGCGCTTGCCTGGCATCTGAAGCTGACCGACATGCGCGTCATCATCGATCGTGCGGCCACCAAGATCCTCCGTGTCGGTTCCGGCCCGCAATTCGTTGCGCTCATCGAAGGAAACGGGCCCGAGGCATTTCGCCCGCACGTCGGGTTTGGCGTGCAGGGATTCAACGCGGATCAGCTCATGATGAGACTCGGCGAGCATGGCGTCGCTGCGCGGAGGACGGTGCGGGACGGAACTCCAGAGATTCTGCTCGAGTCGCCGGACGGGATCGAGATCCAGCTGCAGGATGTGAGCTACTGCGGCGGCGGTGGTCCGCTGGGCAACGTCTGCAGCTAGCCGAACGCGTCCCGGTTACTCTTACGCCTAGTTCGCGGGCAACCGATAATTCCGCGTTCAGTTTCTCAGTCGCGCTCGTTCTTATAGATCACGGCGACAACTGAACTGCCGCGTGCTTCGCCGACAGTGTCGGCATCTCTGAGATGCGCCGATATGTCCAGGGAGATGACATGAGCTGCGCCAGTCAATGCGCGATTGAACGATGACCGCTTCATTCAATCTGCTGTCATGCCTTCCGTGTGGATTCTCGTGCCATCAGCCATCGACATTGCTGCTGTAGTGACCTGACGATGCCAAGTAATAAAACAATAAAGTCCGTGCGGCCGCATTACTTCGCCTGCGTGTCGCTCGCCGCGCTGTTTGCCGTCTCCGCCGAGGCTGCTCTGCCGGGTGTCGGGCCCCAGGCCAGCATTACGTGTCCAGCGAATGCTGTGAACATTTCGCTCGGCCAGGATATACCCTCCGTCGTTGATTCGTATCCCGAGGGCACCTCCTTCTGTGTCCAGGCCGGGGAACATTTTCCAGCCTCTCCGATCAACCTGAAGGCCAATGACATGCTGGTTGGTCAATACGGCGCTGTCATCGACGGCAGAAATGTGACCATGACGTACGATATCGGCTCGACGTCAATCATACGTGGCTGGAACTGCTTGACGGACTGCTCCGGCGTGACGGTGCGGAATCTGGTCATCCGTAATCTCGCTTCTTACTATTGCATTGGTGTTTACTCTCGTGATCCAACCGCCCCATCGAACAACTGGACGATAGATCACAACGAAATTCATGGCTGCAAAACAGGAGTGTCCGTCAGCAATCAGTCTGGCGCCAATGTGACGAATAGCTATATCCATCACAATGTCGGTGATCCCAGCAATCCGATTCCGTCAGAGCGAGGAGGAGGATATGGGGCATATTTGCCTTCAAACACCACATTCAGCGATAACGAAATTGCCTACAACGGGCCCGAACAAAAGATCTCTTTAAGCGTTAACGTTACCTTCCGCAACAATTTCGTTCATCACAATAACTCCGACGGCATTTGGTATGACGGGGAGACCGTCGACTCCTTGATCGAAGGAAACGTGTCCGAGGACAATCCAGGTGTGGGCATCGTGTACGAGGCGAGTGGCCTAGGGATTATCAGGAATAACACCCTGCGTCGCAGCGGCCTTTCCGGCATATTGATCACCATGTCCCAGAACGTGGAAATCTATGGAAATGTGCTCGAAGACAATTATCGGGGCATCGAGTATTTCGTGGATTGCGCCAGCGTAGGGCAGGGCGGTTATAACAAGGCGGCCAATGGCGGTGCAGGCGTGATTTATGACCTGCGCAATAACAACACCCACGACAATATCGTCAAGATAGGTACGCGCAGCGGATCGTTGGCTAATACACTGTTCCTCTCTAACTGCTCGAGCAGTCAGAGCGATTTGTATTTGTATGGCTCGAAGAACCTGATATTCCAGCACAATAGCTACTATGTGCCGTCGCTTACGGCGGCGTTATGGTATTGGGGCGGTGTCTCGAGATTCTGGAGCGAATGGCAGGCGCTTGGCCACGACACCACCGGCACGATCCAGCCAGCATCCGAATACGCAGCGCCAGTCATCACGAGCACCGGCAGCGCCACGGGGACCGTGGGAGTGGCTTTCAGCTACCAGATCACCGCGACCAACAGCCCCACCAGCTTCAATGCCACTGGTCTGCCGACAGGGCTTGCCGTCAATACGGGAACGGGACTGATTTCCGGCACACCCACCACGTCGGGCACCTCCAGCGTCACACTGAGCGCCACTAATGCCTTCGGAACGGGGACCCGGCCGTTAACGTTGACAATCAATCCTGGGCAGGCTCCTGTGATCACCAGCCCGTCAACGGCGACCGGGACGGTGGGTGTTGCCTTCAGTTATCAGATCACCGCGACCAACAGCCCCACGAGCTTTGATGCCAACCGTTTGCCGGCCGGCCTGTCTCTCAACAAAAGCACGGGTCTGGTTTCCGGCACGCCCACGACCGTGGGTACTACCTCCAACATCGTTCTGCGCGCGACCAATGCCATCGGAACAGGCACCAAGGGATGGACCGTGACGGTCAATGCGGGCCTGCCGCCAGCTCCTGTTATCACCAGCGCGTCCAGCGCGGTCGGCACCGTAGGAGTCCCTTTCAGCTACCAGATCACGGCGACCAACAGCCCCACCAGTTATGCTGCCAGCGGTTTGCCGGCTGGACTGTCGGTCAACACCGGGACGGGTCTTATTTCGGGTACGCCGACAACAGCGGGTTCCTCGAACGTCAACTTGAGCGCCGTAAACGCCGGAGGAACCGGGACGGCCGTTCTCAGTCTGACCATCAGTTCGCCCGCGCCGCCGATCACCCTGGCGCAGAGCGCGTCCAATATCACGTCGAGTGCGATCGCCCTTGCCGCCACTTTTCCGGCAGCCGTCTCCGCCGGGCACTTGATCGTCGTGTCCGTCTCCAGTTGGCCGAATGCGCCTACGGGGGTGACCGACAGTCAGGGGAACGTCTACACCCTGGCCACACCGGCGAAACAGACGACCCTGGCCGGAGGCGGCAGCTATACCGCAACCTATTACGCTCGCGCGGCCGGAGGAGCCAACACCGTCACATTCCGAACCGACGGATCCACCGGGCGGATGTCCATGGTGATCGCAGCATTTTCAGGGGTCAATACCATGGTCGCGGCCGAGAGTGCGATTTCCGCGGCAGGAAAGAATAAAACACCGTCGTCGGGTAATCTCACACCCTCGGTCGCCGGCGATCTCCTGATCGGCGCCGGCACCCACGATGCGACCACGCTGACGACGCCCGGGAGCGGCTTTACGATGGTGGCAATCGCTACGGAGAACAACACCACCTACCAGCCGCTCGCGATGGAGTACCGCATCCTCGCCGACACCACCGCGGCGGCGACTACCTTCAGCTTAGGAGCGCCGACGACATGGGCGCAGACTGGGGTGCTGTTCAAGCGTTAGCTCTTGACGACTCTACATCAGCAGCTGCCCTGCTGGTCCCGGCGTCATTCGAACGGATTCCGAATGGTGACGCGGCCTTCGATGGTCTGCCCGTCTTGCAGATCTTCTGACTACAACGTATCGCACTCGGCCTCGAGCGCCGACGCCGCAATCAGACTGTCGAATATGCCGTAGCCGTACTTTGCTGCGATGCGCCGGCCGGCGTCGTGGGTATCGACGGTCAATGGCAGCGGCGAGGGACACAGCACTCGAACCGCGGCAAGGGCTTCATCGATCTCGTCCCACGACATTCGAAGCTCGTTCAAGACCTGGACGCTGATCGTGCCTCCCGCAGCAAGTAACGAGACTGCCCTACCGTGTTCGATTGAACCTCAATCCTCGTTTATCCATTTAGCACCCTTCCTTCGGAATCAGCCCTCGCCGCGAAAGGAGAGGTGTCATACCTGGAGGCAAGCGTCATGCTTCTCCGGTTCTTGTTCGGTGACGACGTCTTCATTTCCTACTCGCGAAGAGACGGCGCCAACTATGCGGCGGCCCTCGCCAATGAGTTGTCGAAGCGGGAGCGCGGCGGCTTCTCCTGCTTTCTGGACCAGTGGGGCGCGTCGGCGGCCAACGAGCTGTCCGGTCCGGTCGTGCGGGCCCTCAACAGAAGCTCCGTCCTCGTGTTGATCGGCACGCCCGGCGCCGCCGAGTCGACGATGGTCCGCGAAGAAGTGAGGCGCTTCTCGTCGAAGCGTCGCTTCCGGCCGCATCGCCCCGTGCTGCCTGTCAACATCAACGGCGCGCTCGATCGCGTATCGTGGACCGAGCTGACCGGGCTCCATCGCACGGTCGAAACCGAAGACGCGCGAAAAGACGGGTTGCCAACGGAGTCGGTCGTCCGGCTGATCTGCAATTCGCACGCGTTCGCCCGGCGCAATCAGCGGGTACGCTGGTTGTCGATCGGCGCAGCGGTGTTCCTCGTCGCCTCCGCGGCGGCGAGCTCCGCCGCGGTCAATCAACGCCGCCAAGCGGTCGCGCAAACTGCGCTCGCCGACAAAAACTGGCGCGAGTCCGAACGGCAAGCGGCAAACGCGCGCGAGAGCGCAAAGCAGGCGGAGGAGAAGGCGATCGAAGCGCTTGCCAATGCGAAACGGGCCGACGAGCAGCGCGTGCTAACGGAACAACAGACGACGATTGCGGAGGCGCGCCTGTTGGCCACGCAGGCGAACCTGGCAAGGGAAGAGGCCCCGAGCCTCCTCCCCCGCAGCGTGCTTCTCGGCGTGGAGGCGATGCGCAAGTTTCCGGCTGACGAAACCGAGCGCGCCCTGCGACCTGGTCTGGATCTGTTAGCGAAGCCGGTAGCTCACCTTCGCCACAACGAGGACGACGTTATCGGCCTCAGGTTCGGTCCAGACGGCACGCGCCTGGCGACTGTGGGTAAAGGCCGCGCCTTCCGCATCTGGCAGCCGGCTTCGACCGACGTCGTGGAGTCCCGTGAAATGTACGAACAGGCCTTCGGCCCGGTCGCGCTCGCGTCGATCAGCGCCAACCTCCAGTGGCTCACGGTTGCGACCCGCGACGGCGTCCGGGTCTGGGACGTGGCGACACGAAGACCGATCGGACCGCTCCGCATCGGGAGAGAAGTGACTGCCGTGGCGCTCAGCGCAGACGGCCAGCGAGTCGCTGTCGGCGCAGAACGGCTGCTCCGAATCTGGGACGTGAGGAAAGGCGCCGTCGTCGCGGACCCCGCGCTCGGAGAGGGCGACCTCTCCGGCGCCGTCACCACGGTGGTGTTCAGCGCGGACGGCAATCATCTCTTCAATGCCTGGCGTGACTTCGTGCAGGTCCGGGATGCGGGAACAGGCGCGCTGATCAGATCGCTCCGCGGTCAAGGCGCCATCAGCGCGCTGGCGCTCAGCCCGAAAGAGACCTACCTTGCCACGTCGACGGCCACCGGACGAATTGCGATTTTCAGGGTGGACACCGGCGCCGCTGTGGGGAGCTTCGAACTCGGCGGGCGCACGATGAGCTTTGCCTGGAGCCAGGACGAACAGGCGCTGGCTGTCGGCGCTCGTGAGGGAACGACCGTCCAAATCTGGAAAGTCGAAAACGCTTCCGCAGAACGCGTCGCGACGTTAACTCACGGTGGCGGCATCGTGGGGCTGGTCTTCAGCCCGGACGGAAAGCGCCTCGTCAGCGGAAGTGCAGACGGAACGGCGCGGGTCTGGAACATGGACCGGGGTCAGGAGGCGTTCCGCATTGCGCAAGGCGCGGCCGTGCAACAAGTCGCGCTGAGCCCGGACGGGAGGTATCTCGCCACGGCGAGCGCCACCGACACGCGTGTCTGGGACACGTCGGTGCAGGCCGACGGGACGCCGATACTCTCCGGCGACTTCAAGACGTCGGTCGCCTTCGGTCCGCGCGGGACGTACCTGGCCAGCGTCGCCCAGCGGAACCTCGAGGTCTGGGACTCCGCAAGCGGTCAGGTGACCCGCCGCGCCTTTGGCGAAACCGCGAGTTCGGTGACGCTCGGCGCCAACGGACGCCTGCTCGCGGTTGTGCTGACGCAGGACATCGACGACGTGCATGACAACGTTGTAAGCGTGATGGACCCGATAAGCGCTCGAGAGCTCGCGCGCCTTGCCCACAACGGCCCGCGCGACTGGGACGCGATTCGCACGCTCGAAGCCGCGAGCGGTGTCTCGTATCGAAGCTATGAGCCTGCAATCGGGATGATGAAACGCGGAGGCACGGTCATCGTCGAGGCCATCAGCCCGGACGCGCGGTATCTCGTGACCTCGTCGCTGGCGGGCGCCCAGCGTCTCGTCCGCATCTGGAGGATCGACGAGAGCCGCGAGGTCGCTCGCGTCGACATTCCGTACGCGAGTGAGTTCGACGGGCGATTCAACCCGGATAGCACGATCTTCGCCGCAACGATTCGACCGCGGTCCGGATCGATCGATCAGGCTGCGCTGCATGTATGGCGCGTCCGCGACTGGCAGGAGCTGACCCACTTGAGGAAGGTCGGCCATTTCCCGTTCGAGCTCGGCCCCGACGGCCGCCACCTGATCACATCGGCGACTCGAGACCGCGTCGGAACGGTGACGACCTGGGACGTCGCGACCGGACGAGTGGTTGCCTCGTTCCAGCAGCAGGATCACATCGGCACGCTCGAGATCAGTCCGGACGGCCGGTATCTGCTGACGCGAGACGTCGCGAGCTTTGCGCATGTTCGCGACGTGGCCACGGGCCGGGAAGTCCATCTGCTCGAGACAACGATTGGCGGTCCGGCCGTGTTTAGTCCCGACGGGCGGTATTTCGCGGCCGCCCGTCAGAATCATCTGGCCAAGGTGTGGGAGCTCACGGTGTGGGAGACCAGGAGCTGGAACGCGATCACGTCGTTCACACAGGAGGCGCGCATTGCGAATCTGGCATTCAGCGGAGATTCACGGTACATCGCTGGAACCGGTGACGAGACGCTGCGCCTATGGGATCTGCCGGCGCGGCGGGAGCTGCCGGGCATTTCAACCGGCGACCCGGTGTCCTCCGTGCTGTTCAGTCCGGACGGACGCCATGTCGTCACGGCTCACGACGATCGAACCGCGCGGATCTGGTTATGGCGTCCTGAGGATCTGATCGCCGCTGCCTGTTCCCGGCTGACGTCGAGTCTCGCGCCGGAAGAGTGGCGTCGCTATTTGCCAACGGAACGGCCGCGCCCGACGTGTCAGACGAAGTGACCCCGGCTCGACCTTGCGTGTTGCCTGTTCACAAGCCGAAGACGATAATCTTCGCGCTCGAGGCAGACACAGGAAACACGCGCGACCTCGTGCCCACTACGAACGCGACGTACTGTTTTCCTCCGACCGCGTAGGTGATGAGCCCGCC
>Ga0075423_10006455_pt1 | contig 11012 bp, 8 predicted proteins | sample SoiMethybrSBSTD2_FD_80114 | JGI IMG/M metagenome (GOLD analysis project Ga0075423, IMG submission 80114) | Bulk soil microbial communities from a Populus tree surrounding site in Tennessee, USA - Soil MetaG P. TD hybrid SBSTD2 | ecosystem: Environmental > Terrestrial > Soil > Tree plantation...
TCTCCTGCACGGCGCGCTCGACGACGGGGGCACGTTGTCGCTCAAAACCGATGCGCAGGGCAAGGTTTATTCGACCGCCTTGTTGCGGATGGTACTCGACGTGCCGGATCGACAGGCAAAGGAGCTCGGCTTGCCGGAGGCGAAGTGAAAAACATTCGCGTCACTACGGAAGGCGCGATCGGCAGAATTACGCTGGCGCGGCCGGAAAAGAAAAACGCGTTGGATCGGGTCACGGCGGACGAGCTCGCTGAGGCGTTGTTCGCACTCAGCAGCTCACCGGTGAGTGTTGTCGCCATCGACGCTGAGGGTGCTGACTTCTGCGCCGGCGCCGATCTCGCGGCACTCGATGAGATGGTCGATGCTCCGCGACAGAAGCACCTCGAGGACGCTCAGGCGCTTGGCCATGTCTTTCACACCATTCGGCGCATGGACAAGCCTGTCGTCGCGCTGGTGAAAGGTCGTGCCTTTGCCGGCGGCGCCGGGTTGGCAACCGCATGCGACATAGTCCTCGCACACGAGGACGCTCGCTTCGCTTATCCGGAAGTATCGATTGGCTTCGTGCCGGCAATGGTGATGACTATGCTGCGCCGCTGCGTCGGCGAGAAAGTCGCTTTCGATCTCGTCGCGACCGGTCGCGTCCTCAGCGCTGAGGACGCGAGACAAATCGGCCTCGTCTCTCGCGTTTTCCCGGCACTCGAGTTCGACACGGTTGCGGAAGGAGTGCTCAAGCAGCTGTCGCAAGCGCCACCGACTGCGATGGCGGCCACCAAGACCCTTTTCTACAAGATCGACTCGCTGAGTTTTCTCGATGGGATTACAACCGGGATTGTGGCGAACGCCGACGCGCGATCGACGCAAGCGTTCCGCGATGGTGTAAAGAGATTCATCGGTCGAAAAAAGGATAAACAATGAGCCCATTCACGATCGCGAAGCTGGCGTTGATGTTGATTGCGGCGATTTTGCTGGCGTGGGGAATTCGCACCGACGACGCTGCGATCCGCTGGGCGGGAATCCTTTTTCTTATAATCGCGCTGGTTCTCCGTTTCTTCAAACCACGCAAACCGCGCGGTTTGCCGTGAGCGCGGTCGCCACCCCCACCGCCGGACTGCGCGCAACACCGCCGCGCCCGACGACGATCGTCGACGCCCCGCGCCTGTCGCGAAAACTGGGCGTCGATCTCGTCCTCGCCAGCGAGACGCTTCAGTACACCGGCAGCTTCAAGTTTCGCGCGGCGTACAACGTTGCGGCGAAGGTGAAGCACCCGCACATCATCACCGCTTCCTCCGGCAACTTCGGCCAGGCGATCGCTTACGCGTGCGCGCTCTTCGGCAAGCGGTGCACGGTTGTCATGCCTTCCGGAGCGCCGAAGGTGAAAGTCGATGCGGTGAGAGAATACGGCGCTGAGGTTGATCTGGTCGACGTCACCAAGAAAGCGCGGCTGGAACGTCTCAAAGAAATTGCCAAGGATTCTCCGGACGCATACGTCGCCAGCCCCTACGATGATCCTTATGTCATCGAAGGAAACGCGACGCTGGGCACCGAGCTGTTGGCGATGGGACTCGACCTCGATTTCATTGTCGCGCCAATTGGCGGTGGTGGGCTCACCTCCGGCCTCGTCAAAGCGGTGCAGACGAGCGGCAAAAAAACCAAAGTAGTCGCGGCCGAACCGCTGCTCTCGAACGACGCCGCGCTTTCCTTTCGCGCCGGTCACATCGTGGCGCTGCCCGAAGAGTCCGATACTATTGCCGACGGCGCGCGAGTGCTCAAGATCGGCAATCTCAATTGGGAGATCCTGAGCCAGGGCTTGGCCGGTGTCATCGAGGTCAGCGAAGATCAAATCAGGCAAGGTCTGCGCTTGCTATTCGCTCTCGCCAATCTCAAAGCAGAGCCGACCGGTGCGCTGTCTATCGGGGCCCTGATGGCCCAGCCAAATCAATTCAAAGGCAAGCGGGTGTGCTGCGTGATCAGTGGTGGAAATGCGGATCCGGCGCTTTACGCCAAACTTGTCGCTGACATCTAGCACCGATCGTTGACCGCGTTGCAACACTTACGGCCGCACGGTTGAGCACCGCGGTCGCGGGCTGTCGCGCTAGTTTTAGGTGATGGCAACTCCAACGATCAAAGACGCGCGCCGAGTCCTCAAGAGCGCCTTTGGCTACGACGCGTTTCGGCCTGGCCAGGAAGCAGCGGTGTCGGCCGTGCTGGAAGGACGCGATACAGTCGTAGTTCTTCCGACGGGTGGCGGAAAATCTCTCTGCTTCCAGGTACCCGCGTTGGTGCTGCCGGGGCTCACCGTCGTCGTCTCGCCCCTGATCTCACTGATGAAAGATCAGGTCGACGCGCTGACAGCTCGCGGTCTGCCCGCTGCGTTCATCAATAGCACACTGACATCTGCCCAGGTCTCCGATCGGCTCGCGCGCGTCGATCGGGGCGAAATCAAGCTGCTGTATGTTGCACCCGAGCGTTTCGATTTCGGTCGCACAGGCGAGCGTTTGCGAAAAGCCGGCGTCTCATTACTCGCGATCGATGAAGCGCACTGCATCAGTCAGTGGGGCCACGATTTCCGTCCGAGCTATCTTCGCGTCAGGAAAGTTCGCGAAGCCCTCGGCTCGCCGACCACCATTGCCCTCACCGCAACGGCGACACCAGAGGTGCGGCGGGATATCGTGCGTCAACTTGGTCTCGACAATCCGGAAACGATCATCACCGGATTCGACCGACCGAATCTCCACTATTACGTCATCTCGACCAAGAACGAGTCGGAGAAGGAAGCTCGGCTCGTCGAGATTCTTCGTCGTCACGAGGGGCTCGCTGTCGTGTACGCGTCGACCCGGCGAGCTGTCGACCAACTGACGAACGTGTTGGAGAGATCGCGCATTCCCGCGGCTGGTTATCACGCCGGCCTCGACGACGCGCGACGACACACCGTTCAGGAAGCGTTCATGACCGAGCGCATTCGGGCGATTGTCGCCACCAACGCGTTTGGCATGGGCATCGACAAGCCCAACGTGCGCCTCGTCATCCACTATGCGATGCCGGGAACGCTGGAGGCGTACTATCAGGAAGCGGGACGTGCGGGACGCGATGGATTGCATTCCGACGTCTTTCTGCTTCACTCCTTTCCGGATCGATTCACCCACGAGTTCTTCATCAAAGGCTCGTATCCGGAACGCGCAGTCGTGGAGCAAGTCTATCAAGCGCTGGTGAAGCATTCCGATGCAACAGGGTTCGTCGCCGAGGAGCCGGAAGATCTTGCTCGCTCCATCAAACCGAAGGTGAACGGACGCGAGGTCGAGGGAGCGCTGAAGATCCTGACTCGCGCCGGCGCTGTCGCTTCGAGCACCGGTGAGTTCGACAGAGTGCGAGTTCGATTGCTGGCGACACCGGAGCGGATCAAGCGCGAGCTGGTAGGCGAGGCGAACCCCGAGCTCGGCCTGCTGCGCGCGCTTTGGCGCGGCGTCGGCCAGAACCTTCGACGCGGTGCGGTGATCGATCTCAAAGGATTACCGCCCGGGATCGGCGGCTCCGCTGCGAGCGTACCGCTTCTCGACTCCCTTCAGAATCGGCAGTTCCTGCTCTGGGAGCGGCTCGGTGCCGGGCTCTATCTGACCGATCGGACCGCACCGCTTGCGAAATTTTCGATCGACTGGAAGAGCATCGATATTAGGCGCGGCGCCGAGCTGGCGAAGCTGCAGGCAGTTCAGCGCTACGCATATACGCGAGAATGCCGGCGCCGGTTCGTACTGCATTACTTCGGCGACCCGGCAGCGCGTGGAGCGTGCGCGGGCTGTGATAACTGTCTTGGCATTTCCGCCGCGCCGCTCGAGGAGCGGAGCCTTGTCAAACCTGTCCGCGAAAGGCGAGTAAGGCGTCAGGCGCCAGCCTCGGCGCCGATCGCCGACGATTTCCAGCTTGGCGATCAGGATCAGCGGCTGCTCGGCGCCCTCAAAGCGCTGCGTACTTCGATCGCCAGAGAGGAACAGGTACCTCCATATATTGTATTCTCTGATCGGACTCTGGCTGAGTTGGCGGCGAAACGCCCCCGTTCGATGACCGCGTTTGGCGACGTGCGTGGCGTGGGCCCGATGAAGCTCGAGCGTTATGGCAAAAGATTTCTGGACGCCATCTCAGAGTCGAACGACTTCGAGGCGGCGTGACGTCTAACAGCGGGGCGAGTCGCTGCACTATGGACATGATAAAGGAAAGAGCTAAGAGCCTGATCGATCGCGCCCTGGGCGCGATTTCGTTTGCGGTAATCTTCGCGTCACCTGCCGCTGCCCAGCAGCCGGTTGCACCTTCGACGCCATTGCCCTTCGACTCAGCGGTCACGGTCGGCACGCTGAGCAACGGCATGCGCTACTACATCCGTGAGAATCACAAGCCGGAAAAGCGCGCCGAGCTGAGACTCGTCGTCAATGCCGGATCGGTGCTCGAGGACGAAGACCAGCGCGGCCTGGCGCACATGGTCGAGCACATGGCCTTTCGGGGCACCCAGCATTTTGCTCGCAACCAGATATCGAGCTACCTCGAGTCGGTGGGCATGCGCTTCGGACCCGACATCAATGCGTTCACGTCATTTGATGAAACGGTCTACATGATCACGATTCCGACCGACACGGCAGCAATTGTCGATAAAGGATTCCGCATCCTCGCCGACTGGGCACACTACGTTTCGTTCGAGCCGTCGCAGATCGAGAAGGAACGCCCGGTAGTGATCGAGGAGTGGCGACTCGGGCAAGGCGCCGAAAACCGGATGCAGAACAAGTGGTTCCCGGTTCTGTTCACCGGCTCGCGCTACGGCGAGCGCCTGCCAATCGGACTCAAGAGCGTGCTCGAGACTTACAAGCCGGCCACGCTCCGTCGTTTTTACGACACCTGGTACCGGCCGGATCTGATGGCCGTCGTCGCCGTTGGTGACTTCGACAAAAAGACAGTCGAAGCTCTTATCAAACGCTATCTCGGTGCGATCCCGGCTGCGACCAATCCGCGTCCTCGGCAACTATTTCCGGTGCCCGCGCACGACAGCACGCTGGTCTCGATCAATAGCGACAAGGAAGCGACCCAGTCGGTGATTCGGCTGCTCTACAAACAACCCAAACGCTACAACACCACTGAGGCAACGTATCGGCAGCATCTGGTGGAGAATCTCTTCGGCGCGATGTTCAACGATCGATTCTCCGAGATCGTGCAGCATCCGAATCCACCTTTCATCAATGCATTCGCGGCGCAAGGCGATCTCGTTCGTTCCGCCGAGTCGTTTACGATGAGCGCTGTCGTCGCCGATAACGGAATTCTCCGTGGTCTCAACGCCTTGCTTACCGAAGGTGAGCGCGTCAAGCGCTACGGCTTCCTTCAGTCGGAGCTCGATCGGGCGAAGAAGGATTTTATCCGCGGTATGGAGCAGGCATACGCCGAGCGGGAAAAAACAAACTCCAGCATTTACGCTGGCGAATATGTGTCCGCGTTCCTGCAGTCTGAACCGACGACGAGCATCGACTACGATCTCGCTGCAGTTAAGCGACTGTTGCCAGGGATCACTCTCGCGGAGGTCAACCAGCTGGCCGGCGAGTGGATGACCGACAAGAATCGAGTCCTCGCGACTACGGCGCCTGACAAGCCAGGGGTCGTGAACCCGACACCCGGCGAGCTGATGCTGGCCTTCGATGCAGTCAAGGGAGCCGACATTGCTGCGTACTCGGAAAGCGCGCCGTCGCAAAGTCTGGTCGACAAGGATCCGGTACCTGGAACCATCGTTTCCGAGCGACAGATCAAGGAAGTCGGGGTTACAGAATGGAAGCTCTCCAACGGAGTCAGAGTCCTCGCCAAGCCGACTGATTTCAACGCTGATCAGATCGCCTTCACTTCATACTCGCCGGGCGGTGCATCGCTGTTACCCGACGCATCGTACATTGCCGCGAGCGCGGCGGATCTGATTCCGACGACGAGTGGCGTCGGCAAGTTCAGCGTCATCGATCTGCAGAAATTCCTGGCAGGGAAGCAGGTCAGCGTTTATCCGATGATCGACGACCTGAGTGAAGGAATCTCCGGGAGCGCGTCGCAGCGCGATGTCGATACGATGCTTCAGCTCGTATATCTCTACTTCACTCAGCCCCGGCTCGACACCGCTCTCGTGAACACTTTCATCGGTCGTTTCAAGGGAGTGCTCGCGAACCGCAGCGCCAGCCCCGAGGCGGCCTTCAGTGACACCCTGCAGGTCACCATGGCGCAACATTCGCCGCGCGAAGCTCCCGTCTCGGCCTCGACGCTGGATCGGATCGATCCGTTCAAATCGTACGAGTTCTATCGAGACAGATTCTCCGACGCCAACGGGTTTACCTTCGTGTTTGTCGGAAACTTCAAACCGGATTCGTTGAAGCCACTCGTCGCGAAATGGCTCGGATCGCTTCCGTCGAAGGGCCGGCATGAGACGTGGCGTGACACAGGGATTCGGCCGCCGACTGGAATCGTGCGACGCGTTATCAAGAAGGGTGCTGAGCCCAAGGCGCGCACTGCGTTGGTTTTCACCGGTCCGTTCGAGTACACGAGGAAGAATCGATATCAGCTGAGCGCGCTCGCCGAGTTGCTCAACATCAAGCTGCGCGAGACGCTGCGGGAGAACATGGGTGGGACGTACGGCGTCAGCGTGAGTCCAAGCGCATCGCGTGAGCCGTATCCTTCTTATCGGTTTACCATTGGCTTCGGCTCTGCGCCGGAACGTCTCGAGGATCTCACGACCGCCGCACTAGCTCAGATCGACAGCGTCAAAAAGTCTGGTGCGACCCCCGAATATCTGAACAAGGTGAAGGAAGCCGCATTCCGTGCACGTGAGGTCGCGCTGAAGCAAAACAATTACTGGCTCGCGCAAATCTCCACGTTCGATCAGAATGGATGGTCGCTCGCCGAGATCCCCGACGGAGACAAGCTGATCGCCGGTCTGACGTCGGAGGATCTCAAGCAGGCGGCGATCAAGTATCTGCGCACCAACAACTACGTGCGTGTCTCGCTCTATCCCGAAAACTTCTCCGGAGCGGAGAACCGCTAAGTTTCGGCATGGACGATTCACTGTACTTCACCGAGCAGCACCTCGCGGTCCGCAATATGGTCCGCGAGTTCGCGCGGAGTGAGGTAGCGCCTGTCGCCGCCGAGCTCGATGCGAAGGCCGAATTTCCGTGGGCGAACGTCAAGAAAATGGGGGAGCTCGGGCTGCTCGGAATTCCGTGGCCTGAAGACCTCGGTGGCGCTGGTCTCGATCTACTGAGCTACATGATCGTGATTAACGAAATGGCGAAGGTTGATGCTTCGCATGCCATCACGATCTCCGCGCACACGACGCTGGGAACCTCTCCAATCGTGAATTTCGGCAACGCGCAACAAAAGAAGAAATACGTTCCGCCACTCGCCTCGGGAAAAGTGCTCGGGGGCTTCGGGCTCACCGAGCCGAGCGCTGGCAGTGATGCGGCAAGCACGAAAACGACGGCGGTGCGCAAAGGCGCCCACTACGTTCTGAATGGAAGCAAGATCTTCATCACTCACGGCGGCGTCGGCGAAGTCTTCGTTGTTACAGCAGTAACGGAACCCGGAAAAGGAACGAAAGGAATCAGCTCGTTCATCGTCACCAAGGAATCGACTGATCTCGACAAGCTGGACGGCCTCGGCATTGGTCACGACGATTCGTTGCAGCCGATGCCGGGATTTCGCGCTGGCAAGAAAGAAGACAAGCTTGGCTGGCGAGCATCGGACACACGCTCGCTCATCTTCGAGGACGTCGAGGTTCCCGCCGAAAACATGCTCGGTGAGGAAGGCGAAGGGTTCAACAACTTCATGCGCACGCTCGACTCGGGGCGCGTCGGGATCGCCGCGCTTTCATTGGGCATTGCTGAGGGCGCATTCGAGCAGTCGTTGCGATATTCGACGCTGCGCAAACAGTTCGGGCAGCCGATCGCAAACTTCCAGGGCATTCAGTTCCAGTTGTCTGACATTGCTACGGAGATCGAGGCAGGGAAGCATTTGATGTTTCACGCGGCGTGGCTGGCGCAGCACAAGCAGCCATTCACGAAGGAGGCGGCGATCGCGAAGCTCTATTGCTCGGAGCTAGCCATGCGCACGACCATCAAAGCGATCCAGATCCACGGCGGGTACGGCTACACCAAGGAGTACCCTGTCGAGCGAATGTTCCGCGACGCGAAGATTTGCGAGATCGGCGAGGGCACATCCGAAATCCAGCGGATGGTGATCGCGCGCAACCTGCTCAAGGAGCTGGCGGATTGACCTATTCCGAGGTGGCGAAGCGGCTGCGCCTGCCGCTCGGCTTCGTTCTTGGAATTGCGTATCTCGTTTTGGCGCGACCAACTCCACTGACTTTGGCGGTCGGTGGCGTGATCGCACTGATCGGCGTCCTGATTCGCGCCTGGGCTTCCGGACACATCTCCAAAAACGAACGGCTCGCAACCACCGGTCCGTACGCCCACACTAGAAATCCACTTTACTTCGGCAGCTTTCTCATTGCGGCCGGCTTTGCGGTGGCGGCGCATTGGGCACTGCTGCTGGTGGTAGTGGCTTTCTTCGCGCTCGTTTACGCTCCGACGATGCAGCGCGAGCGAGCGAACATCGCCGGTCGATTTCCCGAAGCTTACGAGGCGTATGAGGCGAATGTGCCGGCGTTCGTGCCGAGACCGACCCCGTGGAAGGCCACTCACCCTGACGACGGTGGCGGATTCAGCCTCGACCTCTACATGAAGCACGGTGAGTGGAAGGCTGGGCTCACCTACATCCTGGTGATGGTCTGGCTCACCTATCGGGCCGTGACCGGATTCTGATCCAGCCGTCACATAGATTGGCAGGCCGGCTTTGCTTCTCGCGAGCGGCTCAACAGTGCGTAAGTCGTTGTCGCTGTTGCGGAAGCGAGCCAGCCCTCCGTAGATTTGTCAGCATTGATCGTTCGCCCTGGTGCATGGGGTGTCCGTGCGACTCGCGGCACCCAGACACATGAACCGATGGGCGCGGTTGGTTGGTTACCATCGAAATCAATAACGCGGCCCTGTAGCACGACCGCGCGAACTTTTTTGAACCGTCTCACCATCGCCCGCCGAGTCGCCGCGCGAGGGGTTGAGGCGGGGAACAATGAAAAGAGAAATCCTCATCAACGCGACGCCGCGCGAAACGCGGATCGCGATTCTGGAGGACGCGAAGCTCGTTGAGCTGCTCGTGGACCGCCCAGACAACCGACGCATGGTCGGTGACATCTACCTGGGCCGGGTCGACGCTGTGCTCCCCGGAATCCAGGCCGCCTTTGTCGACATCGGAACCGAAAAAAGTGCGTTCCTTCATTCATCGGACCTGGTGCGTCAAAGCGCCGACGAAGCCGAGGATGAAGAAGACGACGACGATTTAGACGAGCCGTCCGAGAGAAAGAACGGGAATGGCAACGGTGGTAACGGCAATGGACGCCGCGCCAAAGCGCCGCTGATCCAGGAGGCGTTAAAGCGTGGCCAGGAGATTCTGGTTCAGGTCTCCAAGGAGCCTATCTCTACCAAAGGCCCGCGCGTGACCGCTCAAATCTCCCTCGCCGGGAGATTCCTCGTTTATATCCCCGATTCTTCCAAGGTCGGCGTAAGCCGAAAGATCGGCTCGTCGACTGAAAGAGCTCGACTGAAGGAGCAGGTGCAGGCGATTCTGCCCGAGAAATCAGGCGGGGTAATCGTCCGGACTGTCAGTGAAGACGTCACGCCGGAGATGCTCGACCGTGAGCTCAAGAGCTTGATGTCGCAATGGAAGAAGATCAATCGCAAGACGCATTTCCAGAAAGCGCCGTCGCTGGTAAACCGTGAGAGTGGACTCACCCGTGGATTGGTGCGCGACATCTTCAGCGACAAAGTCGACAGCCTGAGCGTCGACTCCAAGCAGGTCTACAATGAGATCGTCGGCTATCTGAAGGACATTGCTCCCGATCTGATCCCGCGCGTCAAGATGCACGACTCGCAGACGCCGCTGTTCGACACCGTGAACATCGAAGCAGAGATCCGCGACATCTTCAAGCGGCGTTGCGATCTACCCTCCGGCGGCTATCTGATCATCGAGCCGACCGAGGCGCTGGTCTCGATCGACGTCAACTCCGGCCGTTACACGGGAAAGAAGGATCCGGAGAAGACAGTGCTGCGCACCAACATGGAGGCGGCAGCGGAAGTCGCTCGCCAGCTCAGGCTACGTGACGTCGGCGGCATCATCGTCTGCGACTTCATCGACATGGAGACGAAGGCGAATCGCGACCGCGTACTGCAGGAGCTGCGTCAGCATCTATCGCGCGATCGCGCGCGGACGAAAGCGTTCGCGGTGAGCGACCTCGGTCTGATCGAGATGACCCGCCAACGTGTTCGTCAGAGTCATTACCAGTCCTCGACCGAAGCATGTCCTACTTGCAACGGAACTGGTCGAGTGCTCACTCCCGAAACGATCGTGCGGCGGATGGAGCGTTCGGTGAAGCGGATGGCAGTGGAAGGGCGGCGCGACAATCTGCTGGTGAAGCTGCACCCGGATGTCGTGATGTACGTGCTCGAGGAAGAGCGCGACCTGGCGCAGAAGCTTCAGAAGGCGGCGAATTTTTCGCTCGAGTTCCGGGACGATCCGTTGCTCAAGCCGGACGAGTTCAAGCTGGTGGTAAAGGCGCAGGGAAGGGACGTCACTCAGCAGTACGCGATAGCGTAGTTCAACCACCAACTGCGCTCACGCAGTTGGGTGGGACCCTCCGATTGACTGGAACACTTCGAGCAACTAACTTTCAAGGCTAATTCGCAGCACTTAACGCAAGCAGCTTCCATGACTTACGCGATTATCAGAACCGGCGGCAAGCAGTTCCGCGCCGAGGCCGGCAAGACAATTAGAGTTCCGAAAATGGCGGGCGACGCAGGCAGCAAAGTCACCTTCGACGACGTCATCCTTGGATCCGACGGGGACAAGCGGCACGTTGGCTCTCCCTCCGTCAAAGGCGCGCACGTCACCGGCGAGATCGTGAAGCA
>Ga0075423_10006456_pt1 | contig 11012 bp, 8 predicted proteins | sample SoiMethybrSBSTD2_FD_80114 | JGI IMG/M metagenome (GOLD analysis project Ga0075423, IMG submission 80114) | Bulk soil microbial communities from a Populus tree surrounding site in Tennessee, USA - Soil MetaG P. TD hybrid SBSTD2 | ecosystem: Environmental > Terrestrial > Soil > Tree plantation...
AGTAATTATGCCGGAGAAAGAAACCCTCGAACGTGCGGCTGAAGACAAGGCTGAAGGGAAAGCACCAAGCACACAGGCAGGTGAGTTTGTTCGCGAAGAGATTGAACATGTTCGTGAGGGTAAGCACGGTGCACGCTCAACCAAACAGGCGATTGCGATTGGTCTCTCCAAGGCTCGTCGTGCTGGTGTTGAATTGCCTGTACCTAAGACAGGCTCGAAAAGAGTTCGGGACCAAGCGAAACGTGAGTTGAGCAAAGCCAAAAAAGGTGGACAGGCGAAGAAGAAGTCCACAAGGAGGTCCCGTGCGATTTCAAAAGCATTAAAGAAGGAAGGGCATAGCGCTGCCTCGAAGAGTGCTCTCTCGCGTCAAGCGCGCAGTGCGGCTGCGAAACGGTCGGCCGCTTCACGATCGCGGTCCGCAAAGAAAGCAGCGGCAACGCGCAAGAAGTAAAGGAGGAACTAATGCAGACAAAGCAAACGCCTGACCAGGGAGACGAGCACGCGATTCGACAATTAGTTGATACCTGGCTCAAGGCGAGCGAAAGCGGGGACGTGAACACAATCCTCACTCTTATGGCTGACGATGTGATCTTCATGGTCCCCGGCAGAGAACCGTTTGGCAAAGCGGAATTTGTGCAAAACTACAAACAGATGAGCGGAGTAAAACTAACAACCAAAAGCAATATTCAGGAGATCAAGGTTTTGGGTGAATGGGCCTGGATGCGTAACCTTCTGAGAGTCACCTTCACACCAGGCGACGGAAGTCCGAAAACACATTCAGGTTATGTGCTTACGATCCTGCGTAAAACTTCAGACGGTAGATGGGTCATCACACGGGACGCAAACTTACTAACTCCGCAGTAATATGCAGTCAGTACCACCTCGCGGTTGCGGGTGGGTGCGCAGCTGTGGACCACTGATTTGACTGCGGAGCCACCCGCTGCGAGGTGGTACTGACTACCTCCAAAAGCAAATGATTCTTCCGATTGTTCAAACTGGAAATCCTGTTCTACGGCGCGTTGGCCGTGAATTGACCCTCGAAGAGATCAAGAGTCCAGCGATGCAAAAGCTGATCGAATCGATGAGGGACACGATGCGCGCGGCGCCTGGCGTTGGATTGGCTGCACCTCAGATTGGCGAGTCTATCCAGCTGGCAGTGATCGAGGATCGAGCAGAATACATTCAGGATGCTTCACCAGAACAACTCGAAGAACGTAACCGGTCGGTAATTGAATTTCACGTCATAGTTAATCCGAAGCTCACTTTGCTTGACGATGGATCAGCGGCCTTCTTTGAAGGATGTCTTAGCGTCGAAGGATATCAGGCAGTCGTGCGACGAGCTTACAGAGTGCATGTTGACTGTTTGAATGAGAGAGCCGAACCGATAACGATCGATGCCGAAGGATGGTACGCCCGGATACTTCAGCACGAGATCGATCACTTGAACGGCAAGTTATACATCGATCGAATGGAGTCAAGAACGTTTACAACGAATGAGAATCTGCTGAGGTATCTAGAGGATCAGGATTGAATTCGCGATCCTGACGGGGCTTTATGATTCGGCGGGGCTTTGCCTCAAAAGTTCAGTTTCATTTGGATTCGGCTTTGCCACCTGTTGTGAGGCATGGCTCTGCCCTGCCGGGTGCGAGCGAGATTGGTTTCGGGCTTCGCCCTCGATGTGTTTCCAGTGTAAGAGCTTGAGGGCGTAGCCCAATTGAAATCTAAGCTCGCTTACGGCAGGGCAGAGCCATGCCTCATAACAGCTAGCAAAGCCTAATCCAATGAAACTGGACTCTTGAGGCAAAACTATTCGCCGTGAGGCACATCGTTAATTAAAAACAATGTGGACGCGTGAATCATGTGCGATAAATCTTGGCGTGACGCCGAAAACCTTTTCGATTAGCTCGGTCGTTAGCACCTCACTCGCTGTTCCGTTCGCGACGACCTTTCCCTCATTTAACAACACGATATGATCCGCGAACTGCGCTGCGAGATTCAGATCGTGCACCACACCAACAGTGACAATATCGGGAGCGTCAGCAAAAGTCCTGATCTTCTTCATGAAATCGATCTGATGTCGAATGTCCAGAAACGTTAATGGCTCATCAAGGAAAAGGTAACGACACGCTTTAAGATCCTTTGATTGGCCGTCGTTCCACAACTGTGCCAAAACGCGAGCGAAGTTAACCCGTTGTCGTTCACCACCGCTTAGCGTTTGATAGTCGCGCTGACTGAATTCCGTTACATCCATGTGGTCCATGACCTGATCGACAATGCTTTCGTCAACTGGACCTGGACGCCCTGCGAAGTGTGGGTAGCGTCCCATCATCACCACTTCGCGTACGGTTAGTGGGAATGCTACGTCGATTGCTTGGGAAAGTACGGCCCGGCGTTTTGCTAGTTCCGCGTCACTGGCTTGATGAACATCCGCCCCCTGATATTCGACTTTGCCCGTCTGAGGGTGCAAAAACCTCGCGAGTACTTTTACCAGAGTTGATTTGCCTGCTCCGTTTGGACCGATTATCAAGTGAAGTTTGGCCGCCGCAAATGCGATAGAGATATCCGAAATGAGCGGTTTGGCGCCGACGCGAAAACTGATGTTGGTTGCCGTCAGCATATTTGAAATCAGAAAACGTATTGTCGTCTGCGTAAAAGAAGAATGAAGACGGGCACGCCCACTGCTGAGGTCAAGATGCCAATTGGCAATTCAGCCGGTCTTATCACTAGACGAGCCATTAGGTCGGCGAGTGTCAAAAGCGTTGCACCGGTCAAAGCACTGCCCACGATCAAAAATCGATTATCTGCTCCGCCGAGGATGCGCAGAATGTGTGGAACTATGAGGCCGACGAAACTAATGACACCGGTAAACGCGGTTGCGATAGCAACGATCACAACATTCACTGAAAGAATGATCCACTTCAGACGATTAACATTTACGCCAAGATAAGTAGCTTCTTCCTCTCCAATCATCAGTGCGTTCAGCTGCTTCGCATAACGAAGTGCGAGCAATGTTCCGGCTGCGGTTGAGACGGTGACAATCTCAACAGCTTTCCAGCTTGCTCCAGACAGGGTTCCCAGCGTCCAAAAAGTTATCGAACGTGCTTGTGGGTCTCGAGCTATGTAAGAGAGAAAACCGATTCCACTGGTGAAGAGAGCATTGACTGCCAGCCCGGTTAGCAACAGCATGACAATCGAAGCTCTAGCATCTTCCCGTGATCGCGCAAGCATGAAGACAAGGTAGGTTGAGATGATGCCACCTGCACAAGCGGCGATAGGTAAACTCCACAGGCTCACGCCGATGTGAAACACTCCGCCAAGAACGAAGAAGACTGCAGAACCAAACGCCGCGCCGGTGGAAGTGCCAACCAGACCCGGCTCGACGATCGGGTTCCGAAAGAGCGCTTGCATTAACGTACCGCCAACGCCAAGACTGGCTCCTACTAACAGGCAGAGAACTGCCCGTGGCAAGCGCAATTCAAGAAAGATTCGCTGATCTAAGGTTGCTTCAGGGTGACCTGGAAGAAGGGAACCGAGTGAACTGGTGATTTGGGTGATCGAAAAATCAATCGCACCGAAGCGAATCGAAGCCGCCAGCACGAGTAGTGTGACAACAGCTAAAACTAACAAGAGTGCTTGTCGGTTACCGGATCGCTTCGTCACTTTTGATGGATGACCGCGGCTACTTTCTGAATGTTTTCTCCCGACCGTGGACCAAAGTAATTTAGCACGTTCTCTTCAATGCGGTAGATGTGGTTGTTCCTGGCTGCATTCGAAGTGGCGACTCCTGGCAGCGCTTTTATCTGATCGAGTGAACCATTGAGACGATCGTAACCATAGTCGGTGAGCAAAATGACATCAGGATTTGCCTGCGCAAGTATTTCCGGTGACTCCAGTCGCTGCATGCCTCTACCTCCGGGGTTCTCCACTGCCATCTCGCCGCCGGCAAGTTCTATCATCTGGCTAACGCCGCCGCCGTCACCGCCGCTACCTTTGCTCACCACCATATAAACGTTCGAGGCCCGACCAAAGTGGATGACTGCAACCTTCGGATGATTCTTGTACTCCTTCACCTTTTCCAGGGAAGCGGCGCGTTGTGTATCCATTGTGTTGCAGAGCTCTTCAGCCCTGGCTTCTTTGTGAAAATAGGCGCCCATTTCCCGAATCAAAGCCTTTGTGTTATCGAATGAATCATTCTTCGCGGTGAAGGTCTTCATCGGAATATTCAACTGCTGAAGTTGTTGCACGACCTGAGGCGGACCAATGTTGCTGTCGTGAATTATGGTCGTCGGATGAAGTGAAAGAATGCCTTCAGCACTCAACGCGCGATGATAACCAACAGTCTGAACTTTCTTCACGTCAGGTGGATACGTGGTCGAGAGATCCACTCCGACAACTTTCTCTTGTGCACCCAACGCCCAAATGATCTCGTTGTAGATGGGAGATATCACGACGTAGCGTGCTTCGGTGGAATTGTTTGGCGCGTTGTGGAAACGTGAGCAACTGGCAGAAAAAAGGAGAATGCAAGAGGCGAGAACTATTAATCGCTTCATAGGAACAAGGTAAAGCTACTCCTCGTTACGAAAGTTGAAGGCCGAACTTTTGTGGAACACTGAAGATCTCAGTGAGTATAAGCGGAAAGGTGGGCGAGTCGCGAATGGCTTCTCAGTTGTCCTGATTTGATCGTAATGTTTCGTGTTGGTTCGTGGTATTTCGTGGATCGTATTTTTTGAACCCTGACAGAGACGATCCACGAATCACACGAAACATCACGAATATCCGAAAATATTCATCTCGACGCAGTCAACCAGAGTTGGGATACTAACGTGATTTTAGGTGCATTCAACATTCGGGAGAAGTCTATGAAATTGTGTGTTGCTCTTATGTTCTGTTTTCAGTTTGGGATTATTACTCACGCTCAGAACTGGCCGGCATTTCGAGGCAGCAATTCCTCTGGAGTTGCAGAGGGTAAGAATACTCAAGTCTCGTGGAGTGTAGAGAGCGGGAAAAATATTATCTGGAAAACTCAAATTCCCGGACTCTCTCACGCGAGTCCGATCGTTTGGGGGAATCGTGTCTTCGTCATCACTGCGATCAGTAGTGATGCAAAAACAGATTTCGTTGCGAAGGACCGTGGGATCGATCTGGCCGATGACAGCGTCAAATACACCTGGAAAATTTACTGTCTCGATAAGTCTTCCGGTCAGATACTCTGGTCCCATACGGCGTACGAAGGTATTCCAAGGGCCAGAAGACATGTGAAGGCTACCCAGGCGAACTCGACACCGGTCACAGATGGAAGATTTGTGGTCTCACTCTTCGGTTCGGAGGGCCTGGATTGTTACGACCTGAATGGGAAACTGATTTGGAAAAAAGATCTTGGAACTCTTAATCCTGGTCTCTGGGATGACCCAAGTTCGTCCTGGGGTCATGCAAGCAGCCCAATCATTTTTAAGGATCTGGTGATCGTTCAAGCCGATGGTCACAAGCAGTCTTTTATTGCCGCATTCAATCTCAAAGATGGCACACAAGTCTGGCGAGTCGATCGAGGCGAGATAACTTCGTGGAGCACGCCCACAATTAGCGCCGAATCAAAACGAAGTGTGCTAATCGCAAATGGAGGACACTTCATCAGAGGTTACGATCCTCTTACCGGCAAAGAATTGTGGCGGTTTGCCGACAACGACACACAAGTAAAGATGCAGGCGCCTCAGGTGGCCAATGGCCTAATCTACGTCACCGGTGGCTATCCTGCCGGGCGTCCGATGTATGCGTTTAAGCAGGGAGCCGAAGGTGATATTTCTTTAAAACCAGGTCAGGAAACGAATGAATTCATCGCGTGGAAATCGAGTAAAGGTAGCCCCTACACGCCGACTCCACTCGTCTACGGCGAGCAGCTGTATGTGTGCGCTGATAATGGAGTACTGACAGCGTATGATGCCAAGTCGGGGGCCATGATCTACCAACAGAGACTTCCCAGTTCGTTCAGCGCTTCACCGGTTGCGACGGATGGTAAGTTGTACTTCTCAAGTGAGGATGGCGATGTATTTGTTGTACGCGCCGGTCCGAAATTTGAATTGCTTGCAACGAACGTCATGGGCCAACCAGTGATGGCCACACCAGCAATCTCTGATGGTTTACTAATCTTCAGAACGAAAGATAGTGTTTACGCTGTCGGCGAAAGAGCCAATTAATTCCACCCTGCGAATGGCTTCACCGTCGCACAAGTCGGACTGCCGTCCTTTCCTGTGCCAGGCACGCGGGTTTGAAGTGAGTTCTTCTTTTCGATCATCTCCCAGGTGATACCACGAAGAGGAACCTTCAAACGACGACTCCATCGTGTATTCGTTTGACCGGCATAAGTCCCGATGTCCAGGTAGACAAACCGTTCGCCAGTTGGACCTTGAACGAAAGGTCCAAGGAAATTAGGTTGACCATCTTTACCCTCACGCACACGCACCGAGAATTGTAACTTCAAGTCGCGACCAGTCGAGCGTTGTGTTTGCACGGTGTTGTAATTGTTACCGCCACCTTCTTGAAGAGCGTAGTCAATCCCGGGCAGTGGTTTTTCGAGAATAATAACCAAATCGAGTTCGCGTTCCACGAGACGAGAGAATACACAAAAGCTGAACGCGGTCGATAGGGCTTTGCCTTAAAAGTCCAAGTTGCTTTAATTCGGCTCTGCCGGCTGTTGTGAGGCACGGCTCTGCCCTGCCATAAACGAGCAATAATTGATTTGGGCTCAGCCCCCTTGGCTATGTTCCAGTTCAAGAGCTTGAGGGCGTAGCCCAGATGAAAATCTAAGGCGCTTAGGGCAGGGCAGAGCCATGCCTCACAACAACTGGCAAAGCCGAATCCGATTGTTGCTCGCACAGTCGGACCACATTATCATGCGCCGCGATGATTGAACGCCTGCGCCCCTTAGTTGCGATCTCCGTTCTTGCCATTCTGCTTCAGGGAACTTCTTTTAGTGGGATGACTGATAGAAACTCCCCATCGGACCTTCCGGATCTCACGCGCTACGTCAATCCCTTCATCGGTACCGGTGGTCATGGTCATACTTTTCCCGGCCCAAGTTTGCCATTCGGAATGGTCCAGCTCAGTCCTGACACCCGTTTGACCGGATGGGATAGTTGTTCTGGTTATCACTACTCAGACAATCGCATATATGGCTTCAGTCATACGCACCTTAGTGGTACCGGAATTCCTGACTATAGCGACATTCTTTTTATGCCCCGGATTGGCTTGCACTCCTTCCATGATTCCGCGAAGGCTGAATATACAAACACGTTCAAGCATGAGAACGAAGCGGCGAGTCCAGGCTATTACCGGGTCAAATTTGACGATGGTTTGCAGGTCGAGTTAACAGCCACAAAGCGAGTGGGGTTTCACCGTTATACATTCCCTGAACATACAGACGTCGGAAATGTCATTCTCGATCTCACGCATCGAGATCGTGTGCTCGACTCCTATTTGAAGATAGTTGACAAGCAGCACATCGAGGGATTCAGGCGATCGAGTTCCTGGGCCAGGAATCAAATCGTCTATTTCGTTGCCGAGTTTTCGAGGCCGTTTCAGTCTGCTGTCACAACGGCGCTGGAAGGTCCAAACGTGAAGGCTGCCTTTCGTTTCGATCTGCCGGACAAGATACTCGTGAAAGTGGGTATCTCGGCTGTCAGTATCGAAGGCGCCAGGAAGAACCTCAAGTCTGAGCTCGCTCATTGGGACTTTGAAAGAGTTCGCAAGGACGCTACTGACTCGTGGAACCAGGAGCTGAATAAGATTGAGGTGTCGGGTGGCGATGAGTCGCAATTGAAGACCTTTTACACTGCGCTATATCACGCGGACTTAACCCCGAATCTGTTCATGGACGTTGATGGCCAATATCTCGGACGCGACTTCAAGATTCACCAGGCAAAAGGCTTCGACTACTACACCGTCTTTTCGCTGTGGGACACATTTCGGGCTGCACATCCGCTTTACACGATCCTCGATCAAAAACGCACCACCGACTTCATCAACACATTCCTTGCTCAATATCGTGAAGGTGGCCGGTTGCCTGTTTGGGAGCTCGCCGCAAATGAAACAGACACGATGATTGGATATCACGCTGTCTCAGTCATTGCAGACGCTGTCGCGAAAGGGATTCAAGGCTTCGACCGGGAAATAGCCTTTGAGGCAATGAAACATAGCGCTGAGCTGAGACAGTTTGGACTCGGAGCTTATATCGATCGTGGTTACATCGAGATGGAAGACGAGCGCGAGTCTGTTTCAAAGACACTTGAGTACGCCTATGACGATTGGTGCATTGCGGTGGTGGCGCGAGCACTTGGTCATGTGGACGATTACAACCGATACCTTCGACGGGCACAGTCGTACAAGAATGTGTTTGATCGAGAAACCGGATTTGTTCGTCCTCGGACAAATGGCGGATGGCTAACTCCATTTGATCCACGAGAAGTCAACTTCAACTTCACTGAGGCGAACTCGTGGCAATACAGTTTCTTCGTACCACAGGATATCCGAGGGTTAATTGAGCTGATGAATGGCGAGACAAACTTCGTACTAAAACTCGATCAACTCTTTACTGCTGAAAGCAAAACTACAGGTCGTGAACAAGCGGACATCACGGGTTTGATCGGTCAGTACGCGCACGGCAATGAGCCAAGCCATCACATCGCGTATCTGTACGACTACGCGCATCAACCTTGGAAGACTCAGTATCGCGTACGTCAGATCATGGATGACTTCTACAAGGCTACGCCGGATGGGTTAATTGGAAATGAAGACTGCGGTCAGATGTCAGCGTGGTACGTCTTGAGCGCTGCCGGCTTCTATCCAGTTACTCCGGGGTCACCAATCTACGCGATCGGTACTCCCTTGTTTCCGGGAATAAAACTCAATTTCGAAAACGGGAAGTCGTTTGTAATTAAGGCGAATGGCGTATCGTCACGAAATATTTTCATTCAGTCGGCTAAGTTAAATGGAAAACCCTATGTCAAATCGTTTCTAACGCACGATGATTTGATGAGGGGGGGTGAGCTGATTTTTGAAATGGGATCTGAACCAAATCATCGCTGGGGAGTTGGCGTTAAAAACATACCGGTATCGTCAATCGATGCGAAACCAATTGTGCCAGCTCCGATTTTCAAATCTGCGGTCAAGAGTTTTCGTCAAAACCAACGAATCGAATTTGAGCCAGTGGCGCATCGTCAGACGATACATTTCACAGTCGACGGCAGGGAGCCGGATTGGCATTCAAGAACGTTCACCCATCCATTTCAAATTGAGCACTCGGTTACGGTTAAGGCAATTGCCATAGACAGGGACCGCAACCAGAGTTTGGCTAGTTCAGCCACTTATCTAAAGCTGCCACACGACTGGCGGATCACGTTGCAAGCCAACTATGCGCCCGAGTATGCCGCTGGTGGCGATGCGGCCCTGATTGACGGGTTGAGAGGTGGCAGCAATTTCACTGACAGTGCGTGGCAGGGGTATCACGGAAAAGATTTTGTGGCAGTTGTCGATCTGGGTCGATCGCAAATCGTTTCCAAAGTGGGTGCGGGCTTCTTACAGGATATTGAATCGTGGATTTGGATGCCGCGCTCGGTTCAGTTCGACTTATCCACAGATGGCGAGAGTTACCAAACCGCTGCTTCAATAAGACCCGACGTGAGTGAAAAGAGTACTGGCGTGATCATCAGAGAATTCACGTCCGCGATCAATCCGACCAGCGCCAGATATGTACGTATCAAAGCTGAGAACTACGGAAGAATACCAAGCTGGCACGATGGGGCGGGCGGTGATTCATGGATCTTCATCGATGAGATATTAATCAACTGAAGACTTTAACGATAGAAAAGAGCACGATGACGCCCCTCCTAAGACTTTGCATCACACTTCTTTTGCTGATTTCCTCTTCATCACTTGCAGTCTCGCAGTCTGGCGTATGTACGCTGTTAAATGAAAACGCGCCAAACAATATCAGTCCCATCGACCCTCTCAGACCCGACAGCAGTTTCCCGAATGAGCCGCCGCTTACTCAACCTGGTAGCAGCGCAAATGCGATTTTGGGATTAGCTGAACAGGACGCGCAAAGCGGGCAGTTACAAAAGGCACTACGCAGTGTCAATGAAGTTGTCGATGGAGCAAGACGTGCCAACGTTAATGAGGACCTTGCGTTCGCACTTCGTGACAAGGCGAATTACCTTCTATACCTCAAACAGAATCAAGAGGCATTACTGGCAGTCAACGAAGCGGTCGATAAGTTTGGTTTGCTGAACGACTCAGCCAGTCAAGTAAGAACATTGGTTCGTTTTGGTTATGAATTGCTGCGAACGAACAATCCGGGCAGCGACGATTTTTTTCAACGAGGCATTACGTTGGCCGCAAAAGAGACGGGGAGACCAGGTGCGACAAGTTCGCTTCTAAGAGACGTAGGCTTCGATGTTCGATCATTCAATCTTAAGTGGTCCATTGCTCTTTTTAACATCGCTGTGGAACTTTGCAGGAAGTACGCGAATGGATCGTGGGAGCTGGGTTTGAATTTGGAGAACCGGGCAACGCTGGCAACGGAAAGCGCAAATTTTTCAGAGGCAGAACGTCAGCTCCAGGAAGTACTCGGGTTGTGGAAGAAGCTTAGTGCCGACGTTTCTTCACACGTAGCCGTTATCAATCAGCGTTTACAAAGTCTCGATCAGAAGGATGCGGATTCTCTCCGAGCTTATCAAAACGAAAAGCAAAGGCTACTTGCGAATCTGGCTTACTTCGACGGAGAGGTAGCTCGCGCTCAGATGGATTTGGCTTCGTTGGCCCATGAAACTGGTGATGTGACTGCTGAAGAAGTTGCGATTAATACAGCAAACGAAATTCTTCAACACAAAGTATTCGAACCAAGGCTCATGACTCGCTTACTTCAGGCTCATTCAGCGCTGAAGTTTAATGAGGGAAAGCTGGCCTGCGCTTCCGATGAATTGCTCCACGCCATACGACTCGGTCGAACTACCGAGGATACG
>Ga0075423_10006458_pt1 | contig 11010 bp, 21 predicted proteins | sample SoiMethybrSBSTD2_FD_80114 | JGI IMG/M metagenome (GOLD analysis project Ga0075423, IMG submission 80114) | Bulk soil microbial communities from a Populus tree surrounding site in Tennessee, USA - Soil MetaG P. TD hybrid SBSTD2 | ecosystem: Environmental > Terrestrial > Soil > Tree plantation...
TTCCACATAGAGAATCCTGCAACATCTCCATTCAATTGAATGTGCAATCCAGTAATGTCATTCAATGTATGGACACCATCTGCTTTTATTCCTATAATATCGTCAGATTGAATTACATAATCACCACTTGCTACAATATTAGTCCATGATGGATAGGTGGATAATAGAGTTACATCTTGAGTCAGAAACAATGACCTGACTGTATATGTTGGGCTATTATTCTGGAATACTCCAATCTTTAAATTACCTGTGGTTGTTCCTTCTATTGCAAGATTAACGGATATTTCAGAAAGTCTTTTTCCTACATATGAAGGATGGTCGGCAATATTGAATCCGTAGATGTTTTGATTATCTCCAAAGTCACCATTGAATCTCATACCACCATCATATGTTAGGTCTCCACCTGCACCTGATTGATAAAATATTGTATCTGTTTGAGCGGAAGCACAATGAGAATCATTGATGCTTGCTATTCCTAATGGAACCATTGCACCAGTTATTACCAAGACTAAAAACCCGTTTAATATTCTATGCATGATATCACTTTATGATATGTTCTCCACTATCAACTAAACCAATAGCCCTTAATTTTGTATCTATATCTGTTTGCTGTAATGGAGTTAGGTTATTCCAGTTATTGACATATACCCTAGTGAGAGGACAACCATCTATCTCTGCATTTAATGATTTTACCAAAGTATCAGATATAGGACAATAAGTATATTCCCTTCTTCCTGAGTTATCTATAGTCTTGGTTGTAATGGTTGAAGAATAGGAATAGGATGCAATACCCACTGCTATTATTGCAGATATGAAAAGTATTTCTATAATGTATTTCATTTTAATTATACCCCCATATAGTCATTTGAGTTCCAACATCGAAATTACTTGTCCCAGAATTATTAACCAAAACTATTCTAGTGATTTGAACAGAAGTATTGTCGTATTTGCAACTTACCTCATTTCTATGGGGAACGGTTCCAGAAGAAGTATCTCCACCATAACTAGTTGTAGTATAGACCATTTTACTTAATGTTGCAGTATTATGGATTAGTGTATTTGAAATTCCATTATCACTCACTGCCCTACCACCACCTAAAGTGCAACTATTAGAAGAACTAGCAGTAGTATCTGCGGCACCGTCATTAGATGTTCTCCATGAATACGTAGTAGCAGTATTTGTATCAGAATTGAAACGTAGTCTTGGATTATTTCCAGTTCCAGTAGATGCGGTAATAGTTTCAGTCTGGATAAATAGATAATTCATTGCTGTAAAAGAACCGCATGTAAGAGTGGCATTAGCACTTACTAAACTGCATTGAACAATGAATTGGTATTTTGGTGTAATTAATATATTTCCAGTAGAACTATTCAATGATATTTGTCCGTTTGAAGAAGTTAATGATGTTACACCAGTATTAGTAAAAGTCTGTGCACCAGTTCCAGTAATGCTGATTCCAGTTCCATTTACAAAATTTGTGTTGAAAGTGCTAGGATTGGTTCCACTGCAAGTTATTCCTTTTACACAAGAGTTAGAAATGACACCAGTATTTGTAAAGGTAATTGTATTGGTTGAATTGCTGACAGATATTCCAGTTCCTACCAATAGGGTTTTGAAATACAATATACTGCCAGTCTGATTCTTGAATACATTTGCACCATTTCCAATATTAGAAGCACTGGTAGACTCTGGACTAGTATTTGTAACTAGAATATTTCCAGTTGTCGCATTTACTGATATTCCAGTTCCAGCATTTAATTTTGTTACACCAGTATTTGTTATGGTGATATACGTTCCATTATCACTTAGTGATATACTACTACCTGCAAGTAGATTTTTAAAATCACAATTTCCACCACTGCTCAATAATACTAGATTATAGTTACCTGATTGACCACTGCATACCGTAGTCTCATTTGTAAATATTGCCTGAGCAACATTAATCCATTGGGAACCGTTATACTGTATTATCTGATTGGTAAGAGGACTCAATATCGTTACATCGCATAAATCTGTTAAATTCTGTGCAAGAATCAATCCAGTATTACCACTGCATGGGGTAGGTGTTCCATTATTTCCATTTACTAGAAATATGTTATTTTGCAATGCTAATAGTGGTTGAATTAATAGGAATCCTGCTATTCCACCAAATAGGAATAATATTATTAGTAATTCTATTTTATACTTCATGATTGAATCTCCTTATCAGTAAGAGCATTACTACAAACAATGATGTCGTAATTATTAAATCTATGTATCTTTTTTGGTTAAATAGGGTGTCTACCGAGAATATTATTAACATTGAATCTATAATAAGACCTACTATAATTATTCTAGGAATGAACCTAGAATCTAGAACAATGCTTTCGGTTTCTCTTCGTCTTTCCATGCTAATCCACCCATTAACATCATTATAGAGCCAATCAATGCAAAGAATATTTTTGGCCATTGTGTAAACTCGAATGTATTATCTTTGAAAGTATAGGTAGTAATTGCACCTGATGTTATAGAAGTATCGGGTATCTTGCTCAAGATTATTACGTCAGTTATTAATGCCCAAAAAGTAATCATTGAGCCACTAATCATTAATAGAGCATAGTTTTTTGTTCTCGGTAGAAAACTGATTAGAGCCATTACAAATGCCAGTGCTATAAATGGTAAAAATATCTCTATTGGAACTATCAATTATAGACCACCCACGAATGGAGAGAGGGTTTTGTATGCAAATATCAGTATCGGGATATATGCAAAAGCGTATAATGCAATTATTACAACCAATCCCATTCCACCGACATCATTTAGGGTAAATCCCATAATGTCAAAATTAGCGGGTGTTACAAAATATGCTAATAAAGTGAATATCGCTTGCACTTTGCTTAATTGTAATGAAAGCCAATCTGCAATATATCCCACCCATCCGTAAGGAATTGCACTAAATAAAGTTGCACCATATTGTCTTGTAGTGGTTGACACTTGAAATAATCCGTTAACCATAGTGCACTCGAATTTTGTCCCTACCTTATCTTGGTCGTTTGTAGTGGTATTTCCGTTTATATCTTTGCTGTGGGTGACGTTATAGACTACTGCAAAACCACTTATATCTAAATCAGTTGCTACGCCTTCAAAAATAGGACTGGGACAATTTGCTATGAATAATTGTCCCTGAATATTTCTAATCGAAGTTTGACCAGTATTAGATACAATGCCTAGAATTATGATTATGAAAAGTCCTAATATTGCCCACGTTATCAAATTCATTATTCAGTTGAACCCCCACCAAATGTATTTCCTCTTAACACTCCTAATACTTTAGGTGCAGCAAGTGCAACTATGGCAACTATGGATATTATCAAGAATACGGGGTCTATTATCTGGGTAATTGTAAAGAATGCAGATAGTGCAATTATTAAGACTATCCAAATGAATAGAGGCATTTCAAATGCATGTCTACCACTGAAATAATAGAACATTCCTACAACCACGAATATAGAAGCAATAAAGATTAGCAATCCTAATCCATTAGTTTTAACATCAGGATTTGAAACGCAATCAACAAATCCCAGACTACAACCTATTCCTACTATTCCAGTTCCCTGAGATACATTACCGATTATAAATGCACCAGCACTACCGCTTTCACCATTTCCACCATTACGACAAATCAGAATAAAGGCATTTGCTGGAATATCGCAAAAACCAACTGTCCCATTATTTCCAGTTCCACCACCACCAGTAGCAACATCAGATAATCTATAGATAGTTGCCTTCTTTGCACCAGTTCCAGAATCGTCATATATAACTGCTAATTGAGCATTATTAATATTCACTGCCATGTTATGAAATAGAATAGGTGGAGCAGTTGAATCTAGCAAATCCAATCTATACATTTTTGTAAAGTCTGTTGTATTCATTACTTGCACAAATCCATCACCACGAACATATATTTCCCCCCTTCCTACATTGATATTCAAACCTGTAAGAGTAGTTAATCCATGAGATAAAGTTCCCGCAACTGTGCAAGAATTATTCAATCGACTTACTGTATTTCCATGCCTCAATAACCATCCAGTTGAAGTAACAGCAATATCACCAGCATTGATTAATGCAACTGCACATACTCTAGAACCACCATTCCATATACTGAATGCAGTTGTTCCACCGCTAGAAGTTGATACTGCAGTATAAGGCCCATTTACTTTAACATCTCTTACTACGCTAGAAGCAAAATTAGTTGAACCAGCACATTCTCCCAATCTTGTTAAATCTGATTTAATCAATACTACATTACCACTTGCACAAGTTGCAGAAAAATACATTGAACTACTACCAGTTGCAGATAATGCAGAAAATTCAGTTCCAGTTCCACCAGTTAAAGGAATAGTTGTATTTCCAGTAACTACACCAGTTAATGCAGTAAAAGTAACAATATATGCTTCTGGTGCTCCACATGGAACGCATACTTCGTAAACCTGACAAATTGTTCCGGAGCAATCAAATTCAGAACCATAGGCATTAGAGCCAAAAGGAGTAGGGAGATTTACTGAACTTACAGCACCATTCACGTTTATTACTTTATAATTAACCCCGCTAGTTCCTCTTACAACATATGAAGAAATTGCAGGCATTGTGTATATTGTTACATTTCCACTTGTTCCATGAGTCACGGTTAAAATAGTTACTGCATAAATTTTCTCTATATTATTTTGACATAGTAAAATAACCATGCTGAATAAAGCGAGTGTGATTAGTATTATTCTTTTTTCCATTACATCACTTTTATTTAGTTGACTAGTGGGATTAAAAAACCACTAGGGATATTCTCTATTTGAGAATTATCTTTTCTACTTACCGCTGTGACTGAATCTTGGTATGAAGGCTAACAGCAATCCGATTACAAAGAATGTTGCAATTAGACCGAACAGCAACACTTGAGTGCTTGTCCACCCTGATGTATTTGCATTGTTTATTGCAGAGATTCCTACTGTAGCCAGTGCTCCGATAATAACTAGTGCAATTACCGAATACACTACATAATTAATATTTACCAATTTTTAATTTTTCCCCCCTATCCACTCAATAGTCATAATAGATAAGATAAACGTAGTATTTATACTTATCAGTTGAAGTCGAAGAATGAATATGATTCTCTTCTACGTTTAGGTTTACGTGCCTTCTTTAAAAGATTCTGATATCTAACGTCATGAGTCCCAAATTCTTTATTATATTTTTTTTCTTCCCTAGCCATTGCTTCTAGATGTTTGATTCTATACTCCCTTCCTCTAGGTAATTCTTTTTCTCTAGGCTTTGGATTATGTCTACCAAAATCACGGCAATACAGTTTTCCCATTTTGGGCATAAAAGTATTACAACATACTACTATTTAAGATTATTCATAAACTGGATCAAATGCTTCTGTTGCTTGTCTTGTATTATACATTTCATAGTATTTTTCCATTTCAAACGCAGGTATTCTTATAGTTCTATTCATAGGAATTGAAAAATATCCTGCATATACTTCATACTCGAATACTATAGGCTTATTTTCACTATCTCTAATACAATTACTGACAAAAGAAAAATCTGTAATATCTCTCAATCCTCTGTCTATTCTAGTGATAAATTGGTCGTCATAATAAATATCAATATCCCTTTTTCCAGATTGACCAGTGAAAGAAGAAAGTAAAACATTTTCCCTTCTGCCACTACGTCTAGCATCGAACCATTTAGATGCTTCTTGCATTAAAACCGTTTTTGGTGATATCTCCATTTCCATTGTAGAAATAGAGAGCAAATCTTCCAAGTCATAATTCTTATAAGGGAATTTTAAATCATAATTGGAAAAGATTTTCCTCTTGCTATGGTAGTCATTGAAGCCTACCGCAGTTAGAAAAAGCGTTTTTCCAGTTCTGGGTTTTCCGATTATCGCATTGCATGTCATAGAACATTTCCTTTAATTGTTCCAATCAACTTCTTTATTCCTTTTGAAAACATTTCTTGCAAGTCGTCAAATATCTGTCTATGTTCGTCTATATTTTCCAAAAACCTAAACATGAAAATCCCTTTTCAATCTAGCAAGATTCTTCATTCTTGCTATTTCGTCGAAATGTTCCTCATGACATCTTGGGCAATAATTATCGTGGAACATCTTGCAACATTTGCAAAAGTATGTAAGGAATATTTCACCGCACCCTTTTGTATCGCATAGATTAAAATTTCTCATTTATCTATTTAGTCCAAATAATCTTTTTATTCCACGATTTTCATTTATTACTGAATTACCAACATCTTGACGACTTGCACCATTTACTAATTCATGTGCCCTACGTCTCTTGTGAGAGGTCATTTTAAGCATGAATTGTCTGCACATTTCTACTATAATCATGCAATCGCTTTCGTCATTCAAATCTAGATTATATACTTGAATATAAGAAGTTACATAGGTCATTAATTTAGTCATTTCTTTAGTATATGCAGTTGATGGGTATTCCGTGATAAATTCTAAAATTCTTTCGTCAACTAATTTTTCTAATAGGGTAATGACAGTTTTTTCTTCTGCCATTTCAATATATTTTTTAAACTCTTGGACTCTAGCATCTACATTACCTGCAACTGCTATTTGTTGTCTAGGTGCAGAATCACTCATTTCTTTGTCACCGTTGTTCCACCAGGATTAGGTGCAGGTTCAGGACAATTATTTTGCGCTATACAAAGTTTAGAAGCCAATTCAGCAGATTTTGCTTTCTCAAATCCCAATTGCGTGCTATGCAAAGTATCTTGATTGAAATAATAAACGAATGCACCAGCCATTGCAACTGCACCTAAAAGAATTATTATCATTAGAATCATGTGAGTAGAATCGAGACCCCATATAGCATTGAAAATCCCTTTCCTACCTAAAGTCCTAGTTTGTGTAGTGTCCACTGTCATTTTTCCACCACATTTCTTGCATTTATCTTCATGGTCTTTACGAAAAGTCAAAACCGCACTATCATTAACGTCTACTTGCTGGTGGGCAATACCCTTATAATCATAATAAAATCTTGCTGGAATTATTGGCCACTGTCTTTTATTCCACATTACAGACTGTTCATAAATTTTAGTCTTGACGGGTTTATCGACTTCTAATCCGTCCTGCATAATATGGACTAACAATTGTTTTGATTTATTTCCCGTAAAATATTCATTATCGGGTAGTTCTTGAGTCATAGTATGTTATACGATTGACACACTAGAATTTATATCTTATGTTCAGCAATCCCTTTTTCCATTGAAGGATAAAAGGGGAATAGATTTATATATATCTATTTTGTTTGATAAATACAATATCATAGTTAATCTGTCTTGGAAAAGACAATTCTTGATTATCAAGAATTATTAACATATGGTATGGGAATCCATTAAATGAAATTCACATATCAATTTCTGAAAAAGGGAATGCTCTACCCTATAGAAAAAATTCCTTCTACCCATGTTGGAATATGCAAGTTTTGTTCATGCCCAGTTGTATTTCACCCCGAAATACAAATAATAGATTCAAAAATGTTCAAGATAATTGGATACAAGTTAAAAGACTCTAGGGGAAATGAACATCACTGTTTTAAATACAAGTTAGGATAATTTTCCGTTTTTATAAAATCTTGACAAATCTTCTATGATAGACATTCTATCTATCTTTTTGAAAATTGGTTGTTCAGAGCCAAGTTTGCATTGTGACACAGAGCCATAATGCGCTTTCCTATGACTAAAAAAACGTTTATCATTATAGCCCATGTGTCGAAGTTTAAACAACATCGTTTTATAAATACCTTATTATTAATATTGTAAGGAATTGTTACTAACATATCCTATTGACCTTGGTCAATACGGTGTATGTCATGTTTTACACATGACATAACTTTAATAATTAGTATGTCGTTGTATGGTTTTACCTATGGCACGAAGATTCACGCAAAAAACAACTTTTGTCAGAGATGGCTTCAGCGGTGAGATGTTGGAAGAGGGAGCGGATTCTATCTATATGGTAACTGTGAAACATCAGTTAGTAGATGGACAGGGAAAGAAGCATTATCTAACTCTTGCATTTGATGTAAGTCATGCAAGCGTAATGGATTTGCTTTTGAACAAGTTGCCACCCAAGACCATTAGATGGACGGAATGGCTCCCACCTACTGAAGCGGATAAGACAAAAGCGAAGGCAGAAGGAAAAGAAGCATACGGCGATTCAATCCCATTCAAGGGTGTAGTTGAATAAGTGTGCTTTCCCCTATTTTTTCAGTAGTTCAAGTAAGATGTCCTAATCCCAAATGCAGACGTTCAAGTTATTACTTTTATCAACCTATTATTGTTTGTGATTATTGTGTGTCAGATATTATTACAGACGAATGTTTAGTAAGTGGGGAAGGTAATTAGAGATATGTCAATAGACATGAAAAGACAGGAACTAATAACCCGATTAACCCTATTAGGAGCTGATGCATCCTTCTTTATGGAAATGGATGCAACTAATGAAAACTTGGAAAAGATAGTGTCTTCTATGGAAATAGCAGTAAAGAAATATGAAAAAGAACTGACTGAGGAAATAGAGAGAGATATCATTATCAATAAACTAAAGACAGACTTTGCTAAATACGGTATCGAATGGAGAGGTTATACCATATGAAAGAAGAATATATTTTATTTTTCATTTCTATATTAATGATGATAGCTATTATTGGATTTTTCATATTAATAGGTGAATCAAATAGAAAGGAAGAAGAAAGAGTTAAGACAATTTATCAAGAACTATGCCAAGATTCACAATTCTATTATGGACATAATCATGCAGAAAAATGCTATCAATACGGAGTGAAACCTAAATGACATTCGATTTAGACTTTCTATCATTGATGACGGTAATAGGTGGTTGTATCTTAATAATTATAATAATTGGATTAGATAATACATTTGATAGAAATAAACCAAAACTGAAAAAACTAATCGGATTTCGTAATATCGTAACTGATGGAAAACAATGGAAATATCTTTTATTCTATGATGTTGACAACCAATCAGAAGAAACTAAGAAATTACTCTCAGAAGTAATGAATAAGGCAGAAATTAGTTTTATAATCTATACTACTAAACACGGTATTCATGTAGTTGGATTGACTCCAATGAATCTTTTAGAGTATGCAACTTACTTTGCACAATTGAATGATTTAATCCCAGAATACTATAGCGGTCAAACTATCAGATTATCACGAAAAGAGGGAGAGAACCAAGAACTTTTAGGATTTAATTTCGATTATCCCATGTTGAAAAATGTAGTTTCAATCTACCAAAAGAGGTTTCCAGAATTGTATGTTAATCCTGATACTAGACTGATAGAAGGATATTCACTAGTATTTGAGAAATTTTGGAGTGTCAAAAAGTAATGGGAGAAATAATATGCCGTTATTGCGGTTGTATATTCAACCATATGGCTTTTCATAGTGGACAAGTTCACTGCATAATATGTAGTTCTAAACTCGGAATATACTGCAACATATGTAATGAAATGGTGTGTGATAGTTGCCATATTGGAGAACATCTAGAATGAAACAATTTTTCAAAAAGTTATTAATGACATATCTGATATTGGATAACATGCTAGTTAGCACCGAGATGTTAAAAATGATTAGGAGTATTTGGAAATGAAAGTAATAATGACTTGTCCTAATTGCAAAGCATCAATTCAATTAAGTGGAATGGATTATTATCTTGCATGTATAACAGTAATGTGCACTAGGTGCGGAGAACCTTTAATCACAAAATGATAGAAGGAATAATACAAAAGATATTAAGAAAATATTATGGTGATATCTATAGAGATTCATATGTTCAATGTTTAGAACAAGAACTAATATCAGAAATAAAGAAAGAATTTCCAGAATGCAATTATCCTCTCACAAGTGGACATTACCAGAATTTATGTGATAATTGTGATTCTATTCAACCAATGATTAGAAAACTGATAGGTGATACTAAATGATATTAGTCAAATGCGATAATATGAAATGTGCGGTAATAGAACAAGTAAATGAGATTTATGAGAATAGCAATTGCTTCTTTTGTCAGGGAATTGGTAAACTTAGATTATTGAGGAGAATAAAATGAGTGGTAATAATACACCATCAGAAGATTTTACTCGATTCGAGCATTTCATAGATGGAATGTCGGATACAGAATTTGATATGTGGTATGATTATGAAGCAAGTAATAAACAAAAGGATTTAGCGGATACAATAAGAGAGGAAGTTGAGGAAGAGGAAGCACAAGAACATTTAACTCCAAAGCAAAATAGATTCAGGGAATTCCTAAAGAGGTTTTTCAAGCGTTGAAATGTAAAAATTGCTCAGTCGATATAGACGAAGGAAAAGAATTTTGTGATTCACTATGTAAATATGGATTTACAAAAAAGCAATATGAATCTATGAATAATTCCTTCATGAAAACTCTAAAGGAGTATGATTTAGAATAATGGCCTATGAATTCATGTTGGAATGTCACCATAGTGTAATGAGAGATGCATTAAGATATGATAGACCTATGTCTACAGTCAGGTGCAAAGAATGTGATAATAAGTTTAGAAAAGTCATGGCAAAAGTCCCTAGGATGTGGTATAAATAATGCCATACAAGTATAGAACTAAAGTGCTATCATATTTGACAGATAAAGGTTATAGCCAATATAGAAATAAATGCCATCCTGATAAGGTGTATAGAATTTGACCAATCCATTTGATATTTTTAGTTTCGTAGTTCCATTATACTATAACAAAATAGAGTGTCCTGTATGTGAATCAAAAGCAATGATATTGACAATTACCAGCAAGTCTGCAAAACTTGTATGTGGAAATGTCGATTGTAGAGCATCATGGTTCTATCGAAGAGTGAAAACAGAACTTGGGCAAACTTGAATTATTGCCATACGAATGCACTGTTTGCAAAAAAACTTTTCTCTCATATTTCGAATTAAATTATGACGAAAAA
>Ga0075423_10006459_pt1 | contig 11010 bp, 1 predicted proteins | sample SoiMethybrSBSTD2_FD_80114 | JGI IMG/M metagenome (GOLD analysis project Ga0075423, IMG submission 80114) | Bulk soil microbial communities from a Populus tree surrounding site in Tennessee, USA - Soil MetaG P. TD hybrid SBSTD2 | ecosystem: Environmental > Terrestrial > Soil > Tree plantation...
GCGGATAGGCCGGGTCGAGCGGCAGGAACGCGCCGCCGGCCTTCAGGATGCCCAGCAGCCCGATCACCAGCTCCAGCGAGCGCTCGACGCAGAGGCTCACCAACACCTGTGGGCCGACGCCCAAACATCGCAGGTGCTGCGCCAACTGATTCGCGCGGCGAGCCAGCTCGCGATAGGTCAGCTGAAGGCCGGGTACCCTCTGGGTGGCTGAAGGCTGAAGGCTGAAGGCTGAAGCATCGAAGATCAGCGCGATCGCGTCGGGCGTGCGCGCCGCCTGCGCCTCGAACAGCTCGTGCAGGCAGCTGGCCTCAGCCGTTGCGCCGCCGACCCATGCGCCTGTGGCGTTCCAATCGATCAGCAGTTGCTGGCGCTCGGCCGCCGTCAGCAGTGGCAGATCGGCCAGGCGCTGGGTGGGATCGGCGGCGATGCCCGCCAGCAGCGTCGTGAAGTGGCCGAGCAGCCGCGTGATCGTCGTCTGCTCGAACAGCTCGGTCGCATACTCGAGCGTCCCGCGCAGCCCGGTCCTGGTCTCCTCGATCGCCAGGCTCAGATCAAACATCGCCGTCGCGCGCCCCAAATCCAGCGGACGCAGCTGCAAGCCGGGCACATCCAGATTGATCGGCGGCATGTTTTGCAGCGCGAACATGATCTGGAACAGCGGGTTGTAACTCAGCTCGCGCGCCGGGCGCAGCGCATCGACCACCAGCTCGAACGGCACATCCTGGTGCGCGTAGGCAGCCAGCGCCGTCTCGCGCACGCGCCTCGCTAACTCGCGGAATGTGGGATTACCCGATAGGTCGGTGCGCAGTACGAGGGTGTTCACGAAGCAGCCAATCAGTCCTTCGGTCTCGCCCTGTGTGCGATTGGCGATCGGTGTGCCGACAACGATATCGTGCTGGCCGCTGTAGCGCGCGAGCAGGCAATCGAACGTGGCGAGCAGGGTCATGAACAGCGTCGTGCCTGCCTGCTGGCTTAGCCGCTTGAGCGAATCGAGCAGCGGCCAGGCGATCGCCCAGGAGCGGCGTGTACCCTCGAAGCTCTGAAGCGACGAGCGCGGTCGGTCGCTCGGCAGCTCGAGCGTGGCGGGTGCGCCGGCCAGCTGCGCTTTCCAGTAGGCCAATTGCGCCTGTAGGGGCGACCCCGCGTGGTCGCCCTCGCCCTGTAGCCATTCGCGCTGCCAATGCGCGTAGTCGCTGTACTGAATTGGCAGCTCTGGCAGCGCGGCGGGTACACCGCCGGTGTAGGCCGCGTACAGCGCCACCAGCTCGCGTACGAGCACGCCCATCGACCAGCCATCCGAGACGATATGATGCATTGTCACGAGCAGCACATGCTCGTCTGGGCCGAGCCGCAGCAGACCAGCGCGCAGCAGCGGCCCGCGCGCCAGGTCGAATGGGCGGCGGGCCTCCGCGCTTGCCAGAGTTCGCATAGCGCCCGCGCGCGTGGCTTCGGGCAGCGCCGTCAGGTCGAGCAGCGGCAGGCTGGGCGCGTTCGGCGCTTCTGTGGCAGCCGGCGCGACCACCTGGACCAACGCACCGTCCACGGTCGTGAAGGTGGTGCGGGTCGTCTCATGACGCTGCATGATCGCGCGCAGGCTGCGTGCCAATGCCGCCGCATCGAGCGGGCCAGCCAGGTGCATGGCCGTGGGCAGATTATAAGCGGGCGTGCCGGGCATCAGCTGGTCGATGAACCACAGCCGCTGCTGCGCGAACGACGGGAGAAAAATATATGCTTCTTCGATCATCGCTGCGGTCCTTCTTCGCGCGTGGCATCCTGCTTCAGCGCCTGGGACAAGGTCAACATCTGCCGCGCGACGACAGCGATCACGCCCGGCACTCGCCGAGCTGCTGTCGCCACGGGGCGACTTCGTGTGCGTCGGCGTGGTCGCAGCCGCTAGCGGACACACAGCTGAAGCGGTAGGTTCGTTTACCAATGGCAGGGAAACTCAGAACTGGCTTGCATCCGCTGATCCGCGAAGATGCGTGAAGTGGAAAGATGCCTTCGCGAGATCGTAGCGGTCCTTCGCGGATCACGAACGCCGGATGCGTGACCGGCGCGCTAGCAGTTCAGATCGTCGCAATCAGGGCGACCTCACCCAGTTGGTACATGAGTAATAAATAGTACCACATCTTTGCGGGGTGCGGGGGTGGGCTCTGCCGCGTACGGGCGGATCGCGATCTGCCCAACCGTCCGGCGGGTGTGATGCACGGTTTTGCCGAACCCACTCGGCCTATTTCAGCCGAATAGATTCACATCCAAGAATCCGCGAAGACACGCGAAGATACGCGAAAATAAGCCCGATCTTCGCGCGTCTTCGCGCATCTTCGCGGATCGAAAGAGGGATCTGAGGTGGTGAAAACTATCGGCATCTTTCAGCCGGAGTGTACGAGTGGCGCGAGCAGGCGCAGCAGCTCGCCAAGGCGCTGCTCGGGATTCGCCACGATCTGCGCCAGCACGAGCTCGACATCAGCAAGCATGCGCATGATCGTGGCATCGTCAAAGTAGCGGCGATAGTACGACATCACTAGTCCGGTCGTTGGTCCGGGGAAGACATCAATGCGCAACGGGTGCTCCATCTGCGCCCAGTAAGATTCGGCAGCTTCGGCAGAGCTAGAGCGTTGCAGCAGCTTGCCGGTGGGATCGAAGAGCGGTAGGTTTTGGAACGCCAGGTAGCTCTCGAACAGCGGCAGATCAGCCGGCACCGCGCTCCAGTCGTGAATCTTCCGCAGCGATGTGTGCTCATGCTGGCTGATCTCGATCTGCCGCGCCTTCAACTTTTTCAGCCATGGCAGCAGCGCGGCCTCGTGCGCAACATCCACGCGCATTGGCAGAACGTTCGCGAATGGCCCCACCATCCGCTCGACGCCTGGCAATGTCGCCGGGCGACCAGAAACCATATACCCGAAGACCACGTCGGCAGCGCCGCTGTAGTGGCTCAACAGCAGCGCCCAGGCACCCTGAAGCAGCGTGCTCACGGTCAGCCGCTGCTGCTGCGCCAGCGTTTGTAGCCCGGCGCTCGTGCCGGCAGGCAGGTATATGTGCTGCCGCGCGAATTCCTGCGTCGGCTCACGCGCGCTGCCCACGGTCGCGACCAACGGTGTCGGTGCCGTCACGCCCACGAGCAGCTCGCGCCAGAACGTCTCCTCGGCCTGCTGGTCCTGCCGCGCGATCCAGGCGATATAGTCGATGTAGGGCCGTGGCGGCAGCTCGCGCTGGAGCTCCTGCCCTTGACAGAATGCTGCGTAGAAGGCGAACAAGTCGCTGGTGATCAGGTTAAAGCTCCAGCCATCCAGGCGCATGTAGTGCGAGGTCAGAACGAATTGATAGCTTTCTTCGGCCACGCGCGCCACGAATAATCGGTTCGTGAGCGGCTCGGCCAGATCGAAGCCGCGCTGACGATCGGCGGCGATGAATGCGGCCATGCGCGTCGCCTGCTCGTCCGACGACAGCTCACGCCAATCCGCCTGCTCGATCCGCACCTCCAGCTGCTGATGCACGGCCTGCAATGGCCGCTCCAGCCCTTGCCATACAATAGTGGTACGCAAAAACGGGTGCCGCTCGACCACGCGCTGCCAGGCGCGCTCAAGCGCCGGGATATTTAGCTGGCCCTGCCGATTGATGATCCGCTGCACGACGTAGAGCCCCGGCTGCGGGTTGGCGCGGTAGCAGCTCAACATGTGTTCCTGCATGGGCGAGAGCGGGTAGACATCCTCGATCGGCTGATCGGCAGCGAATAGCCGATCGCGCGTGGGCTGGTCGAGCTGCACAAACGCGAATGGCTCGGCTGCGGCTGGTTGTGCGGGCGGGGCGACTGGGCTCGCTGCCACGACCGCCGCCAGCTCCGCGATAGTCTGGTGCTGAAACAGCTGCTTGAGCGTGAGCGACAGACCGGCCTGATTGGCCTGAGCGACGATCTGGATGCTGTGGATCGAATCGCCGCCGAACTCGAAGAAATTGTTGGTCACACCGACCCGTTCGACGACCAGCACCTGCGCCCAGATGTCCGCTAATACCTGCTCGATCGGCGTGCGCGGGGCCACGAAATCGCCTGCGAGTTCGGCTAGCGGCTGAATTGGCGCTGGCAGCGCGCGGCGATCGACCTTGCCACTGGGCGTCAGCGGCAGCGTATCGAGCAGCACAAACGCCGACGGGACCATGTACTCGGGCAGCTTCTCCTTCAGGTAGCTGCGCACGGCTGGCACCAGCACCCGCGCTAGCTTGCCATGTAGCGGGTTATTAGCGTAGGCGCTCCAGGGTCGGCGCTCCAGCGCAGTCGGCGGCTCGCCCGCGCTGATCGCGCCATCCGCGGCCTGATCAGTCGCCTGATCGCTGCGCCGGAACAGCGCGTCGAAGCGACCGCTCGCATCGCCGCCCGGCCAGCTCAGTTCGACCGTGTAGGGCAGCTCGTCGCCCAGCGCCCACAGCGCTTCGGGATCGATCGCGCCAGTCGCAGCGCCAGCCTGGAGCGTCGCCCGCAGCTCGCCCACGCTGGCTGGCGGATCGGCGCTTGCCAGCAGCGCCTGCGCCTGAATGACATCCTGCACGCGCGCGTTGGGGATGCCGACGATCCGCAGTGCTGGCGCGGCTGTTGCCAATAACCGCTGACGTAGTGCGGCAAGCGACAACCGATCGGCATGCCAGTCCAGCGTGGTCAGCGCGCCAAGCGGCTGCTCCGGCGTCTCGATGGCGATGATCACGTCGTAGCGAAAGCTGGTCAGCTCGTTGTGCTGCCGACCGCGCTTGAGCAGCACCGCGACATGGCTGATGCGCGCGATCTGCTGAGGCAGCGCATGGAAGAAATCTGGGTCGAGCACCAGCTCCTCTTCCTGCGCCATGTGCCAGCGCGCGCGCTGCTGCAACTGCGCCGCCGGCCGATCATCCGGTGCGCGGTGCAGCTCTACGCGGGTGTGGAAGGCTTCCAGTAGTGCGAGGCTGCGCACGTCGCCGACGAAAATGTGGCCACCGGGCACGACGGCGCGCACCGCGCCCGCCAGCACGCGCACGAGATACTCAGCGTTGGGGAAATATTGCACAACCGAGTTGAGGATGACCGTATCGAATGTGCCGGGCGCGATCGCGGCGAAATCGTCGGCGGGGCGCTCGATCAGCGTCGTCTGCGGCGCGCGATCGGTCGCCGCCAGCTGCTGCCGGACGTACGCGAGCGCGACCGGCGAGATGTCGCTGCCGCAGTAGTGGATGCAATCGGGCGCGAGGCGCAGCAGCAGCAGCCCGCTGCCACAGCCGATCTCCAGCACGCGCTGTGGGCGCAGCGTACGGATGCGCGCAACGGTCGAGTCCAGCCACTCGTGCATCTCGGCAGCGGGGATGGGTTGGCCGGTGGTGCTGCTGATCCAGCCAGCGAGGTTGAACGCGGCATCCTGCGGCGGCTCGCTCGCATAGGTTTCGTCGAAGATCTGCCGCCATTGGGCGACCTGCTCGGTCGGCGTCGGTGCCCCGGCGATCGGTGCGGCCAGGCCATCGGGCGCGGCGCGCGGCACGAGATACGCGACGAGCCGCTGTTCGACGTGCCCAGCTGCGGACGCTTGATCCGCGCGCGCCAGCGCGACGACATCGGCCAGCGCCGGATGCTGGCGCAACGTCGCCTCGATCTCGCCCAGCTCGATGCGGAGGCCACGCAGCTTGACCTGGTGATCGACGCGGCCCAGGTACTCGATGCTGCCGTCGGGCCAGTAGCGCGCGCGGTCGCCGGTTTTGTAGAGCCGCGCCCCGATTGCAGATTGCAGATTGCAGATTGTAGATTGGAGTATATCCTCAGCCGCGCTCCTTGTCTCCTTGTCTCCTGGTCTCCTGGTCTCCTTGTCTCCCGCGAACGGGTTCGGCACAAACCGCTCGGCGGTCAGGTCGGGGCGAGCGAGGTAGCCGCGCGCGAGCTGCACGCCGCCGATGTAGAGCTCGCCCGGCACGCCGATCGGCACGGGATTCATGTGGCGATCCAGCAGATAGATCTGAGTATTGGCGATCGGTCGGCCGATCGGAATCGTGCGGCGGGCGCCCTGCTCGCAGTCCCAGGCGGTCACGTCGATCGCCGCCTCGGTTGGCCCGTAGAGGTTGTGCAGCCTGGCGTCGAGCTGCGCGAAGAAGCGTTCCTGCAAGGCGTGCGGCAGCGCCTCGCCGCTGCTGATCACCCGCCGCAGCACACGGCAGGCCGACAGTGTCGGCGTCTCCAGGAACAGGCGCAGCAGCGAGGGCACGAAATGCAGCGTGGTGATCTGCTGTTCGGCGATCAGGCGGGCCAGGTAGGCCGGATCTTTGTGACCGTCGGGGCGGGCGATGACCAGCTGCGCGCCGGCCAGTAGCGGCCAGAAGAACTCCCAGACCGAGACATCGAAGCTGAATGGCGTCTTTTGCAAGATGCGGTCGTTCGCGCCCAGCTGGTAGGTCTCCTGCATCCAGCGCAGCCGGTTGACGATCCCGCGATGGGTGTTCATGACGCCCTTGGGCGCGCCGGTCGAGCCCGATGTGTAGATCACATAGACCAGGTTGTCGGGCGCGACTGCGCTATCGGGCGGCGTGGTCGGTCGTTGCGCGATCAACGGCCAGTCGGCAGCCATATCTAGACAAGGAGACAAGGAGACAAGGAGATCATCAATCTCCTTGTCTCCTTGTCCCCTTGTCCCCTTGTCTTGCAGGTTCGCCGTGATCAGCACCGGCGCGCGTGCGTCTTCGAGCATCAACGCCAGCCGCTCGCGCGGGTAATCCGGGTCGAGCGGCAGGTAGGCGGCACCGGATTTCAGCACGCCCAGCAGCGCGACGACCAGCTCAAGCGAGCGCGGCATGCTCACCGCGATCGGCACCTCCGGCCCCGCTCCGAGCGTGCGCAGGTGCTGCGCGAGCTGGTTCGCGCGACGATCTAGCTCGCGATAGGTCAGGTACCAGGGGTCAGGGGTCAGGGGTTGGGGATCAAGAGCCGGTAGCCTGCTATCCTGATTCCTGATTCCTGATCCCTGAGCCCTCGTCAGCTCCTTGTCTGCTTGTCTCCCGGTCTCCTTGTCTGAGAAGTCGAAGACCAGCGCGATCGCGTCGGGTGTGCGCGCCGTCTGCGCCGCGATCAGCTGGTGCAGGCAGTGCTCGCGCGGGTAGTCGCGGTCGGTCGCGTTCCAGTCGCCGAGGATCTGCGCGCGCTCGTCCGCAGTCAGCAGCGGCAGATCCGCCAGGCGCAGGCCGGGGTCGGCGACGAAGCCGCGCAGCAGTGTCGCGAAATGGCCTAGCATGCGCTCAATCGTGGCGGCGTCGAACAGGTCGGTATTGTACTCCAGCGCGCCGCCCAGCCCGCTCGCCGCCTCGGTGATCGAGAGCCACAGATCGAACTTGGCCGAGCCGCCGTCGTATTTCACCGCGTCGAAGGTCAAGCCGGGCAGCTTCAGCGCGGCGGGGGGCGTATTCTGAAGCACGAACATGACCTGGAACAGCGGATTGCGGCTCATATCGCGCTGGGGCTGGAGCTGCTCGACCAGCTGCTCGAACGGCAGATCCTGGTGGGCGTAGGCACCCAGGCAGCTTTCGCGCACGCGCTGGAGCAGTGTCGAGACCGTCGGGTTGCCGGATAGATCGGTGCGCAGGACCAACGTGTTCGCAAAGAAGCCGATCAAGCCCTCGGTCTCGGCGCGTGTGCGGCCCGCGATCGGCGAGCCGACGCTGATGTCGTCCTGGTCGCTGAGGCGCGCGAGCAGCGCCTGGAAGCCCGCGAGCAGCAGCATAAACATGGTCACATCCGCGCGCTGGCTGAGCGTTTTAAGCGCGTCGGACAGCTCTTGCGGCAGCATGAAGGAGCGTACGGCACCGCGAAAGGACTGGACCGACGGTCGCGGGCGGTCGGTGGGCAGCTCCAGCAGCGCGAGGCTCCCGCTCAACTGCTTGCGCCAGTAGTCGAGCTGCGCATTCAGCACTTCGCCCTGGAGCCACGCGCGCTGCCAGACGGCGAAATCGGCGTACTGGATCGGCAGCGCCGGCAGCGGCGACGGCTGGCCGGCCGCGATCGCCGCGTAAAGCGCGATGATCTCGCGGATGAACACCTGCACCGACCAGCCATCGGAGATGATGTGGTGCATCGTCAGCAGCAGGACGTGATCCTGATCGTCGAGCCGCAACAGCGCCGCGCGCACCAGCGGCCCGTGCGCCAGATCGAACGACCGGCGCGCCTCCTCGGTCGCCAGGCGCTGGATCGCGATCTCACGTTCGAGTTCGGGGAATGCCTGGAGATCGATCAGCGGCAGCGCGAGCAGCGCGTCATCAGGCGCGGGCGCGGCGATGATCTGCACCGGCTGCTCGTCGACGGTGGCGAACGTTGTGCGCAGGGTGTCGTGGCGGCGCATGATCGCGTCGAGGCTGCGCTCCAGCGTCGTCACGTCGAGCAGGCCACGAATGCGCACGGGCGATGGCATGTTGTAGGCCGTGCTGCCAGGCACCAGCTGGTCAAGAAACCACAAACGCTGCTGCGCGAACGAGAGCGGCGCAGGCGCTTGCGTCGTACGTCGCGGGATCACGTTCGCCGCGAAATCGCCACGAATCCACTTTTCGAGCAGCGCGCGCCGCTCCGGCGAGAAATCCGCTCGTCGTCTCAGGAGATCTTCCAGATTGGACATAGTCTGCTCCTACAGCAACATGCGCACTTCTTCATCGGATAAACTCGCGATCTCATCGATCAGTTTTTCCGCAATCATTTCGGCCAGCTTGGCGATCGTTGGCTGCTCGAAGAGGCTGCGCAGCGGCACTTCGACCGGAAAAGCGTCACGAAGCCGGGAAATAAGCTGTGTACCCATCAGCGAGTGCCCGCCCAGCTCGAAAAAGTTATCGTGGATGCCGATCTGCTCGATGCCGAGCAGCGCTTGCCAGATGCCGACGATTCTGCGCTCGATCTCGTTCGTTGGCGCGACGTATTCGTTCAGCAGCAGCGATCGTGGGTGCGCGGTGAGCGCATCGTCGCTCGACTCCTCGACTAACGCCGCCTGCGGATCGCTGGGCCTGGGCAGCCGGCCTTTCGGCTCGATCCAGTAGCGCCGCCGCTCGAACGGGTAGGTCGGCAGCGGCAGCCGTCGGCGTTGCTCGTGTGCCGCAAACCCGGCCCAGTCGATGCGCGCGTCCGCGAGCCAGAGCTTGCCGAGCATGGTCAGCAGAAAGGCGCTGTCGTCCTGGGCGTCCTGCGGGTGGCGCAGCGATGGCAGGACGACGCGCCCGGCAGCTGCGGGGTGCTGCAACACGCTGGTGGCCAGCGCGCGGCCAGGGCCGACCTCCAGAAAGATCCGGTCGGGCTCCTGGAGCAGCAGCTGGATTCCCGCGCTAAAGCGGACGGGCTGGCGCAGATGCCGCGCCCAGTACGCCGGGTCGGTCGCCTCGGTCGCGCTGATCCAGGTGCCGCTCACGTTCGACACATATGGGATCTTGAGTGGTTTCAGGGCGACGTTGCCAACCTGCTCGGTAAAAGTCTCCAGGATGGGCGCGAGCATCGCCGAGTGAAAGGCGTGCGAGGTGTGCAGCCGGCGCGTCTCGACGCCGCGCTCGGCCAGCCGATCTTGCAGGGCCGTGATCATGTCGGGTGGGCCGGCCACAACGCACAGCGCCGGCCCGTTGACCGCCGCCAGCGCCAACTGCGCGCCCAGCAGCGGGACCAATTCGACCTCGGGCAGCGGCACGCTGAGCATCGCACCGCCGGGGAGCTGCTGGATCAGCCGCCCGCGCAGCGCGACCAGCATCAGCGCATCCGCGAGTGAGAGCACGCCGGCCAAGCACGCGGCCACGTACTCGCCGATACTGTGGCCGATCAGCGCTTCGGGCGTGATGCCCCAGCTCATCCACAGCCGTGCCAGCGCGTATTCGACCACGAACAGCGCTGGTTGCGCGTACTGCGTTTGGTCGAGCGAGTCGGCAGCTTCCGACGAAGGACGAACGACGAACGACGAATCGGTCACATGGTTTGTAGGGGCACGATATATCGTGCCCGTATCTGATTCGTTCGTGAGGGCACGATATATCGTGCCCCTACCTGATGTGTCAAACATGATCTCACGCAGATCCAGCCCCAACTGCGGCTTGAGCAGTTCGGCACAGCGATCAACCTGCTTGCGGAACACCGGCTCGGACTGGTAGAGCCCTGTGGCCATCCCGACGTACTGCGCGCCCTGGCCTGGAAACATAAACACGATCGGCCGGCTCTTCGACGCCTGAACATGCGTGAACACGCGCTCCATGTTGCGCGCTTCAAGCGCCGCCAGCGCATCGACGCGGTTGTGGCAGACGAGGATGCGCCGATGCCTAAACGTGCTGCGCCCGATTTGGAGCGTGTGCGCCACGTCCGCCAGGTCGTCATCGGGATGCTGCTGAAGGTGCTGCACCAGGCGCGTCGTCAGCGCCTCAAGCGCGGGGGCGGTCTTGGCCGAGAGCACCAGCAGCTGCGCGGGTCGCGTCGGCCCCGGCTCAGGCGGTGGCGGTGCCTCTTCGAGCACGATGTGCGCGTTGGTGCCGCCGATGCCGAACGAGCTGATGCCTGCGCGGCGCGGCGTGGGGCCGCTGGGCCAGTCGCGCAGTATTGTATTGATATAAAATGGGCTGTTGGCGAAATCGATCTGCGGGTTGGGCGACTGAAAATGCAGGCTGGGCGGGAGCTGGCGATGTTTGAGCGCCAGCACCGTTTTGAGCAGGCCAGCGATGCCGGCCGCCGCGCCCGCGTGCCCGATATTCGTCTTGACCGAGCCGATCGCGCAGAAGCCACGCCGCGCGGTCTGCGCACGAAAGACCTGGTTGAGCGCCGCGATCTCGATCGGATCGCCGAGCGGTGTCGCCGTGCCATGCGCTTCGATATAGCTGATCGTGTCGGGCGCGACCAGCGCCAGCGCCAGCGCCTCGGCGATCGCCTTGGCCTGGCCCTGCACGCTGGGCGCGGTGTAGCCGGCCTTCAGCGCGCCGTCGTTGTTGATCGCGGTGCCCTTGATCAGCGCGTGGATCGTTGCGCCCTCGGCGAGCGCCTCCTCAAGCCGCTTGAGCACGACGATGCCC
>Ga0075423_10006462_pt1 | contig 11006 bp, 11 predicted proteins | sample SoiMethybrSBSTD2_FD_80114 | JGI IMG/M metagenome (GOLD analysis project Ga0075423, IMG submission 80114) | Bulk soil microbial communities from a Populus tree surrounding site in Tennessee, USA - Soil MetaG P. TD hybrid SBSTD2 | ecosystem: Environmental > Terrestrial > Soil > Tree plantation...
GAGATCGGGTTCGTCGGCCTGGGGCGCATGGGGGGCAACATGGCGTTGCGCCTGGTCAAGCGCGGTCATCGCGTCGTCGGGTTCGACCTCTCGCCGGCGACCGTGGAGACGCTTGCTGGACAGGGCACCGTCGGCGCCCGTTCGTGGGAGGACTTCGTCAAGAATTTCGAGTCGAGGCCGCGGGTGATGTGGATCATGGTCCCGGCCGGCGACCCGACGACACAGGCGATCGACAAGCTCATCGAGCTCGGCGAACCGGGCGACATCATCGTCGACGGCGGCAACACCAACTGGAAGATCGCGCTGCAGGACTGTGCCCGCGTCAACGCCAAGGGCATGCACTACGTCGACGCAGGCACGTCTGGCGGCATCTGGGGCAACGAGTACGGCTACTGCCTGATGGTCGGCGCTGAGCCGGAGGTCTACCAACAGCTCCTTCCGCTGCTCAAGGACCTCGCTCCCGACGACGGCGGCCTGGTCCATACCGGCCCCGAGGGCTCCGGTCACTTCGTCAAGATGGTCCACAACGGGATCGAGTACGGCCTCATGCAGGCCTACGCAGAGGGCTTTCAGATCATGAAGTCCTCGAAGTCATTTCCAGCCATGGACATGCGGGCGATCGCGGAGGCGTGGCGCACCGGGAGCGTCGTGCGTTCGTGGCTGCTCGACCTGGTCGCCCGAGGTCTTGCTGAGGATCCGGAGCTGTCGGGCATCAAGGGTTGGGTCGAGGACACGGGCGAGGGCCGCTGGACCGTCGAGGCCGCGATCGAGGAATCGGTGCCGACTCCGGTCATTGCGGAGTCGTTGTTCGCGCGATTCCGGAGCCGGATGGAGAACACCTTCGGCGACCGGATGCTTGCGATGATGCGAGCCCAGTTCGGCGGGCATGGGGTCGTGAAGAGCGCTCCCACTCAGAAGTGAAGGTTGAGGAAGCCCCGAACCCTCTAGCCGAAGGGCTGCATGACTACCGGGTCGCGGACCCGGCGGTCATAGTCATCTTCGGCGCCACTGGAGATCTGAGCGGGCGCAAGCTGCTGCCCGCGCTCTACAACCTGGCCAAGCAGCGCTCGCTGCCCGCAGGCTTCGCCGTCGTGGGAGCCTCGAGGGACGACGTCTCCGACGACGCTTTCCGCAAACACGCAGCGGACAAGATCCACGAGCACTCGCGCACGCAGCCGATCGATCAGCGCGTGCTCGACGCTTTCCTGTCATCGGTGTCGTATGTGAAGGTCGATTTCAGCAAGCTGGACGACTTCAGAGCCCTCGCCCAGAGGCTGCAGGAGCTCGACAACACGCGCCACATCCCCGGCAACCGGATCTTCTACTGCGCCACTCCGCCGCCGACCTACACGATGATCGCGCAGCAGCTGCAGGCGGCCGGCCTCAACACAGGGGAGGGATTCCATCGAATCGTCGTCGAGAAGCCGTTTGGCTCCGACCTGCAGTCGGCGCGCGAGCTGACGCAGACGCTTCAGAAGGCGTTTCCGGAGGACGCCGTTTACCGGATCGACCACTACCTCGGCAAAGAGACGGTTCAGAACATCCTCGCGTTCCGTTTCGCGAACGCCATCTTCGAGCCGGTGTGGAACGCAAACCTGATCGACTCGGTGCAGATCACCGTCGCCGAGGACATCGGCATCGAGAACCGTGGCGCGTACTACGACCGCGCCGGCGCGATGCGCGACATCATCCAGAACCACGGCATGCAGCTCGTGGCGCTGACCGCGATGGAGCCTCCGCTTGCCTTCGAGGCCGGCGCCGTGCGGGACGAGAAGGTCAAGGTTCTCCACGCAATCCGCCCGCTCGAAGGCGACGAGATCGCCCGGTCCAGTGTGCGCGGTCAGTACACGAAGGGCTGGGTCGTGGGTGAGCAGGTGGCGGGGTATCGCGAGGAGAAGAACGTCGCCCCCGACTCGGAGACGGAGACATTTGCCGTGATGCGGCTCTTCATCGACAACTGGCGCTGGGCGGGTGTCCCGTTCTACATCCGCGCCGGCAAGCGAATGCCGAAGCGCGTGACAGAGATCCGCATCCAGTTCAAGCGGCCGCCGCATCTGACGTTCGGCCGCGAGGCCATGCAGGAGGTCGACCCGAACGCCATCACGCTGCGCATCCAGCCCGAGGAAGGGATCTCGTTGAAGTTCGGAGCCAAGGTGCCAAGCGCGGGGATCCGAATCCGCAGCGTCACCATGGACTTCCAGTACATGACGTCGTTCCTGGTCGACGCGCCCGAGGCGTACGAGCGTCTGCTGCTCGACTGCCTGATCGGCGACCCGACGCTCTTCACCCGGGCCGACGAGGTGGAGGCTGCGTGGAAGCTCGTCGACCCCATCGAGGAGTCGTGGCGCGACGGCAAGCCCGCGCTGGAAATGTATCCGGCCGGGACGTGGGGCCCGCCTGCCGCGGCCGCGCTGCTGCAGACCGACGGGCGAGAGTGGCACCGGCCTTGAGCACAGTCCTGAAGGACGAGCCGGAGCTGGTGTGGCACGCCAACGACGTGAAGATGGCGGAAGTGGTGCAGGCGCTCGGCGATGTCCGCCTCAAGTTCGCTCGCGCCGAGGCCGGCGACTACGAGCACGCGCACCCTCGAAACTGCGTCATGACCTTGCTCGCAGTCTCGGCAACGCAGGCTGAGGAGCGACGCGCGCTGCGGACCTGCCGCATCATCGGCGCCCAGCACCCGGCGCAGGCGATCGTGATCCGGGAGGACACAGCAGCACGCGCGCGCGCCATCGACGCCTGGATCGTGACCGACGTTCACAGACCCGACACTGCGTGCGCAATCGAATGCGAGATCCTCACGCTCCATGTGCCGGGCGCCGCGGCGAACCACGTCTCGGCTCTCGTGGATCCTCTGCTCGTCAGCGGCGTACCGACTTTTCTCTGGTGGATGGGCACGCCCCCGTTCGGACGAGCGGAGCTCCACGACGCGCTTCGTGTCTGCGACGCGCTTGTTTTTGACTCGTCACGATTCGAAGAGCCCTATCACGCCTTTCGCGGGCTGTCGCGACTGATCTCCACGGCGCATCACAAGCTCGGCCTGGCCGACATCCAGTGGTCGCGACTCCGGCCCTGGCGGGAGGCGATCGCCCAGTTCTTCATGCCCCATGACCGCCGGCCGTTTCTCGACGGCATCACCGAGATCGGCATCGACTACGCGGGGATGGGAAGAGGCAACCGGATCGCCGCCACGATGATCACGGGCTGGATCGCCTCCTCGCTCGGTTGGAGGCTGCAGCGGGCGACGGCGGGTTCGGGTGGCGTCGTGGCGACGCGCTACACGACCGGCCGCCGGTCGATCGAGGTGCGCCTCCGTTCGGTGCCAAAGGAGCACCTTGCCAACGGGGAGCTGAGCGCGGTTCGCATCGGCGGGATCGCCGGCGGGACAACGTTCCGCCTCGAGGTTCTCCGCGACCCAGACCGGCCGCGTGGACTTCCTGCCGAGCCTGCCTATCGCAGCCTGCTGACGTCGGGCGGGGAAGACGACGCCGGCATCGAGCTCACCAAACGCAGGGCCGAATGGCACCGCGACGTGCTGCACGAGTCGCGCGAGGCCCTTCACCACACGTCGACCGGCGATCCGCCCGGCGAGAGCATGCCGAGGCATCCGGTCGTGTTTACCGGCGAGCGGCGCCGCCTCGACACGCAGCAGGTGCTGCTCACACTGATCCAGATCGGTGACGGGCCGGCGCTCCGCCACGTGCAGCAAGTCGAGGCGGAGGACGAGGCCGTGCTGCTGCTCGACCTCCTCGCGACGGGGACCCACGACCGCGTCTTCAACCGCTCCTTGCAGGCCGGGTTCGACCTGATGCGGAAGATGTAGTTGGCGGAGTTCGAGGTTCTCGCGACCGCCGAGGACGTCGCGAAGACCGCGGCCGAACAGATCGCCGGCCGGTTGCGTCAGGGCGCACGTTCGCTCGTGCTTGCGGGTGGCACGACGCCGAAACGCTGCTACGAGATCCTGGCCGGCCTCGCCGTCGAGTGGGCCAGGGTGAGCGTGCTGTTCGGCGACGAGCGCTGCGTCCCACCGGACGATCCCGAGAGCAACTACCGCATGGCGAAGGAAGCGCTGCTGAGTCAGGTCGCCCCGGCCACCGTCTACAGGATGCCCGCCGAGCTCGGTCCCGAGGAAGGCGCCAGGGCGTACGCGGAGGCGGTCAGGCATGTGACGCCGTTCGACCTCGTGATTCTCGGGATCGGTGAGGACGGCCACATCGCGTCGCTGTTCCCGGGCCACCCTTTGCTCAAGGCCACGGGCCTGACGGCTGGGATCAGCGACTCGCCCAAGCCGCCTCCGCAGCGGGTCACGCTGACGCTGGGCGTGATTCGCGACGCCCGCGAGGTGCTGATCCTGGCGACAGGCGCCGCGAAGGCCGGCGCCGTCGCGCTGGCGCGGCGCGGCGAGACTCCATCCGGGATGATTGCTGGCGCGCGATGGCTGATCGACCGAGCCGCGGCGGGCCAGTGAAGATCGAAGTCGTGCCGTCGATCCTTTCCGCCGACGTCGGGCGCCTGGCTGCGCAGGTCGAGGAGGCGGAGGACGCCGGCGCCGACCGCATCCAGGTCGACGTCATGGACGGGCACTTCGTCCCGAACCTCACGTTCGGGCCGCTTGTGGTCGAGGCCGTCAGGAGGGCGACCAGCCTGCCCATCGAGGCGCACCTGATGGTGGAGCGTCCAGAACTGTTCGTCGAAGCGTTCATCAAAGCAGGTGCGACCTTGATCCAGGTGCAGGTGGAATCGACGACATCCCTCTACAGGACGGTGCAGACGATTCGCGACCTGGGCGCCCGGCCGGGCGTCGCGATCAACCCCGGCACACCGGTGGAGGCGTTGCGGGAGATCCTGCCCTATATCGACCTCGTGAACGTGATGACGGTCGAGCCTGGGTTCGGTGGACAAAAGTTCATCCCGCACAGCCCCGAGAAGATCCGCCGCGTCCGCGAGCTCGGCCCCGACTTCGAGATCGAGGTCGACGGCGGCATCGACGCGCGGACGGCGCCCGTCGTCGCCGAGGCCGGAGCGACAGTGCTCGTCGCAGGCAACTCGGTGTATGGGTACAAGGGCGGCGTCGCCGCGGGCATCAAGGCCATCCGCGATGCCGTTGCCTGACGAGCTGAAGCGAGCGGCGGCCGAGAAGGCCCTCGAGCTGGTCCAGGACGGCATGCTCCTTGGGCTCGGAAGCGGGAGCACCGCACGGTTTTTCACCGAGGGGGTCGGGAGGCTGGTCGCGGATGGCATGAAGGTGCGAGCGGTGCCGACGTCGCGAGACACTGCTGCGCTCGCGGCTGAGCTCGCGATTCCGATCGTGACCGAGCTCGTGGGTGAGATCGACCTCGCCGTCGACGGCGCAGACGAGGTCGACCCGGCGCTGGACCTGATCAAGGGTCGCGGCGGTGCGCTCTTCCGCGAGAAGCTCGTCGCCTCCGTGGCCAAGCGCTTCGTGGTCGTCGTCGACGACTCGAAGCTCGTGAAGCGGCTCGGAGTGGGTGTGCTGCCGGTGGAGGTGCTGCCGTTTCTCTGGCGATCAACGGCTGAGCGTCTGACCGGCCTTGGGCTGACGCTGGTGGTGCGAGGTGGGGAAGAGACGCCGTTCGTCACTGACAACGGCAACATCGTGCTCGACGTGACGGTCGTCGACGGGATCGGCGAACCCCAGAGGCTGGCGACAGACATCAAAGCAATCACCGGCGTGGTCGAGCACGGGCTCTTCGTCGGCATCGCGGACACGGTGATCGTCGCCGGGCCGGAGGGTCCTAAGGCGCTGGGTAGACTCTCAGGCGGCGGACGGGTCGCACGGTCGACCCCCGCGCATGGCGAAAGTACGCCTGGTGAGACACGGGATCGACCGAGCCAGGCGACCTGATCGCTCTTGACAGAATGTCCGTTAGGACGGGTCGCCTAGCTCGGTCGAGGGCGCGGCACTGGAAATGCCGTAGGCCCGCAAGGGCCTCGTGGGTTCAAATCCCACCCCGTCCGCCACGTTCGCGGCTACGGGCTCGCGCTGCGCCAGCCGGGCCGCTCTAAAACAGGCAGTCGGGCGAGATCACGCCACCGATGTGGGTCGTCAAGGATTGCGAACCAATGCTGCCGCTGCTCTCATTTGCGCTCTGAGTCGAAACAAATGACTCGTTGATCGCGCCGGACAGTGTCGCGACTGCTGAGGAGTTGTTGTTGGTCAGCGAGGTCGAGTCCTCGCTGCGGAAGCTGCCGCAGGACCTCCAGCTGTTGTTCCGGGTCGTCCCGACCGGCCCGATGCCGGTGAAGGTCGCATCGATCGTGATCGGCAGCGGAAGGGTTGCCGGTGTCGAGTCACAGGTAGGAGTGGAGTCCGTCACTGTCGCATGAAGGGCGGCTCCGGAAAGATTCGTCGCCACTCTGATTGCGCTCGAGTCGACGAGGAAGCACCCTGATTGGAAAGAGGGGAGCAGCGTGATGCTGACGCTGGTCAGCGTGGTGTTGGTCGACGGCCCAGTCTGGGGGTTTGAGGCGTCGGTCGTCGTGCCTGCGAAGAGGTCCAGGTTATCTCCGGAGTCTGCGTTCGCGAGCTGCTGGCCCACTCCGCTTCCGGTGTGAACGTACTTGCCAGGGCCACGAGGTCCCAGTCCCGGCCCAGGGGCGCCGCCCGCGGCACAGAGCGGCGGACTTGTTCCCTGAACGTGGTTGGTGAAGTCGCCCGAGTAGACCACGGCCCGAGTCGCAGTCATGGCGTCGGAGAACAGCGGCGAGATGGTGGCTGCAGCCGTCGCCCGGTTGTTGGTACCCGACGTCACTGTTTCGATCTGGAAGCCCTGGCATCCAGACTGCTCGGTCGTGTGACCGGTATTGGCCGGCCCACTCCCGGTCCAGGTCACGTCGAGCGTCACCTCAGGGTCAGCAAGCGTCGGGGGGAAGTCGCACGCAGGCGAGTCGGCCGTGACCGTCTTGTGCAGCGAAGCGCTGGATAGGTCAGGGCTGATCACAAAGTCGGAACCGTCGAGCAGGAAGCACCCGGAATCCTCCTGCCCGTTCGCGCCGGCGGAGAAAAAGACCTGCATCTTGTGAGTCGATGTCGGCGGTCCGCCGAGCGGTTGCGAAGTGGTCAAGCTGTCGCTGAGAAACAGATCGACGTGCTGGCTGAAGTCATCGGAGGCGAACGTGTATGTGGCGCCCAGGGTGTTGGAGCTGTATGAGCCGGCGCCCGGCCCATGGGCGTTGGCAAGCGCCGGCGTGGCGTGCGCAGCGGCGCCGGCGAGGACGATCGACATCACCGCCGCCAGACGCCTTTTCATTGCACCGAACCCCCTCCCAAACCAGGCGCTTCGACTGCCTTGCCGTATTAAGCCTTGCTTAAAGACCATTGGCAAGCACTTTCTTGCGGCGCGATACAGCGTGGAGATCGACGGCAATACCGTCCAGACGATGACCCGAGACGGCGCGGCGCCGCCGCAGATCCTGCGCGATGTCCTGGGCATCCTCAACGAGATCCTGAGAGCAACCTAGGCTGCAGAAGCCCTACGCTCGGCCTCATGCGAAGGCCGGACGAGCCGAGGACCCCGGCACCTGACTTCGGTCGCGTCACCGCGGAGCACGCGGAAACCTTCATCGGGATCATCAACACGCTCCACAACGGGCCAACCGCACCCGCCTTCGGGCGGCTCCTGCAGAAGAGGCTGCAGGCCGACGACTACATGCTTCTCGCGCATCTCTTCGAAGAGTTCAGCGTGATGGCGCTTCACCACATGATCCCGGAGGCTCTTCTTTTCGACGCGTTCGCGTTCGATCTCTACTGGGATGAGCTGCGCGAGGACGTGCTTGCGCTTCGGGCCGAAACCGGCAACGAGAAGTTCTGCGAGAACTTCGAGATCGCCGCCGAGCGCGCGCGGGAGTACCGGCAGGACCGGCCGCCCAAGCTGCGCTGGAAACGGCCGGACATCGGCGGTGACCCGTCGGGCGGGCTCGGCGTCAGGCCTCCCGGCCCGAATCCCTCGGGCGCACCTTCGTCGACGCCTGATCCCGTCGGTTCGAAGCAAAACGCCTAGGGCTGCAACCAAACAGCCGGAACCTGCATCCAACCAGCAGGCAAGATGTCTGCTGCACTCATGGAGCAACGACCCCAGGTCCTCGCCCGCGCGGTCGAGGGGGACAGCGATGCGTTCTCCCGCCTGATCGAGCCACTCCTCGATCCCGGATACCGGCTCGCCGCCGTCATGCTCGGAGACCGAGCCGCGGCCGAGGACGCCGTCCAGGAGGCCGCGGTGAAGGCTTGGCGCAAGCTGCGCCAGCTGAGGGGCGACGCGACGTCGCTTCGCTCGTGGTTCCTGTCGATCGTCGCCAACGAGTGCCGGATGGCGAGGCGGACGCGTTGGTTCTCGGTCCTCAAGTTCCCGGACCTCCGCCAGCCCGAGCCTGAGCAGAGCGAGGGCTACACCGACCTCCGCCAGGCAGTCATGCGACTCAGCCCGGACGAGCGCCTGCCGCTCGTCCTCCACTTCTATCTCGATCTTCCGCTCGACGAGGTGGCGCGGACGCTCGGCGTCTCGCAATCCGCCGCCAAGTCGCGCATCTACCGCGCCGCCAAGCGGCTGCGGAACGACCTCACGATGGAGGAGGTGTTCTGACGTGAGCCCCAACGACAACTTCAAGCGCGAACTGAACAACGTCTTCGACGATGTCAGCGGCACCCCGAGCTCGCACCTGCGCGACCGCGTCCGCTCAGCGGTTGGCGAGGCCGGACCTGAGCAGCGCAGCGTGTACTGGATCGCCGCGGTCGCGGCGATGTTGGTCACCGCGCTGATCGTCGGCATCCTGTATGTGAACAACCCCTTCCGCCGACCGCCGGGCCTGGCCGGCACGACTCCGACGCCGGTGACTTCACCGTCGCCGCTGCCGACGCCTTCACCGTCACCGACGCCCGTCGCTGCTTACATCTGCACCGCGGACACGCTTCCCCAGATGAGCCCGAAGGGGGACCCGATCGCGTACGTCAGCGCCGTCAGGGTCGCCCAGCACGACAGCGATGGATACGAGCGCATCGTCATCGAGTTCGCCAACGGCTTTCCGACCGACTACGTCGAGCTGACACCTCGAGATGGCACGTCCTTCAACGAGACGTCGAGCGGGCAGACCGTCAGGCTGAAGGGCAACAACGGGATCCTTGTGAGAATCCACTCCGCCGACATGCACACGTCCTACACCACAGGCCAGAGCGATTGGATGGTGACGTCCAAGAACCTCGCCGAGGTCCGCGTGCTCGAAGACTTCGAGGCATACATCAACATCGGCATCGGGCTCAAGGGTCCGGCGTGCTACCGCGCCTACTACCTCACCGCCCCGGCGCGGCTCGTCGTTGACGTCCAGGCTGCGTCCTAGGAGGGCGGCTCTCCGGTCTGCGTCATAAGCGGGTGGCGCATCGACAGCTCGCGCTGCCGGTTCCGGTGATACCCGGGATCGGCGGCGCGGCCGAAAAGGCGGGCGTATGACGTGAGGCGAAGACGAAGCAGCTCGCCGATCGCGCGGAGACCGTCGAGCCAGGTCAGCTTTTTGCCCTCAGCCCGGCTACGCGCGTAGTAGCGAATCGGCACCTCGTGGATCCGGTACCCGAGCCGCAGGACGCGAGCGGTGATGTCGGGCTCGATGTCGAAGCGGCTGCCCTGGAGGTTGAGCCGGCGCCAGAGATCTGTGCGAAGCGCCTTGTAGCCGGTCTCGAGATCTGAGATGTAGCAGTCGAAAAGCACGTTGGCGGCAAACGTGACCGCCTTGTTGCCCATGACGAACCAGAAACTGAAGGCCGTCTGGCCGGCGAACCCGCGGACTCCGAAAACGACGTCGGCGCGACCCTCGACCAGCGGCTGGAGCAAGGTCGGGTAGTCGCGCGGGTCGTATTCGAGGTCGGCGTCCTGCACGACCGCGAACGGCATCCGAACCTCGGAGATCGCCCGCCGCAGCGCGGCGCCCTTGCCCTGGTTCTCTTCCTGCCGGAAGGCTCGCAGCCGGGCGTCGCGATCGGCGTAGCGGCTGAGGATGGTCCAGGTCCCATCGACGGACCCGTCGTCGACCGCGATCACCTCGCCGACCTCCGGCCGCTCCAGGACGCGGTTCAGGATGAGCTCCAGGGTTCGTTCCTCGTTGAAGGCCGGAATCATGACCGCCAGCACCGGCTTCGCCGTCATCGCGGGCCCACTGTAAACCGGCACGTCCGAAATCGAACCTGCGTAGAGTTGGGAAAGCCGTGACCGATTCAAACAAGGAGAGGAGGAGCATGTCGTCGCTCGCGTTCGATCCGGAAGAGGCCACGCATTGGGAGCAGGTTCGACCGCGCGATATCGCGCCAGAGCAGTGGACCAAGTACGAGGGTTATGCGGCCGAGATCTTCGAGGCGATGGGGATGGACCTCGACACGCCCGGCACCCGTGAGACGCCCACGCGCTTCTTGCGAGCGTTGTACGAAGCGACCTCGGGCTACGAAGGCGACTCCAAGCTTCTCACCGCCTTTCCAACCGAGTGCCATGGCGGCCCTGACTGCAACATCAGCCAGGTCATCGAGGGACCGATCGAGTTTTACGCGCTGTGCGAGCACCATGCCCTGCCCTTCCACGGGCACGCCTTCATCGGCTACATCGCGCACGAGGAGATCATCGGCATCTCGAAGCTGACCCGGCTGGTGCGCCTTTTCGCCCGGCGCTTCACCGTCCAGGAGCGCGTCGGAGTCCAGATCGCCGACGAGCTGGTCCGGATCCTCAACCCTCACGGCGTCGCCGTGCACCTCAACGCGATGCACCTCTGCACGCAGATGCGCGGGGTACGCGAGAGCCACTCGCGGACCTGGACTTCCTACTGGCGCGGCAACTACGAGAAGGACCCGCAGCTGCGCGCCGAGTTTCTCGAGACGGCCCGCTCCAGGTCCGACCACTGATCGAACCGTTCGATGTGCTGTTCGAGGCAGGTGTGCCTCGGAGCAGCACCACGGGCGAGCTCGAGCGCATTTACGGAGGGCTGGGATTCGAACGCGACGTCGTCTACTCGAA
>Ga0075423_10006467_pt1 | contig 11003 bp, 8 predicted proteins | sample SoiMethybrSBSTD2_FD_80114 | JGI IMG/M metagenome (GOLD analysis project Ga0075423, IMG submission 80114) | Bulk soil microbial communities from a Populus tree surrounding site in Tennessee, USA - Soil MetaG P. TD hybrid SBSTD2 | ecosystem: Environmental > Terrestrial > Soil > Tree plantation...
CGTCGACGGCGTGGGCGACCTCGGCGATGCCGACGTGGTTGTGGATGCGCTGCTCGGGATCGGCCTGCGCGACGCGCCCCGCGAGGACGCAGCGCGGATGATCGAACGGGTCAACGCGAGCGGGCGCCCGGTCGTGGCGGTGGACGTCCCGTCCGGCGTGAACGCGTCGACCGGCGAGGTCCCCGGCGTGGCCGTCCGCGCGGCGAAGACGGTGACGTTCGGCGCGGCCAAGGTGGGACTTGCAGTCGCGCCCGGGCGCTTCCACGCGGGCAGCGTGCACATCGCGCCGATCGGGTTGCGGCCGCGCGAGTACGAGCACTCGCTCGTGCCGGCCTCCGCGCTGCTCGAGGTGCCGCGTAAGCGCCCGGACTCGACGAAGTACACCGCGGGCTCGGTGCTCGTCGTCGGCGGCTCGCGCGGCCTGACCGGCGCCCCGTGTCTCGCGGCGCTTGCGGCCTTTCGCGCCGACGCCGGCTACGTCGCGGTCGCGGCGCCCGAGTCGACGCTGCCCGTCCTCGAGACGACGCTGCTCGAGGTCGTCAAGCGCCCGCTCGCCGAGGACAGCTCCGGCCGGTTGCTACCGCGCTCGGCCGACGCGATCCTCGAGGCGGCGGACCGCGCCCACGCGGTCGCCATCGGGCCCGGGCTCGGCCGCAGTGACGGCACGGTCGAGCTCGTCCGGATCCTGCTCGACCGGCTCTCCCTACCCGTCGTGCTCGACGCCGACGCGCTCTGGGAGCTCGAGCCGTTCGCGCGCTCGGCCCCGACGATCCTCACGCCGCACTCGGGCGAGCTCGCGCGGCTGCTCCGCGCCGACAGCCGCGACGTCGATGCGCACCGGCTCGCCTCGGCGCAGCGCGCGGCGACGCGGTTCGGCGCCGTCGTCCTCCTGAAGGGCGCCGATACGATCGTCGCGTCGCCGCGCGAGGGCGTGCTGGTCGCGACCTACGGCACGCCTGCGCTCGCGACCGCGGGCACCGGCGACGTGCTGACCGGGATCGTCGCGGCGTTCCTCGCCAAAGGAATGGATGCCCGTCTCGCCGCGGGGACGGCCGCGGTCGCGCACGGCGTCGCGGCCGAGCTCGTCGACCCGCAGCCCGGCACCGTCGCGTCGGACCTGCTGCCGGCGCTTCGCCGCGCGCTCGCAGGACATGGGCTGCAGCGCGCGCCGCTGCAGTGAGGAGCGAGATCACGATCGACCTCGGCGCGCTGCGCCGGAACGCACGGAGGCTTCTGCGCGCGCTCGACGGCGCGGAGCTCTGGGCGGTCGTGAAGGCAAACGCCTACGGCCACGGCGCGGTGGACTGCGCCGCGGCAGCGCTCGACGCTGGGGCGTCGGCCCTCTGCGTCGCAACCGTGTCCGAGGCGCTCGAGCTGCGGCGCGCGCTGCCGGCGGCGAGCATCCTCGTCCTCGGCCCCTCGTCGCCGCAGGAGGTGGCGCAGGCGCGGGAGTCGGCCGTCGCGCTCGTTGTGGGCGCCGGCGACATCCCGGAGGGCGTGGCCGTGCACGTGAAGCTCGACACCGGCATGGGTCGCTGGGGTCTGTCGGAGCTGCCGTCGCAGACGCGTAAGCTCGCCGGGGTCATGACGCACCTCGCGACCGCCGACACCGATCTCGACTTCGCGCGGCTTCAGGTCGAGCGGTTTCGCGAGGCGACCGCGCACGTCGGCGACGTCACGCGGCACGCGGCGAACAGTGCGGCGGCCCTGCGGCTGCCGGAGGCGCGATTCGACGCCGCGCGCTGCGGGATCGCCCTCTACGGGCTCTCCCCGTTCGGCACCGACGCGGCGGAAGACGGCCTCGAGCCGGTGCTCTCGTGGACGACGGAGATCGCCCAGTCGAAGCTGCTGCGGCCGGGCGAGTCGAGCGGGTACGGGCGGCGCTTCGTCGCGAAGCGCGACACCTGGATCGGGATCCTCCCGATCGGGTACGCGGATGGCCTGCGACGCGACCTCACCGGGTCGCACGTGAGCGTGGCCGGCGAGCGCCGACGCCTCATCGGCACGATCTCGATGGATGCCGCAGCCGTCGAGCTCGACCGGGAGCTGCCGCCCGGCACGCCGGTCACGATCGTCGGCAACGATGTGCCGCTCGAGGACCACGCGCGCGTCGCGGACACGATCACCTACGAGCTCGCGTGTGGCATCGACTCTTCCCCCACGCGCGCCGGACGGGTAGTACTGCGGTCATGACGTCGCATGCCGACCGCAAGGCGGCTCTGCAACGGGAGCGCGCCGCGGCGCTCGCGGATCGCCTCGACACGTTGCTGCAACTCCGGGGCGACGAGCGCGTGTTGGACGTCGGTGCGGGCACGGGCGCGTTCGCGTTCGCGATCGCCAGCCGCGTGCGCGAGGTGGTCGCGGTGGAGGTCGACGAGGAGCTCGCCGACCGGGCGCGGGCCGATGCGCCGCCGAACGTCGAGGTCGTCGTAGCGGACGGCGAGCACCTGCCTTTCGCCTTCGGGTCGTTCGACGTCGGCGCGACGCTCTTGACGCTCCACCACACTCGGCGGCCGGAGCTCGTAGTGGCCGAGCTCGCCCGGGTCACCCGCCCCCGTGGCGTCATCCTCGTCGCCGACCAGGTCGCGCCGGTCGATCCGCTGGAGGCGCTCGAGCTGACGCGGTTCGAGCAGGCGCGCGACCCATCGACCACGCGCATCCTGGCGGACACCGACCTCCGCGGATTGTTCGACTCGAACGGCCTCACCCTGCGTAGGCAGCAGATCGACCGCGAGTCGCGCGACCTCGACGCCTACCTCGATCTTGCCGGTTGCGAGGGCGAGGACCGCGACATCGCGCGCAGCCTCGCGCCTACCGGCTACCAGGCCGTCGTCGGCTGGTACGTGCTGACGCGTTAGCTACGAGCCCGGGCACGAGCGCCTGCACCGAGCCCGCCGCGCGATACCACCGCGGCACGACGATCTCGCGCTTGTCGCGGTCGACTGCGTCGAGCAGACGCTCGACGACCAGCTGCGGCTCGATCACGATCGCCTTCGACAGCAGGCGACCGAACCGAACCCGCTGTGGAAATCCTTCCGTCTCGACGAAGCCGGGGTTCACCGTGTGCACCTTCACGCCGCGCGCGGCGAGCTCGACTGCGAGCGAGCGCGAGAACGCGAGTTGCGCGTGCTTCGAGGCCGAGTACGGCCCGCGGGCGACCGTCCCGGCGACCGACACGACGTTGGCGACGTGCGCGCCGGCGCCGAGCCCGGGCAGGAACGCGAGCGTCGTCCACACCGAGCCGAGGTAGTTCACGCGCATCACCCGCTCGATCGTCTCCGGGCCCACGTCCAGGTAGTTGCCCCTTGCGGCAACGCCCGCGTTGTTCACGAGCAGGTCGATCTGGGGATGGCGGGCGAGCACGCGCCTCGCGACCGCTTCGACCGCCGCGCGATCCGCGACGTCGCACTCCTCGTGCTCGTCCGCCTCCGACGGGCGGCGGGAGAGGCCGACGACGAGCGTGCCGCGTGCCTGCAGCGCGCGCACCAGCTCCGCGCCGATCCCCGACGACGCGCCGGTGAGGACGGCTACTTGCAGATGCGGAGCACGCGGCCGGCGGCGGCCTTCCTGCCCGACGCGTCGGTGACGGTCGCGAGCAATCTCTGCGTGCCCTTCTTCAGCTGCGCCGTTCTCCACCTGACCGAGTAGACGCCGTTGCCGGTCCGGTCGACGCCGATCGGCCTGCCGTTGTGGGTGAACGTCACCTTCCTCACCCGCTTGGTCGAGTCCGCGACCACCAGCAGCTGCTCGGTCTTCAGCGCGCAGACGTGCGCCGGCGGCTCGATCCAGGACACGGTCGGCCCGTTCACGACGCGCAGCCGCGTCCCCAGGAATTGGGTGTTCGGATAGATGTCGTTGCCGACCGTGTTGATGTTCTTCGCCTCCTGGTAGTCGGAGGCCCGCACGATCGCCTGCGTTCGACCGGGTCTGAACGGCGGGGCCGCAGTCGGGATCCCGAACACGATGAGGCCGGTGAACGGGTCGTATGCGGACGCGCCGACGAGCGCGTTGTTGTAGGCCAGGACGAGCGAGAGTGGGTCGACGCCGGAGCCGCCGTCGACCGCCTGCGCGACGATCAAGGGCCTGCCGGCCGTGACGCGCGTCGTGAGCACGCGCACCGCCGGCGGTGTCAGGTCGTCGATCCACGCGTTCAGCAGGTAGCGCCCCTTCAGCGGCCTGTTCGTGAACGGGTCGGCGCGCGAGTCGACGGCGACGTAGAAGCGCTGGATCCGCGGGAACTGGACGCCTGCGGCGCCGACGTCGAGCTGACTGTCGAACGTGAGCGGATTCACGTCCGTCGGGATCCCCGCGTAGCCCTGCACGTCGTTCTCGTCCTTGGAGCCGAGCACGAACGGGTCGATCAGCGCGTTCCCGCTCGCCGCGATCACGGACACGCCCATGTTCACGATCGGCTGGTTGACCTCGACCGAGTAGAGGTGCTCGGACCCGTCCTCGTTCATCGGCGCGCCGACGTAGTTCGACGGCGGCCCGAACGGCTCGGCCGGGCAGCAGTAGACGGCGACCCTGTTCGGCCCGGAGGCGGTGCTCCCGGTTTGCAGCTTCTTCAGCTTCACCACCGGCGCGGTTGCCAGTGCGGGCCGCTCGACGAGGAACGAATACGGGACGCGGCGCACCACGCTGTTCCCCCGGAGCGTTATGAAGCCGTAGTTCTCGCCGAGATTGGAGTTCACCGCCGCGCGGACCGTCACGGGCAGCGCAACGTCACCGCCGGGCGGAACGTGGATGAAGCCCGGAACGTCGATCTGGACACCGAAGGTCTGCACCTGCGGCTCGACCGTGACCGACCAGTCGCCGCCTCCGTCGCCGGTGTCGGAGACCGTGAGCAGCATCGACGAGCGCTGCGCCCCCGGCGCGATGTTGATGCGCTGGAACGAGAGCGACTGCGGGTCGGTGAAGATCTTCGGGTCGTCCGCCCCGACGAGGTTCGCGAGCCCCGCGCCCTCGAGGACGACGGGCGCCTCTTGCGTCCGCGCGGTGTCGCCCCACGCCGGGCCGGCCGTCGACATGAGCGCGGACTTCACCTGCGACGGCGACCAACTCGGGTGCCGCTCGAGCAGGAGCGCGGCCGAGCCGGCGATGTGCGGGGTCGCCATCGACGTGCCGGCGAAGACGGCGAAGGTCTTGCCGACGGTCGAGGAGAGGACGTCGAGACCCGGTGCCGATATGTCCGGCTTCAGCATGTGGCCGAAGTCCGTCGGGCCTGCCGACGAGAAGCTCGTGATGATGCCGCTCCGGTCCGTCGGGATCTCGTCGACGCCGGTCGACGTGCGAACCAGGGCCTGGCCGCCGTTCGCGTCGAGGTACGCCCGCAGGCGCTGGCCGTCGAGGTCGGAGATCATCCCCTGCGGCAGCGGCAGGCGGAGCGGGATCGGGTTCGCCTCGCCGAAGCGGTTGTCGATCAGGATCAGCCCGATCGCCCCGGCGTTCAGTGCCCGCTGGGCCTTCGAGATGAACGTGCAGTTCCCGCGCTGGGCCAGCAGGATCTTGCCCTTCACCGAGTTCTTCGGAAGCGTCCCGATGGTCGTGTTCGGCGCCGTCGCGGAGCCACAGAGGTGTGGCTCGACCGGTTTCTTGTCGCTCCCGAGGATGGTCGCGACGTCGACGATCGTCTGGTTGCGCGTCGACCAAGCGCCGGGGAGGCGCAAGCCGCCGGTCTGCAGCGGCACCGCGCCGAGCGAGGGCGGGCCGTTGACGACGCTGAGCTCGGGCGCGAAGACGTGGCTGTTCGAGGTCGCCGCGACGGAGATCGCATCCGGAACGGTCCCCGGCGAGCCGGTGGAGCCGAGCCCGTAGTCGTCGCGGTCGTTGCCGGCCGCGATCACCGGCACGACCCCGGCCTCGACGACGTTGTGAATCGTCTCGTACATCGCATCGTTCACGGGATCGCTCTGCGGCCCGCCGCCCGAGAAGTTGATGACGTTCATCCCGTCGGCGACCGCGGCCTCGAATGCGTGCACGATCTCCGGCGTGTTCGCCTGGTGGCCGAGCGGAGTCGGCACCGTGAATACGCGGTAGTTCCCGATCCAGGCGCGCGGCGCAACGCCGGAGAGGTTCGCGGTGGCGGGATGGTCGGCGCCGCGCGGCGCCGTGGTGCCGGCGTCACCTGCCGCGATCCCCGATACGTGCGTCCCATGGTCCTCGGCCGGGTCGAATGCCTTGTTGCTGTTCCGGTCGCGCACCGGGCCGGGGAACACCTTCGCCACGATCACCTTCGGCGTCGTCAGCTTCTTGTCGCCGCGGGGGAACCCGGGCGGGTAGGAGAAGCCGGCCGGCCTCAGGAACGGGTTCCGCGGGTCAACGCCGGTGTCGACGACGCCGATCTTGATCCCCTGGCCCTGGTCGCCGGTCGCCGACTCGAGGGCGCTCGCGTTGATCACGGTCGGCCCGCGGTCCATCGTCGAGTAGTAGGAGAGGCTCGGATAGACCTTGGTCACAGCGCGCACGTCGAGGAGCTTCGGCAGCGATCGTGCGGGGAGCTGCACGGTGAAGCCGTCCAGGAGGATCGAGTACCGCTCTTGGATCTGCGCCTTCGGGATGGCCGCGCGCACCTGCGCGACTGCTGCGTCCTGGAGGCGCGCGAGCTTGGCGAGGTACGCCTTGGAGCTCGAGCTCGTCACGTCGAGGTGGTGCGCCCGCGAGGCGGTGGCAAGCGATCGGTCGGCGTTCCACGCTGCGAGCGGAGGCGCGGCGAGGCGGACGATGACGCGGGTCAGCCCGCTCCGGTGTGCCGCCGGGATGTGCAGGACGCCCGCACGCACGCGCGGCAGCGCCGCCTCGCCTCCGCGGGCATCTCGACGAATCGGGGTCAGAGCGGCGGATGCGGAAGTCGCCACTACGAGCCCGATCAGTGCCGAGAGCAGCAGAGGGCGACGCAAGGTCCCGCACGATAGCCGATCCGCGACTAGCATCGCCGCGTGTTTTCAGGAAAAAACGCCCTCGTGCTCGGCGTCGCAAACCGGCGATCGATCGCGTGGGCGATCGCGCGCCGCCTCGCCCAGGGTGGCGCGCGGATCGCGTTCACCTTTCAGGGCGAGCGCATCGAGAAGAACGTGCGCGAGCTCGCGGCGACCGTCGAGAGCGCGATCGTCACCGAGCTGGACGTCCGCGACGACGCGGCGATCGAGCGGGTCTTCCGCGAGGTGTCGGACGTGTTCGGCGGCAAGCTCGACCTTCTCGTCCACTCGGTGGCGTTCGCGGCGGCGGAGGACCTCGAGGGTCGGTTCACCGACACGCCTCGCGAGCGCTTCTGGATGGCCCTCGACGTCAGCGCCTACTCGCTCGTCGCGACGGCGAGGGCGGCCGAGCCCCTGATGGAGCAGGCGGGCGGCGGGTCGATCGTGACGATGACGTACCTCGGCGGCGAGCGTGCCGTCCCGCACTACAACGTCATGGGCGTCGCGAAGGCGACGCTCGACTCGTCCGTGCAGTACCTCGCGTGGGACCTCGGCGCGAAGAACATTCGCGTGAACGCGGTCTCGGCGGGACCGGTTCGCACGCTTGCCGCGCGATCGATTGCCGGCTTCCCGACGATGGAGTCGATCTTCGAGGAGCGCGCGCCGCTCCGCCGTCACATCGACGCCGACGACGTCGCCGCCGGCGCCGCGTACCTGCTGAGCGACGCCGCCAAGAACGTCACCGGCACGACGCTCTACGTCGACGCCGGGTATCACGCGATGGGCATGTGATCAGCGGGCTCGACGCCCGCTGGTCACATGAAACCTGGTTCGGCTCCTGGAACCTGGTTCGGCTCCAACAGCACCCGCCGGGCCGGCAGGCCCGCGCGATGCAGGCCTCTCCGTTCAAGTCCTCGCGCTCGTGCCGATTCGCGCGGCCAGCCCGTCGAGGCCCCAGGCCGCGATCGCCAGCGGCACGCCGAGTTCGATGGCTCCGACGAACGCAAGTGCGGCGGTCGAAGACTCCGTCGTGGTCGCCCAGCGGTACTCGAAGAGCGTCAGCGCTGCGATCGCAGCGCCACCGACGGCAGCGGCGACCGCACGGATCCTCGTGCAAGCGATGAGCCCGGCCAGCACGTAGAACGGGATCGCGACCAACAACAGGTCCCCCGCCGCCGAATCGAACGGGCCGTCGCCCGGCGCGACATGCGATTGCTTCGTCAACCAGTGGTGGTCGAGAGCGAGGCAGAGCGCGGCGCCGCCGCCGGCCACGGCCACCGCGAGAACGAGACGCTTTCTGCGGGACACCGTCCGTTCCTACCCGCGGCGCGGAGACCCGCGAACCTGGTTCGGTGCCTGAGCCAGGCTCCCGAGTCACAGGCGCTCCCCACGGGCCAGCCGGCGAGCGTGCCCGAGCGGGTCGGTCCAATCGGCGTGGAACGCAGGGCGGACAGGCGACGTTTCCATCGACACATCGGCGCCGAGGCGAGGCCGGCCGGGCAAACCACGTGGCTCGGGCATGCGTACTCGAGGGTAGGCAGGCGCGACCCGAAAGAAAGGGAGTCGGTTATGAAACGTTTGCTCCTCGTTCTCTTGGCGCTCGCGGCGATCCCGGTGACAGGTGCGCTCGGAGGCAACGGAAACACCATGGGCATGGGCCCGATGCACAGGACGAGCGTCGCGTCGTTTCTCGGCTACTACGACGGCCACAAGGACGTCTTCCTCAGCACGGACGTCTCGAGCCGATCGCAGGCAACTGCCGAGAAGATCAACTTCTCGCGCAAGCTCGGCGCCTCGAACAAGACAGCCGAGGAGATCTACCTGGTCATGGGCACCGCCGCGACGGGGCAGCTTCCCGTGTTCAGCTCCGAACCGGGCGAGCCGACGTACACGCCGCTCTGGCACGAGGAACTCGTCACGTGGAAGTCAGGCATCAGCCCGACGCTGTTGCTCCGCGACGACCAGATCACAAAGCTTCAAAAGCAGGGGATGCTGACGGTTCACGAGACGTCGATCGTCCTGGACTGCCCAATCATCAAGGTCGGGAAGTAACTCAACCCGCGAACCTGGTTCGCGCGTCGAACCAGGTTCGCGAGTTGCAAGCGCTCAACCCACCGGCCAGCCGGCGAGCGTGCCGAGCGGGTCGGTCCACTCGGCGTGGAACGCAGGGCCGACAGGCGACGTGCCGGACGCGACGGTCCCGATCGGCGCCGGGGCGTGGAAGTACTGCTGCTCGCCCCAGAAGCCGGGGAACCGCACCCAGCTCGGATGGTGCTTGTGGATCCGGGTGATCGTCATCTCTATGCCGCCCGCGTCGGCCGGGCCGGCGATCGGCCCGGCGAACGCGAAGTCGACCGGCAGCGGCAGTCCACGCTGTTGCAGGAGCGCCACCGCCTGCGGCGGGATGCACCGCACGTCGATCGGGTGCGTGCCGGCCGAGAAGTAGTTCGCGTGCGAGCCGACGGCGACGTGGACGATCGGGTGCGTGTCGTCGAACCGCGGTGTGCCGGCCCAGTCGCGCCGCTGGCCGAGGCAGTGCTGGCTGTAGCCGACGAACTGCGGTTCGCGGTCCTCGGACAGCACGACGTCGACGTTCTCCCAGTCGCCCTCGTGTGCCTGCCACAGGAGGTCGCTCGGCGGGTAGGTGTACGAGTACACGTCGTCGTCGTAGAAGAACCAGTACTCCAGCACCGTCATGTCGTCCTCGTGCACGACGCGTGCGTAGGTGTTCGTCTCGCCGCCCGCCGCCGCCGACGCTGCGGCGTAGCACGCAAGGCCGCCGACCGGCGCGTTCGGCGTGCACCCGTTCTCGTTCAGCCGCCACGTCCCGGTCCCCTCACGGGGCAGGTCGTCGGGCGACGCGTTCGGCGCGACGACCTCCCACGTCCCCGACGCGGTGAGCTGCTCGAGGCTCGCGCCGGTGATGAACGGCTCGACCGTCGTCGGCCGGAACTGCTCGAGCGGATCGAACTGCATGACCGGCTCGTACTGCGCGACGAGCTTCCGGTCCTGCGCCTTCGCCCGTCCGGCCGAGGCCGCGGTCACGAGCGTCAGTGCGAGGCAGATCGCGCTCGCGAGGAGAGAGATCCTGGTGATCATCTCCGACTCCTTTCGGGGGATTTCCGGTGACCGTACGACCCGCCGCTCCTCGTCGTAAGCGGGCGCGCCCGGGACTCACACCAGGGTCAACCCTCTGTTCACCGGCCCACGGCTGTGGGACCATCAGCCCGTGCCGCTCTCGGTCGCGTTTCCCCAGGAGGGCGCGGATCGGAGCCTTGCCGCGCAGGGTCTCGTCCGGTCCCGGCGCCTCGTCGCCGCCCTGCTCGCGGCCGGCGCGGTCGCGCTCGGCGTCGCCGCCTACCGCGTGCAGGTGCACAGCCTGTCACCGCACGACCGGGCGCTCGGCGGGGTCGTCGCGTACGAGGCGTTCGTCGTCGCGGGCCTCGTCGCCTGGTTACGGCGGCCCGCGAACCGGCTCGGGCCGCTGATGTTGGCTGCCGGCTTCGTGCTGCTCGCGCGCCAGCTCCGCTACAGCCAGGACGCGGTGGTCTTCACGCTGTTCTTCCTGCTCAGCGACCTCGGGTTCGCGCTCGCCGGGCACGCCATCCTCGCCTATCCCACCGGACGCGCCGAGGGCCGCGGGCCGCGGATGCTCGTGAAGGTCGGATACGCGACGGCGCTTCTCTTCCCGCTCGCCGTGCTCGTCTTGCACGGACGGCTGAGCGCGCTGCTGGAGATGGGGCCGCAGCCGCGTCGCAGCCTCATCGAGCTCAACGACCAGCCGCAAATCGTGGAGGTCTTGGAGAAGACCGAGACCGTCCTCTTCTTCGGCGTGCTGGCCACGCTTCTGATCGCGGTGATCGTGCGCCGTCTCGTCGAGGCGACGCCGCGTGCCCGCCGCATGCTGGCGCCGCTGCTGCTGGCTGCGGTCGCGCTCGCGCTGCGCGCCGTCTACGAGAACGTGAACACGTTCGTCAACCAGCAGCCGCTCGCGTACCCGTACCTCTTCTGGTGGCAGGTCGTCGCGTTCATCGCGCTGCCTCTCGCGCTGCTCGCCGGGATGTTGCGCACGCGTCTCGCACGAGCGCA
>Ga0075423_10006468_pt1 | contig 11003 bp, 10 predicted proteins | sample SoiMethybrSBSTD2_FD_80114 | JGI IMG/M metagenome (GOLD analysis project Ga0075423, IMG submission 80114) | Bulk soil microbial communities from a Populus tree surrounding site in Tennessee, USA - Soil MetaG P. TD hybrid SBSTD2 | ecosystem: Environmental > Terrestrial > Soil > Tree plantation...
GCGGCCAGGACAGATGCCGCCGGTACCAGGCGACGGCCGCTCTTAGACCCAGGCGCTGGAGCGCCCGGCGCGCCAAGCCGCGCGCCACCGTCCATAGGAAATAGACCTGCGAGGAGTGCCAGGCCGAGGAGCCGTGGCGGCGGCGGATGGCGCGGCACTCGCTCGCCGTGCGCCACAAGGAGCGCTCCGACTGGCCTCCCCCCGCCATGCGCGCCAGCGGCCGCTCGATCACCTGGATGCGAACGCCCGCGCGCTTTAGCCTCAGGAAGAACTCGTAGTCCATGGCGTTGGGATAGGCCGGATCGAACCCGCCGAAGCGCTCGAAGCACTCGCGCCGGACGAACGCCGCCGGGTGATTGAGGGTCATCTCGCGATCCAGTCGGCCTGGGTCCGCGCGGTAGAGGGTCTCCCCGGTGTCCTCGTCCTTCAGGAGCCAGCCACACATCACCTCCGCGTCGGCGCGCTCGACCTCCCGGCGCACGACCGCCAGCGTGTCGGGCAGCCACGTGTCGCCCGCGTGCAGGTGGCTCACCCAGGTTCCGAGCGCGAGCCGCACGCCCTTGTTCATGGCGTCGGCGATGCCCAGATCGGGCTCGGAGATCACGCGCACGCCCTGGGTCGACAAGCGCTCGAGGGTGGCCGGCGTCTCGTCGGTCGAGGCTCCGTCGACGATCAAGTATTCGACGTCCGGCGAACGCTGGGGCAGCACCGACGCCGCGGTGACCTCCAGCGCGGCGCGGGCGTTCCGGCACACGGTCACGACACTGAACAGCGTCCCCGCGCTCAATCGAGCTCCCGGTAGACCGCTTCGACGCCCTCGGCACACGCGTCCCAGGAGAAGACGGCCGCTCGCGCCTGGCGCGCCTCTGCCGCCGCGGGCGAGCGATCCTCCTCCAGGCAGCGAGCGATCGCCTCACTCATGCTGTCCTGATCTCGGGGGTCCGCGTAGCGCACCGCCTCGCCACCCACCTCACGCAGCGCCGGCACGTCGGAGGCCACCACCGGGCAGCCGAGGGCGAGCGCCTCGAGCACCGGGAGCCCGAACCCCTCCCACAACCCGGTGTAGAGCAGTCCGGTGGCGTGCTCGTAGGCCCAGCGCAGCTCCCCGTCGCTCGCATCGCGCTGCACGATACGCTCCAGGACGCCGAGCCCCGCCAGGCGCTCGCGCTCACCCCGGCCCAACGGGCCGCCGCCGATCAGGACGAATGCGGTGTCGGCGGCCCGCCCCCAGACCGACCAGGCGGCCGCCGTGCCCCAGAAGTTCTTGTAGCCGTGACGCGGCCCGACCCAGAGTAGAAACCGCCCTCCAACCCCGGCAATCGGGCGGGCGACGATCCGCTCCCAGTCGCGGCCGGCATGGTGGACGACTCGCAGCTTCGATTCGGGCGTGCCGAGAAAGTGGATGACGTCCGCGCGGGTCGCGTGCGAATTGCAGAGCACGCGGTCCGCCCGCGCGCACAGCGCCGCCTTGTGCCGCGCAGGATCGCCGGCGCTCCACCAGCGTCGCCGGTGCGGGAGCATCTCGGGATGACGCTCGTGCGCCATGTCGTGGACCGTGACCACCACGGGCCGCCCTCGTGGAAGCGAACGCGGATCCCGGTAGTACGTGGGATGGATAATCGCGTTCCGAGCGTTCCACAGCGCCGCCCGGTCGATAGCCACGTTCAGGGGAGCGGCCAGCCGGCGGGCCGCGGGGGACGAGGGAATCCGCGCCGCGACCTGCAGCCGCGGGCCGAATCCGGCGGCCTCGGCCGAGCAGTGGAGCCCACCAGAGACGCTGACCAAGCGCGGCAGGCGTGGCACGATCTCGGCGAAATAGCGGGTGATCCCCCCGTGCGTCTGAAACCGCAAGATGTCCCCAGTGAAGACCACGGGCCGGGCCGTCGCAGCGGTCACCTGCAGGTCTCCTCGAGGCGCCGCCGCTGCTCCTCGCTGTCGGACACGGTGAAGGAGCGGCGGCGGCGGCGAACCAGGGCGTGGAGCGGTTCGCTCAGTCGCGTGGCGACCCACCAGCGCCAGGTCGGAAAAGGCCGTCGAGCGAAGATCTGGACGAAGGGCCCGACGTGAACCACCGGGTAGCCGCAGGCGTGGCCCAGATGCCGCAGCGTCTCGGGCCGATAGAAGGCGACATGCTGGCCGGAGGCGGGCGCCAGATAGTACCAATCGGGACTCGGGCGCTCGCCGGGGTGGATCTCGGTGCTGGTGATGATGTAGTCGGCGCCCACAGAGGCCAGCCGCGCGAACTCCTCTCCGGGGTGAACGAAGTGCTCCAGCACTTCGAACGCGGTGATCGCCGCCGGAGGCCCGAGCGCTTCGCTCCATTCCCAACCCGACGCGAAGAGATTGGTGGCCTGGCGATCGCGCCAGTAGGCGTCGAAACCGCTGTCCCGCAGGAGGCGCGTGAGGATGCCGTAGCCTCCCGCCTCGTCGAGGATCGGGCGGCTCCCGATGCCCGAAAGGTGGAGGAACGTCGCGACGATCGCACGCAACCGCACGTTGCGCGCCAGCAGCCCCGTGTCCGTGGGATGGATGGCGCTGGCGTACGCCTCGTCCAACCAATCCGGCTCCTGGGTCTGAGTCAACCGGCACGTCGAGCACTGCCGATAACGCGCGAGGTGGTGTCCGAGTACCGGGCGCTCGAACAGCGCCTCGGTCGCTCCGCCGCATAGGCGGCAACGCGTGTCGCTCATCGGCTCCCGCCCCCGGGCGGCGTGCCGGTCACCGCCCGCAGAGCGCTCCGCACCGCCTCGGCGTAGTGTCGGGGCCGGAGGCGGCGGTGCATGAGCGCCAGGCTCTGCGCTGAGCGCGACGCCAGCGTCGCCGCCGGCTCTGCGGCGCGGCACCGCACGAAACGCTCGAGGGTCTGTGGGCGGCAGTCGGGCAGGATCTCCACCTCCGGGTCCTCGAATCCGCAATCCGGCCCGACCGCGCACGGCAGTCCGTACGACAGGGCCACGGTCACGCTGCCGCTCTCTCCTTCGGAGCACGACGGCAGGAGCATCGTGCCGCAGGTCGCCTGCAACTCGCGGAAACGAGGCGATCGCACGTCGACCGTGCCCACGAGGTGGATGTTCGGCCGCCGCAGCTCGGTGGCGTACGCGCGCGCGAAATCGGGCTCCGCCGCCACCGGGCTGCACACGACCAGATCGAGGTCCGGCGCGGCGGCGAACAGCTCGAGCACGAGATCGAGTCCTTTGTGAACCTGACCGGTTCCGCCCAGGAACAGGAACCGTCGCGGATCGCGCCGTCCTGCGGGAGTCGGCTCGACGTCGTCGTATCCGTGATTCGGCAGCCGGTAGGTGGCGGGAAGTCGAAAACCCTCGTACGTCTCCAGGGTCGCGCGATCGCCGAAATAGAAGAAGGCGTCATACGCTTCGAGCCGCTGGCGCGGAAAGGGCGCGGCCTGTCGGCGCGGCGTGAGGCGCACCCCGCGTCGCCGCTCGAGTTCGTCGAGGCGCCGGCGCTCGGCCGCGTTGCTGAACTCCGGATTCTTGCCGGTGATGTAGGCGATCCGCCGTGCCTGAGGACAGAGGTGGCCTTCGTACAGCGCCGGGTCGCGAGGATGGAGGTCCACCACCAGCTCGTAGAGGCCGCGAAGCAACTCGCGCCGCCGCTCGTCGTGCTCGACGACGTCGGCTGCCAGACCGAGCTCCCCCAGCGCCCGCGCCAGCTCCCTCACCTGCCCCACGTTCTGGTGCGGGAGCCGTCCCTCCCGCACGCGAAACGGGTACACGGTATAGAGCAGGAGCGACCGGCGCGCATGGCCGGTGCGCAGGGCGTCCCGCACGATCCCCGGCCCGAACAGGCGCTTGCGGACGCGCCACGCGAGGCTCACGGCCGTCGCCACGGAAGCAAGGCCTCGAGCTGGAGGCGTAGCAGCGGCCGCGTTGCCGGCTGGGCGGCGTTCACCCCGACGAACGCGAGCGTTTGGGCCACGACGACCGCGATCGCCGCGCCCACCGCCCCATAGCCGGGAATCAAGAGCAGATCGAGCAACGCGATGCCGATTGCGGCCACGGCGCTACGCAGCAGCAGGCCCGCGGTTCGGCCTTCGACGATGAACCAATTGCTCTGCCCGACGCCGAGAAAGACGGCCGGGGCCGCCCAGACGATCACGGCAAGCACCTGACCCGAGATCGAGAACTCGGGGCCGAACAGCCGATGCACGATCGGGCCGGCGAGCAGCGAGATCGGCGCCGCCAGGCCGACCGCCACCCAGAGCAGACGTCGCAACAACCGGCCCAGCTCCGCGCGGTACCGCGTAACATCGAGCGCGTGTGCCCGAATGAGGCCGGGCGCCGAGGCCACCGTCACCGCGGTCGGCACGAAATACAACATCTCGCAGAGCCGTTGCGCGGCGGCGTACAGGCCGTTCTCGCTGGGACCCCGGAGCTGTGTGAGCAGGACTTGGTCGAGCCGCGCGGCCGTGACCAGGGCGGCGCTGTTGAGGATCAGCGGCCATGCGGATCGCCACAGGTGACGCGCCTCGTCGCGGCTGGGGCGAAATCCGCCTCGGGCTCCCCCGCCCAGCCGATAGGCCAGCACCAGCGCGACCGCCGCGAGCCAGCTCTCGAGTGCGATCGCCGCCGCCAGCCAGCCGATCCCCGCGTCGGTCGCCAGGCACCAGACCTTGGCCGCGGCGGATACCAGGAAGGCCGCCCCGCGGGCAACCAGGAACGGAGCGAACCGGGACCGACTCTGAAACCAGCTGGCCAGGACCTCCAACGCCTGGAAGCTGGTGGCGCTGGCGAGCACGAGCACCAGGCCCAGCACCCCCGAATCCCCGGGGCGCAACAGGAGCGACGAGAGGACGGCGAGCACGATCGCTACGGCCGAGCCGGTCAGGCGCATGAGACCTGCAGTGGCGAGGAGGCGGGTCGAGTCGCCGGGACGCCGCACCAGCTCGCGGACCAGGATCGACTCCAGCCCGACCTCAGCGGCAACGGCCGTGAGCGCGACCAGGCTCTGCGCGAACCCCAGCAGCCCCAGCCCCTGGGGTCCGAGATAGCGCACGATCCAGACGTTTACCAGGAAACCGATCGCGAGCCGCAAGCCACGGTCGGTGAACTGGAGCGCGATGTTGCGTCCGACGTGCCGCGCGCGGTCGAAGGCCTGTGGCTCGACGTCGAGGGGTTGGTCGATCATGGGCGCGCGGAGGATACACGGATCGGTGGGGCGCGGCGTCTGGACGCCGGGGGCCGCGCGAGCGGGGGCCTCCGGACCCGCGGCCGGCCGCCGTCGTTCATCTCCAGCGCCGTGTACTTGCCAAAAAGGTGAGGCTTACTCGCGGGGCTTGCGGGCAACCACGGCCTGCATGTGGGCGTGAAGGAAGGGGAGCCGGGAGAGGCGCGTGTTGAGGAATCGGGCAGCCCCGGAGGGACTGAAGCGCCAGTTGCGAAATCGGACCAGAAGGTGCAGCGGATTGAGTTCGTGGTAGATGCCATCCATATGACCAATGGGCGTGTGTCGGAGAACTTCGAAGCCGGCTGCCCGCACCGCCTCGAGGAACTGCGGGGGGGTCAGACGGTATTCGAAGAACGGGGCGTAGGCAGGATGGATGGCGTACGGAGCACGCCGGAGTCGAGACACGCGAAGAGGTCTACCTCGCAGAAGGGCGACCGCCAGCGCCCGCGGAAGCCCCAACAGCTCATAGAGCCAGAGGGCGTGCTTGAGCCGTCTGATGGGGTTGTGGAGCGGCACGGTGATGATCGCGATCCCGCCGGGGCGCAGGATTCGGTAGTGATCGGACAGAGGGGCGCCCGGACCATCGGTCCAATGCTCGACGAGGCCGAGGGATAGGATGCCGTCGAAGGTGGATGAACGAAACGGTGTGGATGCGGAATCACCCTGGACCAGCTTCAGGTCGGGCCAGAAAGAATGGACCGCGGCCAACGTCTCGTGGAGCCATTCGATGCCGATTGTTGAATGGCCCCGATCGGTTAGGTAGCGGAGGAATCGACCGAGGCCGCAGCCGGATTCGAGGATGGTCCAGCCTGGTTGAAAGTAATCCCTGACAAGGGGCGTCACTTCGTCGGCATCGCAGGTTCGAAGGAGTGCCTCAATGTCGGAGGCGTTCCACTTGAAGATGGTACTCATCGAAGCGCCCCTTGGTGCTTGCCGGTTGTGGGGAAGGGTCGTTTGCCATTCGTGACAGGGAAGCATGCCTCCAGCGGTGGTTCAAATCCTCGAGGTTGGGCTGGACGTTCGATCGGTTGCCCCCGCGCCGAGGATGCCTGAGCTCGACCGGTGGTCACCGGATGCCGAGCGCCGGCGCCACGCGATCCGCGGCACCGTGCCCGCTGCATGTCCACTGCTATAGTGCCCGGCGTCGACCCTGGAGCGAATCCAAGAGGACGCCATGTCCCAACGCTGCTCGAGCGTGCTGGAGGCCGTGCGGCAGACGATCCTTTCGTCGGTCGCAAGGCTCGCGAACGGCCAGCCCTCCGGAGCCCGACGCCTCCTCGACGTCGGCTGCTGGGACGGCTCCGCCACGCGCGAGTACGCGGCCGCCTTCGGCGCGCGGGCGCTGGGGGTGGAGGTCTTCGACGCCCCGGCGAGCGAGGCGCGACGGCGCGACGTCGAGGTGTCACAGATCGACCTGGAGGTTGGTCGCTTCCCCTGGCCCGACGAGAGCATCGACCTGGTGATCGCGAACCAGGTGCTCGAGCACCTGAAGAACGTCTGGCATCCCATGTCCGAGATGTCCCGCGTGCTGCGTCCGGGCGGATGGCTCATCGTGTCGGTTCCCAACCTCGCGAGCCTGCACAACCGCATCTTGCTGATGCTCGGCCTCCAACCGTCGTCGATCCGCACACAAGGTCCCCACGTGCGCGGATTCACCACGGGCGAGATCGTCCGGCTCGTCCGGTTGGGATCCGTCTTCGCAATCGAGCAGGTGCGCGGCGTGGGCTTCTATCCCCTGGGCGTGTCCTGGGCCGCGGGGCCGGCCCGGCTGTGGCCGGCCGCGAGCCACACCACCGTGGTGCTGGCGCGCAAGCGTCCGGGTGGTGCCCTCAATCCGTGGAGCGAGTACCTGAAAGGACTCGAGACCTCGGAGCCTCAGACGTTCCTGCGCGGCTAGCGTCCCCCGCCTGCGCCCGCCACCCGGCGAGCGCGCCGTCGAACGCGGCGCGAAACTCGCGGTCGAAGCGCTCGACGGCGAACGGCTCCGCCTGGCGTCGTAGGGCCTGGGCATCGAACCCGTGCTCCTCGAGTAGGCTCATCGCGCGGGCAAGCCCCTCCGCATCCTGTGTGCCGAACAGGATGCCACCCGGCACTCGGGCCTCGCCCCCGGGGAGGTCGTTGCCGCCGTCGAGCTCCGGCTGACGCCGAAGCCGGCGGGCGAGATCAAGGCGAAGGTGGCCGAGCTCCAGGCGCTCCGCAAGGCCGCGCAGCCGACCAACAAGCGCACGTTCGGGAGCGTGTTCGAGAACCCCGACCATGAGCTGAGCGCCGGCCGCATGCTCGAGGCCTGCGGCCTGAAGGGGCATCGGATCGGGGGCGCACAGATCTCGCCGATGCACGCGAACTTCATCGAAAACGCCGGCGACGCGCGGAGTGAGGACGCCGTGGCACTGATGATCGAAGCCCGGCGCCGCGCCCGCGAGGAGTTCGGAGTCGATCTCCGCCACGAGGTGCAGTTCCTCGGACTGGCCGAGCTCCCGGAGTAGGAGCGGACCGAGGCGCGGCGAACTCCGGCCGCGTGGGTCGTAAGCCTCGCCAGCCGCCGCCTGCGCGCGCGACGGCCGCCGTCCTGCGGATGCCGCAGAGGATCGCGGTCGTTCTTCCGAGCGCCCGCTCGGTCGTGGTCGGCCTCGTCATCGCCGCCGGCTGTGCACTTGCCTATGTCGGCGCACGCGAGACGTCCGTCTTCGCGGTGCGCGAGATCGTCGTGACGGGCGTACCGCCGCGCGCGGCAGCCGACGTGCGACGCGCGCTGCTCCCACTGGAAGGGGAGAGCCTGGTCGGATTGCGGGCGGACGACGTCGAGCGGCTGGCGGAGGAGCTGCCGCAGGTCGAGTCGGTGAGCTACGACCGCTCGTTCCCGCACACCCTCCACGTCGTCGTCGAGCCGGAGCGGCCGCTCGCCGTCCTGCGCACCGGCTCCGACTCGTGGCTCGTCTCCCGAACCGCTCGCGTGATCTCTCGGCTCCCGCGCGGCGCACGGCCCGCACTGCCGCGCATCTGGAAGCCTGCGTCCGCCGACGTGCTCGTCGGAGCGACGCTCGCCGCCGGCGACGGCGCCGACGAGCTCGACGCCCTCGCACCGGTGCGGTCGACCGGAATGGGGGGGCGAGTGGCGACGGTGAAGATCGACGACGGGCAGATCACCTACGTCCTGCGAGGCGGGCTGGATGTCCGTGCGGGAGGCGCCGTGAACCTGCCGCTGAAGCTCACGATTGCGCGTCGGATCCTGGCGCAGATGCCGGTGAGCGGATACCTCGACGTGAGCGTCCCCGAGCGCCCGGTGGGCGGAAGCAACCCTCAACTCTCAGGTTGAGGTTGATCGTTGGACGACTCGAGCCTTGTTGACAACGCAGACACCGATTCGTACTCTGAGGCGTTGCAAAGCCTTCGACTGCCCCTATCCTCCACTACAGCTTGAGGTCGAGGCGCACTGAGATGAGAGATCAGTCCGGCAATTACCTGGCCGTGATCAAGGTCGTCGGCATCGGCGGCGGCGGCACGAACGCGGTCACGCGCATGGTCGAGGCCGGGATTTCCGGCGTCGAGTTCATCGCCGTCAACACCGACGCGCAGGCGCTGCTGATGTCGGAAGCCGACGTCAAGTTGCACATCGGCGCACAGAGCACGCGCGGTCTCGGCGCAGGCGCCGACCCGGCGGTCGGCACGGCCGCCGCGACGGAGTCGCGCGATGAGCTGAAGGACTCGCTCAAGGGCGCGGACATGATCTTCATCACCGCCGGCGAAGGCGGCGGGACGGGGACCGGCGGCGCGCCGATCCTCGCCGAGCTTGCGCGCGAGGTCGGAGCACTGACCGTCGGCGTCGTCACCCGGCCGTTCACGTTCGAGGGACGCAAGCGCGCCCAGCAGGCGGAGCAGGGCATCAACAGCCTCGCCGAGCAGGTCGACACGCTGATCGTGATCGAGAACGACCGGCTGCTGCAGGTCGTCGAGAAACGGACGTCGATCGTCGAAGCCTTCCGGATGGCGGACGACATCCTCCGCCAGGGCGTTCAGGGGATCACCGATCTGATCACCGTGCCCGGGCTCGTGAACCTCGACTTCGCCGACGTCCGGACGATCATGAGCGAGGCCGGCTCGGCGCTGATGGGGATCGGGAGCGCGTCGGGCGAGAACCGGGCGGCCGAGGCAGCCCGGGCGGCTGTCTCCTCGCCGCTGCTGGAGGCGTCCATCGAGGGCGCGACCGGCGTCCTCCTCAACATCACGGGCGGTCCGGACATCGGGCTCTTCGAGGTCAACGAAGCCGCCGAGGTCGTCACGAGCGCGGCGGACCAGAACGCGAACGTCATCTTCGGCGCCGTCATCGACGATTCCAGGCAGGAAGAGGTGACGGTGACGGTGATCGCGACGGGGTTCGGCACGCGCCGCCGCCGCTCCCGGCGTGAGCTGCCGCCGCTGCCCGGCGGAGAAGAGCCGCCGCTGCCCCGGACGCCGCAGGAGCGGCCGTTCGAGGGCGCGGACGACCTCGACGTGCCGCCCTTCCTCCGAGACTCCTAGGCGCCCTTCCTACTCGGAGGTTTACGCGTCGCGCGGGGTGGCGAGAATCCGACTTGCCCTCATAGGGTCGACGCCGCCGTAGGCGGCATTTGACCCAACGACCCGGTCCAGCCGCTCCGGCCGTCTCTCTGCTGCGTTGGGAGGAATGGCCGGAGCGGCCCCCGTTTTGGGCCAGGGAGGACGGGCGGGACCGCACTGGCAAAGCCAACGCCGTCGTTAGCATCGCCTTTCGTGGCGCAGACGCTTCTCCGCACGCCCTTGTACGACCGGCACGTCGCGCTCGGCGCGCGGATCGTGCCCTTCGCAGGCTGGGAGATGCCAGTCCAGTACGCCGGCGTGATCCCGGAGGACCGCGCGGTGCGCACGGACTGCGGCGTCTTCGACGTCTCGCACATGGGCCAGTTGATGGTCGAGGGGCCGCGTGTCGAGGACCTGCTCCAGGGACTCCTCTCGAACGACCTTTCGAAGATCGGCGACGGCGGTGCGCAGTACACGCTGCTGACGAACGACGCCGGCGGAATCATCGACGACCTCATCGCCTACCAGGAAGAGCGAACGCGGTTCCTGCTCGTCGTCAACGCCGCGAACAAGGACGTCGACTACCGCTGGCTGAAGGAGCGCGAGATCCGCGGCTCGGAGGTCACCGACGTCTCGGACGAGTACGGGTTGCTCGCCGTGCAGGGGCCGCGCACGTTCGAGCGGCTCGGGATCGAGGAGGGCGCGCCGTTCACCTGGGAGATGGGCGAGCTCGACGGCATCGAGGTGATGATCAACCGCACCGGGTACACGGGCGAGAAGGGCGTCGAGCTCGGATGTATGGCCGACGACGCGCCCGAGCTCTGGGACGCGGTGCTCGCCCGCGGCGCGACGCCGTGCGGCCTCGGTGCCCGCGACACACTGCGGCTGGAGGTCTGCTACCCGCTGCACGGAAACGACATCACCCCCGAGACGGACCCGATCTCCGCCGGCCTCGGCTGGGCGTGCGCGCTCGACAAGGAGTTCACCGGTGTCGACGAGATCCGCCGCGTGAAGGAGGCCGGTCCGGTGCGGAGGCTCGTCGCGTTCGTCATGGAGGACAAGGCCGTCCCGCGGCAGGGGATGGCGATCGAAGGCGGAGGCGAGGTGACCTCGGGGACGCACTCGCCGATGCTCGACGAGGGCATCGGCCTCGGCTACGTGCCGTCCGCGCAGGCGAAGGTCGGCACCGAGTTGACGATCGACGTCCGCGGCCGTCCGCGCCGCGCCCGCATCGTGAAGAAGCCCATCTATAAGAAGGAGAGCTCGTGACCCACCCGGCCGCA
>Ga0075423_10006469_pt1 | contig 11000 bp, 10 predicted proteins | sample SoiMethybrSBSTD2_FD_80114 | JGI IMG/M metagenome (GOLD analysis project Ga0075423, IMG submission 80114) | Bulk soil microbial communities from a Populus tree surrounding site in Tennessee, USA - Soil MetaG P. TD hybrid SBSTD2 | ecosystem: Environmental > Terrestrial > Soil > Tree plantation...
CACCGAGGGCCGCGCCGACGACACCCTCCACCACGATCCGCCGGTCAGCAGCACCGAGTTCGCGATGCTCGAACTCGCCCGGCGCCACGTCGACCCGGCCTACTTCGTCACCGGCGACCCGCGGGTCGCCGAAGTCGGCGGCGGCCTCTACATCGGCATCGCCGCCGGGGCCTACCTCGACGCCGCCGCCGACAACGGCTCGATCGCCTACTCCCTGGACGAAGTCCGCGAAAAGGACGAAGACCTGCGCCTGATCGCCGACGCCGCCTTGGTCGGAGCGCTCGGGATCGAAGCAAAGCCGGCGCCGGCGCCCGCCCGAAGCGCCAACTGCCGGTCGATCGCCGTCCCGGCTGGAGCGGAATCCGCCACCCTCGCCGTCGGTGCGGGAAAGATCCTGCTGCGCCCGCAGAGCGGTGAGCCAACCGGGCTCTGGCTGGCCCGCTTCGCCGACTCCCCTCGCAGCGTGGGCATCGAGTACCTGCCTCCAAAGCGCTGGTCCGCAGTCGTCATTCCGCCCGACCAGGCGCCTGAGCGGTGGCGGATGACGGTGGACAAACCGGCCATCGTTTGCCCGCCGGGCTGAGTCAGCCCGGGGCTGGGCGCCCTCAGCCGCCGGAGACCGGCGGGCAGACCGAGACCGGGCCGTCCACGGTCACCCACCAGCGATCCGGGGCGGCGTCGGTGGGGATGCTCAGCTCGGCCCATTCGTCCGGATCGAGGTGGCCGAGCGGGACCCCCGGGCCACCGATGCCGAAGCGGCCGACGGTCATGTGGAGCGGGCGCCTCGTCAGCGAACCGAACAGGGCGCCCCCGGGGGACAGGAAGAAAAAGACGCTGCGGCCCGGCCTGCCGTCGCGCGAGACCGGGCAAGTGGAAGGATCGGCGGGCGGTTCGGAACGGTCGAGCTCGAGGTCCAATGCCCCGACCAGAGTTGAGTCGGCGATCGACCGCAATCCGAGGTCGAGATCCCTGATCCGGTCGAGGGAGAAGGCCAGCGAGCCGAACTCGTCCGCCGCGCGCAGGTAGTCGCCCGCCGAGAGCGGGATGAAGACGTGTCCGCCCAGCGCGTCGATTTCCGGGTCGTCCCCGGGCAGATAACCGGGATCGACCTCGCTGCGAGCGAGCTCGAGCATCGCGTACTCGGTCTTCGTGTTCTCGGCGTCGGTGACGGTCGAGCTCCGCGAGTCGTAGAACTTGGCGATGTTCGGCGGAATCGCGAGCGCCACGATGCAGGCGGCGGCGATCAGAAGCGTGCGAGTTGGTCGCACTCCCCAGAGCGAAGCCGCCGCCGTCAGCAGGACCATCACCGTGCCGACGAAGATGTAGCGAGCGGAGTCGGGTGGCCGTCCCGCCATCGCGATCATCGCCCAGTAGGTGAGGATGACCGCGAGCGATATCCACAGTCCCTCGGGCACCTTGCCCTTGCTCAGCCTGAACGCCAGGCCGACCACGGCCAGGGCGGCAAGCGCGGCCCCCCATGGGGTGACAGTGGTCAGGTTGGTCGAGACGTCCGCTCCGGTCGGATTGACGCCGAAGATCGAGCCCGTCACCGCCGCCAATGAGTTAGCGATGCCAATCGGGATCAGGCGGACGTTGGCCAGCTCGAAGCTCGTCTGACCGAACCGTTGGGCCCATAGCCACCAGATCGCGAAGAGGGCGAGAGGGACGGCGAAGATCCAGACCCGCCGCCGGCGGTCCGCCCGCCGAAGGACTGACAGCGCGACGCCGACGACAAAGGCGAGGCCGAGCTCGACGGTAGCGACGGATAGGGCCAGCAGCACGCTGGTCGCCAGATCTCCGCGCCGATCGTTCCGTTCGAGCGTCAGCAGCGCTCCCAGGCCGAAGGCCAGGGCGAGGATCGTGTGCAGGTTGAAGGGCCACAGCAGCGACTCGCCGGCATAGCCGAGGAAGAGGAGAAGCACGCTGGGGATCAGCGCCGCCCAGGGACCGACCCGCCGCCGGGCGAGCACGAAGAAGAGGCCGCTGCAGGTCAGCACCCCAGCGACCTCGACCGCGCGGAAGACGGTGTAGTCGGTGCCCACGGTGAGAAACAGGAACCTGTAGATGAGTTTGCCCAGCACGACGAGGTGGCCGTTGTGAGGAGCGAGGAAGTACTCAAGTCCGCTCCCCGGGGCAACGCTGCCGTGGTCGTCGACGAAGCAGGCGTAGTAGAAGATCTCGTCGCCCGAGAGGGTCAGGTCCTTCCCCGCGATCATCAGCCAGGTGGCGGAGATGCACATCGCCACCGCGAGCAGGACCCAGGTCAGGCGACGCTCGTCGATTGCGCGGATGCGCGCCATCAGCTCCCTCCCTTGGGCAGCATGAAGTCAAACGGACCGGTCGTTGCGACAACCTCGAAATCGTCGAAGATGTAGCTGACTAGCGGCGTTTCCGGCCGCGGACGGTCGCCAAGCCAAGCTTCCGCGACGATTTCGTCGCGGATCGCGCAAGGGCGCGGGGTGGCCCGTAGCTGGCGCAGGATTCGCTGCTGTTCCTCTTCATCCAGGGCCAGCATCCAAGCGCCGGGCGCCGAGGGGCGGGGCGGATCGATCCCGGACCAGAGGTAGAGGCTGTTGACGTTTGGGTAGCCGATCAAGCTCGTGCAGCGATACCGGTGCAGCAGCTCGACCACCCGTTCGTACGATTCGGCTTCGGCCGGCGGCAGGCGCAGGTCGGTTGCCCCGGCAAAGGGCAGAGCCTTCTCTTCGCCATAGGCGATCGCCTTGGTGGCTGCCGGCATGACGACCCCGTCGGTGGCGAACTTGACTCCCAGGGCGACGATCGCAACCGTCGAAAGGGCGCCGAAGCGCTCGAGCGAGGAGCCTCCCCGTGCCGCGCTCCATTGGCGCAGGACGACGAGGGTGTCGCCGAGGCAGAGGCCGCCGACCGCGACGAACATCACCGCGGCGATTCGCATCTGGCTACCCGCGACGGGATATGCCTGGAGGACCTCCGCGACCCCGAGGGTGGGTAAGAGCACACGCACGAAGCGTTTCTGGGCTGTCTCGATCGTCCCTACGGGGGGGATCACCGCAACCCAGGCCAAGGCCGCGGCCAAGACATCGGGATTCTCGGGAGCCGGACCGAGGGAGAGCGGCGCCAACTGGCTGATCGAGAACCAGATCGCCAGACCGCTCAGCGCCTTCAACGCTCCGAACCACAGCAAAGACCGGGCCTCGCCCCGGGAGCGGAACCAGGAGACCAGGCCCGCGGCGGCCACAGCGGCGATCCCCCAATCGATGGCGACGCTCGGCGATTCGAGCGGGGAGGGATTGACTTCGCGAATCCGCAGCGCCTGAGTGACCACGCCGTCGTAAACGTCGGCGGGGGTCGACCCGGCGATGAAGATGCCGGCGAGGATCGCGGCGAAGGCCAAGGCGAAGCCGCCTGCGGCCGCGAGCAGCCAGCGCAACGTCCTTGTCTGGCCCTCCTCCTCGGTCGGCTCCACCCGCAAGGACCAAGCCGCCACCGCGATCGCGGTGGCGGCGAGCAGCTCGAGCACGGCGAGGTTGCGAACCGATTCACTGGACAGATCGCGTGCCGTGGCCACGAAGGGCAGCGCAAGGAAGGCGGCGATCACAGGCCAAAGCAGCCAGCGGCGCCGGTATAGGGGCTCGACGGCGAGGACGGCGGCGAAGAAGACTGCGGCGATGGCGTAGATGCCGAGGTTGATCTTGGTCAGCGCGAGCGCCGCCAGCAGTGCCCCGCAAATGCCGCCGACCAGCAGGACTCGGCGCGGCTTGCTGTCGCTGACGACCGCGGTGAAGATCGCCAGCAGCGCGACCGCGAGCAGCTGGGCGTGCATCGGCTCCTGGCTGAGGACGGAGATGACGCTGAAGGCGACCAGCATCGCGGTCACCCCGAGGGCCACGCGTCCGGTCAACCGCTGCACCGCCAGGCCGAAGAGCAGGCTGGCCCCCACCCAGATCACCATCACGATCGAGCGGCTGGCATCGGTGTTGACGGCGTGGCCGCTGAGCGCGAAGAGGCCGCCGAAGAGCTCGTAGTAGAACGGCCCGAATGGCGTGTAGACGTCGCGGTAGAGCGTGTCGCCGCCGACGAACGCCTTTAGCGTCACCAGCACGGTGCCCTCGTCGTCGTAGGGGGCGAACTGGGTGAAGAGGTAGAAGTAGGCCGCCACGGTGGCGGCGATCGCGACGATCGCGTAGATGACGACGGTGCCCTCGGGGGAGCGGGCCAGCTCGATCAGGCGGGGAAGGGCCTGCGCCGAGCGGGCGGGGGAGGCGGCGGGTTCGCTCACGGCGCGGGCACGATATAGGCCGGGCCGGTGGGGCCCGCTACTTGCCAAGGCGCAGCAGGGGGACCCGCCAGGCCGCCTCGGCGACGATTGAGCGGTCCATCTTCGACGCCCCGGCGCGGCGCTCGCGGAAGACGATCGGCACCTCGACCACGTCGAAGCCGCGCTGGATCGCGCGGTAGGTCATCTCGACCTGGAAGGCGTAGCCGCGGGAGCGGATCGAGTCGAGGTCGATCGCCCCTAGCACCTCGCGGCGGAAGCACTTGAAGCCGCCGGTGAGGTCGCGCACGCCGAGCCCGAGGACGAGCCGCGCGTAGGCGCTGCCGCCGCGGCTGATCGCCCGCCGCGGGGCGCTCCAGTCGCCGACCCCGCCCCCCGGCACGTAGCGAGAGCCGATCGCGAGGTCGGCGCGCTCGCTCGCCTCGAGCAGGCGCGGCAAGTAGGCGGGGTCGTGGGAGAAGTCGGAGTCCATCTCCAGCACCCTCCCGGCACCGCCGGCCAGGGCGCGCTTGAAGCCGGCGATGTAGGCGGGCCCGAGTCCTTCCTTGCGCGGCCGGTGCAGGACGGAGACGGCCTCGTCTCCGGCGGCCAGGCGGTCGGCGATCTCGCCGGTGCCGTCGGGCGAGTTGTCGTCGACGATCAGCACCCGGGCCGAAGCGGGCAGCTTCGCCAGCACCGCCTCGACGAAGGCCTCGATGTTGCCCGCCTCGTTGTAGGTGGGCAGGACGAGCCAGACCTGGCTATGCGACTCAGACGGGGGCATCGGCGAATGCTAGTCGCGGACCGCCGGCCTAAGGCTTCGGCCGACCGCCGGAGATGCGAACGAAGGCATTCCAGGCCGGCTTGGCCAGGAAGCCGCCGCCTTCGCGGAAGAAGCCGATCGAGTCGCAGAAGCTGCAGTAGAGGCTCGAGTCTTTCCAGGTGAACCAGTAGACCGCCTGGAGGTTGAGGCGCCGGCGGTTGGCCAGCAGGTAGCGATAGGCGCCGCGCAGTTCGCGCGCCTGGCCCGCGACGCCCTGCTCGAAGGCGACCATGTTGGGGTCGTTCTGCGAGCCCCAGCCCATCTCGGTGATGTAGAGGCCCGCTTCGGCGTCTTCGTTTTCGAGCATGATCTCGCGCATCTCCTCGACCATTGCTTCCAGGTCTTCGACGTGGAACGCGTAGGGGTGCAGGGCGACCGCGTCGAAGTAGTGCTCGATCCGCGGGACCTGATAGAGCCGGGTGAGGAATTCCGCGGCCGACATGCCGAACGGACCGCGCTCTCTGGGTTCGCCGAAGAGGCCGGAGAGGATCACCTTCGCCCCAGGGTCGACGGACTTGATCGCGTTGTAGCTGGGCTTCAGCAGGCGGGCGTAGCGAATGGGCGAGACCGGGTAGGCGAAGTAGAAGAAGTTGACCTCGTTCCAGATCTGCCAGGTGCGGATCGGCAGCGGCGTGGCGAGCACGATCCCGTCCTTGGCGACCCCCGGCGCGTGCTCGGCCCAGAATTCGCCACCCGGCCCGTAGCGCCTCACCGCTGCGCTGACGAATTCCTTCCATTCCTCCCGCGCCTGGGCGCTGTCGACCGGCAGCGTGGTCCCCGTCGATGACACCCAGGACGGGACGCCGGAGAGAAAGGGCAGTATCCGCAGTCCATGGCTCGCGGCCGTCGCGACTTCGCGGTCGATCCTTCCCCAGTCGAAGGGACCGCCCCTCGTCGCCTGCACGCTGTCCCAGCCGATGCCCATGCGCACGCTGCCGATCCCCCCGGCGCGCATGTAGCGGGCGTCTTCTTCGGAGAGGATGTCCTGGGGGACGATGCCGAAGAAGCTGCGCGGCACGGCCTTGGCGCCGGCGCGGGCAGCATGCGAGACAGCGGGGCCCACGCAGGCCACCGCGAGGGCCATAACGGCCATGGCGATCGACGCTCTCCCCGTTCTCATCCTCCCGCAGGCGGCACTCTATGGCCTGCGATCTTCGCGAGGCAATCTCCGGGTTGGATCGCGTCGGCGGGCGCGATGCGCCGTACTGGCTAAGGGGCCCTGTCTAAGGGCGCGGCCGGCCGCCGCTGATGTCGACGAAGGCGTGCCAGGCGGGCTTGGCGTGGAAGCGCTTGCCTTCGTGGAAGAAGCCGACGGAGTCGCAGAAGTTGCAGTAGTAGCGGGAGTCTTTCCAGGTGAACCAGTAGGCCGCCTTGAGGTTGAGGCGGTGCCGGTTGGCCAGGAGGAAGCGGTAGGCGCCGCGCAGTTCGCGCGCCTGGCCCGCGACGCCCTGCTCGAAGGCGACCACGTTGGGGTCGTTCTGCGAGCCCCAGCCCATCTCGGTGATGTAGAGGCCGGCACCGGGGTCGCGGTTTTCGCGGACGACCGCGCGCATGCCTTCGACCATCGCTTCCAGGTCTTCGACGTGGAACGCGTAGGGGTGCAGGGCGACCGCGTCGAAGTAGTGCTTGATCCCCGGCACCTTGTAAAGCGCGGAAAGGAAGTCGACCGCCGACATGCCGCGCTTGCCACGCTCATCCGGTTCGCCGAAGAGGCCGGAGAGGAGGATCTGCGCCCGTGGGTCGGCGGATTTGATCGCACCGTAGGTGAGCTTCAGCAGGCGCGCGTAGCGGGTCGGCGAGACCGGGTAGGCGAAGTAGAAGAAGTTGGCCTCGTTCCAGATCTGCCAGGTGTGGATCGGCAGCGGCCTGATCACAATCCCGTCCTTGGCGACGGCGGGCGTGTGTTCCGCCCAGAATTCGCCGCCGGGCCCGTAGCGCTTCACCGCCGCCTTGACGAAAGCGGTCCAGCCCTGCCGCTCCCGGGCGCTGTCGATCGGCATCTCCCCCCGCTGGTGCGAGAGCCAGCGCGGCACGCCGGCGAGGAACGGCAGCACCTGCAATCCCTGCTTTGCCGCGGTCGCGATTTCGCGGTCGGTGCCTTCCCAGTTGTAGGCACCGCTTCTGGTCGGCTGAACGCTTTCCCAGCCGATCCCGAGGCGGACGCTGCCGATCCGGCCGGCGCGCATGTATTCGGCGTCTTCTTCGGAGAGGATCGCCTGCGGGACGATGCCGAAGAAGCCGCGCGGCGCCGCCTGGGCGGCGTCCGCGGCGGAGAGCAGGGCTGTCGCGGCGACGCCGGCGACGGCAAGGACGGCAAAGGTGGTGGCGATCGACGCTTTTCTCATTCTCGTGCTCACTCCTCGGCAAAACCCTGAGGGGATTCGGAAGTCGCGGCGGCGCACTCTAAGGCTTACGATCGGCGGCGATGCAGCCGCTGCACGTGTGGCACGCCGAGCTGGACCACGGCGCCTGGCCGGCGGCGGACGACCTGCCCGCCGCCGAGCGCGATCGCCTCGCCCGCATCCGGCGCCCGCGGGCGCGGCGGCGCCGGCTCGCCTCGCGCTGGGCGCTGCGCGGAGTCCTCGCCCTCTATCTCGAACGCGAGCCGAGCGAGGTGGAGCTGCGCTTCGGCGAGCGGGGCAAGCCGATGCTGCCCGCGCCGGACGAATCGCTGCGCTTCAACCTGAGCCACTCCGGCGGGCGGGCGCTGATCGCCGTCTGCCGCGAGCGGCAGGTCGGCGTCGACATCGAGCGGATCGGCCGCCGGCCGGAGGAGTTCTACGCCGCCTGGACGCGGCACGAGGCGGTCGCGAAGTGCTTCGGCGCCGGGCTCGGCGCGCCGTTGCCGGACGACCCGGTCGCGGTCTCGGCCCTCGACGCGGGGACCGGCTTCGCCGCCGCCCTCGCCGTCGAGGGCGACGAGCTGCCGCCTCTGCTCCGCTTCGACGCCGAGCCCGCGGCCTCAGTAGGCGCCGCCGAGCTTGCGATGGTCCCAGCTCGCGGTGCGTAGCGGCTTGAAGCGGATCGCGACGCGCTTCGGCGCCTGCGCCTCGAGGGCGGCTTTGGCGTCACCCGCGACCGAGTCGATCCCCTCGGCGTAGCGCAGCGTCAGCTCTTCGGCGAAGCCGATCACGGTCTCGAAGTCGCGGTGGATCTCCGCCTCGGCCTCGATCATCGCGCCGCGCAGCTCGCCGTACTCGTGGCCGGTCTCGACCAGCACGGTCGCCCGCGGGTCGCGTTCCAGGTTGCGCGCCTTCTGCGACTTGGCGTAGGTCCAGATCCAGACCTCGCCCTCGCGCGGTACGAACCAGAGCGGCATCGAGTGAGGGAAGCCGCGCGGCCCGTTGGAGGAGACGACCGCGACCCGCTCGCCGTCGAGCAGCTCCAGCAGCTCCTCCTCGCTGAGCTTGATCCGGTCGCGGCGGCTCATGCGCCGGAGCACTCTAAGGCTTACGATTGCCGCGATGCAGATCGCGATCCTGCTCTACGAGAAGCTGACCGCGCTCGACGCGATCGGGCCCTACGAGGTGCTGCGCTCGGTACCTGGCTGGGAGGTCCGCTTCGTCGCCGCCGAGCGCGGCGAGGTGCGCACCGACAGCGGCGCCCTCGGGCTCAACGCCGACCACGCGCTGGACGAGGTGGTCGAGCCCGACATCGTCCTCGTTCCCGGTGGCGAAGGCAGCGAGGAGTTGATGGCCGACGAGGTCACCCTCTCCTGGCTGCGGCGGGTCGGCGAGCAAACCACCTGGACGACGTCGGTCTGCACCGGCTCGCTGCTGCTCGCCGCGGCGGGCCTGCTGGAGGGCAGGCGGGCGACCTCGCACTGGCTCTTCCTCGACCGCTTGCGCGAGCACGGAGCCGATCCGGTCGGCGGGCGCTTCGTCGAGGACGGCAAGGTCATCACCGCGGCCGGCGTCTCCGCCGGAATCGACATGGCGCTGCACCTGGTCGGTCGCGAGGCCGGGCCCGAAGTCGCCCAAGCCATCCAGCTCGGGATCGAGTACGACCCCCAGCCGCCCTATGACGCCGGCTCGCCCGAGAAGGCGCCCGAGCCGATCGTCGAGCTGGTGAAGTCGGTCAGCCGCGCAACCGCGCGATAGTCGTCACTCAATTTTTGGCCTGTGCGCGTCACTCGCGCGCCGAAACCTCCTAGCGTGGTGGCATGGAGCTGCAGACGAGCCATCCACTCCACCGACCCGCAGCTTCCCTTGATATCGTACGTACGATCTATGCAAGCAACGTACGTACGAATCGAGGGGAGGCTGCGATGGCGCTGACCGCATCGAAGCTACGGGCCAACGTGTACCGCCTGCTGGATGAGGTTCTCGAGACTGGCAAGCCACTGGAGATCGAGCGCAACGGCAAGACGCTTGTGATCGCGCCCAAGGAGAAGAAAGCCGGGGGATCGATCTGGGACCGCCTGCCACGCCGCGAGGGCTACATCGTCGGCAACCCCGACGAGCTGATTCACATCGACTGGTCCTCGGAGTGGAACCCTGATCCAAATTGACACCCATGTCGTCGGCTGGCTGTACGAGGGCCAAGAGCAGCGCATACCCGCCGCGATTCGAGCGCGACTGGAGTCGGAGGCGATCGCGGTCTCTCCGGTTGTCGAGCTGGAGCTGACCTACTTGTACGAAATCGGGCGGGTGTCGGAGCCTGCATCGGCGCCTCTCTCTGCCCTGGGAAGAGCGCTCGGCTTGCGGGTCGCCGATGCCTCGCTCTCCGAATTGGTCCAGGCGGCGGTTCCCCTCTCTTGGACGCGCGATCCCTTTGACCGTCTCATTTCCGCGCACGCCATCGTCGCCGGTGCGCCCCTGTTCACCGCCGACGAGACGATCCTCGAGAACCTCTCGCTGGCGACGTGGGCCTGAGCGGATCGCGAGGCCGGCCGGCCTACTTCAGCCTGAGCTGAAGGCCGACCCGGCCGCCGGGGATCGCCACCAGGAGGTGTGCTTCGGGTTGCCGGCGCGTGTCGGTCAGCAGGCGACCGCCGGCACCGAGCCCGACGACGAAGGTGTGCGAGCGGCCACCGGTCAGGCGAAAGGCGCGCCGGGCAAGCAGGCGTCGCACCAGCTTCGTCCTCACCGTGCCGCGGCCGCGCCGGCGCACGACGAAGCGCTTGGGGACGCGTCCGCGGACGAGGATCTGTCCCGGGCACTGGAGCCCGAGCGGCCACTCGCAGCGCAGGCGGACGCGGATCGTGTTGCCGGCCGCCTTGGTCAGCAGCAGCGAGATCGGCACCGGCACGCCCACCTTGCGGCAGCCGAGCAGCTGATCCGCCCCGGGGCCGATGTCGAGCGCGTAGACGCAGAGGCGCTGCCTGCCGCTGCCGACCACCGGGAAGCTCTGGTCGAAGCCGTGCGCGGCGCCGGCCGTCGGATAGAGGCTCAGAAGGTCGGTGCGTTCGAGGCCGGCGACCGGCCCCAGTTCGTAGCGGGTCGCACCGCCTTCGCCGGGCTTGCCGCCGAGGTATGCCCGGATCGAAACCGGCTTCAGCGGGGCGTTCGGGTCGAAGGCCCAGCCGGAGATCTGCACCTGTCCGGGAGCGGGCGAGTAGACCGCGTCGAAGCTGCCGCGAGGATTGTCGCTCGACGAGCTCCCTCCCGCGCTGGTCGCTTCGACGTAGTCGTTGTCGATGTTGATCGTCACGCCGCCGTAGCTCTCGTCGTGGCCGCCGTTGTACTGGTGGATCCGGTGGCCGACCCAGGCTCCGGCGGGGACGTAGGGGTCCGAGGCGGCCGAGGCGCGCCCGTTCCAGTTGGCGAACCAGAGCTCGTCCGGCTCCAGGTAGGCGGTGCCGTACTCGGCGGCGAGGTCGGCGATCCCGGAGGCGCCGCTGCTGTAGGCGCCGGAGACGTAGCCCAGCTCGTGCAGGCGGGCGGTCCAGGCGGCAAGGAAGGCGAGCGTCGCGTTGGTCGCGCTCGACGTGCGCGAGTA
>Ga0075423_10006470_pt1 | contig 10999 bp, 15 predicted proteins | sample SoiMethybrSBSTD2_FD_80114 | JGI IMG/M metagenome (GOLD analysis project Ga0075423, IMG submission 80114) | Bulk soil microbial communities from a Populus tree surrounding site in Tennessee, USA - Soil MetaG P. TD hybrid SBSTD2 | ecosystem: Environmental > Terrestrial > Soil > Tree plantation...
CGAGGTACTCTTCGGCGAATACGCGCACTGGTTCCTGCGTCGTCACGGCCTCGCGTACCGCATCGCCCACATGCCGTCGGTTCTCCTCTACTTTCTACCGTGGAGTCTCTTCCTTCCGGCTGCTATTGTGTGGTGGCGGCGGAGCGGCCCAGACGACGGTCGGGCGTTTGTCCTATGGTGGACAATCACGCTCTGGATGCTCGTCGGACTGTCGGGGGTCTATTCGCCTCACTACTTCTTGCCTGTCTATCCAGGGCTGGCCATTCTTACTGGGGAGTTCCTCGCACGCGCGACGGCATCGTCGGTCCGCCGGGAGCTGCGGCTCGGTACCATCGCCTTCGTCGTTGGAGCGATCGCGTTATTAATCGTGATGGTGTTACCGTTTTCACTTTCGGGCGAGGGTCCGGTATACATGCCTGATCGGGTCTCGGAGAAGGTACTTATCGGGTGTCTCGTGGCGATCGGGGCGGTGGCTGTGGCGGTCTTCAACCATCGCGGCATGCTTGCCGGCTTGGGAATCATAATCGCCGTTGTGCTAGGCGCAATTCTCGCGATCGAAGCTCACACCTCTGCGATACGGCGGGCGCGCTACTACGACGTCCGGGCACTGGGCGCCGCGGCCACCACTCACACCACGGCCAACGGCACGGTGTTCGGCTACCCGGACCTATCCCTTGCATATGACGTTTACGTGGACCGACGCATCGTCGAGATTGGCCCCGAGGAACTGGGGCGCCTGCTCGCAAAGCCGTCGAGAGACGTAGTGATTATGACCCGGCGCCGATGGACGGCGGCAGCACAGGCCGCAGGCGCAAAGGCCGGCTGGCGCGTGCTCGAAAGCCGAAACGTCGGCGGCGTAGATGTCGTGGTCGTCGGCGCCGTTGTACGTTAATTTGACGTTCGAAGACGACACGGGCCCGCCTGAGAATCCAGCCGACGGATTCGTGGCGGGCCACGAAAATCGCTTCATCGCGACAAAATTTAGTCGGTCTCGCCCTGCCGTATTACCGTCTGTTTTTGATGGGAAACCCCTTAATCGAACGCGATGATGTGCTCGCGTCCGCGTCGTCATCAGGCGAGCGTCGCCGAAGCAGCACGACCTGCGAGGCGATGGCCGGTACGCGCCGCCGGCACTGTGAGCGACGGCAACGCGGGGTTGCGGCGGGCGGTCGAGCGCGTTTGGCCCCACGCTGCAGTGCAGCGGTGCTGCGTACACAAGCTGCGCAACCTCGAGCGCAAGGCGCCCAAGCACGCGCTCGCCGAGATCCGCGATGACTTCCATCGCATCGTTTACGCCGCGAGTGCCGACGCCGCCCGTGCTGCCTACGCGGCCTTCGAGCGCACGTGGGCCAAACGCTGCCCGGGCGTGGTGCGGAGCCTCGCCGAGGGCGGCGACGAGCTGCTTATCTTCTTTACCTTCCCCAAGGCGCAGTGGAAAACACTGCGAACGACGAACACGATTGAGAGGCTCCACGAGGAATTTCGCCGCCGCGTGAAGACGCAAGGCTCGCTGCCGAGCGAAGACGCCGCCGTCGTGCTGCTTTTCAGTCTTGTAGCGACTGGGCAGATCAAGTTGGTCGGAGCGCCTCTGACGCCCCGCTGGGGGCACGCGGCGTACTTCGCAGGCGGACGGATGCTGACGTCGAGTGCGCACGCCCGGTCGGTCACCGAGGGAAGCTCGTCACGATGCGGCGTCGCCGTGTAGCAACGAAGAACATTGCGGCCTCGGTCGGCTGGGACTACTTTCATGCCCTCCGGGGAGGACCCAGTGGCGAAATCGCTGGCCGACCTCGTGCGAGAGAAGGTCGATGCAGGTGTGCTTCCTCTCGAAGCCCCCGCGAAGATTTGGATCTGCCTTGGAAGCGGCCGCCCGTGCGCGGTATGTGGACAGTCCATCCTTTTTACCGAGTACGAGCCCCTGTACAACGACAACCGCGCGGCTATCCGATTCCACGGCAGATGCCACCGCGTGTGGGAGGCGGAGCGGCGCCGGCGCGGATACTTGCCGGAAGATTAAAGGCGTGCGGCGCGCACTTTCGCGAGGAGCCTCCGCTCGTGGCACATCGTGCACTCGCCATAGGTGCACAGGGCACGGCCGGCGTGGATCAATTCTCGCGATGCTCTTCAGCACGTCGTGCCGGCCGATGCCGAGGTACGTAGCCACGTACTGCTCGCAAGTGGCGACGTCCGGATTGGCCCGGAGGAAGGAATCGGTCGTGGTGGCGGCTTCCGACAACGTCGCACCAGCGCCTCCATCGCGACGCCCGCGACGCGACGTAATTATCGCGACGGGTGAGCGAGGTCAGGCGCTGGCGTCCCGCGCGCAGAGCCTCGTCGGGAGAGTCGTACGCCGTCCATTCGCGCGTCCAGCTGCTGTCGATGATCTCGCTGCGCTCGCCGTCACGGATGTCCCAGCGCCACAGACAAGGCTCGCTCATCAACCGCACTTCAACGCTGAGCTGACGTTCCCGAGCGAAATACATTCTCAGTCCCCCCGACGAACAGTCATCCTAGTGGAATAGCCGCTGTCGACACCAGTGCGGAGAACTACCTAGTGTCGATCTCTGCCGACGGTGACCGGGGGCTGGCGCCCGTGTCGCACGCGTCGAACCAGGCTGACACGCGGAAAGCGCTGAGAAAAGATCCGTCGTCTGCGGGCTCGGCCGAGAGAGATCTTTGATCATCCCACCGGGCTATCGTTCAGGTGTCGCGACGACAACGCCGTTCGTGACAGATCCGGACAACACCTCCCGCTCGCCGCCGTTTCGCTCGCGTGGATCCACTGTCGTCAACCACTCGTGACAGATGTCCAGCGTCGCTCGTACATCATCGAACAATCGAAGACGGGTCTCGCTCAGCCTTTCGATCTCGCGGCGCACCGCTGCCTCTTGATCGCGCGCACTTATCACGATCGAATCGGCGGTGGCGGTCGCCTGCGTCACCAGCTCCTCCGCTTCTTGTTGCCGTTGTGCCGTCAGCGCTTCGGCTTCCCGCACGATGACAGCGGCATGCTCGTGGGCCGCGTCGGTCACCATCTGTGCTCGTGCCTGCGCGTCGTGGAGCAAGGCTTCAATTTCGTGCAACGCCGCACTACGCAACGCGCCGAGACGATCCGCGGCGATAGCCCCCTGGGTTACATCCTCTGAGGCCGTCGCCGTCGCTTGTGCTTCCGCGCTCTCGCTCGCGCCGACGGGTGGGCCTGATTCATTCCTCGCTGTGAGCCGCTCGACCTTATCTTCGAGTAAGCTCACCTGCGTTCCCATTTCGATGTTCTCTGCCTGAGCCCGCTCCAAGGTGTACGCGACCTCATCCAAAAATGCGGCTACCTCTTCAGGATCGAGACCACGCACCAGCCGAACACGAAAACGCCGTGACCTAATATCTTCCGGATTCATTGCCCAGTTGTCCTCTTGGCGCGACACACCGCCGGAAACGCGGGCGAAGTCATTGCTAGCCCTTTGTGCTTCTGCTTCTGCTAAGCGCTCGAACAAGGTCTCCCGAGGACGAATCATCGACGTTACCTCCTCTGATCAGTTCGGCAGGGGCAAATAATGGATAGCCGGAAGGCCGAGCGCAACTAGAAAGTACGCAGAGCCCTGATTAAGCTCAGCCGCCGGCCGGGCCGCAGGCCGCCTCGGTCCAGAAGTCGGCGGCAGTCGAGTTGCCGAAAGCCTCTAACATGGCCGAAAAGACGCGGGCTTCGGACAGGCGAGAGAGAATCCGATCAAAGACTGCTGCGCTGTATGTGAGGCGGACCGCGCGCGGGCCAATTCAAGGAGACGGACGAGAAGGGCCGCTCACTCAAGGCCGACCGCCGGCGCAAGGCGAAGCGCAAGGTTCGGTCCGGCTACGGCGATCGCGGCGACCGCGCGGAGGACCCGACGGATCAGCGTGACAGCGCGGTGAGTGCGCGCTGTTGCAGCCTGCTAACGGCCTATCGCCAAGTGCTTGGTACGATGATCTGACTTGGGCAGTGCCGGCCGGGCGCTCCTAATCGATACGGAGTCCGCCCGGCCGACATGCTGTCGCCAACCTGCGTCGGTACGGTTCGCTACGGTTGCTCAGCGCGGGATGGGCCCGTTGAGATCGCACACACCAGTCACACCACGCCGATCAACGATCGGCCGGTTATGTGAGATCTTCCAGCCCTCATTCGTACGCTTGAAATCCGTCAGATACTCGCCTGTGATCGTTACGGATGCAGCGCCAGTGGCGTCATTGGTCGACACACCGAGCCATGCAGCGGTCATCGTCGCGGTATCACCATCCACCTTGATCAATTTACTGGTAACGATGTGATGGCTGTGGCCGGGGAATGGTGAAGGAAACCTCGCATTTCCTATTACCTCATCGCTGATGAACTTCGCGATCTGGTCGCGGCCTCGCAACACGCACCCAAGGCCACCAATCCCGAAGGTGGGTTCAAGCGTTCCGTAGTTGTCGTACACGTCCTCGAAGATCCCATCCGGGGTAAACAAGCTGGCAAGCCTCTCTCCGTCGAACGTATCGTGATAGTCGCTCCGCGCCCTCGTACACCGGTCCAGATAGCACCGTACACCGCTCGCGCAGCTCGGCAATGACTCGCCGGCTGACGCCCAACTCGCACCGCCCGACGTAGACAAGTTTGCGCCCATGCGTGCGGCCAGAAGTAGCGAACATGACCCAGCAAGCGGCACATGAGTCCGATGACGGCGAATCGCCCCTCGGGGCGGGCTTTGACTTTAAGCCAGCTCCGGGTTGCGCCGCCGACGTAACGACTCGCGTCGTCTTTGGCGACGAGGCCCTCCCAGCCGCCACGTTTGACCTGTTCCCACGCAGCGGAGCCGTCAGACTCAAGGCGCAGCGCAGGCAGCATGAACCGGGTCCCGGCGATCGCGTCCTCAAGCGCCGGACGCCGGTCACGCAGCGGTCGGTTGCGAAGATCGCGGGCGCCAGCCCGGAGTAAGTCGAACGCGATTGTCGACGCCGCCGGGCCGTTGTACCGTGCGGCAGCGGGTCTGCCGCCGCCAGCCACCTCGATTCGCACACTGGACCGGCGCGCCTCGCATGGCGGCGGCGGCGCTAAGTCCGTCTGAGACGTTCATCAGTTCGCGCGCCTCATCCTCGATCGTTTGCCGAAGCATCGCAATCATGCAATCGGGTTTTCTGCGCGTTTCTCGATCACCGCCCGCTATGACGCTTGCCCGCTCGGCCCCGTCATTTTTCTGCTGCACTGATGACATTGACACTCGCCTGGGTCACGCCTAGATTCGCGAACACCATGTCAGACGATCAACTCGAAGGCATTCTGCGTCGTGTCGCCCTCCCACCGCTCCGTCTTGGGATTTACGTCAAGAAGCTCGCAGCGAGACTGACCGATCCGGCGGCGCGTGTAGTCGCTACCGATGAGCTACGCCGGGCGGCGCGGGTCGGCGCTCGGTTGGCACGGCAGGGCTGGTGGAATTGATGGCCTCGACGATGGGCGAGCACAATCAGTGGACGATCCGCGTGTCGCCTCGTCGCAGCGGCATTGATCGCAAGTGGCGTGCGCTCGTGGAAATCTGGCGCCCAGACCGCGCACCCGGCACATACGCCGCCACTGTCGTCCCGTTCTTGAGGGCTGCCGCCGACGAGCATGCGGTTATTGCGTTGGCGATGGTCGCGGCGCGCGCGTATATCGACGCTTCCGTGTGATGAGCCGCTATCGGTTCAACGATGTCGAGCGATGTGACGCCGAACGCTGTGTAGGTGCCCGTGCCTCTGCCACGTCGAATCGCTTCGTCGGCCTCGTGCGTCGGCGCGGTCGTATCCCTGGTCTGGGTGTGCGGGAGCTGCCGCCATGCAAGCGTCGAACATGACGGACCGGCGCGCCCGCCTCCTCCGCACCGCTGTCGGCTTCGGCTCGTGCCGCCCGACGAGCCCGAGCTACGCCTGCTTCACCGCTGGCTCGATTGCTGGCGCGGCATTGGCGACGTCGTGCGCGGCATGGCGCGCAGGGTTGGGACCTGCAGCTTACCGAATACGACGCGGAGCTCTGGCGCGCGCCACTGCTCGGCGCGAGGCCGCTCAGGACGTCTTACCGAAGATCTCCTGGAGGACCCGGTATGCTTTCCGGATGTCTTCGGGCCGCCGCCGGCCGGAGACGAGCGCGAAGATCTTCTCCGCCTCCTCGCTGCACCGCGGACGGCTTGTCGGCCCGCACGGCCGTCAGTTCACGTAGCGGGATCTCGAGCGCGACGGACACCCGGTACAGGCTGTCGATGGAGATCGACTTCTCCCCGCGCTCGACCTCACCGATGAACTTTCCTGAGAGGCCGGAGCGGTCACCCAGCCGCTCCTGGCTGAGACCGCGCTGCTTGCGCAGGGCCCGCACGCGCTGCCCCAAAAATTTCCTCACGTGTCGCACCGCGCGTTCGCTCATGGTCGGGTTCCCTTGGCCGAACCGGAACCCGACGCGATGGGTAGGCTGGCGGCCGACTGTACCGCCACCTATGATGCGTGTCAATGACGGCCCCGCGAGCGAGTATCATCCGGGGTGCCGGGGAGACGATTCAGTGCGCTGTCGCTCGCCGCGCCCCACGGCGTCGCCTCCGACTCTGGCGACAAGACCGTTCGGGTCAGGCTTTGGCGATCAGCGCAGCCGTTAGGGCTGGACCGAGCGGCGCCTCGGGGAGGGGGCAGCCGGCTTTCTTGCTCGACGTTTTGGCGCTTTGGTCAACTGACGTTCCGCCTCCAAGCAGTCCTGAAGGGCGCGGCCGTCTTCTGCGCCGCGCGAGAGGTAGAGTTCGTAAGCGCAACGCGCGATCTCGTCGTGATCCGGTTGTTGGCCCAAGCGACACCTCGGATCTCGCCGTATCGTGTCAGCGGCCTCCGCTGGACTCACGGTTATGGTATCGACTGCCGAGGCAGCTAGCGGTACGAAAAAATCGAGTGCACAAGGAACAGGCACGCGACTCTACCAACACGAGCCTTGCCGCCTCGGTCGTCGGGCGCTAGCATCGCGCCCCGGCCGTTTCTCAGCGACTACAGAGGCACCGCGTAGCTCCGCCGCTCCACTCGAAGCGAAACAACGTGAAGGAAATCTCAAGATTTGCTTAGGCGTTCTTCATGCGATTTCGTAAACAATCCTGACTAACCTACGGGTGCTTGTCTGCGGCCGTCATCAACCGAAGCCGCGCCGAAATAGGGCTCGCCGCGATGGGGTGTCGGAAGACTTCTCACTTTGTCCGTGAGTAAGCCTTACAACGCCTCGGATTCACGTCTTTACACGCATGGCATGGTCGATGCGTCAACATACTGTCAATGGCGATGCAGCGCGAGGCGACCACTTAGCTGCTGCAGCGATACCGCTCAATACACCCTAAAGATGAACGATCCGTTGGAGGGGGACCCACGATGAAACGGCTTTTGTCGGTCGTTGCGTTCGCCGCTGGTGCGTTCGTGTTGGCGTGCGGTCCAGCTGACGCAATCACCGTCACCTTCAACGACCTCACAGAAACAGTCACCGCCACCGTCACTGATCTTCCGGCTGGCGTGACGTCCTCGACTTCACTTGGTCCAGAAAGCGCGACCGTGACCATCCGCGGCGCCACTTTCCCGGCCAACGCACCGACCTCCCTCTTCGTCCCGCTCGTACTAACGGAGCCGCCGGTCGGCGGCCCCACCGTAGCCAGCGATATCCTCCTGATCACCCGGATCACGGCCGAGGACGAGGACGAACTGGTAGGCTTCAGAGTTTCATTTACCTCGGACACGGAAGCCGGGCTCCCGCTGCCGACGACCTTTAATGCTCTCCCAGAAACCGCTACGAACAACCCCTTTATTACTTTTAGCGGCCTAGTCGTTGGAACAGCGACTAACATCCCGCTCACCATCAATGCGTTTTCTGATACTCCCGAGACGCCCGACAGAGTTCCGGAACCGACGACGCTGCTTCTCCTCGGCTCCGGCCTCGCCGGCCTTGGCCTGTTGAGATATAGAAGAGATCGCGCTCGCTGAGTCTCAGAGAACGCGTCGCAAATGACGGCCGGGATTAGTTCCCGGCCGTTTCTGTTTTTCTGGCGACGCTGCCCTCGCACCTTGCTGACCTCCCTGGTCCGGCCTACCATCCCGCCACCGTGGGGGTACGGAGCGTGAACCGGCGCGCGTTCGTGACCGGCCTTGGAGCCGTGCTCGCCGCGCCGCGCGCTGGTGAGGCGCACCAAGGTGGCAATGTGGTCCGCGTAGGACTTCTCCGGCCGGCACCGCCGAGTCCTGAGGTCGGCCGCATTTTTGACGCCTTCAAGCGGGAGATCGTGACCCAGGGGGTTCTCAATGCTGAGGATCGACCGGGCAACAAGGACTTTTCACGCGTTGGATCAGCGCTTACTCCCCGACGTTGGCATCCGAGAACGCTCTGATCTTCAGCAGATGATCAAGGCGAGTCCGGAGCCTTTTTTTCGAGAGCTCGGCGAGCGAGTTCTCCTTATCGGCGAAGAGCTACGTCCCGCAGAGTTTGTTGACGATCGCATCGATCTTCTCGCTGTTGATGAGACGGGTTGTGCGGTCATTATCGAGCCTCAAACGCGGAGGCCATAAACTCCATCTTCTTCAAGCAATCGCGTATGCCGGGATGGTCGCAAAATGGGACAGCGGACGGTTCATTGCCGAGCGTGCCAGGCTCACCGGTCAAGCGGAGGATGCAACCAAAGACGAGTTTGAAGATTTTGTGGGTGGAGATGTGGCGAGCCTAAATCGTTCGCAGCGGATTATGTTGCTCGCTGAGAGCTTTGACTATGAAGTTCTCGTGGCTGCCGAGTGGCTTAACGAGCGTTTCAACGTTGACGTACGTTGCGCAAGACTATCCCTTTCGACGGACGGCGCGACCGAGTTTCTCACCTGTTCGGTTATTTTCCCGCCTCCGGAAATCACCGAGCATGCCGTTCGACGCGGAGTACCCCGCACGCGAACGCTCCCCCGATGGAGCGGATGGACCGAAGCGCTATCCGATACCGATCCCGCTCTCGTCGACTTTTTCAATAGGCAGTTAGCCAACGGGGTTCAGAACAATCTCTCACGGCGTTTCATCACGGTTCCCGTAGGCGGCCGTGGCTGGTTTCGCGTAGCTGCACGTCGGAGCAGGGCCTACGTATGGCAGACCGGACGGTTTCAGGGAGACCTTGCATTCTGGAAATCGGCACTATCGCCGCAATCGGACGTGGCGGAGGTGGCGGATGGAAAACGCGTGCGGTTCTACCTGACTTCCGCAGCGGATTTCAGGCGCTTTGAGGAAGCGTGTAAGACCGAGCTTTTAAGCACCACGCTCGTGCGTACGGGCGTGCATCCGGAAGATGATGCGGATGCTTAAATGACCCGCGGCTAAGATGACTGCAACAACTCGAAGATGGTTCATCGCCCATGCCGCGGTCTTCCTCGCCGCGCCGCTCGGCGCCGAGGCGCAGCAGCCCTCGAAAGGTTTCCGCGTCGGCATCTTGGCGCACGCCACACCGGACGTCGCATCAGCGTCACTGGCGGTCTTTCGCCAGAGCCTAGAAGGGTTGGGTTGGATCGAGGGACGAAACCTTTCGATCGATTTGCGGCTCGCTGACCGGCAGGACCGGCTCACCCGCGAGGCAGCCGACCTCGTACAGACCGGCGTTCATGTAATTGTGACCGTCGCAACGCCTGCCGCGCTAGCGGCAAAGCAAGCAACGACAACGATTCCAATTGTGATGGTTTACGCTTTGGACCCCATTCAGACCGGGATCGTCAGCAGCCTTGCGCGGCCAGACGGAAATATCACTGGGAACGCAACACAGACAACCGAATTGACTACGAAGCAGATGCAAATCCTGAAAGAGCTCGTACCGCCCCTGGCCCGATTGGGGATTGCTTGGAATCCGTCGAATCCGGCCTTCCGCGATGCGGTATGGTCCGAGCTACTCTCTGCCGCCCGCGTGCTTTCACTAGAGTTGCGACGGTTCGATGTACGGAATGTTGAGGAGCCTCACACAAATCTCCGCCGAGATGGTCCGCGCGTTGCTTGTCATGTCCGACCCGGCGTTCCACGTCGGATTGCCAAAGATAGCGGACTTTGCGCTGCGTCGAAAACTGCCTACAGCGTATTTATTTCGCGAGTTCGCGAGCGTTGGCGGCCTAGCGTCATACGGTCCGAATCTCGCCGACCTCGTCTCGCGATCGGCACTCTACGTCGACAAGATACTCCGCGGCGCGAAACCTTCGTCCCTTCCGATTGAGCAGCCGATCAAATTTGATTTTGTCATCAACCTCAAAACCGCCAAGGCGCTCGGCCTCACCATCCCGCCCTCGCTGCTGCTGCGGGCGGATCAGGTCATCGAGTAGGGACGCGTGATGAATGTCGAAGGAGATACGGAAGGCGGCGGTCCTAAATGTCCCGTCTGTACCAGCGAGGATGTTGCGATTCGGGGCACGCAGAGCATACGAACACCTTCCGCTCCGCAGGCGTGGGAATGCAAGAACTGTGGCGCGGTCTTCGCCTACCGGCCAGCGACGCAGCCGTGACCCAGGTTCTGCTGGACTTCGACGCTTTCTTCCTCGAACACCGGCTCTGCGGTGATCTCGACGGCGGCGCGAACGACGAGCACGCGTGGTTGGCGTGCGTCGCATGTGGAGCGCGGATCGAGCGGCCGGTGGAGACGTCCGAGGAGTGACTCTGCACCCGGTGACGACTGCGCTCGACTACAGTGCCCGCCGCCTGGGCGCCGCCCTCGGCTTTCTCAGCCTTGAGCCGAGCGAGCCGGAGCTTCAGCTTCTCCACCGTTGCTTCGATACGTGGCGCGGCATCGGCGACATCGTCGCCGGCATGGCGCGGCAGGAGTACGACCTCGAGCTTCGGCGTTACGACGGCCGGGGATGGCGCGCAGTGTTCTTCCAGAGCGGCTTCGAGCACTCGCTCACTGCGCACGCTGGCGCCGGCTGGGCGCTGAGCCCGTGGGCCGCCGTGCAGCAGGCGGCGCGCGATGCGCTGGCCAAGCTGGATCAGGACGAGCCCGTGCCGCGC
>Ga0075423_10006474_pt1 | contig 10997 bp, 7 predicted proteins | sample SoiMethybrSBSTD2_FD_80114 | JGI IMG/M metagenome (GOLD analysis project Ga0075423, IMG submission 80114) | Bulk soil microbial communities from a Populus tree surrounding site in Tennessee, USA - Soil MetaG P. TD hybrid SBSTD2 | ecosystem: Environmental > Terrestrial > Soil > Tree plantation...
AACGCCAGCTTTCCCATTGATCATTCGGCGCAGATTGTTCTTTCAGGCGACCACAAGGCTGAGTTCATTCATGTCCCAGAGGACTATCGTGGCGAAGCCGCATGTTCGGTGACGGGAGGAGGTTCATGGCGACTGGGAAAAACTGAAAACTTTGCAGTCGTGTGGGCAAGCATCGTCAACGAGGAGCCGAACAGCCGGTGCATGGGAAATTTCGGGTACGAATTGATGTTGCACGGGAAAAAGTCGCCATACAAGCTTCATATCACGATCGGCGATCTTGATTCCGGCGATGCCGTGCAATTCGAGAAGCAGCGGTAGGCTGCTGCTGTCACCTTGGAATGCCTAATCCAGCCTTTGGCGCCATTGACCCGCTGTATCCCCACCCCTAAGATGCTCCGCCAACCAGATATCATTCGCAAGTCGGAGCCATCGTGGGTGCATCAGCGGACGAAATCGCGAACAGGCCTGAAGCCCCGCATGTTCAACGAACCCGCTACGCCGTTCTTTACGACGCTCAGTGCGAAATCTGTCAGGCTTGCGTTTCATGGCTCAAGGTTCTTGATCATCAGAACAAGACGTACAGCTTGCCCATCAGTACGGAAGCCCTGGCCGCCATCGATTCTCGTCTCAATCTTGAGGAGTGCCTGCAGCAGTTACACGTCGTTACCCGGGAAGGCGCAATCGTCGTTGGCTGGGATGCCGTGGCTTGTCTGGCGCGGTTGTTCCCGCCCACTTGGCTCATTGGCGCCCTGAGCCAGCATTTTCCCTTGCGAGGCGTGGGACGATCCGCGTACAGGTTTGTGGCTGCGAACCGGTATGCTCTCAGCAAGTGTCGCGGTGGCGCTTGCCGCGTAGTGAAACCGGAAACCGTCCGTCGGCAAGCGCGATTGAGAGCTTTCTGGTCTTGCTACACGCTTGGCTTCTTTCTCCGTCTGCCGCTCATCGTATGGGCCGCAGTTTCAACAGCGGGACTTAGAGTTTCACTTTTCGCGCGCACGTACCACAAGCGCCTCGAACTATTCGATGGAAAACTGACCATTCTGTTTCTGAACGGCCTTTTGCCGAATGCCGTGCCGATTCTGTTCGGCGAGTTGTTCACGACTGTGGTCTACGATGGCGTTGCCGTTGATCCGGGTTCGCCGAAGATGCGGCGATCTCGGGCACGACATTTGCATCGCTGGAAACCGAAGATTTCGAAAATTGTTGCCACCCACGCGCATGAGGAGCACATCGGCAATCTCAACTGGCTTTCCACACAGGCCAATGCTCCAATCTACGTTTCAAAAACGACGGCCGAATTCCTCACGCCATTTAAGAAGCTACCGTGGGTTCGTGCGGCGATCATTGGGCAACCGCCAAACCTCGAACAACCCTACTCCTCTCTGGGTGAAACTCTTGAAACGAGCTCAGGACAGCTCTTGGTCATTGCGACACCGGGCCACTGCGATGATCACGTCGCGCTTTACGATGCAAAGGAGAAGGTTCTGCTCGCAGGCGACGCTTTCATGGGACTTACTTCGCGACGCCGAATCCTGACGTGGATAGCCGAAAGTGGCTCGCCAGCCTGGAGCGGCTGATGGAACTGGACATCGAAGTTCTCGTTGAGGGCCACGGGCAGTGCATACTTTGAGAAGTGACATCCCGGATGTCCCAGGCGTCGTGATTCGACAAGATCCGAAGATCGCCATCGCGCAGAAGTTGGATTATTTGCGTTGGCTGCGCGAGCAGATTGTAGAAGGTTTTCAAGACCGGCTGCCGATCCGCGTCATTGAGGCGAGTTGTTTTCCCTGGGGCCGGCGTACTTCGTGGGAAAGCTGCGCCACGGACGAATGTATCCGGCTGCTCAGTCTCGGCCATTTTTCGCGGACGGAACTCGTGCGCAGTTTTGTCCGCACCAATGCAGATGCCCTTCCAACTGTGTACGAACTTCGCCTCTCGGCATCGGACTAAGATCGTTCGGGCTATTACCTAAGTTGTACCTAGGGCCAAAACTCATCCCGATCTTCGTTGTTTCTCCTACCGATGTGAGCCGCTTTCTCGATCAGTTTGGTACAAAAGTTCGCATTGGTTACTGGCGTAATCGGTGCGCGAGATGAACTTGTGTAAATTGCGGATAACATCTTTGTTACACGGGTGGGCGGATGGAAACTCGCTGGGGCAAGAGGTTTGGACGATACGAAGTCGTGGCCGAGTTGGGCCGCGGTGCAATGGGTATCGTCTATAAAGCCCGTGATCCGAAGATCGATCGCTTTGTCGCTATCAAGACGATTTGCCTGGTTGGTCATGTTCAAGAAGAACAGCAGGCCTACCGAGAGCGATTCTTTCAAGAGGCACAAACTGCAGGCCGGTTAGTCCATCCGAATATCGTCACGATCTTTGATGTGGGGGAGGATCCAGAGACTCGCGATCCCTATATCGTGATGGAGTACGTTCCTGGTGTGCCCCTTAACGGCATGCTCGCCGAAGGCACGCCCCTTCCTCTAGAAACTTCGATGCGGCTGACCCAGCAGATCGCGGAAGCGCTCGATTGCGCTCACGCCCAGGGCATCGTGCATCGCGACATCAAGCCCTCAAACATCATGGTGACGGCCGATGGACAAGCCAAGATCATGGACTTTGGCATCGCCAGGATGGACTCGGTCCATTTGACCTTGCCTGGACACGCGCTCGGGACGCCGGCCTACATTTCTCCCGAGCAACTCAGCGGTGATCAAGTTGACGGACGGGCCGATATTTTCTCTCTGGGTGTCATCCTCTATAACATGGTTACTGGCTATCGACCATTCCAGGGAAACAGCGCCATCACTGTATGTTTCAAAGTTGCCAACCGAGAACCGCTGGCGCCCACGCTCCTTGATCCGACACTTCCCCGTCAGCTCGACGCTGTCATCTCTCGCGCGATGGCGAAGAATCCGGTGGACCGATACCAGCGGGGAATGGAACTGGCGCTCGATGTGCGCGAATTGCTGGAAAAACGCACGCCGATATTCAAAGGGAAAACATCGGAATCCGACGCTAATCCATCAGCGGTCGCTACTCAGAAGTTGGAGGGGGCCGAGGCTTCCAGAGCATTGCTTTCGCGTGCGTTCAACCCGACGCGGATTGCGCTGCTGTGCGCGTGCGTAACCATAGTAGGGCTTTTGGCGTTTTATCGTCCCTCCCTTACGGTTCGTCCTGCTGCCGTGGACGCAGCGCCACCAACTCTCCAAAGCTCGTCTCTCCCACCGGCTCCGCCGCCGCAGGTCGAGACTGTTTCTTCCCAGACGAAACGCGCCACCTCTAATCTCGACATCGAAGTGAATCATCGGTTCACGGAGGGGAAAATCTCCGTCTGGGTAGATGGTTCCTTGAAGTATTCCCATTCACTACATAGCGAGAGCAAGAAGCGCCTGCTTCTTTTCCGCAGCGCGCGAGGCAGCGAAATGAGCACGGTTTCCATACCCGCGGGCGACCATCACCTCACTGTTCGCGCCCAATCGCAGTCTTACGATCAGCGTAAGGTAGTGGCCGGAGTATTCGTGGAGGGTTCGCGGAAAACTCTACTCGTCAGCTTTGATGGCCCGCACAAGGACATGCGACTCGCTCTCAAGTGAAGCTGTGCCAGAACAAACCCCTCCGACCCTACGGTTCTCCAATTCAGCTCGACTCTCATGAGAGGAAGTAAGTCTCCAGAAGCGATAGTCTTCAAAAGCTTGCGCGAGGTTACACGACGGTAAAACTTTGTAAAGACGCGGCATTCCAGCGGGTTGCGATGCTACATTGATAGTATGAGTTGCAGCCGCTTTGTCCAGTTGGAGCGCAGTTATTTAGTTGCAATCGTGCTCGGACTCCTGCCGGCAACTCTTCTCGTCGGACTTTCATTCGCACAGGCACCTTCCGCCGATTCGGCACAACGGGTAGTCGGCATCGTCAAAACAGTCACTGACACCGGCATCCTCTTGACTTCCGATGCGGGTGACGAGGTTCGCGTCGTCCTGCAGGACACCACTCGATTTCTGCGGGTCGCCCCCGGTGAAAAGGACCTCAAGAACGCAACGACAGTCCAGAGGTCGGACCTCCAGGCAGGCGATCGTGTGTTGGTGCGTGGTAAGTCAGCCGGAGACACTCAATCCCTGGCGGCGGGCGTTGTCATCGTGATGAAGCAAGCCGATGTCGCGGCCAAGCAAGATCAGGATCGCCAGGACTGGCAGAGGCGTGGAGTTGGGGGACTGGTAACCGCCATTGACCCCACCAGCGGGACGATCACAATCTCTATGACGTCCTTCACGGGAAGCAAGAACGTGACCGTCCATACGACGAAATCCACGATTCTTCGTCGCTATGCGGCAAACTCTGTGAAATTTGACGACGCGAAGATCGCCCCGCTCGATCAGGTGAAGGTAGGCGACCAGCTTCGCGCGCGCGGCGCAAAGAATGAGGACGGTACTGAACTGACTGCGGAGGAGGTTGTTTCTGGAACGTTTCGCAATCTTGCCGGGACAGTAACCCAAGTCGATCCGGCGGCGAATACCCTTACTCTGAAAGACGTCTTCAGCAAGGAGTTCGTCGTTGTGAAGGTTACGAACGAAGCGCAGTTTCGTAAGTTGCCCGCGGAATTTGCCCAGCGCATCGCGATGCGTCTGAAGGGAGCGGCCGGGGGAATTCCGGGCACTCCCGGGGCCGGCGGCAGCGAAAATGCGAGCGGTGGTGAAGCGCGCCAACAGGGCCGCCCAGATTCACCAAATGCTCCGGGTGGGGGAATGAATGGAGGCATGGGCGCCGGAAGGCGCGGTCCGCCCGATATTCAACAGATCTTGAGTCGTATGCCGACGGCCACTCTGGCGGATCTTCACAAGGGCGATGCCGTCATGATCGTTTCCACAGAGGGACAGGATGGTAGTGAGGTCAACGCCATCACAATGCTGGCGGGCGTTGAGCCGATCCTCACCGCATCGCCCGGCGCCACGCAGGCTCTCATGCTTTCCCCCTGGAGTCTGAGTTCGGCGGGCGCCGAGGCCGCCGCGAATCCGTAAGAGTCATTGGGCTGATATTTGTTCCTTCGCAGGAAAGACAGGGATGACGTTCTTCATAAGCAATCATCTTGTTCGCGCCACTGCACTCGCATTGATGTTGCTTTTGTGCGGCTTCAATGCCTTTGCCCAAACGGGTGCGGGCAGGTTGTATGGCACAGTCACCGATCCATCAGGAGCTGCAGTAACGAATGCCACGGTGATTGCCATCGGTCCCGACGGACAAGCGAAAACTACAACTACAACGCGGACGGGCTCTTACGAGATCACCGGACTTGCACCCGGCACTTACACGCTGACTGTCGACGCCGCTGGGTTCGCTTCCTACGCGAAAGACCGGGTCGAAGTCGTAGGCGGAGAATCGCGACTGGCGAACATTGCGCTCTCCATCGCGGTTGAAAAAGAAAAGGTGGACGTTACGGAGCAGGGAACTGGCGTAGATACTAACCCGGCGGACAATACAGGAGCCATCATTCTGTCAGGGAAAGACCTCGATGCGCTCCCCGACGATCCTGATGAACTGCAGACCGACCTGGAAGCTCTTGCAGGGCCATCCGCAGGTCCCAACGGCGGTCAAATTTATATTGACGGTTTCACTGGCGGCCAACTTCCGCCCAAGTCTTCGATTCGAGAGATCCGCATTAACCAAAATCCTTTTTCAGCGGAATTCGACAAACTGGGTTATGGCCGCATCGAAATCTTCACCAAGCCGGGGACCGACAAGTACCACGGACAGATTTCCGTGATGGGAAATTCCTCGGCCTTCAATTCGCAGAATCCTTTCTTAGAAGGTGATGAACCGTCGTACCACTCGCTGCAGTACATGGGAAACTTTGGCGGCCCGATCAGCAAGAAGGCGTCGTTTTTCGTGGATTTTCAACGTCGTAATATTGACGAAGTCGCGGTTGTGAATGCGATCGTGCCGAATCTGGATCCCACCTGTGTCGACCCGGGATGTCTGGGCGTGCCGTTTACAGCGGCTGTGCCCAACCCGCACACGCGCACCAACATCAGCCCGCGGCTCGATTTCCAGCTCACCAAGAACAACACCTTGACGACCCGTTACCAGTACTTCCACGACACGGAAGAGAACGACAACGTAGGGCAATTATTCCTGCCGACACAGGGTGCGAACACATCCAGTACAGAGCATACTTTCCAGATCAGCGACACCCAGGTGCTGTCGGCCAAAGTCGTAAATGAAACGCGTTTCCAGTATCTGCGAGAAAACAACCGCGACATACCGATTAATACCGGCCCTACCGTGACGATCCTAGGTGCGTCCACCGGGGGAGGCAGCTCGGCAGGTCCTAGTACCGATCGGGAGGACCACTACGAGCTGCAGAATTACACGTCGATGGCGCTCGGAAGTCACGTAGTGAAGTTTGGCGGTCGGTTGCGCCTCACTCATGCTGAGGAACTCTCCACCACGAACTTCAATGGCACCTGGACTTTTCAAGACTTGGCGGCCTTCCATGCAAGTGACGCATTCCAGTTTTCCATCAATTCGGTGCCGGGAGCGACGACGACTGTTATTCCAACGGTGACCGCGAATGTGGTGGACGCGGGGTTGTATGTGCAGGACGACTGGCGCGTGCGGCCGAACCTCACTGTCAGCGCTGGTTTGCGTTTTGAAACGCAGAACGCCATTGGCGACCACGGTGATTGGGCGCCCCGTGTTTCTGTTGCCTGGGGCATAGGGGGTGGGCAGAAGTCGGCCGCGAAGACGGTTCTTCGCGCGGGATTCGGCATGTTCTACGATCGTTTAACCGAACCCTCAGTGATGCAGGCGGAGCGGTTGAATGGGGTCACGCAATTGCAGTACATCGCTACTGCCAACCTGAACTATCCGACAATTCCTTCGCCCGAGGAGTTGCAGGCAGCCTCACCGACTATCTATCAGATTGATCCCAGGTTTCGCGCGCCTTATATCCTGCAGACAGCTGTCAGTCTTGAGCGGCAGGTCTCAAAAGCCGTCACCGTCACCGCGTCCTACTTGAACTCGCGCGGCTTCCGGCAATTGTTGACACGCAATATCAACGCGCCCCTGCCCGGAACCTTCGATCCCACGGATCCCGCCAGTGGTGTGCGGCCCGACGGTACCAACAACAACATCTATCAGTATGAGTCGGAAGGCGTATTCCGGCAGAATCAGCTCATCGTGAACGCCAGTGTCCGCGCAGGCGCTCGCCTTTCCCTTTTCGGCTACTACACGTTGAACAACGTTCACAGCAATGTTTCTAGCTCCGGAGGCTTCCCCTCGAACCAGTACGATCTCGATCAGGACTACGGCCGCCCGACGTATGACATCTACCATCGAGTGTTCTTCGGCGGATCGATTTCTTTGCCGTACGGGTTTCGAGCCAGCCCGTTCATGATCGCGTCCTCGGGTGTTCCCTACAACGTCACGATTGGGAGCGATGTCAACGGCGACTCGCTTTTCAACGATCGACCCACGTTCGCGACAGATCTTTCTCGCGATAGCGTGGTCATCACCCGGTTCGGCGCCTTTGACAAGCTACCCATTCCCGGCCAACCCCTTGTTCCCATCAACTACCTGACTGGCCCTGCGCAGTTCACGCTGAATCTGCGCTTGAGCAAGACTTTCGGATTTGGCAGGGAGACAGGTGCGGCAGCGAACCAGGGTGGTGGACCTCCCGGCGGCCCTTCGCCGGGCGGTGGTGGTGGTTATGGCGGAGGTCACGGTCCGGGCGGGGGCGGCGGGGGCTTTGGCGGTGGCCCACGAGCGGGGATGGGAGCAATTTTCGGTCCCGGGACTACGAATCGCCGCTACAACCTCACGCTGAGCGTGAACGCGCGCAACATTTTCAATCGTGTGAACCTTGCGGCTCCGATCGGCAATCTGAGTTCTCCGTCGTTCGGGGAATCCATCAGCCTGGCCGGCGGACCCTTCTCGAGCGCTGCCGCCAATCGCAAATTGGAGTTGCAGGCCAGCTTCAGCTTCTGAGACTAGCGCCTGGAAAAACTTTGCCTTCCCAAGCGGTTCCGCTCAAGGCAGCCGGCGGGACGCCGGCGCTACAAGGGGCGCGAGAAAATGCAAACTTTCCGCTCCTGAACCGCTGATAGAATCTTTCTTGCTCTTCCACACTCTTCGCTCGCTGATGATCCGATGGATCTCGATTCCCGGAGGCAATGCTATGAACAGACGATTCTGCTCTCTGATCTTGACGCTCACGCTTGTGTTCTCAGCCTTCGCGAAAGACAAGGAAGAAAAAGAAACCACCCGCCTGGAAGAATCCGCCGTGGTCCTTAAAGAAATTCTCGGGATGCCGGAAGGTATTCCCAAGGACCTGCTCGACAAGTCCGTGTGTGTGGTCGTCTATCCTTCGGTAAAGAAGGCGGCGTTCGTGGTCGGGGCCAGCTACGGTCGCGGCGTGATCACCTGCCGCTCAGGCAAGGCGCTGAGCGGTCCTTGGAGCGTACCCGCGATGTTTGCCCTGGAGGGTGGCAGTTTCGGTTTCCAGATTGGTGCGCAGGCCACCGACTTCGTATTGCTAATCATGAATGAAAGCGGAGCCAACTCGGTCATGTCGAGCAAGGTCAAGATTGGCGGTGATGCATCCGCCGCTGCCGGCCCGGTCGGGCGCAATACATCGGCGGAAACTGACGTTGTACTGAAAGCGGAAATCCTTTCCTATTCTCGTGCGAAGGGATTGTTCGCGGGAATTTCCCTCGCTGGCTCCACCATGCGCTCTGACGACGGTGGCAACAAGGCTCTTTATGGGAGGGAAATCAGCGCCAAGGAGATCGTCCGACAGGGAAAGGTACCAACGCCAGCGTCAGGCAAGCGGCTCCTGGAAATTCTCACCAAGGCCTCACCGAAACATGCCGTGTCGAAGTCCGGCTAAGGACGGAGCCTAATGAATCATTTGCACTTGAGCTAGCGCCGCCGCGTCGGCTGCTACCTTGTCGGGCGTTAGCCTTACTTCAAAATCACCGGTCGTAACGTGTGTTGGCCTGCGTCCCGCTCCGAGAGCGTCGAGCAGGGGCAGTGGGTCCGCGCGAAATGGAACGAGTCGTTCCTCTCCATGCAGCGCTACCGCAATGACCGCACGATCATATTCCAGGACTTCCGGTAGGAAGGGTACGTACGGTTTCTCGGCTCGCAGGTACGCGGCAAACGCCTCGGCTTCGTGAAAGGCACAGGCTTGTGGCGGGTGAAGTTTCCAGTAGGCCTTCATCAATTGCTCGAGATAGCCCATCCCGCGCTCCAGAATGATAAGGCGAGATGAGAGGCGCAGCGTGCGCACAATGAGCGATCCGCGATATCGATCGACCATGCCGCGCATGATCGAGAGTCCGGGATCGGCGCACAGCTCGTCCGCGAGCCCACCGGAGCACTTCTTATGAGCAGTAAGCGCGGCCAAGGTCGCCTCCCACTCGAGCGGGCCAGGTCCAGAATCCAAATGATGGTGGCTTCTCACTCGCGGTCGGGAATAACTGCTGGTGTTTCTCCGGTCCCAGATCCGGTGCAGCGCGTCCAGCTGCGATCGAACGACTTGCAGAGTAAGCCTGGCAGTGCAGGAAGGGAAGAGCTCAAACACGAGGGCCTTGAGACTCGGGAGTCGGGGCACGATGCGAGATGCGAGCTCCAACAAATCGGCCGTAGCAGGCCCAGGATGGGCGTCCAGACAATAGCTGCGATGACTTGATCCTGCGGCAACGTGCACCTCCCAAACCCGCTCCAGAGGGAGGTGGTCGATGTAGTCGCCGACGCTCTGTCTCCCATGATGCTGGTTCATCCAGACATTCTGCAGGTCGAGCAAAATGCCGCAGTCCGCCTCGTCGGCCACGCGAGCCACAAATTCGCCATCCGGCAGTTCATCACGTCGGGGCTGCAGGTAGCTGACGCTGCCTTCCAGCAAAACTGGCACCGGCATGCGCGATGAGAATGTTTTTATAGACGATACCGCTGCTTCGACTCCGGCTTGCGTCTGTCGCGGCGGGAGCAAAAATCCCGCGTGCCAGGTGGAATTGCCTTCGCTGACTCGATTGAAGCTCAGATGTTCGCTGACCCAGGGTGCCTCCAGTTGCAAGGCTGCGCTGCGCAAGGCATCAAGTTCAGCAGAACCCGGCGGATGTGTTCCGCCCACGGGAAGGCCGACGCTATGAATGAGTTTGGGAGTCGGCACGAGCCGGAGAGTTGCCAACGCGGCCTCGTCTACGACGGGAGCACTCGCGGACAGACTACTGCGCCAGAAAGCCTGCGGCTCCACTTCGAGCACATCAATCGAATTGGAGTTGGCCTCCAGGACCGCACCCATCCCCTTCAGCCACGTCAGACCCACTCCCAGATCCGGTAGGTTCATAACTGCTCGCATGTTGAAGTACGATCGCCGGAGTACGGCTTTGCGTGGGCTTGCGCGCAGGCGATACGTATCTGTAGGGATAGTGCGAGGAAGCGGGATATCGTTACAGGCTTCGACACGGCCGGGTAACTAACTATCGGGCGCTGCAGAAGACACTCGCAAGTCGAAGAAAGGCACGAACAGGGAAGTCGCTTCTTTGCGACCTTGGCGATTGTTCTTTGCGGCCTTCGCGGCTAAAAGGTTTTGACCGCAAAGTTCGCGAAGGACTCGCCAAGATCGCGAAGTGAGTGCTTACAGCACTACACTCTGCAGACGTCAAGCGAGGCCTGAGCGAGGCCTGTGAAGCCAACGCAATGAATTTTGGAGAAGCGCCTATGCTTGCTGAAGAGCCCGTATGTCATCGAGCAGCAACCGCTCGTGACCTTCGGGGTTTACCTTCTCATAAACTTTGCGAATGGCGCCGCCGGGATCGACCACAAACGTCGTGCGTTCCCAGAACTTCATTCCCTTCCACTCCGATTGGCCGATTCCTAGTTTCTTCATCAGCGTAGAACCGGTATCCGCCAATAACTCGATCGTGAAGGAGAACTTGTTGCAGAAGTTCTTGTGGGATGTTGCGTCGTCGGCGCTCACACCGACAATCTTGATGCCTGCCGCA
>Ga0075423_10006476_pt1 | contig 10994 bp, 9 predicted proteins | sample SoiMethybrSBSTD2_FD_80114 | JGI IMG/M metagenome (GOLD analysis project Ga0075423, IMG submission 80114) | Bulk soil microbial communities from a Populus tree surrounding site in Tennessee, USA - Soil MetaG P. TD hybrid SBSTD2 | ecosystem: Environmental > Terrestrial > Soil > Tree plantation...
AGAGTCCGGCGGCGGCACGCCCAACCAGCAACGCCATTTCTTGCAGCTCGAGCAACAGGCGCGTGAAAATGTTCATGCTTAAGTCAGGGACTGCGTTAATTAGGTTAGATCCGAAGTAGCCGTATGACTTTGATTGGGGTGTGGGTTATAGGGTGTTGGGCGTAGTCGCTGCGCAACTTAAAAGAACTTGGCACGACAAAATCATCCAGCAACCGCAATGACCGTATTTTCCGCGATGAATTCCGTAGTTTTCGGCTACACCCAACACCCTGTACCCCACACCCTAAAGAACGAGCGGCCTATAATGCGCAAACGAAACGACTTGCGTCAAGCATCTGCCCGGAATAACAGATAGAAAAGGCCGGCCCATTCGCATGAGTCGGCCCTGCGGAGGTTCTCGAATCGCCGTTAAGGCTTTCGCTGTTGTTGCTGTATGAGCCTTCGCTGTTGGCGCGGGGTGAGCACATTCGGGTTTTGATTTCGCTGGAGCGCATTCGGCCGCCGCTGAAGCGCGCGCGGAATTTGTTGGTTGCCGTTCCGTCGCAGCATTGCCTGCTGGCGTAGCTCTCGCAGCTTAATTCGCTGTTCTGGTGTTAGAACCTGAAGAATGCGTACCTCGGTCAAAGAACGCAGCCGAATCGTGTTTGCCTGTGCGTCGGCGACTTCTTTTGAACGCTGCGAGATAAGCATTTCGTCTGGTGTGGACGATTGAATCGCCTCAGTCAGGCCGCGTTGCGCCAAACGCAATCTCATGCCGGCGGCCTGGCGTTCTTCACGCAACTCAGCATTGATCGAACGAATTCGCTGAATCTGATCCTGCGTGAGATTAAGCGGGCCGAGCATCTGGTCCGCTTGAGTTGTTTGCGTCAGTCCGGCATCGCCCGCATTCTGTTGCTGCTGCGTATTCTGCGCTGCGATCGAGATACTGAGAGTAAAGAGCAGCGCGACCAGCACTATGAACCGAAAAAGTTTGTTTGGGGCTAGCTTCATAATTGCACCATCTTTCATGACTATTGATTTGGCTCGTCAGGCAGCACGAACGGAGTCTCTTCCTCGCGTCCCTGAATCAATCCTAAGTCCGCTGCCAGTTGCACACGTTCCTCGCGCGTCAGACGGGCCCGCGGTTGAGTACGCGGACGATTTCGATATGTGGCGTCGTGATTTGGCGGCTGTGGCTCAGTTGTTTCCCTCTCCCCAGGCGCTGCCGAATTTTGAGCTTGAGTCTGATTCAGGTTCGCGATCCGCTCGGCGACCTGTTTCTCTACTTCCTCGCGAAGTTGCTGCTCAGTGTATTTAGCTTCGTTGCCTGGGTTCGAAGTCGGTTGTCGCCACATTTGCGAAACGGCGAAGACCAACAGCGCGCAAAGCAGCAGACCAACGAACGCAGTAGCACCACGCAGCCATAATGGCGACACAGTAAAGAATTCACGCAGAGCCGCGAACGCCGGCAGGCGCCGTCCGTGTTGCACGATTTCCGGACCGACATCAGACATGTCTTCTCGCGCCCGCAACGGCGAGGCGATCGGCCCCAGAGCTTCGTTCCGCCATGTGACGATCGATTCGTGTACTTGATTGAACACGTTGAATTCCGCACGACAGGCGTCGCACTGCTGCATGTGAGCACTGAAGTCGCGCGCTTCTTCAATCGTCGCTTCACCGTACAAATACGTCACCAGGTCTTCAGCCCGGTGACAAATTGGTCGTTCGATTTCGTTTTGCATGACAACCTCGCCTAACTACGCTTCGCCTCGCCAAATTTCTGTAAGCGCATCTGCAACTGTCGAAGTGCTGTGTACAAACGACTCTTAACGGTACTCAAGGGCACGTCGAGCGCGTCGGATATTTCCTGGAACGTTAGTTCTTCGAACTCTTTCATCACTACCACCTGTCGCAACTCTGCCGGTAATGCACCGACCGCCTTGCGAACTGCGGAGCTGACTTCCTGGTGCTCCGCGGTGCGAGCCGGCGAAACATCAGCTGGCAACGCGAACACAGCGGCGTTCTTTTCAGCTTCGTCTTCGAGCGCCGTTTCACTACGAACCTTCGCGCGCCGCTGTCGCGTTATGCATTGGTTAACGGCGATGCGATGCAGCCAGGAGGAAACTTTTGCTTCGCCACGAAATCCTCGCAGGTTGCGAAACGCCGCAAGAAACGTTTCCTGCGTAGCGTCGCGTGCATCTTCTTCGCGTCCCAGCATGCCGAACGCGAGCGCGAAAATCCGGCGCTCCCAGCGACGCACAATCTCGCCGAACGCCTCCGGATCGCCCGACAAGGCACGTTCAACCATCTGTTCGTCACTCGTGACCGTTTCCATTCGCCGCCCGCCCCAGTGTACCGAACACCGAGTGCGGCTCAAGTCTTTAGACGCCCGGCACTTCGGGCAAGTTGAGAAAGTATCGCACGAGAAGGCTGTCTCCACCGGCTCTCGTCAGTCAGACCCGCCCTCGCATCGAACGATCCGCTACTTTCGAGGCCTAATTCAAACTATTTCACCAGTTAAATATTGACCAAAACCGTTGACACCTACCGCGCCAAACCTCTAATCTGTGAAACGAGGCTATCGCGTCTCGCCCGCGCCCTCGGGCTCAAATCCTGTCGTCTTTCGATCTCAAACCAAACTTTCGTGTTCGAACGTCTCCGCCGAATTCGCTTGTTGTACGTCGTGTTGGCAGTTTTGCTGCTCGTCGGACTGTTGCCGCTGGCCGTCGCCGGCATAATCGTCTCACGCCGCAGCGCGGACGAGCTGCGCGCGATCGAAGGTCGCTACCAGGCGCAACTCGTTCAGGGTAAGGCACGACAGATCGAATTGTACGGCCAGCGTTATCGCGACGTAGTCACCGGCTTGGCGCGGGCCTTTGAAATCGCCGGCGGGATTCACTCACTCACTGACGCCGGATCCGATCGGCGTCTGCAGCGCACTCTGCAGGACGATCCAAATTTGATTGCGCTGGCGATATGTCCCGTCAAGGGTGAGATTCACCGTGCTTTCCAACCGGACCTGATTCGCAAAGAAGAAGTCGATCAACGAATCACCGATGTGCTCGCGCACATGAGCAGCCGCGAAGTCATCGTCGGTCGTCCTCAAATTATTCGATCGGGTCAGGAGATGGGCCTGACGATCGCAGCACCTGTCATGGACGGTGATCAGATCGTTGCGGCAGTCGTCGCCGTCGTTTCATTTCAGGAAGCCTTCAAGACGGTGCAAGCCTCTTCGACGAAAAGCACACGTGAAATGTTAGACGCTGGTCTGCCGGTCGTTTTCGTTGTCGACGAAAACGGTAAAGCGGTTGCCCATCCGGATGTTGCGGTCGCGTTCGCGGAACGACCGATGACAGATCTTAAAGTAGTGCAAGATTGGCTCGAATCGGGTTCCCAGATTCAGACTGCGCTAGCTCCGTTTACAGTTGAGCGAGAGGGCAGGTCGATTTCAATGCTCGGCTCGTACGCCACCGCCGAACTTGATCACCACGCGTTGCTCGGGGTCATCGCGATCCAGGATGAGTCCGCCGCATTGGCCTCGGTACGCGAGATGCGGAACCAGGTGTTCTTTGTCAGTCTGCTGGCAGCTACGCTCGCGCTGGTTTGCGGCTTCTATTTCGCTGATAAGCTGACGCGGCCGGTGCGCGAGCTAGCGGAAGCCGCGACGCGCATCGCCGGTGGAGACTTCTCAAAACGCGTGAGAGTCTTGGGTGGGACGGAACTGCGTGAACTTGGCTTGTCGTTCAACGGAATGACGGATCAGATCGAACGCTACATTCAGGACCTGCAACGTTCGGCTGAGGAAAACCGAGAACTGTTCCTGGGGACCGTAAAGGCGCTGGCGGCAGCAATCGATGGCAAGGACCCTTACACCCGCGGCCATTCAGAGCGAGTGTCGCGTTTTTCAGTGGCAACTGCCGAAGGACTCGGTCTGGAAGCTGATGAAATCGAGAAAGTTCGGGTTAGTGCGCTGTTGCACGATGTCGGCAAAATCAGTATCGACGATAACATCCTGAAAAAACCCGGCGCGCTGGACGATCGAGAATACAAGATCATGAAGACCCACCCACAGAAGGGCTACAAGATCATGTCGCAAATTCCGGCGATGCGGGAATTCTTGCCGGGTATGTATATGCATCACGAGATGATCAACGGCGAAGGCTATCCGCAAGGACTGAAGGGCGACGAAATCCCGACGCAGGCACTTATTGTTTCGGTCGCTGACACCTTTGATGCGATGACAACAGATCGGCCTTATCAGAAAGGATTGGATCTGGAAACAGCGCTGACGCGTCTGAAGGGTCTAGTCGGTACTCGCTACGATGCGCGAGTGGTGGCGGCTTTCATCGCTGCGTGCGAAGTAGGCAAGATTCGACCGGGCGTCACCCGTCTCACACGCAACCAAAAAAGCGACTACCTCGGGCCTGCGATTCCCGCTCTGCCTGTCGCACCGACTTCAGATTCCAGCCGCGCGGTAAACTGAACCGCAATCCCAGACAAATGTCACTTGCGCTTCATCGTCGGCTGACGTGTGCGCGCGCGACACGTATAATCAAAGAAAATCTTAATTGGGAATGAAAAGATGCCGTTTTGGCGAAGAAAAAAGGACCAGTTTGTCTCGCTCGGATTGAACGTTCCCGCGGTTGAAGAACCTGCGCCGGACTCAGTTGAAGAAAAATCGCCGGAGGAATTCGCGCCAGTCGCGCCGCCTGCCGAAGATCCCGTGCCGGCCATTACTCCATGGCAGACCTCTGTGCTCGGCCTTGATCTGACTATCGAGCAACTGCAAGCGCGCGAAGCAGCGCTGGAGCAAGAATTCTCAGCGCGTTTTCGGCGCGCGGTCTCGGCGACCCGCGAGTCGCTGTCACAGCGAATCGACAACGTCTTCGCCGGCGCGAAGCACATCGATGCGGAGCTGCTCGATGAATTGGAAGAGGCTCTGATTGCTGCTGACATTGGCGTGCCGACAACGATGCACGTTTTGGAAACCGTCCGGCGGGGCATCAGCCGGAGGGAGATCGACGACATCGAAAAATTAAAGGGGGCGATCAAGTCTGAGCTGCTTTCGATTCTTCAGGGCGCTGAAGAGCATGGCGTTGCGTCAGAAACAAGCGTGCCGGAGAACATCGTGCCTTATGTGATGATGATTGTAGGCGTGAACGGAGTCGGCAAAACGACGACGATCGGCAAACTCGCGCAACGAATCAAATCCGAAGGCAACGATGTTTTGATTTGCGCCGCCGACACTTTTCGGGCCGCCGCGAGCGACCAGCTGGCGATTTGGGCCGAACGCACGGGCGTGCCTTTGATTCAGCAGAGACAGGGGACTGATCCGGCGGCCGTTTTATTCGATTCAATGAAGGCGGCGAAAGCCCGCGGCTCTGACGTTCTAATCGTCGATACCGCCGGTCGCTTACACAACAAATCCAACTTGATGGCGGAGCTCGAGAAAATGAAACGTGTTGCCGGCCGCGAAGTGCAAGGAGCGCCCCACGAAACTCTTCTGGTCGTCGACGCGGTAACGGGACAAAACGGGTTGGAACAAGCGCGACAGTTTCTTAAGGTCGCCGGCGTGACTGGAATTGTACTGACCAAACTGGACGGAACAGCCAAAGGCGGAATCGCCGTCGCGATTGCGAAGGAACTGGGTTTGCCGATTCGTTACGCCGGCATTGGCGAGAAGGTCGACGACCTCGTGGTGTTCGATCCGGAACAGTACGTCAACAGCTTGTTCAATTGAGTCTTTGTCCCTCCCCGCGAGCGGGGAGGGATTAGGGTGGGGTGGTGACGCGCTCAAACTGCTCCCCTGGCCCTTCTCCGTGCCGGAGAGGGGAACGTGAGGCCGCTTTATGTTGGACGTTCCTTCATTTCCTCCCACCGAAAAGCGAAAACAATTCGAACTGCGCGCGTTAGCACTTCGTGACTTCGCGAACGTCGCTCCGGACGAAGCGCTGGATCCATTCGCGCTCGCTGAGTTCGCGAGGTTGCTCGTCGTCGATTTCGATCAAATCAAAGGCTTGTCAGATGAATCACGCGAACACTTGCTCGGGGCGGGGACGAATCAATGGTCGGGAGGCGCGTGTTCGCAGCCACTGCCGAACGGCTGGCGGCTGGTCATCTTGAATCCCGCGCACGGCGCACACCGGAATCGTGCGACCTTGATGGAGGAGATCTCCCACGTGTTTCTCGGCCACACTGCAAATCGTCTGGCGGTGGCTGTCGACGAAAAGAAAGGAAGCGGCAATCGTGTTCTCGCACGCGACTACAACAAATCCGATGAAGAAGCCGCCTACGCAATCGGGTCAGCGGCGCTAGTTCCATATGCGGCGCTGCGCAAACTTGTGCTCGAGGGCCACACTTCCGATCAAATCGCCCATCGCTTTCGCGTGAGCCGGCAACTGGTCGAATACCGCATCAAAGTCACACGTCTCTGGTCTGCATACAAAAGTCTTTCAGGCTCGCGCACTCACCACGTATAATAAATGAGCTTGAGACGGCGATAACTCGCGCTCAAGCATTCTTTATGGCTCAAGCAACTTCCAGAAGCACAGTCGGCTTGTCCGTTGTGGACAAGCTGCGGATGCTGCTCGACATTACCAAGACGATCAGCCGCTCGCTCGATTTGCAGGAGGTGCTCGATCTGGTAATGGACACGCTTGACTCGCTGATTCCGTACGACGCCGCCGGAATTTATCTGGTAAAGCATCTGCGGCCGACCGATTGGCAGGCCGGGGATGAAGAAACGACCGTGTTTCACACCGAAGCTGTGCGCGGGTACGACATCGCGGACATGCAGGAACTGCACCTGAAGATGGGTGAAGGCTTGATTGGCCACGTCGCCGTGAGCGGCCGGCCGTTCATTTCACCCGATGTGCGGAAAGAGCCGCGTTATGTGAATGCGCGCGCACGCACGCGCTCAGAGATGGTCGCGCCAATCATTTCGAACGAAGAAGTCATCGGTGTCTTTGATTTGGAGAGCGATGAGCTGAACGCTTATGTGAATGATGATCTTGAAGTGCTGATGTTGCTCGCGTCACAGGTCGCGATCATCATCGAGAAGGTGATGCTGCACGACCAGTTGATCGAGAAGCAACGGCTCGAGACACAGCTCGAAGTTGCGCGTCAGGTGCAGCTCGAATTGTTGCCGGCGCGCGATCCGCAGGTCGAGGGTTTCGACATTAGCGCATACAACTTTCCCACCGAAGAAGTCTCGGGCGATTACTACGACTGGGTGCAAATCTATGACGATCAGATCGGAATTGTGATCGCCGATGTCTCGGGAAAGGGAGTTCCCGCGGCGTTGCTGATGGCGTTTTTGCGGGCGAGCCTGCGCGCTGCTTCACACATTGGATACGCGCCGCAGGTTTCGATGTCGAAGGTAAATTACCTTTTGTGGGAATCGATCGAGCGTAACCAATTCGTCACGGCGTTTTACGGAATTCTTGATACGACGAACCGCACGTTGGCGTATTCGAATGCGGGACACAATCCGCCAATGCTGATTGACGTCGACGGCACGGCGCATTTCGAAGAACGTGGCGGGGTTCCGCTCGGCATGTTTCGTGATTCGCGTTACTACGAGTACTACGCAACGATCGCACCCGGACAGATCCTCGTGCTGTACACTGACGGCGTCACCGAGGCGCCAAATCCGAGCGGCGAAGAGTACGGACGAGATCGTTTGGCCGAAGCGGTACGCAACGTGCGCGATCTGCCGGCGCGGGAAATGATCGATGTGCTGCATCGCGATCTGATCCAATGGACAGACGGTCAAGGCGCCGGTGACGATGTGACTTTCTTTATTCTGAAGGCCCTCTAAACGAATGACTGAAACCCAGCAGCTAACCGAACAAGCGCCAGGCTCCTTGAATCTCGCGACAATTCTGCAGCGAATGCTTGCGGTGTCCGACAAAGTGAGCGACCTCATCTTTTCGCCCGGACGTCCGCCGCAGATCGAATTGGTGGGGAAGCTTCAACCCGTCGAGATTCCCGGGCTGGACAAGCTGACTCCGCCGCAAACCGCCGCTATAGCAAAGCTGATCATCGGACCAAATGAAGAAGCGGCGCAGAGTTTGGAGAAACTCGGGTCGACAGACGTTTCGTTTAGCGTTCCGAGTCTCTGTCGTTTTCGCGTCAATATCTTCAAGCAGCGTGGCTCGCATGCGATTGTCATGCGTGTCATTCCACAGCGCCCCCCGCGCTTTGAGGACTTCGATCTTCCCGAGCAGTTACGCGACATCGTTGAGCTGAAGAATGGAATTGTTCTGGTCACCGGTCCGACCGGCAGTGGTAAGAGTTCGACGCTGGCGGCGATCATCGATCTGATTAATGAAACGAAGTATTACCACGTCGTGACCATCGAAGATCCGATCGAGTTTACGCATCAGCACAAGAACTCAACGATTCACCAACGCGAACTTCATTCGGATACGCCGAGCTTCGCCCTCGCGCTGCGCGCCGCGTTGCGCCAGGCACCGAAGGTGATTCTCGTGGGTGAGATGCGCGATCGCGAGACAATGGAAGTCGCGATGGAAGCCGCCGAAACAGGTCACCTCGTGCTTTCTACGCTGCACACGATCGACGCGGCGAAAACAGTTGAGCGCATCATCGGCGTCTTCCCCAAAAACGAAGAGCAGATCATTCGCACGCGCCTGGCGCAGTCGTTTCGTTACATCGTCTCGCAGCGACTGCTGCCGCGCGCGGACGGCAGCGGACGCATGGCCGCGATCGAGATTTTGAAAGCAACTTCACGCACGCGGGAGTACATCGAACGCGGCGAGTCCGAAGGCAAATCGCTGATGGATGCGATGGACCAGGGCGAGTTGGAAGGCATGCAGACATTCGACGGCGAGATTGAAAGAATGATTCGCTCCGGGGTCGTCAGCAAAGAGGATGGCCTCGCATACGCATCAAATTATGGCAATCTGCTGCTCCGACTTGGCGACCTGGGTGGCAGCGGTGGGGCGCCGCCGAAAGCCGAACCCGAAGTCGGATCGATGCTGGATATGATCGAGTAGTTGATGATTTCATGACGCGGACTCTCTGGCCCCAGGGAAACTGCGCGAAAGTAAGATGTTCCAAAATTTAAGACGCCGGACCTCTCCCGCGCGAATTCGCGAGATCGCAACTGTGCTTGTGATCGCGACGACCCTCAGTTTTACCTCGTTCCAATTCTTTGCTTCCCGGACTCAAGCTCAGACCGATAGTGTTGTCCGGCTGGAATTACCAGCCAACGGAAATCTGCGTGTTGAAAATCTGCGCGGCGCAGTCATTCTGGACGTTGGCGACGAGCCATACATTTCGGTTGCCGCAGTCTCCGAGAATGGCGAGAAAATTCCATCCCCTGCCGTGATCCAATCATCGGCCAGCCTTTTGTCCGTGCGCGTCGCGCGCGCCGATAAATCTGCGCGCGTCCATCTCACGTTGCGGGTACCAGCCAAGACTCATGCCGCCATATTTACCGCGGATGGCTCAGTCGAAGTTAGAAGTCTGCCGCGCGCGCTGCTCGTTCAAACAGTGTCCGGAGAAGTTCGCATAGATGTGCCGGGCGGTTCGAACGCCACTGTAGTTGCGGAATCAAAAACGGGTAATGTGACTTCGTCGGTCGATTCGCTCTCAGTCGATCAAGCCCAGCGACCACAATTACGGGGGCGATTGGGAAATGGCGCGAACAGTGTCCGCGTCTTCTCAGAGGCGGGAAACGTCACCGTAGCGCCACGAGCCGAAACGACTGTTGCAGTAAATCCGAGCGACCCGCCAACCAGGAAGCGAGACGACGCGACACGCACCGCACAGCCGACTCGCAATCAGCCGCCTGAGATGGCCGGCAACGACGTTAACAAACCGGCCGCCGGCACTCCCGCGCGTCCTTCGAACACGCCGGAAGAGGTTTCCGAAGACGACGTGATTCGCGTCGACACTGAATTAGTGAGCGTCAACGTCAGCGTGGTTGATCGAGGTACCAGCCACGGCGTTAACGACCTCACAAAAGACGATTTCCGCTTGTACGAGAACAATGCCGCACAGCAGGTTCTTCATTTCGAATCTTCATCAGCCCCGTTCAATCTTGTCTTGCTTGTTGATTTGTCAGGCTCAACGGCAAAAGTTGTCGAGCTGATCAAATCGGCTGCGCTCCACTTTGTTGATGCGGCGCGTCCGTTTGATCGAATTGGAGTAATCACTTTCGCCGGAAGTCAGGTTGTTGTCTCGCCGCTGACGACGGATCACGCAGCGCTACACGATCGAATCAGCGCAATCCAAAAGCCTGACGGCAGCACGAAACTCTACGACTCGCTCTCTTTTGCAATGGCTGAAGTGTTTAGACAATCGAAAGACTCGCGCCGGAATGCGATCGTGGTGATCAGCGACGGCCTTGATAGCGTGATGCCGAACGTGACGGGCGAAGGGTCCGCGCTGAGTTTCCAGGAACTCATCCGACAGGCGCGCGAGTTCGATGGGGTCATTTATTCGATCTGGACAGACACACAGTCATACGAGCCTTTAAGTCCGGGAGACATTCAGCAGGAGACATTTGATCTCGCGCATGATCAAATGAAAGAAATCTCCGACGTGGGCGGCGGCGCATTTTACGAATGTTTCAAGTTGCAGGACCTGGCGGGCGCATACGATCGTGTCGTCGCTGATCTGGGAACGCTTTACACCCTGTCATACCGGCCTGCGAACCGCTTGCGTGACGGGTCATGGCGCGCCATCCGCGTGAATGTCAATCGTCCTAACGCTGTCGCGCGCGGCAAGCGTGGGTATTACGCAAATTAACGCCGGTACGGTCAACACCGAAACAGACGCTGGACAGCATCGGGCATAGTGATATACTCACCGCACTGAATTTGTTCCGTTCGTTTGCTTGCCTCTCCCCGGAGGATGTCCTGATGAATAAAACACGTCGTACGATTATCGCGTTGTTGCCGTTGATGCTTGTCGGTTTCTCTTCCATCGCGGTCGCGCAAAACCGCGAACGATTCACGATATCCGCTAAGGCCGGCGGCGTGAACACT
>Ga0075423_10006479_pt1 | contig 10992 bp, 16 predicted proteins | sample SoiMethybrSBSTD2_FD_80114 | JGI IMG/M metagenome (GOLD analysis project Ga0075423, IMG submission 80114) | Bulk soil microbial communities from a Populus tree surrounding site in Tennessee, USA - Soil MetaG P. TD hybrid SBSTD2 | ecosystem: Environmental > Terrestrial > Soil > Tree plantation...
CCGCGCCGCATCATCAGCGGAGGACGCGCTCGCGATCGCCGACGTCGATAGGCCGGCTCTGGTGCTCACCGACCTCGTCCTGCCGAAGATGGACGGCATCGGCCTCCTCCAAGCGCTGCAGGACACGAATCCGCGGCCGGCGGTCCTCATCCTGACCGGGCATGGGACGGTGACCACGGCCGTGGAGGCGATGCGCCAGGGCGCTTTCTACTACCTCACGAAGCCCGTGGACCCTGTACAACTACAAGTACTCCTGGAGAAGTCACTCGCGCAGGCGTCGCTCGCCCGCGAAGTGGACGCTCTTCGGCATGAACTTCGTCGAAAAGGCACCTTCGGAAAGTTGATCGGGCCGTCGAACGAGATGCAGAAGGCGTACGGCTGGATCGACGTGGCGGCGAACAGTAGGGCACCCGTGTTCATCTATGGTGAGAGCGGTACCGGGAAAGAGCTCGTCGCCCGCACGATCCATGAAAGCTCCGCTCGTCGGGAGCGCCCGTTCATCGCCATCAACTGCGCGGCGATTCCGGCGACCCTCATTGAGAGCGAGATCTTCGGACACGAGCGCGGCGCTTTCACCGGGGCGCTCGATCGTCGCTCCGGCTGCTTTGAACTCGCGGACGGGGGCACGCTCCTGCTCGATGAGATCGCGGAGATGAATATTGCCGTACAGGCCAAACTCCTCCGCATTCTCCAAGACGGGGCGTTTCGGCGCGTGGGAGGCAGCAAGGAGATTCGTGTGGATGTCCGCGTCATCGCGGCCACGAACCGTGCGCCCGCGGCTGCCCTGGCTGCCGGAAAGTTGCGCGAGGATCTCTTCTACCGCCTCGGCGTTTTCGTGATCTCTCTTCCGCCGCTCCGTGATCGACGCGACGACATCGTGCCGCTCGCCCACCGCTTCATCGAGGAGTTCAACGTCGAGTACGATCGACAGGTGATCGGGCTCTCCGCAGAGGCCGAGGAGGCGCTGCTGCGTCACAGCTGGCCGGGCAACGTGCGAGAGCTCCGCAATGTGGTGCAGCGGGCGGTCGTCGTGACTCCTGGCCCGGTGCTCACCGCCGAGCAGCTGACACCTACGCTGCCGGTCGAATCGCCGTCGCAAGCGGCGATAGGCCGTACAACCCCGGAGCCGACCAGCATCCGTGATATGGAGCGGCGGCTCATCATCGAGGCTCTGAAGCGGACGGGGAATGACAAGACCCGTGCCGCTGTTGAGCTCGGAATCAGTCCGAAGACCCTCTATAACAAGCTCGCAAAGTACAAGATCCGGCTGGCCAAAGCATGAAGGACTCCGAGATCGCCAGAATGTCCCATGTGCTTCGCGGCCGCCTGCAGAGCGCGCTCCTCAATCTGCAGTGCGTCGCCGTGCAGCATCAAGGGGACGCCGCGACCCAGGAACTCGTCGGCGTGGTTCGTCAAGAATTACTCGACGAGAGTCGACTGCTGGTCGCTGCGTTCGAGGTGCTGTCCATGGATATCGCGCGACTGCAGCGGGTCAACCTCGGGTCCCTCGTGCGGCAGACGCTGCGTGTGCATCGTCTCCGCCACGTGATCGTCGCGGATCTCGACTGGCCGGAGGTCATAGGTGACACCCGGCTGCTGTCGCTGGCGGTCGCTCACTTGGTGCGGAACGCGTGCGAGGCGACGCCGCCGGGTGGTCGTCTTCCCGAGATCGCGGCTGCGGTTCGGCCCAAGGAACGGATCGACGTGCTCGTCCGAGATTGGGGTCGCGGATTCGACCCGCGCAGTCGTGCCTTCAGCTCCAAGCGCCCGAGCCACGTCGCGACGGGACTCTTGACGGCGCAACGGATCGCCCGGTTGCACGGCGGTCGTCTGTCGTTCCAGTCATCCCACCACGGCACGCAGGTGCGCTTGGCGCTGCCCGCACGCCCGTTCCTGTTTACATTGAGAGCCGGTCGCCGCGCCCCGCGAATCGCGAGCGGGGCGTGACACCACATGTCAGCGGCGCGGCTCTTTTGCCGCGGGCGATAGGTCCGATAGAAGAGAGCTGCGGCGATCCAGATCGCGACCGCGGCGATCGGATGCGCGATCAGCCGCGGAAAAACGGCGACGAGCACGCCCACGATGACGAGGACGAACCCGACGGCGAGCATGGTCCGGGTCTCGACGGGTTCGAGCCGCCGCGTATTGATCGCCGTTGTTACGTCGACGAGATGCGGCACACGCGTTGAGACGCGGCGTATTTTGAAAACGAGTGGCGCAACTATCGCGGCGAGCAGATTTATCGTCCACGGCGGCGAGCGGCGTGAGCGGAGTGTCGATGGCGGGAGATGTTCCCTTCCGCCATCCAGCTCACCGCACGGCATAGTTGCGGGGACCTAGCGGCGCGACGGCGTCCGCTCTGCCTCCCAGTAGTAGAAGCATCGAACGTGAAGCTGTGTCGCGTTGTTGCCTTCGATCCTCGCCATCACGAATCGGCTCTTGATGGAGCGACCGCAGGCGCCGCACGTTTCGTTGTCCCCGACGGGACTCCAGACGGGCGGCATCGGGTGCTGAGGCAAGCGGCCATCCGCAAGCTTTTCTCGGATGAGCGTCCGAAGGACGTCTTCTTCCATGGTGGCCTCTCAAGGTCGGTGCATGGCGCAAGCGCGCAACGCCATATTCACCGAAGACTCGAGGCTCAGCGAGCGTCTACCCGAAAGGCCAAGGTGCAGGCTGACGCAGGGTATCACGAGCCAGGCACCCCGCGGCACCTAGACGGTCAGTCGTCGTGCGTCGCATTTCTCACGATCCGGAGTCTCGGCGGCCCCGTGGTCGGACTCGTTGGCGTCGTGCGCGGCGGCGTCGCCGGCATCGACGACAATTCAGCGTGGACACGTTTCTCGAGATCTTCGACGTCCTCGGGCTTGTCGCCAGCCTCCGGGCCGACGAGTAAGTACGCTGCCGTCACTCGTCGTCTATTGGAGAACGCCGCCGCGACCGCGTCGAGCATTCTCCACTCCGGAATCATCCCGTGCCACAACCAGCGCGAGAACGACGACGGGGCGAAGCCGTGAGCGTGGGCGAACGCTGCCTGCGAGGCGCCCGTCGCCTGGCGCTCGTCGGCCCAGAGCACCCGGAGGCGGGCGGTGAACGCACGGCTGAGGTCCTCGGATTTCATTAGTGGAACAATTGGGCGACGCAGAGCCCATTAATGGAACTAATAGAACGATTGCACGACACGCAACCACGTAGATTCACGGCGCTCCTGGGGCGGTTGGACATCGCGTAACGGGCATCGCGTCTAGCGCGATGTCCAATTGAACGGCGATTGCCCATCCTCGCCCAGCAGGCAGCGCCGTCAGGCGGTATTGCCTATGCCCAATGTACTCTCTTCACCAGATCGGCGCCGATGGCTGGAGCGTGCACCCGTTCTGGCGTCAGGCTCTCGTCGAGTGCCTTACCACGACCAGATACTCGCGGTATGCGGATCGTCGCGTGATAGCTTGGTGGCGGTCTGGTCCGGATCCCGGTCCGTCGTGGACCTTCCTCCTCATCAGGCACGCTCGAGCGCGCGGTTCCGCGGCGACAGAGCGCATCCCCCAGCGGAGTGTGGAGTCCACGCTCATGCCTCAGAAGTCCGTCGCTAACGTCACGGATCGCGATACCGGTCAGTCGCGCGGCTTCGGCTTTGTTGAAGTCGAGACCGCGGAGGCCGGCGAACACTCAGCTCGACGGTCGCGCGCTCCGGGTCGAGATCTCGAAGCCTTCCGCGCCGCGCAGCGGCGGTGGCTACCGCCCGCGGGACGCGTCGGGCAACAGCCGCGGACGCTGGTAAGCGGAGGCATGCGACCGACGTTCGAGGAACGGATGCATTGATGTCGCGCGTCTACGTCGTGGACAGCCAAGTGGACGCCGCGCTCAAACAGTTAAAGAAGCTCATGCTGAAAGAGGGCACGTTTCAAGAAATGAAGCGGCGCGCCCATTACGAGAAGCCGTCAGTGAAGCGGAAGCGCAAGGCCGCGGCAGCGCGCAAGAAGCGCCGCCGCGCCCTGGCACGCTCGCGCGCCTGGGACAGGGACTGATATGCCGGCGCGTCACGTGATGCTCCCGCTCAAGCCAGGCGATCTGGTGGTCCGCCGCCATCGGCTCCTCAAGACCAGAGGTACGCTCGTGCGATTCGACGGTAAGGATGAGAACGGCGCCTCGCGCGCCTGGGTCAAGTGGAGCCACGCCACGACGCTTCCGAACCCGAGCCTCGAGACGGTCGATGAGCTGGAGCTGATAGTAGGTGCCGGTCCTGGGGAGGCATGACGGACACGCCAAGGTCTCGCGGAGGCGTAGAGTATTGGCATGGCCCGCGGCAGCCGTTCGCAGCGTCTTCTTGAGGACCGCGTTCGGTTCGAGACCCTGGTCGCCGATCTTTCTGCGCGACTGATCCACGTCGAGGCCAGCGGCTTGGATGCCGCGCTCGAGAGCGGCTTGCGGCAAATGGTCACCTTTCTTCGAATGGACCGGGGTAACCTCGACGAATACGTTGACGGGCGGCCGGGCGTGCGAATTTCGTGGGCCGAGCCGGGAATCGCAACGCTTCCGTCGATCCTCGACGCCGGGCAGTTTCCGTGGACGGCAAGCACGCTTCGGCGCGGTAACGTCGTCCGCATTCGGCGGACGGACGCCCTTCCGGAAGAGGCCGCGGCCGACCGTGGAAGTTACGAGCGGCTCGGGACGCGGTCCCACCTCTCGATTCCGTTACAGGCGAGCGGGCCGATGCTTGGTGTGTTGTCCTTCGATTCGGTTGGCGCCGAGCGCGACTGGCCAGACGAGCTGATCGACCGCCTCCGTCTGCTGAGCGAGGCGTTCGCGAGTGCCCTGGAACGCAAGCGTATGGAGCTGGCGCTGGCCGAACGGCTACGGTTTCAGCAGCTGCTGTCAGACCTGTCGGCGAGGTTCGCGAACGTATCCGCGCTCGATTTCGACCAGGCCGTCCACGGCGCCCTCGGCGCGATCGCTGAATTCCTCGGAGTGGATCGCGCCGAGCTCATCGAGTTTCCCGCCTACGGAGGTGTCGGAAACGCGTGGAGCCTCCACGGCACGACGGACATGACGCTCATTCCGTGGCTTGTCTCGAGCGTGCAGAACGGGGACGTTATCCGGGTCTCACGGCTGGAGGAGCTGCCGGATATCAAGTGCCTGGTGGCGTTGCCCCTGCGGGCAGCCGGAGCAATACTCGGCGGCCTCGTGGTTGCGACGGTCGTCGCCGAGCGCGCGTGGCCAAACGAGCTGATGGACCAGCTGCACCTCTTGGGCGAGGCGGTGGCCAACGCTCTGGCAAGCGCACAAGCGGAACGTGAAGCGACGCGGCTTCGCCAGCACCTGGCGCACATCGGCCGGGTCTCGGCCATGGGCGAGTTGGCCGCATCGTTGGCGCACGAGCTGAACCAGCCTTTGACGGCGATTCTCAACAACGCAGAGGTGGCGCTGCTGCAGCTCGAGGCCTCTTCACCGGACCTCGCCGGGCTGCGCGAGATCCTGGCCGACATCGTCGCCGACGACAAGCGCGCCACGGAGGTGATTCATCGGGTGCGCACGCTCGTGCGCAAGGGTGATCTCGCGTACGCGCCCCTCGACATCAACGACGTCGTCGCCGAAGTCGCCGGCCTCGTCCGGAACGACGTCGTGCTTCGAAACGTCCCGATGACCGTGGATCTTGCCGCGGGCCTGCCCGGCATCCGCGGTGATCGCGTCCAGCTTCAGCAAGTGGTTCTGAACATGGTCCTCAATGGGCTCGAGGCCATGCTCGAACCCAACGGTCGCGAGCGCGCCCTCGCGATCCGGACCGCTCGCGCCGGCGACACGGCTGTCATGGTCACCGTCGAAGACTCGGGCGTCGGCATCGACGCTGACGACGTCGAACGGATGTTCGAGCCGCTCTACACCACCAAGCCCGGGGGACTCGGCATGGGCCTTGCCATTGCGCGCACCATCGTTCAGGCGCATGGCGGTCAGCTGCGTGCGTCGAACAATCGGACGGGCGGCGCGACGTTCGGGTTCACCGTGCCGATCGACGGCGAGCTTTTGCGCTGATGACGGTCGCGGCGTCGGTGTTCGTCATCGACGACGACCTCTCGGTGCGCAAGAGCTTGACACGGCTCATTGAAGCGGCCGGATACACGGTCACCGCTTTCGCTTCCGCCCGCGAATTTTTGCAGGCCCAGCCCGCGCCCGGTCCTTGCTGCCTGGTCCTGGACGTGCGGATGCCCGGAATCACCGGGCTCGATCTCCAGCGAACGCTCGCGCAGGCCGTGCATCGGATTCCCGTCGTCTTCATCACCGGTCACGGCGACATCGCAATGAGCGTCCGAGCCATGAAGGCCGGCGCCGTCGACTTCCTGACGAAGCCGTTCGCCGCCAAGGACTTGCTCGGCGCCATCCAGCGCGCGGTGGAGAGAGACACGCGGGACCGCGGAACCGAAGCGCGCGCCAGATCGATTCATGCGCGCGTCGAGACGCTCACCCCACGCGAGCGACAGGTGTTCGCCCTCGTCGTCACCGGGATGCTGAACAAGCAGATCGCGGCACAGCTCGGCGTCGTCGAAAAGACGGTCAAGGTGCATCGGGCCCGCGTCATGGACAAGATGCGCGCCGGCTCCCTGGCCGAGCTGGTCCGGCTGGCCGACACGGTTGGCGTGATCGTCACGACCACCTGAGCGCTCCCGCTCCGAATCGAATGCCCCAAGGTCCAATAGCGGGCGGGTGTTCGTGCGCGCAGGGTAGTGCAAGGAGGACGCTGGTGAGCGCTGCCCCTGTCATCGCGATCGTTGACGACGACGCCTCGGTTCAACCGCGTCACGCGAGGTGATGCGTTGGACCAACGTCCAATAGGCTCGCCACGAGACATCCGCCACACTCGAGACTCCAACAAGGAGGCGCAGTGAGTCGATGCAGGTAACTGCGATTTCAACGCCGAGATATCCCGCGTGGCGCTGGCGCATCACGGACTATGCGGGTGCGACCGTGGAAGAATCTCCGGGCGGCTTTCCGAGCATCGCTGCCGCTGTGGCCGCGGGAACGGAGCGGCTGGTGAGCATGAGCGTCATTGATCGTTCGGACTCGACGTCACCAGCATATCCGCCACGCTTCCGGCGCCGATGACAATGTCCGGATGAAGGAAGACGAGTCATGAATTTCACGATGTTCAGCGGATGGGTGCTTGCGGGACTCCTGGCTGGCCTGCTGACAGGGCTGGCCAAGTGACGCGCGCGGGCACGCCGAGCCGTCCGCTCGTTCGCATGGCGGTCACAGGCATCTATCTCGTGCGCGGCATTCCTCTGGACGTCCAGCGGGCCGCGCGGGCGCGGGCCGTGCGCGAGGGAACGACGCTTCGTCGGGTGTTGGGGCGCGCGCTGCGGGAATACGCGGCCGGCATGTGGACACCGCAGCCGGACAATTTTTATTGCTGAGATCATCCGCAGACGGCTCCGATGCTCGTCCTCGGCTGACTGATGTGCTTCACGGGCGAGCGCCGGGTTGTCTACCGGATCGCGAAAGGCGCGCTGGTGCGACTCTTCGCGACCGTCATCCTCAGCGGGTCGGCTTCTGAAGTAGCCTCCAGCGACACGCGAACGCTGACTCGGAGGGCCGTCGGCCGCCGACACGACAGATCATGGCTTGCGCCGTCGGCACGAAGCGCACAAGCGCTCATGCCTGCCCGAGCTGACGAATCGCGCATCGCATGCCAGACATTCTATGGTTCTCAAGCCTGTGGGCCAGGCATTCGGCAACGGGCTTTCGACCTCGTCGCGGAGCTCCAGCGGAACGCGGGGGGTCGATCGTTTCTGACGAGCATCTCCCGGCGAGACGATCGGACGATCGCCCCTCATGCGCCGTCCGCATGGGCGATGCGTTCCTCTGCGACTGTGGGCTGCTTGTCACCGGCGAGTGAGTCGTCGTCACGTCGTCTGCGACTCAGTTTCATCCAGGTGTTCGTGTTGAAGTTGTAGTGGTAGACGACGCCCTCGGCATCGAGGCCGAACAAATCGTTTTGGGATGCGCAAATCTGAATCAGCTTGACCATGTGGTTCTCTTTATCTACAACCCTGCTTCAATCTCAGTCCACCAACCGTCCACTCGGATGCTCCTTGCTTCAGCATGTCGGTCGAACGTTGATCACGCTAGCAAGGAGTGTCAACGGCCGCTAGTGGACGTTGGTCCAACAGCGGCTCAGAACGTGTCGGCGATAGGTGTAGCGTACGGACTACTGACATCGACGCCCGCAGGCACGATCGGGCGCGTCGGCGGTGGCGAAGAGCGACGGCGCTGACGCAGGGGCCTAAGGTCCAATATCGCGCCCCGGCGGCATCCTCTAGATTGAGGTGCTCGCGACCCGCCGCGTGCCCAGGAGGAGATGTCATGAACTTCGAAATGATCGTGACGACAGCCATTGTCGGAGTGCTTGTCGGCTGGCTGACCGGCTTGGTCATGAAGAGCGGGGGATACGGCGCGGTCGGGGACATCGGGCTCGGTGTCCTGGGAGGCGTCGTAGGCGGCTTCGCGCTCTGGATGCAGGGGATCGTGGCGCCCGACAGCCGGTTCGCGATGCTCGCCGCCGCCGTCGGAGCGTTCATCCTGGTCGTCGTCCAGCGCAAGTTCTTGAGTTGGAAACAGCAGCAATCAGGTGACGGGGACAACGTGGCGGCGATTGAAGCGAGAACACAGGAAGGGAGTTCAGGCGGGCGATGAACGTCATCGACGAGCTGCGCGAACAGGGCAAGATGACCTGGATCAACGAGGAGCGCGGATGGATTGCCGCGCCCGAGGACATCGTCGATGCTCTCGCCAACGCTGGGTTCGTGGAATGCAAGCGTGCGACGACGACCAGTCGTCGTGACCTGCGACCGGCCGGAGGCCTGTGGCAGGGCGTCAATCGGACCATGGGTTCCGTGGCGTCGACCATCTGGGTGAATCGGGCGTCGGAAGCGCAAGCCATCGTGTTCATCACGATTGACGGTGAGTCGGTCCCGCATCGCCGCACCCTGGACCTCGAGCCGAATTCGTCCCCCAGCGCGCCTCATCGAGGAGAAGCATCATGAATCTCACAATGTTCGTGACGTGGCTGGTCGTAGCACTTCTGACCGGTGGGTTGATCAGCTTCGTGATGAAGCACGGTGGCTATGGACGAATCTGGGACGTGATCCTTGGTCTGGCAGGAAGTGGCGCGGCGTGCACGGTCGTTTCGGCCTTGAGCGCACCCTCGGAAGCGGGAAGGGGCGCAATGGCGATGGCCGCGTTCGTCGGAGCGGCTGCCATCATCGTGATCCAGCGCAAGATCTGGCCATCGCGCACGCTCGCGAACGTTCGCGGAGCGAACGTCTGAATGAGGAGCAGAGTCTTGTCGTCATGGCTGTCATCTTTCGCGCGAAGGGGTTAGGAGGACTTCAATGCCGCACTGGATCAAGCCGGGCATATGGGGCGCCATCGTGGGAAGCGTGTTGACGATGATCCTTGGTTTCAGCTACGCCGGCTGGACGACGGGCGATACGGCCGCGCGTCTCGCGCAGCAGCAGGCGGATACGGCCGTGACCACCGCGCTGGTGCCGCTCTGCATCGCGCGGTCGAAGGCCGACGCTACCAGGCCGAAAAAGGTGGAAGAGCTCAAGGCGCTGACCTCGTCCTACCAACAACGCGACTTCGTGACCAACACCGGTTGGGCGACTGTGCCCGGGAGCGAGGACCCCAATCGTGATGTCGCCGCGGCGTGCGCAGCCGAGCTCCTGAAGACCGCGTCGAACTAGTCGGACGGACTACGTGCACCTACGACGGGCCCGCTGGAGCAGGCGCTCACTTCGGCGGCGATGACGTACTCGTTTGCTTTTCGAGCGGCTTTTGTTGGTCGGCGATTACTTGATTCCAACGCGCCCGCCGTTCGTCGGACTCTGCCTTCATCTGCTCATTGCGCTGAGCGAGCATCACCGCGCGTTGGCGGAGGAACGACACGCGAGAGAGTAGGGCTTTCAGCATGACGACCTCTTCAGGGCTTAAATTGGTCTGCGGGGTGCGCTCAATCTACTGGCTCTCGCAGCGCTTGCGTATTGGACCTTGGTCCACCTCGTTAGGGGAAAGTCCACGAGGGGTCGAACTCCGAACGGCGCACGCTGAACTTCGGCGATCGCGGGTGGGCGTGAGAGCGGTTGGGGGTCATGATCGACAGTAGGCCTTCCGACGTCTCCTCCGAGCGGTTCCTTCGTCACAATGTTGGTCGCGCCTTCTGCGAGAGCTGCCTTGCGATTCACATCGGGCTGAGTCTGCAACAGGCCGCCGCCGCTGTTGCGGCGCTCGGGCAGATGTCCGACTTCGTCGTCGCTTCGGGACGGTGCTTGTCGTGCGGCCGGACGAACATGCTCATCCGAGCAACCGCGACCTGAGCATTGAGCCTTCTACGGTCGGTCCAATTTCACGTCACATGCTTCTCTGTCTGGGACAGCGAACGGCACGCGCCGGGATGTTAGACATCACGGCGTATGACGCGGCCGGTGATGGGACAATAGATGCCGAGGGGTAATGAGGCGAAGGCGATCGCTGCGCTCTTCCGACGAGCCTTTCGACCGCGTCCGGACCCCCTCGACGTCGAACGCCGGGTAGTCCACAAACTCGTCAACCGAGCGCTCGCGCGACGCGAGCAGCGACAGGTGCGCCAGATTCTCCGTGCCGCCCTCGCGCGGCTGATCGGCGAGCTGTCCGAGAACGGCTGGATGCGCGGCGGCGACGGCACGTGTTCCGAGTGCGCCAGCGAGCTGCCACGGCATTCGTTCTGGTCGAAGCTGCGGCCGCACTACATCACGTGTCCGCGCGGTCATGGACTGCACATCGAATGCCTTCATCTGCGCACAGTCGATGGAAAGTGCGGAGTCGAAGCTGCGTGTCCGCTCTGTCTAGGGGGATGATCAAGAAGGCAATCAGGCTGCCTTGGTTCGCGGACTTGGCCTGCGGGCGGTTTACGCCATTCATCGATTCATCGAGGTGTCCATACGCATAGGCGTCGCACTGATGTTGTCG
>Ga0075423_10006481_pt1 | contig 10992 bp, 8 predicted proteins | sample SoiMethybrSBSTD2_FD_80114 | JGI IMG/M metagenome (GOLD analysis project Ga0075423, IMG submission 80114) | Bulk soil microbial communities from a Populus tree surrounding site in Tennessee, USA - Soil MetaG P. TD hybrid SBSTD2 | ecosystem: Environmental > Terrestrial > Soil > Tree plantation...
CACGTCTGGGCGTGGAAGGAGAATCCCGCCGGCACGTTCGTCAACTGGCACTCGAACGTGTCGTGCGACACGTTCAAGGCGCAGTGATCGCTCGGGTCTCATCGGACGCCGTTCGCTGCCACGTTGCGATCACGTGCAGGGTTCCGCTTCGCGCTTGCACGACGGCGCGACGACACGACGACGCGACGGAACACCCGGAGACCACGAAGAGCACGGGTGAAATATCAACGGCTCACACCGCAGGTGGCGACGTCGGCCTGCGGCCGACGTTGTCAGGAGTGAAGGTCGGAGGGATCACAAGCAGAGCGGAGTTTTGTGACTGCTTGTGATCCCTCCGACCTTCACTCCTGAAACCGCGCGCTGCGCGGCGCCACCAGCGCTAGCAGTCCGTCGAAGAGACTCGCAAAGATTTCGTCGTGTCGTCGCGTCGTCGTTCCATCGTGCAAGCGGCCGAAGGCCGCAACCCGCGCGAAGCGCGGGCGTGACAAGCGAAGACCGCCAAACCACCGCGAGGATGGACGGTTCGGCGTTATGCTCTGCCTGGAAAGGAATGCCGCACAAGAATCTGAACGCTCTCTCGCGGCGCGCGTTCATGCACTGCGCGGTGTGTGCTGCAGCAGACACCACACTCACCGGCGTCTCGAGCGCTTTCGCTCAGTCTCCTGATGGTGGCAGGGAAGTCCTGCGCGAATTTCCGTACGGGGCCGTACGGTTGACCGGCGGCCCCCTCCAACAGCACTTCGATCGCATCCACGCCCACTATCTCGCTCTCGACAGCGATCGCCTGCTCAAGGTCTTTCGCGAACGCGCCGGCCTGCCGGCGCCGGGCCCCGACATGGGCGGCTGGTACGACGCGGACGGCTTCGTGCCCGGCCTGACACTTGGACAATACATCTCCGGACTGGCGAGGCACGGCGCGGCGACGGGCGACAAAGCGGCGCACGAGAAGGTGGCGCGGCTGGTCTCCGCTTTCGGCGAATTCATCCGCCGCGCCGAGAGTCCCTACGCAGGGCCCAGTGCGGAGGCGCAGTGGGCCGCCTACGTCATGGACAAATACGTCGTCGGGCTCGTCGACGCCTTCCGGCTCAGCGGGATCGAGGACGCAAAGCGGCTGTTGCCGGTCACAATCGACAAGTGCCTGCCGTACATCTCCCCGGTGTCGCGCGACCGCGTCGGCAAGAAGAACCCGCCATACGACGAGACCTACGTCATCTCGGAGAACCTGTTTCACGTCGCGGCGATCACCGGTGACGACAAGTATCGGAAGCTGGCGGTGCACTATCTGCTCGACAAGGAGTGGTTCGACCCGCTGGCCGCCGGAGTCGACGTGCTGCCCGAGAAGCACGCCTACAGCCACACCATCGCGCTCAGTTCCGGCGCGCAGGCGTATCTCACGCTCGGCGACGCGAAATACCTGAGAGCGCTGGCGAACGCCTGGCGGTTCCTCGAGCCGCAGCGCTTCGCATCCGGGGGATGGGCGCCGGAGGAACAGTTCGTTCAGCCGGGGCAGGGCAAGCTCGCCGAGAGCCTGAAGAGCTCGAGAGCGCATTTCGAGACGCCCTGCGGCAGCTTTGCGGACCTGAAACTGGCGCGATACCTGATCCGTTTCACCGGCCGTCCGGAGTATGGCGACGGACTGGAGCGCACGCTCTACAACACGATGCTGGCGACGCGGCTGCCGAACAGCGACGGCGACTATCCGTACTATTCAGACTACGCGGCCGGCGCGGAAAAGAAGTATTACCACCGTAAGTGGCCGTGCTGTTCCGGCACCCTCGTGCAGGGCGTCGCCGACTACGTCCTGAATGCGTATTTCCATGACGACGACGCGCTGCTGGTCAATCTGTTCGTGGCGTCGGAAGTTGTCTGGAGGCGAGAGAGCGGCGTGGTCGCGATCGTTCAGGACACCGATTATCCGGCGGCGGACGTGGTCCGCTTGACGGTCCGAGAGCCGGCCGACGGCCGTTTCGCAGTGAAGTTGCGGATCCCGAAATGGGCGGATGGCGCGACACTTCGAGTCAACGGCAAGACGGAACCCGTCACGCCAGGCGAGCTCGCGACGCTGAGGCGTGGCTGGAAGGCTGGCGACACGATCGACATCGTCGTGCCGCAACGGCTGCGAACGCTGCCTATCGACACTGAGCATCCGAAGCTCGCGGCCCTGATGCGCGGTGCGATCATGTATGTCGGCCTCAATCCCTGGGACGGGATCGGCGAGCGGCCGATCGACCTGCCCGGATCGTTGTTGCCGCTCTCCGCATCGGGACAGGGGTATCGCACATCGATGGCAGGACGGGATCTGGTGTTCGTGCCGTACTACGCGATCGACACCGAGAAGTACAATACGTACTTCAGAATCGTCTGACCGGGTGAGGACGCGCTGATACAGCTCGGGACACCATGAGCCTCGCACATCTGACCCTTGCGACGCGCGACGTGCAGAAGACCGCAGCGTTCTTCGAGCAGACGCTCGGCTATCCGCGGGATCCCATGCCGACCAACATTCCGGACGAGGCGGCATGGCTCAATCTCGGACGCGGCCAGCAGATTCACCTGGTCTTCGTCGACGGTTTCGAAGCGTCGCCCTTCGAGCGCGAGTTCGGGCGCCACGTGGCCGTGTATTACCCGCGCGCTCAGTTCGACGCGCTCAAGCAGCGTCTCGTCCAGCGTGGCGCGGAGCTGATCGCCCCGCTCCGCACCGCGCCTTTCGAGCGCTTCTTCTTCCGCGATCCGGTCAACGGCTACGTATTCGAGGTCATTGACGACGTGCGATCGGGCAGGCCCGAGGCGACGTGAGGCGGCCGCCCGCCCTTGTCCGCCGTAGCGCGCAAGCGCGGAGGCGGATGGCTCAGGCGTTCTTGCCGAGCCACTTCGACCAGTAAAACGTCAGCGGCACTTTCCCCGTGTTCGTGATGCCATGCACGACTTGCCCTGCGCAGTACATCACCGCGCCCGGACCCACCGCGGTCGTCTTCCCTGCGCACTCGATCTCGCCGGTGCCCGAGGTGACGATCATGAATTCCTCCTCGGGGTGCTGATGCGGAGGATGCGGGCTCGAGCCCGGGTCGAGGACGCACATGCCAACGGCCAGGCCGCTCAATTCGTCGGTAGGCCCGTTGTAGTGGGTGAATACGATGCATCCGCTCACCGGAGCCGATGACTCGAGCGCCTCGATGCCGATGACACCGTCCGGCAGTTTGGGTCCCGCGCTGCTCGCCTGGACCACATTTGCTTGTTGTTCAGCCATACGGCCGATCCTCCCCGATCGCCCGGTTCCGGTCAACGGTTCGAGGACATTCGCGTAGTATCGCTGTGGAAGAGGAGGGGCCCTCCCCCGAACGGAGCACAACCGATGCGTCCACGCCTGAAACTCCTGGTGATCTGTGTCGCCTGGTCACTGGCGCTGCCCCGGCTGGCGTCCGCCCAGAGTACGCCGCCCGACCGATCCGCGGACGCGGCGGCGATCCGGGCGCACATCGAGAGTATCTGTCAGGCATTCGTCGACAAGGACCGGAAGACGCTCGAAGAGACGCACGGCAGGAACTGGCGTGGTTTCACGCCGTGGTCCGGCCATGTCATTCGGGGGCTCGACGGTTACATGAACGAAGCGACGTTCGAGCCCGGAACGCCCAAAGGACAGGGCATGGTCGGCTATCGCCTCTCGGACTTCGATGCCGTGTTCTATGGGGACACGGCGGTGGCGTCGTTCGTTCTGGACCTCGATCTGGTCTATGGCGCCGAGAAGCGCACGCAGAAGCTCACGCTGATCGACGTCTACAACAAGGGACCGAAGGGGTGGATCCAGGTCGCCTCGAACACGTCGCTCCATCCGGACGAGATCGATCGTCAGATGTCGCGTCCGCAGGGCCTGAGCGATGCCGACAAGAAGGCGCTGTTGGCCGCGCGGGAAGCCGTGTGGCGCGCCTGGTTCGCCGGCGACACGGCCGCGCTCTCGAAGCTCGTGCCACCGGAGTTGATCACGATCGAGCCGGGATCGGACTCGTTCGGCACCCACACCTCAACCCTTGCCGGATCACGCGGCTTCGCGGCCTCGGGCGGCAAGCTGCTGCGACTGGTGTTCCCACGCACTGAGGTCCAGGCCTACGGCAACACCGCAATCCTGTACACGACCTACGAGATGGATCTCACCGATGGAGGCAAGCGAACCACCGAACGCGGCGCCGCCACCGAAGTGTTCGTGCGTCGTGATGGCGAGTGGATCAATACGGGCTGGCAGCTGGCGAGGACAGGCAAGTAAGGCGCTCGAGCCGCCCCGGCTCGTCACGACCTCCGGGCCAGAAAGTATGTGCTCACCCCAGGATCGTCGTGAACGTCGACAAGGGCGAAGCCATGTTCCGCAACCAACTCTCGATAGCTGTGAACAGCGTAATAGTGAAACGTCACGCCGTTCATCGTGCCTGTAATACCGGCATCATCGGCGTCACCGATTTCGGCCGCCGTGAAGAGAAAGGACGCGCCAGGCTTGAGCACACGCGACACGCTCGCGAACGCTGTGGCCTGGTCGCCTGGCGGCAGGTGAAACATCATCCCCCACGACACCGCGGCGTCGAAACTGGCGTCTGAGAACGGACACTGGCGAACGTCGCCGCGCACGGCCGGCGTGTCCGGAAGGTTGACGCGAAAGCGCGCCAGCATCCCGGTCGAGGTGTCGAGACCCACGACGCGATGGCCGGCGTTCACCAGCGCTTCGGTAATCGGCACGCCGTTGCCGCAGCCGATGTCGAGAATGCACGAACCGGGGGGAAGCGTGGCCGCGACCGCGAGTGCTTCTGCGACGCCGACGGATCGGCCGCGATCGGTCCAGTACCAGTCGGCAATCAGATCGTACTCTCGCATGCTCCGCGCGTCCGACTGTACAACGGCCGAGGAGCCCTATAATCCCTTCGCAAAGGTGTCCCTTCGACAGGCGGACCCTCGACACCTCTGAAAACGGAGACCGTCATGAAGAGCGATTCAGCACGTGCGGGCCGATTCCGGCGCCTCATGGTGGGCGTCGCGTTCGTGCTGGCCGCGCACCCGGCGACGGCGCAGGTGCTCTACGGGTCGTTGCTCGGCGACGTCGCGGACGCCTCGCGCGCCGTGCTGCCGGGCGCGACGGTGACGGTGACCAACCGCGACACCGGGCTGCAGCGCGAGACGACCACCGACGAGAGCGGCGCCTACAGCTTCCGCGACCTGCAGCCGGGCATCTACGAGCTGAAGGTCGCGCTGCCCGGCTTCAAGTCGTACTCACGCGCGGGACTGGCGGTCACACTCAACGCCATTGCCCGCGCGGACGTGCAGATGGAGGTCGGCGGGCAGACCGAGACTGTCACCGTGACCGGCGAGAAGCCGCTGCTGCAGACGGAACGGGCCGATGTGAGCACGCAGCTCGACGCGGCTCAGGTCACCAACCTGCCGATCAGCGGCAACGGCCGCAACTTCCAGCAGCTCTATAAACTGATCCCCGGCGCCAGCACGCCGGTGGAACTGCACTCCGACGCCGGAAACCCGCAACGCTCGCTCGGCACCAACTTCAACGGCGTGTCACGGTCGAACAACAACACGCGGCTCGACGGTGCCACGGTGAGCTACCCCTGGCTGCCGCACATCATGGCCTACGTGCCGCCGGCCGAAGCGGTGGAGACGGTGAACGTGGTCACCAACAGCTTCGACGCGGAACAGGGCATGGCGGGCGGCGCCGCGGTGAGCGTGGCGATCAAGTCGGGCACCAACGTCTTTCATGGCACCGGGCACTGGTTCCACACCAACAGCGCGCTGCGGGCGCGGAATTATTTCTTCGTCGGCACCCAGGTGCCCAAGAACATCCAGAACCAGTTTGGCAGCACGTTCGGGGGGCCGATCAGACACAACAAGCTGTTTTTCTTCGCCAACTGGGAGCGCACCGAGCGGCGCCAGACCGCGTCAGCCAACCGGACGGTGCCGACCGATGCGCTGCGCCGGGGTGACTTCACGGGCACCGGCACGGTGATCTTCGATCCCGCCACCGGCAGCGCGAACGGGACGGGACGCCAGCCGTTCTCCGGCAACGTCATCCCCGCCGATCGCATCGACCCGGCGGCGCAGAAGATGCTGCAGCTGATCCCGGCCGGCAACGTGGCGACGTTTCCCAACAATTACTTCGCCACCGGCACCTACACCTTCGATCGCGACAACATCGATTTCAAGGTGAACTACAACCCCGGAGCACGCGCGTCGGTCTTCGCGCGCTACTCGATTTCGCCGAGCGACCTGTTCGATCCGCCCTCGCTGGGGGAGGCGGGGGGAGATGCGCTGGCGGGCGGGCAGCCGGGCCGCGCGCCCGGCCGCATCCAGAGCACCGCCGTGGGCGCGACCTACACGATCTCCAGCACCGTGCTGCTGGATGCCAATTTCGGTTTCACGCGCCAGCGGCTGGGCGCGGAGAACGTCGACATCGACACGAACTACGGGCTCGAGCTGCTGGGCATCCCCGGCACCAACGGCCCGGACCGCTTGCAGGGCGGATATCCGCGGTTCGTCATCTCCGGGTTCTCGTCGATTGGCAATCCCAACGTGTCGAATCCCTTCAAGTTCAGCGACAACCAGTATGTGGCGGTCAGCAATCTGAGCTGGATGAAGGGCTCGCACTGGCTGCGCTTCGGCGGCGAATACGCCTACTACACGATCAACCATTTCCAGCCGCAGGCCGCGTTCGGACCACGCGGCGGCTTCAACTTCACCGGCGGCCTGACCGCGCTGAACGGCGGGGCCGCACCCAATCTGTACAACGCGCTCGCCGACTTCCTGCTCGGCCTGCCACAGAGCATGGGCAAGGATCTGCAGTTCGTGAATCCGGCGTCGGTGCGGATGCCGTCGTGGGGCTTCTACGCGCGCGACCAGTGGCAGATCAACAAGCGGGCCACGCTGAACTACGGCACGCGCTACGAGTACTATCCGTTCGCGACGCGGGCGGACCGCGGGGGCGAGCGGTACGATCCGGTCACCGACCAGCTGTTCATCGGCGGCCGCGGCGGGGTGCCGAAGAACGCCGGCGTCGACGTCGGACACGGGCAGCTCGCCCCTCGTCTCGGCCTGACCTACCGGCTCGCGGCCGAGACCGTGGTGCGCGCCGGGTACGGCATCAGCGTCGACCCCAACTCGTTCAGAAACCTGCGGGACGCGTACCCGGCGACGATCTCCTCGCAGTTCTCCGGCGCGTCGTCGTTTCAGGCGGCGGGATCGCTGCGTACGGGCATCCCGGCTGTCCCGCTGCCCGATCTTGGCCAGGGCACCATCGTGTTGCCGCCAGCCGTCGGCACGCAGACGTTTCCGGCGGTCTTCAAACGCGGCTACATTCAATCGTTCAACCTGACCGTGCAGCATGAGATCGGCGGCGGCCTGGTCGGGCAGGCCGCCTACGTCGGCACCCGCGCGATCCGGCAGACCGCCAACGTCAACATCAATGCCGCCGGCCCGGGCGGCGGCAATCCCGGACGCGCGCTCGCCAGGTTCGGCCGCACCGCCACCATCAACATGTTGATGCCGTTCGGCAACGCCAACTACAACTCCCTCCAGACGCAGCTCACGCGCCGTCTGGCAGACAGTTCCCTGCTCGGCGTGGCGTATACGTGGTCGAAAGCCAAGAACTACGCCGACAACAGCGACTCCGGCCTGACCTGGAACTACGAGCCGCTGTGGGAACGCAACTACGCGCTCGCCGACTTCGATCGCACCCACAATCTGCAAATCTACGGGGTCTACGGGCTCCCCTTCGGTCCCGGCAGGAAATGGGCGAGCCACGGGCTGGCGGCCGCGATTGCGGGCGGATGGCAGGTGAACGGTGTCTTCAGCGCGACCAGCGGGACGCCGTTCACGGTCACGTCGAACGCGGCCTCGGTCAACGCGCCCGGCAACACCCAGACGGCGGACCAGGTGCTCGAGACCGTCAGGATTCCCGGCGGTGTCGGTCGTGGCAACAGCTACTTCGACCCCAACGCCTTCCTCCCGGTCACCGGTGTGCGATTCGGCACCGCGGGCCGCAACTCCCTCCGCGGCCCCGGTCTCGTCAATCTCGACGCCAGTCTGTTCAGAGATTTCACGGTCGGCAGGGGAGCGACCGTCCAGTTCCGCGCCGAGGTCTTCAACGTCACGAACCGTCCGGCGTTCAACAATCCCGGCGCCAACGCGTCCAACGCCGTCCGCGCCGCCGATGGCACCATCGTCAACTTGAACGGTTATACCGAGATCACGTCAGCCCAGGCGACGGAACGACAGGCGCGGTTCGCCCTGAGGGTGAAGTTCTAGAACCCGCGAAGACGGAAGGTTCGGCGCGCGCGGCGAACCGAGACCCAGCTCGAAACAGGGCTCAGGCGTTGACGTCGAGCACGACACGGCCGCGAATCCGGCCATCGAGGATGTGTTCGGACAGCTCCTGGATTCTCGACAGCGGCTCGAGAGTGGCGATCGTGTCGAGCTTCTCGAGGAAGGCGCCGTGCGCGAGCCGCTCCCATGCGCGCGTTCGCAACGGTCTCGGCGGATCCACCGAGTTGATTCCGAGCAACGCGACGTTCCTCAGGATGAACGGAAACACCGTCGTCGGCAATTCGGCGCCTCCCGCAAGACCGCAGGCGGCAATCGCCCCGTAGGCCGCAGTCGACGCAATGACGGACGCCAGCGTCTGTCCGCCCACCGCGTCGATTCCGCCCGCCCATCGCTGCGATGCCAGCGGCGGTGTCTCTCGCGCGAGATCTGCACGGTCGACGATCGTGTTCGCGCCGAGCTCCCGCAAGTAAGCGTGGGTTTCGGTCCTTCCGGTGGACGCCGCCACTTTGTAGCCGTGGGCCGCGAGGAGGGCGACCGCGATCGATCCGACGCCGCCTGCCGCACCGGTGACGACCATCTCCCGATCTCCGGGAGCGACTCCGTGGTCCTCGAGCGCTGTCAGCGCCAGCATGGCGGTGAATCCCGCCGTCCCGATGGCCATGGCCTGCTTCAGATTCAACCCCGCTGGCAGTTTCACGGCCGCATCGGCACGCAGACTCGCACGCTGACTGTAACCGCCCCAATGGGTTTCGCCGAGTCCTTGTCCGACCACGACGATTTCGTCGCCGATGGCGAATGCCGGCGACCCGGTGGCGATCACGCGGCCGGACAAGTCGATTCCGCAGACCATCGGAAAGCGGCGGATGACCTTGCCGCGGCCGGTGACCGCCAGCGCATCCTTGTAATTGAGCGACGAGTAGACGACCTCTACCACCAGCTCGCCAGGTGGCAGCGCGTCGGCGGTCAGATCCTTGAAGCGGGTGACGTACCGATCGGCGCTGCCTTCGGCGATCAAGGCGCGAAACGTGCTCATCAGACCGACTCGGTCTCTTCAGTGGTTACTGAATCGGGGTGCCCTGACCGGCCACGATCTGCCACTTGCCGCCGCGGCGGACGAACACGTCGGTCCAGCGGTATCGCCCGCTGATGTCTCGATCCTTGTACTTACCCTTGTCGGTCGTCGCGTAGGTCGCGACCGCCGATTCGCCGAACACGTGGACCTTGAGATCGCTGATCTGTGTGGACTGAATCGTCAGCGCCCCGGACTTGACGTCCGCGAGCAGTTGCGCCTTGGTCTGAACCGCGCCGTCCGGGCCTGTGAAGGTGGCGTCGTCCGCGAAGATGGCGCCAAAGCCTGCCACGTCGCGTTTCGTCAGCGCGGCCGCGGCATCGCGCTCCATCTTCATCAGTGTGGCCTCAGTATCCTGAGCCGGTGTCCGGGTCCCGGCCGAGGGCTTCCTGGTGTCGGCGGCCTGCGCGAAAACCATCCCGGCGGCCGCGACCACGAACACGACGACGCTGACGACTCGTTTCATGCTTTCATCTCCTTTGGCGTGGACGCGTAGAACGAGGGGAACGCGATCGATGCGAATGCTACTGCAAAGGGGTCGACCGCCACGCCGCGAAAATCAATCGCCACGGCTGTGAAAAGCGAAAGATGGCAGCCACGGTTCTCCTCCTGGCGGCCCTTCAGCCTGCGGTCTTTCGTGCGACGAACACCAGTTCCCCCGGATACGTCGATCCATACGCGCTGCGATCGTAGCCGGCATACAGGTGGTCGACGACGAATCCGGCTCGGGAGAGCAGATGCTCCATCTCGAAGCGGAATCCGTAGCGCAACTGAAAGCTGTGGACCAGTCGCTCCTCGCGTCCATCGGGATGGGTCACGTAGTACAGGAGCTCGTAATCGTTGACCTGATTGAACCGGTCATGCGCGACGGTTTTGTGGCGCCGGATGACACGGCGGCCATCCGGCGTGATGAACGCCTCTTCCTCGCCAACTTCCTCACCGATCGGACTATTGACCAGCGCATCGAGCCAGGGATTGAACACGTCGAAGACGAGCCTGCCGCCGTCGACGAGATGGTCCCGGATGCGGTCGAGGCAGGACAGTTGATCGGGCACGGTCAACAGATGCTGGAACGGACGGAACGGAATCGTGACCAGCGTGAATCGCTGGCCGAGATCGAAGCGTCGGATATCCGCCTGGACGAGCCGGACCCGGGATTGAACGGCTTCGGGTTCTTCGCGCAACCGCGCACGGCAGACGGCGAGCATGTGGGGAGAGGCGTCAACCCCTACGATCTCGACTCCAGCACGCGCAGTCGGAATCAGCACGCGGCCGGTGCCGCATCCCAGTTCGAGGACCGGACTGCCCTGGCTTCGCGCCCAGTCGACGAAGAAGGCGATATCCGGACGATCGCGATAGAGCGAGACGTGGTCGTAGAGATCCGCGATGAAGGCGTAGGTTTCGTATCCGCCGGCTGATGACGCCAAGATCGCGCCCTTCCTTTCTGTCTGGTCTCCAGTACTCTCATTTCGGGGCTCGGGGCTCGGGGCTCGGGGCTCGGGACTCGGGGCTCCGAACTCCGGGCTCCGGGCCACGCGCTCGGGGCCCCGCGAACCACAAATCACAACACGCAAACCGCGAACCACGAACTGAGACCCCCGAACTCCGAACACCGAACC
>Ga0075423_10006482_pt1 | contig 10991 bp, 11 predicted proteins | sample SoiMethybrSBSTD2_FD_80114 | JGI IMG/M metagenome (GOLD analysis project Ga0075423, IMG submission 80114) | Bulk soil microbial communities from a Populus tree surrounding site in Tennessee, USA - Soil MetaG P. TD hybrid SBSTD2 | ecosystem: Environmental > Terrestrial > Soil > Tree plantation...
CGCCAGATCGAGGCGAAAGCGATCAAGAAGCTCCAGCACCCCATCCGGAGCCGCAAGCTCGAGGGGTTCCTGGAGGGAATCATCAAGCGAACGGAGCCGGAGGAAGCGGCCCAACCCACCCCGCCCTGACAAGGCGGGGTTTTTTATTTACCCCGAGGAAGGGCCGCGAGGCGGCCCGAGCCGAGGGGCGTTATCCGGAGGTGGGACCATGACGAGGCGAATCGACGCGCTCCTGCCGCTGCAGGAGATCGACCTGGTGATCCACCGCCTGCGGGTGGTCCGGGCCGAGAAACCGAGGGACCTGGCGGGCCAGGAGCAGAAGCTCGCGCGCGCCAAGGAGAACCTCGAGGCGATGAAGGCCGAGATCAAGGGCCTGAAGCTCGAGGTCCAGAAGCGGGAGCACCTGATCAAGGAGTTCGACGAGAAGATCGCCAAGCTCTCGGCCCAGTCGATGGGCGCCAAGAAGAACGACGAGTACCAGGTCTTCCTCAAGGAGATCTCGGGCGTCAAGGCGGACAAGGCCCGCGTCGAGGACGGCCTGCTCGACCTCATGTTCCAGCTCGACGAGATGGCGAAGCTCGAGAAGGTGCGGGAGGGCGAGGTCGGCGGCGCCGAGGCGGAGTACGGGGTCGCCAAGACGAAGGTCGACGCCGAGATGGCCGGGGTGGATCGCGAGCTCGCCGGGCTCGAGGACCGCCGGCGCGGCGCGCAGACCGGGATCGACCGCGAGCTCCTGACGCCGTACGAGCGGATCCTGCGGGCGAAGGACGACGGGCTCGCCGTCGTGCCGGTCGTGATCTACGACGTGATCGAGGACGAGGGGCTGAGGAAATACTGGGGCTGCGGCGGGTGCAGCGTCGAGGTGACGCCCCAGATGGTGAACGAGCTCAAGAAGGGCCGCGACGTGGTGAGCTGCCGCTCCTGCTCGCGGCTGCTGTACTGGCAGGACGAACCCGCGCCCGCGCCCAAGCCGGTGCCCGCCTAGCGCGCGATCAAGCGGTGGCCGGGGGAGCCGCGGGAGCGGTCCCGGCGTGGAAACCGTAGCGGAACGTCGCGACGGTGATGATGTCCCCCTCCTTCAGCGCCTCGTCCGCGATCTTGTTCTTCCCCAGGAACGTCCCGAACCGCGTCCCCAGGTCCTTCACGTACACCTCGCGGCCGTGGATGTAGACTTCCGCGTGCCTCCGCTCGATCTGCGGATGCTTCAGCAGGATCGTGCAGCGCGGGTCGGTCCCGATCGTCACCACCGTCTTCAGGATCGGGTAGATGACGCCCTCGTTCGGCCCGAGGACCTCGACGAGGCGGGGGGAGGTGGTCAGGAGCGTCTCGCGTTCGCGCGCCATGGCGGCGGCGATGTCGCGGGTGGGAGCGAGGTGGAACATCGTGTCGATGCCCAGCGTCTCCATGATGGCGCGGATTTTGGGATCGACGTCGACGAGGACGAGGAACCCGCCGAATCGCTCGAGGCGGTCGACGAGCTCGACGAGGTAGGCGAACCCGGCGGACGAGATGTACGCGACCTCCTTGAGGAGGAGGACGAGAATAACGCGGCGCGCCGCGACCTCGCGCGCCAGCGCTTCCTGGAAGACGCCGACGTGCGTCGAGGTGATGTTGCCGCTGGCGGAGAGCTCGCAGGAGCGCGGAGCCCCCTCGATCTCGGCGGCGGAAACGCGCAAGTCAGGCATCCAGAGATTATCCGGATTGCCCGGTTCGCTGTCTACGGCTGCGCACCGGGTGATGGTGGAGCTCCCCGCTTCCCGTCCCCGGATCCCCGCCCCGGAAGCTTCGAGATTCAAGCCGGAGACGGGGAGGAAAACTCACATGCGGAGGCTGGTCCGCTGTCTACAGCTTCGCAAAGAACTTCGAGGTAATTCTCGCTTGTAGATTCTAGATTTTCGAATCGGGTCTAGCGGGTGTCGTCGCCCCCCACAATCAGCAATCCGCAATCCGTAATCCGGAAATGGTGGGCGGGGCGGGAGTCGAACCCGCATCCCTCGCGGGACAGGATCCTAAATCCTGCGCGTCTGCCAGTTCCGCCACCCGCCCGGACCGGCCATCTTAGACGGCCTTTCCGGGGCCTCGCAACCGCTTTCGGCCCGGTTTGACCGTCCGTGGAATGGGCGATATAGTCCCAATCCCCCAAGGAGAGGTGCCGGAGCGGCCGAACGGGCACGCTTGGAAAGCGTGTGTGCTCGAAAGGGCACCGAGGGTTCGAATCCCTCCCTCTCCGCCATCTTCTTGAGCCCCGCCTTTTCTTTCCGTCCGGCATTGGATATCGTGGTTTCGCCATGGAACTCGACGCCGAACGGCGATGGATGGAGCAGGCGATCCGGCAGGCGGAGCTCGCCGGGGAGGCGGGCGAGGTCCCGGTCGGCGCCGTCGTCGTCAAGGACGGCCGGATGCTCTCGCGCGGCCACAACCAGGTCGAGCAGCTCCGCGACGCGACCGCCCACGCCGAGATGATCGCGATCACCGCCGCCGCGGCGGCGCTCGAGAACTGGCGCCTCGAAGGCGCGGAGATCTACGTGACGCTCGAACCGTGCGCCATGTGCGCCGGGGCGATGGTGCTCTCGCGCGCCGCGCGCGTCATCTACGGCGCGAACGATCCGACCGCCGGCGCCTGCGGCTCCGTCTTCGACATCGTCTCCGAGCCCCGGCTCAACCACCGCATTCCCGTCGTGAGGGGCGTCCTGGCCGACCGCTGCGGCGCCCTCCTGAAGGACTTCTTTCGATCACGCCGCGCCGCGGAGAAGAGCCCAAAGTCCTGAGCCCGGAGTCGGACGGCGCGCCTTTGGAACCCCACGGACTCTCGACTCACGACTCTCGACTCGCGACGTCATAGGGAGGGATGCCTGAGCGGACTATAGGGCCAGTCTTGAAAACTGGTGTGGTCTTCGGGCCACCGAGGGTTCGAATCCCTCTCCCTCCACCATTTTCAATTGAGGCACGAGTAAAGACAGGGTTCGAAAGTGGAAGTGAACGAATGAAGGCATACCTTGTCGGAATTCTGCTGTTGGCCGGATGCGTTCCTAAGCCCTACTCGGACTTCGAACGCGCCATCGACGGCGCAACGGAAGAGGAGCTTCGGGCACTCGATGGAGCAGGGAGGGAAGGCGGGCTACTCCTCATCGCCCTGCTGGAGACTGACTTGGAGTGGAAACTGCAAGAGCGGGTACCCTCCCCCGACAAGCCGAAGGGTATCAACGTCGGAGACCCTGACCCGCTCCTCATCGTGGAGTCTGTTGGGAATTGGAATCCCGGCACAGTTCCTCACTTCGAGCGGTTCACCCCACCTCTCAAGCCTGTGAGGAAGGTTCATGTAGTGCTTAGCAATCCTTGGGCGGTCCTGTGGGCTTTGGAGAGGGATAGGGAGTTGAAGAAGACGAAGTGAGTCGCGGTTTCCATCTTGCAGAAATCTTGCAAGTTGTGGCGGCGACTGCGGGGATTTGGGGGTGTCTTGCGGTGGCTTGCGTCTCTGTTGTCAACATCGTTCGAAGAGAAGTGCCCTGAGCGAGCGTAGCGAGTCGAAGGGCACGATTCGGGTTCGCCGCGAGTATCTGAAGGGCCACCATGCAGCGGATCCCCGAAGCGTGCCGAGAAACGTACAGATCTCGAGGCTCTGCTTCGGGGCACTTCGACTGGCGATTTCGAGGGTCACCGCCTGCGGGCGGGAGAGACCGAAGCGGGGGCGAGCACTTCCGGACCGTCGTTGCGCGGACTGTTGACGAGCTTTGACACGGCGACCACCTCGAGTTCCGGCACCGGCGCGCCGCGCACCAGATCCAGGAGCTTCGCGGGATCGGACTTCTCCGCGCCGATCCAGGCCGGCCACGCCTCGCGCGGCAGGATGACCGGCATGCGTTCGTGGATCTCCTTCACCGGCCCGCGCGCCTGCGTCGTGAGAATCGTGCAGCTCCGGACCTCGTCACCCTTCTCGGGCTTCCACGCATCCCACAGTCCGGCGAATCCGATCAGCGCCTGGCCCGGCGGCCGGATGTGCGTGGGAATCTTCCCCCCGGGCTGGGCCCTCCATTCGTAGAAGCCGTCCGCAAGCACCACGCACCGCCGGGTCTGAACCAAGCGCCGGAAGGCGGGCTTCGAGTCGACCGTCTCCACGCGGGCGATGATCATCCGGTTGCCGATCGAGGAGTCCTTGGCCCACGAAGGGATGAGGCCCCACTTGAGCACTTCAATCCGCGGACCTCCGGCCGTGGCCAGGAGCGCGAGCACGTCCTGCGTCGGCGCGATGTTGTACCGGGGCTTCCACTGCTCGGTGCGCGGCCCCGCGGGCACCCGGAGCTGCGACATCACCCAGAGACCGTCCTTGCTGAGCGTGAATCGACCGCACATGGAAGGGAACCCTACGCGAAAACCGCGCTCGCGAACGAAACGAGCCCGCCGGCGGGATCGGGGGCGAACGCGTACCGCTTGAGCGACCCTCGCGCGCCCTTCAGCAGGCGCAGCGCCGTGTACGTCGCCGTCAAACCGCAGACATGGCGCTTGTTGCCGTCGGCCGTCACCGACCTCCAGAACGCCTCGGCATCCCCCGTGACGACGTGCTTCAATGTCTCGCCGTCCTCCTCCGTCATCCACTTCACGAGCTTCTCGTCGAGCGGCGTGTCGTCGCCGAACCTCGGGCCGACGTGGGCGAAATCGACGCCGGCCACGATGAGCACCCGCCTCCCGCTCGCGCGGATGGTCTCGGCCAAGGCGTCGATCGTCTCCTCGATGCGCCCGTCCTCCGACGGGCCCGTCCCGTCCCCGGCGGGGTCGAACGACGAGCAGAGGATCGGCACGATTTTCAAATCCGCCTTCCGGTGGGCATGGCGGAGGAAGACCGCCTGGAACTCGATCGAGTGCTCGCTCCGGTGGACGACCTCGTGGTCCTGCAGCCCCTTGGGCGCCCGCTTGCGGAACGTTTCGATGAACTCGAGATCGGGCTCGATCGCGCCGAGAGGGGTCGCGTACGCCTTGTCCGACAGGATGTACGGCGAGGGGGGCGAGAGGTGCGCGACGCCGAGGACTACGCAGGTCTCGGGCGCCGCCGATTCCGCCACCGGCCGGTACGCGTGCGTGTAGCAGGTCCCGCCCCGGCGGAAATCGATGTGCGGCGACAGGATCCCTTTCGGCGCGTCCGCCCCCGTGCTCCGCTCCGGCGCGCCCGCCCCGAGCGGATCGGCGTAGTACCCGTCGATCTCCTTCTCGAGGCCGCCCGGCGAGTCGGGATAGCCGCCTCGCCCGGCGAACGCCGCGGGCCGCACGCGGGCGGCGCGAAAGGCCGATTCGATCGCCTCCCGCCTCGCAACGACGCCCGGCGACTCGAGGAGCAGGTGCTTGTCGAGCTGGTCGACGATGCCCTGGATCCGCTCGAGGGGGACCTGGATGCCGTCGGCGTACTTGGCGATCTCCCCCTGGAGGTCCGCGATGTCCTCGTCGCCCGTCAGCAGCTGCCAGACGAGGAACGAGAAGGGATCGAGCACCATGGGATCGTCGAGGACCCCCTCAGTGTCGCGCAGGACGAAGAAGGGCTCGTTCTTGATCTCGATGGGAAAAGCGTCGAGGATCCGTCGGCGGGGCAGGGGCATCTGGATTGAATTTATCGACCTCCGGGCTCTTTCACAACTGCGAGGGGCCGTGGTACAGTCCCGCTTCCTCGGCGGACCGGAGAGGTGCCAGAGTGGCCGATCGGGCTCGCCTCGAAAGCGAGTGTCCTCGTAAGGGGACCGTGGGTTCGAATCCCACCCTCTCCGCTTCAAAAAACAGACGAACCATGCGCCTCGCCCGTTGGAAATACCTGCCGCTCGTCCTCCTCTCCTCCTGCGCCGCACCCGCGCCCGTGACTCCGCCGGGATCCCCGGCAGAGCAGATGAGGCGCGACGTCGAGTACCTCGCTTCCGACGCGATGAAGGGACGCGACAACGCGACGCCGGAAGGAACCGCGGCGGCGGAGTACGTCGCCCGGCGGATGGCGGAGGCGGGTCTCGAGCCCGGGGGGGAGCGGGGGACTTGGTTCCAGGTGATACCCGGTCGGAAGGGCGATCGCGGCCGGAACGTCATCGGGGCCCGGCCCGGGAAGACCGACGAGTGGATCGTGATCGGCGCGCACCACGACGGGCTCGGCGTCCGCAAGGGGGAGATCCACAACGGGGCGGACGACAACGCGAGCGGCGTTGCGGTGATCCTCCATATCGCCTCGCGCCTGCACTCGATGCCCAGGTCCCAGAAGGGCATATTGTTCTGCTCGTTCGACGCGGAGGAGGACGGCCTCGTCGGCTCGACCCACTTCGTAGATTCGGGGCTCTATCCGGTCTCCTCGATCGCGGCGATGATCTGCTTCGACTTGATCGGCGGGAGTTTTCTGCCGGGCGACGAGCATCGCTTCTTCGCGCTGGGATCGGAGTCCTCACGGGAACTATTCGAGTGGATCGAATTTGTCCGAAAGTCACTCCAGGGCTGGCAGATGGAACGGGTCGGCATCTACGCCATCGAACCCGCGGGTCCTATTTTCGCGCGCAGCGACTACTCTCCGTTCCGCCTCAAGAAGGTCCCGTTCGTCTTTTTCTCGACCGGAACCCCTTGGTATTACCACACCCCGCAAGACGACGTGGAGCGGCTGGACTTCGTGAAGATGACGCTCGTGGGCGAGATCGTCCGACAGCTCGCGATCGAACTGGCGGGGGGTGCCCGGCCGCGGTGGCAGACTCCCGCGCCGGACCGGCTGGAAGACGTGCGACTTCTCGCCGGCGCGTGCCGGCGCGTCCTGGAGAATCCCGCGATCCACGTTTCGGACCGCCAGCGCGCCGCCGTCGCGGGCTCGCTCGAGAAGCTAACCAAGGCGACGGAAGAGGGCGTCGATTCGAAGGAGATCGCCCCGGTCGTACAGCAGGCCATGATGGTGCTGTTCGAAGTCGCGAAGGCCCAGAAACCTATCCATTGAACGACCCTTCCCATCCTGTCAGAATCGACCCTCCCATGAACCCGCCCCACGTGTACGTCGAGGACCTGAAGAAGCACGTCGGCCAGGACGTGACGGTCAAGGGCTGGCTCTACAACCGCCGCGCCAAGGGCAAGATCGCCTTCCTGATCCTGAGGGACGGCACCGGACTCGTGCAGGCGGTGGCGGTCAAGGCGGAGATCGGCGACGCGGCGTTCTCGACCTGCGAGAAGCTCCCGCAGGAATCGTCCCTCATCGTCACCGGCGGCGTGCGGGCGGACGACCGGTCGCCGGGCGGCGTCGAGCTCGGCATCAAGTCGATCCAGGTGGTGGGGGAGGCGGCCGCCGATTACCCGATCCAGATCCAGGACGTCGTGCCCGAGGTGGGTTTCCTGATGAAGAACCGCCACCTCTGGTTGCGGTCGAAGAAGCAGGCGGCCCTGCTCCGCGTCCGGGCCGAAGTGATCAAGGCCATCCGCGATTTCTTCGACGGCCGCGGTTTCACGCTCGTCGATTCGCCGATGCTGACTCCCGCGGCGTGCGAGGGGACGAGCACGCTCTTTCCCGTCGACTACTTCGGCGACCCCGCGTTCCTCACCCAGAGCGGCCAACTGTACGCGGAGGCGGCCGCGATGGCGCTTGGAAAGGTCTACTGCTTCGGTCCCGCGTTCCGCGCGGAGAAGTCGAAGACGCGCAAGCACCTCACGGAATTCTGGATGGTCGAGCCCGAGGTGGCGTTCCTGGAGCTCGACGGCCTGATGGAGCTCATGGAGCAGTTCATCGCCTACATCGTGGGGCGGTGTCTCGAACGGAGGCGCGAAGAACTGAAGGTGCTCGGCCGCGACCTCGCGCCGCTCGAGAAGGTGACCGCGCCGTTCCCGCGCATCCATTACAACGACGCCCTCGAACGCATCCGGAAGAACGGGGTCGAGATCCCGTGGGGGGAGGACTTCGGCGCGCCGCACGAGGAGGCGCTGATGAAGGACTTCGACAAGCCCGCCCTCGTGCACCGGTTCCCGTCGCAGGTGAAGGCGTTCTACATGGAGCCGGACCCCGTGGATCCGAAGCACGCGCTCGCCTGCGACCTCCTCGCCCCCGAGGGATACGGCGAGCTCATCGGCGGCAGCCAACGCATCCACGACCTGGCGCTCCTCGAGCGCCGGATCGCCGAGCACAAGCTCCCGAAGGAAGCGTTCGACTGGTATGTCGACCTGCGCCGCTACGGCACCGTCCCGCACTCCGGATTCGGCCTCGGAGTCGAGCGCACGGTCGCGTGGATATCGGGCTCGGAACACATCCGGGAGTGCATTCCCTTTCCCCGGATGCTGTACAAGATCTATCCCTGACAAGGCGTTGCGGTCTCAACGTCATTCTCGGCACACCATGGTGGAGCGCATAACGCATCACGCATTACGTATCACGGGAGCCCGGCGTGGGGACCTTCGCCTTCACCCAATTGGATGTCTGGAAGAAGTCGCACGAGCTTGCCCTCGACACCTACCGCATTACCGAGGGGTTCCCAAGGAAGGAAGCATTCCGGCTGACCCACCAGGCCTGCGCGGCGGCGGCATCCGTGCCGGCGAACATTTGCGAGGGATATGGGCGTCGGCATGCCCGGGACAAAATCCGCTTCTACAACTTCAGTGAAGGTTCCCTACAGGAATTGAGGTATTACTTCATCCTGGCTCGGGACCTCGGGTATGTGGCGGATCTCCGAAAGGTATTCGAGCTGATCTGCGACGTGGAATCGATGCTGCGTCGCCTGATCGCTTCCATAGGTCGGGGTCTTTGATTGATGTTGGGTTGGGTGCAATCCGTAATGCGTAATGCGTGATGCGTGATGCGTGATGCCTGATGCGCCGCATGGGATCTACATCCACGTCCCCTTCTGCCTCCATCGCTGTCCCTATTGCGCGTTTGTCCTGATCGAAAGCGACGGATCGCTGCACGCCCGGTTCGTCGATGTCATCGAGAGGCAGGTGCGGGAATCCAGGGTTGACGTCGCCACGCTGTACTTCGGCGGCGGGACCCCGTCGATGCTCGATCCGGAGCAGGTCGCGCGACTCATCGGGGCGGCCGGGGGGGCGCGGGATCGCGAGGTCACGCTCGAGGCCAATCCCGACGGACTGGGACTCGAGCGCCTGCGCGGATTCCGCGAGGCTGGAGTCAACCGCCTGAGCCTCGGGATCCAGAGTTCGCGACCCGGGGCGCTCGCGTTCCTGGGGCGCACGCACGATCCGCGGCAGGCCGCGGAGTCCTTCCAGGCCGCGAGGTCGGCGGGCTTCCGAAACGTCTCGATCGACCTGATCTTCGGGATGCCGGGGCAGCGCCTCGACGACTGGAAGCGCGAGCTCGAGGAGTGGGCGCGGCGGGGGCCCGAGCACATCTCGATCTACGGCCTGACCGTCGAGCCCGGCACGGCGCTGGAACGCGACGTGCGCGCCGGCACGGCGCTGCCCGGCGACGAGCTCCAGCGGGACCTGTACGTCGCCGCGATGGAGCTTCTGCCGGCGCTCGGCTACCGGCAGTACGAGCTTTCCAACTTCGGGCGGCCGGGATTCGAGTCGCGCCACAACCTCGGCTACTGGGAGGGGAGGCCCTATCTCGGGTTCGGCCCGGGGGCCCACTCGTACGTCGCGCCGCGCCGGTGGGCGAACATCGCGAACGTGGCGCAGTTCATCGAGCGGGCGGAGCGGGGGGAGAACCTCGTGGGGAGCGAAGAGAAGCTGACCGTCGACCAGCAGATGCTCGAGGCGGTTTTCCTTGGATTGCGCCGGATCGAGGGGGTTTTCATCCCGGCGTTCGACGAGCGGTTCGGAGTGTCCTTCGACGGGCGCCACGCCGCGCTGGTGAAGGAGCTCGCGGAGGGCGGGCTCGTCGTCCGCAACGGCGGGTTCCTGGCGTTGACGATGAACGGGAAACTGCTCGCCGATTCGGTGATCGCCCGGTTTGCTTGAAGCTGGGAGCTCGAAGCTCGAAGCTACTTTTTCGGCACGGCCTTCGTCTTCTTCGACACCACCGTCGAGGGCTTGGGCGGAGTCCAGTGCGACTCGGTGATCTGGACGAATCCCCCGTTGGGTCCGGGCACGGCGCCGTGGACGAAGATCAGGTTCTTGTCCGCCTGGATCCGGACGATGTCGAGGTTGCGCGCGGTGACGCGCTCGTGGCCCCAGTGGCCGGCCATCTTCTTGCCCGGGTAGACGCCCTGGCTGATGGAGTGCTGGCGGCCCAGGGAGCCCGGGGCGCGCTCGCGGTCGGACTGGCCGTGGGTGGCGGGCAGGCCGTGGAATCCATGGCGCCGCACGACGCCCATGAATCCGCGGCCCTTCGAGGTGCCGACGACGTCGCACTTCTTCTGGTTCTCGAAGATCGCGACGGTGATTTTCTGGCCGAGCTTGATCTCCTCCTTGGAGTCCCAGGGGATCTCCCGGATGAAGCCGGCGGGGCGGAGGTGCTTGACCTCGCCCTCGAACTGCTTCTCGCGCTCCTCGGGCTTCTGGCCCTCGGGGCGGGGGACCTGGTGGCCGAGCTGGGCGCGGGGGGTGTTCTTGCGGCGGCGCTCGCCGAACCCGATCTGGATCGCGGCGTAGCCGTCGCGTTCCTTCGTCTTGACCTGGAGGACGGTGCAGGGGCCGGCTTCGAGGACGGTGACGGGGAAGGCCTTGCCCTTGGCGTCGAAGACGCGGGTCATGCCGATCTTGCGGCCGAGGAGTCGCGTGACCATGGGTCGCTCCAGATTGAAAGCGGTCCTGGAAGAGGACGGGAAGGTCTGAACGGAGGCGACCCGCTCTCCGTTTCAGGGCGGAATGTTCAGCCAGCGCCGCAGGATGACTTGATCCCGGGAATCCGTGGGACTCCAGAGAATGCGGATAAGCCGAACGGCCGATTAGTACCGGTAAGCTGAGGGCCTCACAGCCCGTGCACACCCGGCCTATCAACCTCGTGGTCTTCGAGGGGCCTTCAGGGAGAACTCATCTTGAGGGGGGTTTCCCGCTTAGATGCTTTCAGCGGTTATCCCGACCGTCCATAGCTACGCTGCGATTGCCACGAGCGTGAC
>Ga0075423_10006483_pt1 | contig 10991 bp, 9 predicted proteins | sample SoiMethybrSBSTD2_FD_80114 | JGI IMG/M metagenome (GOLD analysis project Ga0075423, IMG submission 80114) | Bulk soil microbial communities from a Populus tree surrounding site in Tennessee, USA - Soil MetaG P. TD hybrid SBSTD2 | ecosystem: Environmental > Terrestrial > Soil > Tree plantation...
CTATTGGAAGAAACAGCTGGCAGAACCCCTATCGACACTCGACTTTCAAAGAGGAAGCAAGCGACGGCAAAAAAGAATCCGCTTTCGTTCCGCACGCCAACCCGTTGAAATTGATGTTGCCCTATTTCAGGCAATCAAAGCTTTTGCTCGAAGGGAAAATTGTACAACATTCATGGTTTTTACAACCGCCTTGATGATCTTGCTTCATTTGCTGACGGATGAGCGTGATATTCGAATTTCCACTCTGGTCGCGAATCGGGGACAATCTGGCACCGAAGGGATCATTGGTTACTTTGTCAACTTGCTAATTCTTCGCAATTACGTTTCTCCCGACATGTCGAGCCGCCAACTCTTGAAGGAGGTTCGGGACATTTGTCTCTCGGCGTATGCACGGCAGGACCTGCCGTTCGATTATTTAGAATCTCTGTTAGAAAAAGAAGGTAACAAGAAACCTTTAAGCCAGGTGATGCTTAACTATCGTAATTTTCCGACTCTACCTCGTAAAATTTGTGGCCTTACAATTGCTTCCTGGGACGCTCAGGGGCGCATCGGTGACCCGGGTTTGATGATTTCACGACAAGATATGATGATTCATTTACGTGACACAGCAACAAAGTTGACAGGAGCTGTAAACTATAAGACGGATCTGTTTACTGACGTACACATAACAAAGATCATGAATAGCTTTCGTCAGATTCTAAATCACCTTAGCGTTCAATCAGACACTCGTGTGGTAGATTATCTTGTTCACATCGACGCGTAACCTATCGAACAAATATGAAGTCTGCCTTAAAGAGTTTTGGCGGGAGGCCACAATGGCAAAGAGCCTGATGATGATTGTCTTTGCGGGCTTATTTACGACGACTGCCCATGGTGCGCAGGTATCTGGTTCGTGGGACAAAAAGGAAATGGATCCAAGAGTCGGAACGCGCGACGCCGAGGTAGAACGTATTCTCAAAATCGAGAACATTAGTCTTGTACCCGGCGACACCGCTGTGCCGCTAAACCTGCAATGCGATCAGAGTTCGCGGTGTACTTTTGATTTTCACTACTTCAAGGGAGTGACATTTGATCTTGATAATCCCAGCAAAAATAGCATCCTGTTCATTGCGGGCGGACCTGGACAGTTCGTTCAGGAAAATAAAGCTGGCAATGTCGCGTTGGGTGCCTTAGACGGTGACGGACGCCAGATTGTTGATGGGAAAGTTGTTCCTGAAGTAAACGGCAAACAAAATATCGTCTATTTTCATGTGAGAGGTGCTGGTCAAAGCTTAATCGATAGAAGCAACGAGTTTGATCCGCTCTTACGTGCAAAGTACGTTGTTGAAGACATCGAAAAACTCAGGCGAGAAGTCCTCGGGAATAAACCATGGGACGGCATCTATGCGCACAGTTGGGGAACAGTTGTCGCGCAGCTGTACGCGAAGAAATATGGGAGATCAGACAGCGCTGGCGGTCGCCCGAACGGTGGGGTTAAGAGTTTGATACTATCGGCGCCGATAGTCAGAAAAAGTTCTGACACTCTCGATGCACGCATCAGACAGACCGTTTCTAACCTAAAACAAATTTTCGAATTCTATAGGCCTACCGGGGATTGCACTATTTCAGATGAATCCTATCTCAAAGACCGCGTCACTGATTTTGATGAAAATTTTAATCCAGGAATAAGCGGGGAAGACCTCGACGGGACGGATAATCTTTGTTTCGTAACAGATTCGCGAATATTAGCAATCGTGCGTGAGGTCGAAAAAGTACTAAGAGATATAGAGCCGGATTACGGTTCGTTGGATTTTATCCAGGAGAGGGAAAATTTTGATAGGTTACAGCGCGACCCCAATTTTCCTCCCAGTCTAAAAAAATATCCACGGGAACTCTATGCAGCACTACGGAGAATCCAGCTACTCGGCGCACCGGCGTCTGATGGACTTGTATTCACACAAGATACTAAAAGCATGATCGATATGGCTTTGATCATCGGTTACCACACAACACCGGAAATTTCTCGACAGCTAAAAACCCGGTGCGACACTCGTGGTCGATTCCTTACAGGAGCGGCGGCGATTCCAGAGATCAAAGCCAAATATTGCAGCCGGTTAGTCCGTGCGAGAACCCAACTCCTAGAGTCCGGTGACGGATTGGAATCAAAGCGAGCCAGGTATGCCTTCGGTGTCTACGACGGAGTGGCACGGTGGATTTTTAGAGTACTAAACAAAAACTGCTTCAGCGGGCAAGATCTTGAGAATTTTGCTAATGCCGCTTCGGGACCCACTGATAGGAAAAAGTTACTGCGCAACACCGCAAAGAAAATAGGAATTGATGAATCCGGAATTCCCGTTTGCGGATGGGACCCAGGAGGCGACAATGCTCATAGTGTGCCGACTCTTATTGTGGCCGGGAGCGCTGATGCCGTTATCGCAGGCTGTCAAGCAGAGGACTTTTACAATGACGGCTTAACTGGCCAGAAAGTGTTTCTCGAGTTTGTTGGGATGGGGCACGCGATGAGCGTAGCTAATATGCGATTCGGGGCAATGCCGTCAGCTCAGACTCAGACGTTCGCGGATTTAATCGAGCAATTTGTAAAAATCGCTCCCACTCAACTCGCAAATTTTATCGCTAGTGTGCAGCCGCAATTGAGCGCCTTGAAGGCGCGGGAACGTCAACCTGAGAACAACCTTATAGCGTGTCGTCGATAAAAATTTACGAGCGAAACCTTGACACAAATGAGTCCAGCCTTTACATATAACCAGCATTGTTATCGATGGGGGAGGACATTATTATGGGTAAGGCAGATAGACAAAGTACGAGAACAATAAACAAGGTCCGTCTCGAGATTCGCAAAGTTATCGCGGCAAATGATGCATGGCAAAATGCAGTGGATGACATTATAAGGGCGGCGAGACCGACAAACAAAGCCGCCGAGAAACGAGCAAGAAAGGGTGCGATTTCTACGGTGATTGGCAACAACGCTGCACTCGGGGCCACGGCAGAGAAAATTTTCCGTGATGTTACCGCGAGGCGTCGATAAAGCGTAAGTTGGGGGTGTCGTGGTTCTAACCCTCCCACGAAAACAATTTTGCCATCCGTTTTGTTTGCTCAACGTTTTCGTGCCCTGAAATCTACTCCTCTGATTGTTTGCCGCAGCTGATCGCGCCACGGCAAAAAATCCGACTCTCAAACGTAAATTCCGTCTATCTTCCCGTGCGCCGACCAAATAGTTTAGAAATCCTCCGTCACCAAGCGGCTTCATGATCCGCGCACAGAGTCTCGAAATACTGACAACTTAATTAACGTGATGACAACGAAGTTCATGTTGCCGGTAATTTCGTCTCTAGCATACGTCTTAATAGACGAAGTGTCGTCTTACCCCGCATTCATGAATTCAAAGCCAAGCTCCTACATTCGCGACGAAATTTTCCTAACCAGGGATTGACCGCACTCAGATCGGGTTTCACCGAAGCGCGTTGACCGGAGCTTCGTCTTGGCACGACGCGTGCTCTTCACTGGAATCAGAGAGTGAAAATCTAGAACAGGAAGGAGGTGAAAAAAATGAAAAGGAGTATATCACTGTTGTTAAACCTGCTGATGTCTTCCACGTTGTTCTGGGGCGTGCCGATGGCCTACGGGGAGGAATTGGGCGCTGGGCAAGTCGTAAAGGTTCCTGCTACCGATGCCGGCTATTGTCACCTGAAGTTCCCGCCGATGCGCGAGGATAGTCTATCCTGGGCGCGGCCGGTTCTTGATGATAGCTCGGCCGCTATCATCGATTTCTATGGACCATGCGATCATGATCCACTCGGAAACGACGAGATAAAGGCGCAGCGGCGTTTGAAATTTGGCGGAATCTATGGAGATAGCGAATGAATGACACCCCGGATTTACTCATGCATTAGGGGAGGGGGGTGCCCTCCCCTAATGAGCCGTTGTAGGATCCACCAACACATGGGACTCTAGGATTGCTCATCGCCAACGCTTCCGTGCCGCTTAACAAGATCCGATCAATCAAGCGCAAACTCACCGACGAGTCAGCCGGTAATGGCTAATCGCTTCAGCTTCTTTACCAATCCTTGCCGGCTGAGGCCGAGCTCTTGAGCTGCTTTTTGCTTGTTCCCGCGATATTTCTTCAATGCGCCTTCGATCATGCGACGCTCGATGCCATCGACGACCTCGTCGATGGTTTTGCCGTCGTAGGATAGATTTTTTTCTTGAGTGACTTTTTCCCCCGGCTCGCCAGGAAGATCTAATTGCTGCTCCGCGATTGTTTTTCCCCTGACAGAAGCAACCAGGCGCTTGACCTCGTTTTCCAATTGCCGGGCGTTTCCCGGCCAGGGATAACTTGTTATCAGATGCATGGCCGCGGGCGTGAACTGCTTTGGCTCCACATTGGCGGCGTGGCAGTGCTTTTTGAGGAAATGGTTTGCGATGATGGGAATGTCTTGGGGGATTTCCCGCAGCGCCGGAGTTTGGATTCGAACGACTTTCAGTCGATAATAGAGATCCGGGCGAAAAGTATGTTCTTGGATCGCTCGCTCGAGATTTTTGTTGGTTGCGGCAATGATCCGGATATCGATGGGCATGGGCTTTTGTCCGCCGATACGGTCGATGCTGCGCTGTTGGAGCACACGCAGCATCTTAGCTTGCGCCGTCAAGCTCAAGTCGCCGATCTCATCCAGAAATAGGGTTCCGCCATTGGCCGCTTCGAACTTGCCGATTCTTTTATCGACTCCGGTCGCGACGCCTTTCTCGATGCCATAGAGTTCAGCCTCGACAAGGTTGTCGGGTAAAGCCGCGCAATTAAGCGCCACAAACGGATGGTTGTAGCGGGGACTGTTGTAATGAAGTGCGCTGGCGACTAATTCCTTTCCGGTGCCGCTCTCTCCTTGAATCAGCACGTCAACCGAGCTTTCCCGTATTTGATCGATCAGGCGGACAATAGCCTGGGTCTGTGGGCTCATTCCGACAATATTGTGTAGATAGGACTGGCCGATCTCGACCTTGTATTGCATCTCGCCTTTGGGCTCGTTTCGCTCGTGCTCTTTTCTGAGTGCGTGAATAAGCAGAGCGGTTTCGATCGCGTTGCCGGCATGGGCTGCAAAGGCCTCCAGGATCTCCGCGTCGTCTTTCGTGAACGCTCCGGCCTGCTTATTGATTGCTTCGCACACACCGATGACTTCTTCTTGCACGTTCTTAATGGGGACAGCTAGAACGGTCTGGGTACGGTAACCCGTCTGCGAGTCGACGACCGTGTAGAAGAGTGGATGGTTGGGCGCATCTTCGATGTTCACCGATTCGCCGCTCATGGCGACGGCGCCTGCGACACCTAGGCGCGCGTCGAGACGAATTTCTTCGTTATTGAGGGTAAAAAAAGACCGGAGCTCGCACCTTTCGCGGTCGAATCCGAAAACGCTCACCAAATCGGCACCAATCAATTCTTTGATTTCCTGCGTGAGAAGATTCAGCAGCGGGGCGAACTCTCGTTCTGAGTGTATGCGCCTGATGATCGTCAATAAAACCGATTTGTCCATTTCGGTCATATCCGAATTTTTTCTACATCGCCTGATCGTGACCCAACAGCCGTCATTTTTAACATTCTAGGACGTACCATAGCCGCAAAAGTACTGTCAATAAAGTCTGTGATTGGGACATCTTGCTCTCGCCAGGCGCCTCCTCGAATCGGTTACGGTGTGTCTGGGTGACAGCAGAACCCGATCATGCGGGTTTGTTTGATCCTCGCGGACCGGAGAGGGCGTTTTGACTCGATGAAAGCACGCTTGCTGAAGCCACGGGAACAAACAGCGGCAACCCAATTGACGGTTCGCAAACCACGTTGCCAGGCTGCGCTCCAATCCGAACCGCGCCTGTGTCGCGATGTGTGCGTAGTAACAAGCATTTGTCGGATGTTCCCGGTTCGGCACCATGATTGCTCTAGGTTGTTATCAAAACAATGACCGAGTTCTCATCGGCTTGCACCGTTAAAATAGGGAGTTGCAGGATATGACAACGATCATAAACATTCTAATCAGCACGGTGTTGTTGGCTCTGTCTGCGGTGGGAACGAGCTCGGCGGATTCGGATTGGTACTTTACCGCCGATGAAATTGAAACGGCCTATCGCTATCAAGCCTATTTTGGCCGGCGTCTCCATAATCCTCTAAAACCGAATGTTTGCTATTTCGGCAAGAGCGAGTTTACGGCATCGTTCCGGGGCAGAGAGTTCGGCGCTACCTGCCGATTTATCGCCGACACGACGCGCCATTTAAGGCTTATGATCGAGAAAGGCGCCGCCAGATATCTGTTCCCTCTCGATGCGGGCCACGCTCATCTGGCGATTCCAACAGTGCTCTGGGAGCGCAAATACAGCAAGTTGTCGGTCGACGAAGTATTTCCTCAGATACTCTGGGAACCAGAGCTAGTCGCTCTGTATCACACAGCCGAGCACCTGGCAGTCCATGATTCAAAGAGCGACAAAGAAATTTTCCAGGCCAAGGACTGGCAAGCTAAACGCAATGTGTTGGGATACTTCAATGGCGGCCCGATAAGGATTTTACCAACGCGTGCCGATGGCTCAGCCGATGATAAGCTAGAGCAATATGAAAATGTCGCCTCGTTCTATTTCCTGGCGCATCGACTAGGTGAGATCGCGTTTTCTGTTAACGGCGGGGCGATCTCACTGGATATGTCGTTCGATGAGGATTACGCGGTGATTAGCCCGTGAATGCGCTCATGGAAGGGATCGTTGGCGGGAAGACTAAGAACTCTATTGACGCGTGTCCTCGGATGTCCAACGTGCCGACGGGATCAAGTTCTGCTCGAGAGGATTGGTAAGATCAACCCGGATAGCAAAGAAGCTTACGATGCGGTTAAGGCAGCCAGACGGATTAACCGATTGCCACGTAAAAAACAAATGCTTGGCGCCAAATCTTTAGTGCCAAATTTGTGATTTGGATATCCTGATCCAAACAAGGTCGGCCAAATTATGTTCACACGACTGCTCTTGCTTGTTTGATCATTACTTGTTTGTACATCATGAGATAGATCAAAAGCCACGTAAGCGCGATCCAGAAATACCAAAAATCATGAGGAGTAAAAAATTTAAGTAAGGGAGCTCCGAAATTGACGACCAAGTAGAATGCCATCGGCAAAAGGATCGCCTCTCGCAATCGATGATCTAAGCACCAAACCGTAGCCTGCAACAGGGCCGGTAGAAGCACCACTTGGTCGCATGTCCATGCAAAGAAGGTGGTGGTAAGAGAGACAAGCAAAATTACCGGCATTTGATGAGTCCATTCCCAACTGGTCCTATAGGTTTTCCAGTAAAACGGAAGCCACAGTATGCCTACCAGAGAAGGGAGAAATTGGGACAGTCCACTTTCAGGCATGACAAGATTTTTTAAGGCTCTACCCAAAGTTGGGGTTTCCTGATCGAATGGAGTTGGCGGTGGTGCAGTCAAATTTAACAGTCTGTATTCGTTAAACACTGCGGGGTCCAAGACCAGTACAACCATTGAAACCGCGAGCATGCCGAGACTCAATCCCAGGATCGCAGCCCAGCGCTTCCGTTCGATTGTCCACAGGAGCAAAGCGGGCCAGAGGAGGTAGATTAAATGGGGCTTAATAGCAACTAGAACCAATGACGCTCCTGCCAAGCCATATTGTTTTCTCATCTCAAAATGAAGAAAACCGACAACACCCAGAAGAATCAAGGGTCCAATTTGCCCCGTAAGAAGGACAACGATGGTTGGTGCAAACAAAAAAGTCATGATCCATGCAACTCTGCGCTGAACGATCGAACCCCCGTATATCGTCCAAAGCTGCTTTGCGCAGAAAAGCAGGATTGCGCAGTTTGAAACCAGCCAGAGAAACTCTGCGATTGGAAATTCCAAGAATCCAAAAGGAATCAAGAACGTAAGAGTCCAGGGCGGATTCCACATGATCAGAGGGTTGTCATTTACCCAACCCACCGATTTTTGCAACGAAGAAAGTTCGGCCACTGAATACGGATTTTTTCCCGTTAAGAGCAGGCGTGAGCTGGCCCAATATTCGACAAAATCATTTATACGAGTTGGACGGGAAGGGGCCGGTGAACTTATTGTAAGCTTGCCCAAGAGGATCGCCACGATTGCACACGCGGCAAGTAAGGCTGTCCGTCGTGTTAGGATTTTCACACTCAGCTTAGTGCGGATCCGTAAAACGGTCAGGGATCGGGTCGGTCGTGCAAATCAAAATCACGGTTTACCAGCCATTGTCGCATGGTAAACTTTTTAAGGTCAAGGCATTGATAGCCTCTTGCCATTGCAACATCGCCACGGCCTGAATATCTTTTCAGGGCTGCAACGACGAACGGCCCGCATGACGCATAGCATCGATCCGACGACGCTCGCGAGGTGGGAGAGAGGAATTGGCAAACAATCTAGGAAACAGCTCGAAATTGCCAACAGCGCTTTCAGGAACCCCCAACGCTAGTAGGCGCGGATTTCGCCTGTCTCTACTATTTTCACCTCCACCCCTTCCAATGAAGCAGGCAAAGCGCGGCGCATTGAACTTGCCGGCTCTTTTACATAGATCTCGATTGCGGCTTGTCCTTGAATTCTTTCCGAATGTCCTATTCCTACTCCGACGACGCCTGGTGTGGCCAATAATTTTGCTTCATGCCGTTCTTTGACCTTTTTGACGGCATCGATCGCCGTGGGATTAACTTTGCCGGGTAGCTGCTGGGCGTTGGCAGCATGGCTTTCGCTGACCCGAAACAGATATTTAGCCCAGCCCAAAACCTTGTTTTTCCAAGTCGTGGATTGAGTTGATCCAACCAGCGTTACGCTGAACGCGTTGAGGACAGCGTCAATAGGGTTCGCAATGGCAACAGAACTGCTGCCGGCAAAAAGAAGCCCAATGGCTCGTGGCGTCGTTTCAGCATCCTCAACCATCAGCGAGCCCGAGTCGCCACTTGCAAGAAAACTTCCGGGAGTTATGAGAATCTGATTAGTAAATCTGCCGGTTTTTCCTGATCCATATGACACATCCACGGTGACATTCATCGCAGATATATTTCCGTTAGTAAGTCCGCTGGTTCGGCCGCTTTTCTTTACTGCCAAGCCGATCGCCGGATCTAACGTAGCGCTGCTGATCATTCCTACGTCTAGGATCTCTCCTGTTGAGATCACGGCTCCCGGCCTTACCTCGGCAATTGCTGCATCAACACTGTTGGTTGGTATGGTCTTTTTGGCCCTGAACAGAATCGGAATAAAAGCGGAAAGATCAGCTACAGCATCGTTTTTATCCTGGTTGCAGACAGGATTTTGGTCAATGAGACCCGGTTGAATAATATCTTCGCCGAAGGCGGCGAGATTGGTTCGCGCCAAGACGTGATTGTTGCTGAGTATGTATTGAACACCGTCTCCATCCTGCACCAAAGCTCCAAGAGTACCCCCATAGCAGAAGGCTTTTGATCTGTCGTTGATATTTCCCCCAGAGGTGCCCAATTGAATCGGAAACACTTGATCTATGCGGTGCGCTGTTCCATCGTCGCTCCACGTTGGGCCAACTGTCACGGCCAGCATTGTGATCGCGACAAAAATAATGCTCTTCCATCCACAGTTGTGTTGACTCATATGTTCCTCCGAATACAGCCGACCATTATATATTATCTTCGTGAAGCTCGATATATTAACGCTGGGTCAGGGGGACAAGGGCAGGGGACAAAAGAAAGGGGACAAAAGGGTCAAGTCCGCTTTTTGCTGTTTGTCAAAATGCTTCTTCGATCGGTAAATCAATAGCTAAAAGCGGACTTGACCCCTTTGCCCTTTATTGTAACCGACGCGTCGATCAGTCCAATCCTAACGGTGTCAGGCGTCTGCATGCTATCAATTAAACGTCGCTCTCTTCTCGCGAAGATCTTGCAGGAGGGCATCGAAGGACTTCTTGTTTAAAACCCTATCGAACTGAGAACGGTAATTATTGACCAAACTGACACCCTCGACGGTAACATCGTATACGCGCCATCCCGCCGGGCTCAAGTAGAGCTTATAATCCACGCTGTACTCGCTGCCATCTTTCAATCTCGTCTTGGTATTGATCTGGAGATTCTCACCATCAAGGATTTCTCTTACATATTGAATCTTGGCATCACCGTTCTTTTCCAAAATTCCCATATAGCTATGTTCCAAGAAATCTACGAAAAGCGGCGTAAATTCTCCCAAACGATCCTTATATCTGCGCGCATTGGCCCCAAGCGAACGCCGCGACATTTCTGGAAAGTCAAAAAGTTGCTGCAGGACAGCCCGCACGAGTCTTCTTCGTTGAAACAAGTGCTCATCACCCGCCAACTTCGGATCGGTTAATACTTGCTGCACGCTCGCGAGATTCGTTTTCAAATACTCAAGCGCTGGCGAATCCGCGCAGAGAGGCTCAGAAAAAGCCATTGCAAGCAAAAAAACAGAGAACCACAGAACATCAACGAATCTTTTTTTCATCGTATCCTTGTTTCTTCTTGAAACTGTTAAGGCAAATACCCCCGGTATCCCTATGTGACCAAGTATCCCACACCTATTAGAGAGTCGATAGAGCAACACGGATGCCGGACCTACTGGATGCACTAATGCTCGTGGCTGGACACGCAAGTTTTAAGAAGTCGTGTGCCGAGACGGGTCTGGATGCCCTCATCTCCGACCATTAGACGACTAGGGACAGCCTAGCCCGTCCTCATTTCAAGGTCCTGGTCAAAAGCAGAAGGATAGCGACAGTGGAAGAAATAGCGAGACAGGGAACTTAATTAGAAGCCATCATGGAGGCGTCAAAGAATATACCGAAAAAACGTTCCAGAAATGTTGCAGTTTCAGGTGCACTGAACCCGTAGCATGATTCCTCAAGACTTTATCACTCTTCAGCGGTCGATTGGGTGTCAGCCGGGGAAAGGCGCAAAGGGGTCAAGTCCGCTTTTTGCTGTATATCTCGCCACCGTTAGAAAATGTTTATCGGACTGAACCGGAAACGATTGAA
>Ga0075423_10006486_pt1 | contig 10990 bp, 8 predicted proteins | sample SoiMethybrSBSTD2_FD_80114 | JGI IMG/M metagenome (GOLD analysis project Ga0075423, IMG submission 80114) | Bulk soil microbial communities from a Populus tree surrounding site in Tennessee, USA - Soil MetaG P. TD hybrid SBSTD2 | ecosystem: Environmental > Terrestrial > Soil > Tree plantation...
GCGACGCACGTCAGCGGGTCCTCGGCGATACGGACGGGGACGTCGATCTCCTTGCGGATCGCCTTGTCGATGTTGCGGAGCTGGGAGTTGCCGCCGCACATGACGATGCCGCGCTCGCAGAGATCGGCCGCGATCTCGGGGGGCGTCGTCTCGAGGCAGTCCTTGATGGCGCGGATGATCGCCTCGATCGGCTCGCGCATCGCCTCGCGGATCTCCTCGCTCGTGACGGTGACCTTGCGGGGGCAGGCGGCCATGACGTCCTTGCCCGCGACGTCCATGGTGAGCTCCTGCTCGAGGGGGTACATCGAGCCGATCTGGATCTTGATGCGCTCGGCGGACTGCTCGCCGATCTGGAGGTTGTAGGCCCGGCGCATGTGCTGCATGAGGGCCTCGTCGAACTCGTCGCCGGCGATGCGGATGGATTGGGACGAGACGATGCCGCCCATGGAGAGGACGGCGACCTCGGTCGTGCCGCCGCCGATGTCGACGATCATGTTGCCGATGGGATCGAGCATGGGGAGGCCCGCGCCGATGCCCGCGGCCATGGGCTCCTCGATGATGAAGACCTGGCGGGCGCCGGCGCGCTCGGCGCTGTTGATGACGGCGCGCTTCTCGACGGCGGTGATGCCGCTCGGGACGGCGATGACGACGCGGGGCATGATCCCGAACCGCCGGTTGTGCACCTTCTGGATGAAGTAGGAGATCATCGCCTCGGTGACGTCGAAGTCGGCGATGACGCCGTTGCGCATGGGGCGGACGGCGATGATGTTGCCGGGCGTCTTCCCGAGCATCTCCTTGGCGACGTTACCGACCGCCTTGCCGTCGAGCAGGACCTTGTTGGTGCCCTTGCGGACGGCGACGACGGAGGGTTCGGAGAGGACGATGCCCTCTCCCTTCACGTACACGAGCGTGTTGCACGTCCCCAGGTCGATGCCCATGTCCTTGGAGAACAGGCCGCACACCCGCTTGATCAGCCCCAGCATGCCGTCCCCCTTCTTCCGGGATCGTTGCAGTCGCCGACACTGGGGGGAGCTTCGCGGGATGAAACGGATGAACGAAAAGCGGTCAGGACGGTGGACCCGTTTCCCCTCTCACTCCCTCTCCCGGCCCCGCCCCCGGCGGAACCACGTGATAAAGTATAACTCGTAATTTATAGATTTCAAGCAGAATTGAGCGATCTGCGAGGCAGGAATCAGGAATCAAGAATCAGGAATGCAGGCAAGGCGAATGCGGGTCATCCGATCGGGGTTGATTCCTGATTCTTGATTCTTGATTCCTCGTTTAAAACGAAACAACCCCGGGTTTCCCCGGGGTCGTTTTGAATGGTCGGTCCTGGCCTAGCTGAGGACGAAGAACTTCACGTCGTAGAACTTGTAGAGCTCGTACCCCGCCAGGGCGATGGCGACCAGGAATCCCGCGACGGTCAGGCCCATCAGCACCGTGTAGATGTCGTTCGCGGGCTTCTGGAGGATGTCCGGCAGGAATTCCGCGCCCTCGTCCCCGCCCTCGATCTGTTCGTCAGCCATGGCTCGGTCTCCGTTCCCCTAGTTCCCGGACTTCCCGGGGGTGGCCAGCACGTTGTTCGACGCGTCGTCGCCGACCCGGGGCTCTTCCTTGCCCTTGAGGACCACGCGGCCCGAGGCCCACGGGCGGTCGACGCTGTCGATGACAATCTTTCCGACGAACGTGTTGCCGCGGTAGATCGTGAAGTCGTCGCCCTCGTTGACGCCGGCGTCGCGGCCGAGGTTGATGACCACGAGGTCGAGCTCGCCGACGACCGCCGTGACCTTGCCCGAGAGGGGCTTGCGGGGCGCGATGCCGTCGGTGCGGACGCCCAGCGAGTTCAGGTGGCCGATGATCTCCTGGAGACGCTGGCGCTCGCGGGCCAGCTCCTGGTAGTTATTCTCGAGCGAGCCGAGATCCTTGGAGAGCCGCTCCGCTTCCTGCCGGAGGTACTGGAGGTCCTGCACCGCGGTGAGGCGCTGGCTGTTCGCCTGGGCCAGCTTGCCCCGGTACTCGTCGACCTTCGCGGAGGCGTCGCGGATCTGCTCCAGCTGGACCTCGAGCTGGCGGACGAACGTGGTCAGGCCCGCCGTGAGGCGGTCGACCTCGGTCTGCTTCACCTCGAGCTCGCCGCGCGAGGTCTCGAGCTGGCTCTTCACGTTGGTGAGCTCGGTCTCGAGGCTCTTGATGCGGTCCTTGTTCATCTCGTTCATCTGCCGCTCGACCCCGAGCGACATCGAGAGATCGCCGATCTCGGCGTTCTTCACCGCCTGCGTCTGGTAGTGGTAGTTCACTTCCTTGACGAACTTGTCCTTGAAGTCGGCGCGCATGGCGAAGAGCGTGGCGTTGACGCCGAGCAGGATCAGCGCCAGCACCATGATCAGCACCACGAAGAGTTTCGACAGCGTGCTCATGCGATCCCCCACTTGGTCCGCGACCGGTTCAAGCGACCCATCCTAGGTATCCCCCTTCAGGGTTGTCAACGTTTCGCGAAAAACGCGCTCCACGCCAGCCCCGCCAGCGTCGCGGCCGCCGCCGCCCACGCCGCCGCGTCTCCGACCGTCCCGTACGGCGATCCCCCGGGGCCCGCGGGCACGGCCACGGCCATCGTCCCTTCCACCGTCTTCATCGCCCCGTCGGGTCCCGCGAGCGTCCGCACGATCCGGCCGCCCGCGTCGATCACGGCCGAGATGCCGGTGTTCGTCCCCCGCACGCAGGCCACCCGGTTCTCGACCGCGCGGAATTTCGCCATGGCCAGCATCTCGTCCAGCTCCGCGCTGTCCCGGAACCAGCCTTCGTTCGATATGTTGACGATGACGGAGGCCCCGTTCCTTGCATTTTCCCGCCAAATATCCGGGTAGAAGTTTTCGGAGCAGATGCAGACGCCGAAGGTCCGCCCCCCGATCGGAAAGGTCACGGCCCGCTGCCCCGGGAGGAACTCGTACACCTTCGGCACGTGGAGGAACCACGCGACGATCTTCTTCACGGGGATCATCGGCTCGAAGGGCATCCGCTCGGTGAACTGGACGAGACGGATCTTGTCGTAGCGGGCGCGAACCTCGCCCCGCTCGTCGAAGAGCAGCGCCGAGTTCGTGCACTCCAGCTCGTCCGGGCGGACGCCGTAGACGAGCGCCAGGTCGTTCGACTCGCGGCTCCCCGGGCGCGTGACATCGCCCACGAGCATTCCCGCCAAGAGAGGGCGCCCGATGCTTCGGACTCCGGAGGTGATCTCCTCGAACCTTCCCAGGTGGAGCCACCGCCCGGCCGCCCGATGGTAGTAGACCCCTTCCTGGATCACGGACTCCGGCCACACCACGAGCGCCACCGCGGGCTCGCGTTCGACGAGTTCGCGCGTCAGGCGGAGATGCTTCTCGAAAATCCGTTCCCCCTCGATCGGGTCGTGCCGGCCGACGTTCTTGATTTCCTGCGGAATGTTCGGCTGGACGATTCCCACGACGGGCCCCGCGCCCCCCTCGGGCAGCGTCGAGAGACGGAGGGCTCCGTAGACCAGCGCGATCAGCACCGAGGCGAACGCGGCGGCCGACCACCGGCGGCGCGTCCCCGGCCGCAGGAAGGCCTGCGCCGCGACGCCGTTCACGAAGAGGACGAGCGCGGAGACAAGCCAGACGCCTCCGAGGTCCGCGATCTGGATCACGCCGAGCGCCCGATGCTGGGAGTAGCCGGCCAACAGCCACGGCATGCCGCCGATGAGGTAACTGCGGACGTACTCGAGCGTCAGCCACGCCGCGGGCGCCGCCAGCGCGACGGGCCACCGCGCGCCGAAGTGGAGCCGGCGCAGGATGACCGCGAACAGGGCCCACGACAGACCCTTGTACGCGCCGATCCCGAAGGGTCCGACTGGCGCCGTGTGTCGGAGCCAGAAAAGCCCGGCGGTGAAGAAGAGGAATCCCCCGAGCCACGAAAGGAAGAAAACGCGCTTGCCGCTCGGTTCGCGCAGGGCGTAGACGATCAGGGGAACCACCGCGCCCCACGCGAGCGGGCCCCAATCCGCGGGGGGGAACGAAAGGTAAAGAAGGAAGGCGCTGAAGATCGGCAGGAGAATGCTCGGCACGCGGCGGCCTCTCAATCGAGCAGGAGCACATCCACCCAGGTATCGGCGTCCAAGGCCGTATCCTGGGGCTGGATCGCCAGCGCGTCCGCCCGGGCGAGCGTCGCGAGATCGGCGCTGCTCTTCCACGGGAGCGTACGCGCCATCGGGCCCTCCTCCGTCATCTCGAGCGTCGCCGGCCAGAAAACCGTCCGCTCCATTTTCTTCGCGAGCGGCGCCGCGAGACGCGCCTTGATGCGTCGGCGGCCGAGCCCGGGGTACCCCATCATCCGGCCCAAGAAGGGACGCACGAACACTTCGAACGTGACGAACGCCGAGACCGGATTCCCCGGCAGGCCGAAGACGACGACCCGGCCCTTGGTGCCGAAAAAGATGGGCCGGCCGGGGCGGATCAGCACCTGGTGGACCGCGGCATCGACTCCCTCCGCCTTCAGCGCGGGAACGACGAGGTCGCGGTCGCCGGCCGAGACGCCACCGGAAAGAATGAGGACTTCGCGCGAGAGGCCCTCGCGAATCCGGGCGCGGAGATCCTCGAGGCGGTCCGGAGCTCGGGCCAGGACGTCGCACTCAAGCCCGAGACGGCGCACCTGCTCAGGGATTCCCACGCCGTTCGAATTCCGGATCTGGCCGGGCCCCGGGCGCTCCGAAGGATCGACCAGCTCATCGCCCGTCGCGATCACGGCGCACTTCGGACGGCGGTAGGTCGCGACCTCGGTCGCTCCCACCGACGCGAGAACCGCGAGATCCTGCGGCCGCAGGAGTCGGGGCGCCGTGAGGACGACCTCGCGGGCGCGCACCTCGCTTCCGCGGGGGGCGACATTCTGGCCCGCCTTGACCGGCGCCAGGATGCGCACGCGGTGCCCCGTCCCCTCGGTTTTTTCAACCTGCTGGATGGCGTCGGGGCCCGGGGGAAGCGCCGCGCCCGTCATGATGCGGGCGGCCTGCCCGCGGCCGACCTTGCGCGTCGGGACGTGGCCCGCGGGGATGTCCTCGACCACTTCGAGTTCGACGGGAGCCTTGGCGACGTCCGCCGAATTGACCGCGTAGCCGTCCATCATCGCGCGATCGAAGGGAGGCTGATCCTCGTCGGCCTTCACCTCGGCCGCCAGGACGCGCCCCCCGGCCCGGCCGAGCGGAACGCGTTCCGCCACGGGAGCCGGCACGCGGGCGAAGAGGATCCGCTCGGCATCCTCGATGGGAATGGGCCCGCCTCCGCGGGTTGCGCCGCTACGGCGGGGTGCTGGCCTGGATTTCACGCCTCGCGGTCCAGGCCGTACTTCTGCAGCTTGTATCGGAAGGAGCGCAGGCTCATGCGAAGCGACTGCGCGGCCTTGGTGAAATTCCCCTTGGCCCGCTGCAGCGCCTCGCGGATGTAGCTGATCTCCAGCTCCGCCACCTTGCGGTCGAGATCGACCTCTTCCGACATCGAGGCCACCGGCGCGGACGCGACCGCGCCCTGCGAGGAGGCCAGGCCGAGATCGACGGCCGAGATTTCGCGTCCCCCGCCGAGGGCGACGGCGCGCTGGACGGCGTTTTCCAGCTCGCGCACGTTGCCCGGCCAGTCGTGCCGCTCGAGCGCCGACCGGGCCGTGTCGCCGAACCGGACCACTTCCTTCTTCATCTCTTTCGCGAAGTTGCGCAGGAAATGGCCCGCCAGCAGCGGGATGTCCTCGCGCCGGTCGCGGAGCGGGGGCAGCTTGATCGAGATCACGTTGAGCCGGTAGAAAAGATCCTCGCGGAACTTGCCGTTGCGGATCTCCGACTTCAGGTCGCGGTTCGTGGCCGTGATGAAGCGCGCGTCCACCGTGCGCGTCTTGGCGCTGCCCACGGGCTTGAATTCCCGCTCCTCGAGCGCGCGGAGGAGCTTCACCTGGAGCTGGACGCTCATCTCGCTGATCTCGTCCATGAAGAGCGTGCCGCCCGAGGCCGCCTCCATGAGCCCGGTCTTGTCCACCACGGCGCCGGTGAAGGAGCCGCGGAGGTGGCCGAAGAGCTCGCTCTCCATGAGCGTCTCCGTGATCGCCCCGCAGTTGAAGGCGACGAAGGGCTTGGCGGCCCGCGGCGAACCCGCGTGGAGGGCGCGGGCGACGAGCTCCTTGCCCGTCCCGCTCTCGCCGTGGATGAGGACGGTCGAATCGGTCGGGGCGACTTTCCGGATCAGCTCGCGCACCTCGCGGATCGGCCCGCTGTCCCCGAGGAGGTGGCCGATCGAGCGCATCGTCTCCTCGTGGGAGACCGAGAGGCGCGTCGAGGACTCCTTGACCTGGAGGGCGCGGGCGACGGTGGCCCGGAGCCCGGCGCGGGTGTCGATCGGCTTGTTGAGATAGTGAAAGGCGCCCAGCCTCATCGCCTCGACGGCGCGGTCCCAGGAGGAGTACGCGGTCATGACGACGACGAGCGCGTCCTCCTTCGCCTTGCGGATCTCCCGGAGGAGGTCGATGCCGTCCATCTCGGGCATCTTGAGGTCCTGGATGACGAGGTCGTAAGGCTCGGCGCGGAATTTCTCGAGGGCCTTGCGCGGGTTGGTTTCCGCCGCGACGTCGTACCCCTCCTTCCGGAGGGCGATGGAGAGCACCTCGCAGATGGAGGGCTCGTCGTCGACGATGAGGATGCGCGGCTTGGCGTGGACGGGGGCCTCGACCGTGGGAAGGTTGCGGCGGGTGGTCATGTCGGGGCGATTGTAACCGAACCGGCCGGGTAGTCCGAAGGGCGAAGTTCAGGGTCCCCGGTCACGCCCCGCGACGCCATTCGCACTTCTTTTGAAACCTTCCTTGATCTTTATAATTTATAAGTCATAATTTACAAGTTGAGAGAGGGGACCCCATGCGACGACGGAGAGGGACTCTCGCCGCGGGGCCGCTCGCGGCGGTCTCCATGGCGCTCATGGCCTTGCCCGCGGCCTGGACCCAGCCCCCCCGGCTGGTCCTGAGCGGCGTCCTCTCGCCCCTCGCCCGCCCCCCCTCCTCCCTCGGCCGCGGCCTCACCGGCGGCGCGACTCGCTCGGCGGCCGAGCTCCAGCGCGACCTCGACTACGAGATGAGCAGGAACCTGGAGAAGGACGCGAAAATCGCCAAGCTCCAGGAACAGCTCGAGGCGGTGACCGCCGCCCGCCAGACCATCCGCGACCCGAAGCTCACCACCGTCCTGGCCGGAGTGGTGGTCCAGACCGACAGCTCGATGTGGCGGCGCACGTTCGTCATCGACGCGGGATCGACCAGGGGCATCCGACAGGGCCAGCCGGTGCTGTGGCACAACCATCTGATCGGCTTCGTCGGCGTCGTCGGGCCGTGGTCCAGCCGCGTGGCGCTCATCACCGATCCCAAGGTCGTCGTCGGCGCCATGGCGGTCGCTCGCGCCACCAGTGGCGGTTCGCTCCCCGGACGCGACCTCTGCGTCCTCGAGGGCACGGGCGGCGCGATGGCCTCCCTCAAGTGGGCCTCCGCCGACGCCACGGCCGGGGATGGCGCGACGGTCGTCACGAGTCCCGATCCGCATCGGGGCATTCCCGAAGGGCTCCTGCTCGGACGCGTCACCGGAGTGTCGCGCGTCCGCGGCCCCTTCGCCTGCCCCCAAGTGCAGCCCTTCGTGGATATCCGCGGCGTCGACTCCGTCCTCGTGCTGGTGAGGGTCGATCCATGAAGAGCTACGGATCCCTCCGGCTCCTCGCGATCGGGGCGGCCGCGCTCGTCCTCGAGATGACGCTTCTCGCCGACGTCGCGTGGGCCGGCGCGCGTCCGGATCTCCTCGTCTCTCTCGTCGCGTTCGCCGCGCTCTTCGCGGCGGAGCCCTCGCCGGCGCTCGCATCGGCCTGGGCGCTCGGGTTGCTGCGCGACCTCGCGACCGCCGGTCCGCTCGGCCAGTACGCCCTCATCTACCTGGTCATCGGCTGGACCATTACGGGCCTCCGGCCGGTCCTCTTCCGCGAGCATCCCTTCACCCAGGCGGCCGTCGGCGGCATCGCGGCGGGGATCGCGGGGCTCGCCTCGGCGGCGTGCACCTCCGCCTTCACCGGAGGCGTCCCGCTCGGGATGTGCCTCGTGCGGAGCGGCTCCTCCGCCGCGGTGACGGCGCTCCTCGCCCCGTTCCTGATCACCCTGCTCGCGCGGGTGCGCTTCCTGGTGCGGTGATGCAGCGGGATCGCGTGCTCCTCGTGGCGACGCTGCTCCTGCTCCCGCTCGGGGGGCTCGAGGCGCGCGTCGCGTGGCTGCAAATCGTCCGTCACGGCGCCACCGCCGGAGACCTCCTGAACCGGTCGCTCGATCTCGCTCCCGCCGCGCGGGGTCGGATCCTCGATCGCGAGGGGCGCGTGCTCGCCTACGACGACTGGTCCTTCGATCTCCACGTGGTCGTCGAGGAGCTGGAGCGCCGGCCGCAGGCGCCCGAGGAGCTCGCGAAGCTTCTCGCCCGGCCCCTGCCCGAGGTCGCGCAGGCGCTCGAGGAGATCTACGGGAAAATCGAAAAGCTGATGCAACGCCGGCCCGAGCGGGAAAAGCCGAGGATCTACACCCGCGAACGGCGCACCCCCTACCCGCTCTTCAAGGCGATCAGCCGCGACGCGGCGTACGCCATCGAGACCAATCCCGACCGGTTCCCGGGATGCGTCGTGCGCGAAGGGCGGCGACGGACGTATCCGTACGGCGAGGTCGGCGCGCACGTGATCGGATACCTCGGCCCCGCGACCGCCCTCAAGAACGCGCCGCCCCGCGAGGGCGAAGCGCCCAAGCCGTCGCGGTTCGACGCCCTCCTCAAGCAGGGCTACTTCAGCGAGGGGTTCGAGGAGCTGATCGACGAGGACGACGTGGAGCTCCTCGCGCGCCGGGGCATCTTCGACCAGATCATGGTCCCGATCACCGGCGTCGAGAAAACCTGGGACGACAAGCTGCGGGGCCACCCCGGCCTGATGGTCCTCGAGCGCGATCCGGTGACGGGGAACAAGAACTGGGTGGAACTGCTCGCGGCGCGGCCCGGCGAGGACGTGAAACTCTCGGTCGACGCCGAGCTTATGAAGGACATCGCGGCCATCCTTGCGGACGCGCGCGGAGAGGATGGCGAAGCGAAAATCGCCACCGCGATGGTCGCCGACCCCGCCACGGGCGAGATCCTGGCCATGGGGTCAGGCGCGTCATTCGATCCGAACGCCTTCATTCCTCCCACGCGGAAAGCCGACTTGGAACGTTACCTCGACGACCGCGGCCGCAAGCCCCTGCGCAACCGCTGCTCCCAGGGACAGGGCGAAGTCGCGCTCGGATCGATCTTCAAAATCGTGACCTCGATCGCCGCGCTCCAGGAGGGCCACGTCCGGCCCTCCGACACGTTCGTCTGCAACGGGAAGTACCGCGCCGACCTGCCTTCCACGAATTGCTGGGTCTGGAACCGGTTCCACACGATGCACGGCGACGTCTGCCTCTCCTCGGCGCTGGAGCAGTCCTGCAACTGCTACTTCTATTCGCTCGCCGAGCGCGTGCCCCTGGGCGAGCTCTCCGCCTGGGCGACGCGGCTGGGATTCGGAACGCGCACGGGAATCGACCTTCCCTCCGAAGGGGATGGCAATCTTCCTTCCCCCCTGACGCACCCCAAGTGGCGCACGGGCGACAGCTACTCGCTCTTCATCGGCCAGCACGAGCTGACCGTGACGCCGGTCCAGGTGCTGAAGATGATCTGCGCGGTCGCGAACGGCGGCAACGCGGTCACGCCCCACGTGGGTCCCGGCGATTTTCCGACGCGGCCCCTCGGGATCCGGCCGGAACATCTCGCGGCGGTGCGCGAAGGCCTCAACGCGGTGGTCCACGGAGACCACGGAACCGCGCACGAGACCGAGCTGCGGAACGTCGACGCGGCCGGCAAGACGGGCTCGGCCACCTGGAACGTGGCGCACAAGCGGGCGCACGCCTGGTTCGCGGGGTACGCCCCGGCCGATCATCCGCGCTACGCCATCGTGGTCCTCGTGGAAGACGGCGGCAGCGGAGGCCACATGGCCGCGCCGCTCGCCGCGAAGATCGCCGCGCGCCTCGAGCGGTCGCCGGAGAACAAATGAAGCTGAGGCGGCTCAACTGGACGATCCTCGCCAGCGCGCTGCTGCTGACGGCGTTCGGCCTCTACTCGCTCTCGGTCCTCGCCTCTCCCGGGAACCTCGCGAACGTCTCCGTGACGAGCGCCCACCTCGTGAAGCAGTTCATCTTCCTCGGGATCTCGTCGTCGCTCGCCTTCATCCTGCTCTTCCCCAGCTACCAGGTGTCGCGCCGGTTCGCCTACGTCGCGTACGCGCTCTGCGGCGCGGCGCTCGTGGGCCTGATCATCTTCGGGCCGTACACGCGCGGCGCCCGGGGATGGATTCCCCTCGGGCCGATCAGCCTCCAGCCGGCGGAGTTCATGAAGATCGCGTTCGTCCTCGCCGTCGCCCGCTGGCTGTCGTTCGCGCACGAGGTCGAGTCGGCCAAGTCGCTCGCGGTGCCGATCCTGCTCGCCGCGATCCCCACGGCGCTCGTCTTCGTCCAGCCCGACCTCGGGAACGCGATGCTCTTTTTCCCCGTGCTTCTCGCGATGCTCTTCGTGGCGGGCGTCCCGCGCCGTCGCCTGTTGACGCTCGTCATGATCGCGCTCGTCGCGATCCCGATCACGTACGTCTTCGGGCTCAAGGAGTATCAGAAGAGCCGCCTGACGGTGTACATCCACCCGGACAAGAACCTCTCGTACCAGCAGGAGCAGGCCCTGCGCGCCGTCCGGTCGGGTGCGCTGACGGGTCGGGACACGCCGGAAGGAGCCCGATATCCCTTCCACATTCCCGACCGCCACACGGACTTCGTCTACACGGTGATGGCAGAGGAACTCGGATTCGTGGGATCGACGGCGATCCTCGCCCTTTTCGCGATCTTCTTCCTGCAGGCGGGCCGGATCGCCCACCGTACGGCGGATCCCTAC
>Ga0075423_10006487_pt1 | contig 10990 bp, 8 predicted proteins | sample SoiMethybrSBSTD2_FD_80114 | JGI IMG/M metagenome (GOLD analysis project Ga0075423, IMG submission 80114) | Bulk soil microbial communities from a Populus tree surrounding site in Tennessee, USA - Soil MetaG P. TD hybrid SBSTD2 | ecosystem: Environmental > Terrestrial > Soil > Tree plantation...
AGGACGAAGACCCCAACGACCTGGTGCTCGACGACTGGCGCTGATCCCGTGATCCGCGCCGCCCTCCGCGCGGCCCTCGCCCTCGCGGTGGTTCTCCCCACCGGCTTCGTCGCCCCGCCGCGGGCCCTCGCCCACGCCATCGTGCTCGAATCGTCGCCCGCGCACGACGCCGCGCTCGCCGAATCGCCCGGACGCATCGTCCTGCGCTTCAACAGTCGCATCGAGGCCGCGCTGAGCCGCGTCACCATCGAGGCGGTGAACGGGAAGGCGGTGGCGCTCCCCGCCGCGCGCGACGCGGGCCAGGAGGCGAACCGCCTGGTGGTGCCGGTGGGACCCCTCGCGCCCGGCACCTACATCGTCCGCTATCGTGTGCTCGCCGCCGACGGGCACATCACCGAGGGCGCGCTGCGCTTCAGCGTCAAAGCCGCGCCCTGAGGTCATGACTCTCCTCGCGGGCTTGCTCGACGTGCTTCTGCGCGGGGTCGGCCTCCTGGCCCTGTGCGCCGCGGGGGGCGGCGTGGCCTATGCCGTCGTCGTGCTGCGCGCGCTGGGGCGCGGCGCGGACGCCGCCGTCGAGCCTCTGCGGCGGGTGCTCGGGCTGATGACGCTCGGCGCGCTCGTGCTCGCGGGCTCGCGCGCGGTGGTGCTGTTCGTCCTCCACCCCTGGGTGCTCGCCGATGCGGCGGGCCGCTGGCCCGTCGCCGAATTCGCGGCGACCGACTTCGGCTCCGCGAGCCTCATCGGCATGGCCCTGGCCCTGGGCCTCGCCGCGGTGGCCGCGCGCCAGCGGACGCGGCCGACCGCGCGCGCCGGCTGGATCACCATGCTGATCCTAGCCGGGGCCGTGCTCGCGAACGCGGGCTGGCTGGCCCACGCGGTCAGCCGTCTCGAGGGGCGGGGAGCCCTGATGCTCGTGACCGTGCTCCACCAGGCGGGCGCCGTGCTGTGGATCGGCGGGCTCATGCACCTCGCGCGCTCCTGGCGTGCGCCGCTGCCGCCGGAGGCGCTCGCCCGCTTCTCCCTGCTCGCGATGACGGGTGTGGCGCTCGTGGTCGCCCCCGGCGTGGGCCTGACCCTCGGCTATGTGGGCGACTGGGGCGCGCTCGTCGGCACGGGCTACGGCGTGATGGTGCTGACCAAGATCGCCCTGCTGGGCAGCGCGCTCGCCCTGGGCGCGCTCAACTACCGGCTCGTGCGGCGCTGGGCGAGCGGGCAAGACGGGCGGCTACCGTCCGACCGGGTGCGGCCGTTCGTGGAGGCGGAGGTCGGAATCGGTCTCACCATCCTCTTCGCGGCCGCCTCGCTCACGTCGCTGCCGCCGGCGGTGGACGTGGTCACCGACCGCGCCACCCCCGCGGAGGTGCTGGTGCGCTTCGAGCCCAAGCTGCCGCGCCTGGCCTCGCCCCCCGTGGAGCGGCTCCTCGCCGCCGCCGCGCCCATCGAGGACACGCTGTCCACGCGCCAGCCCGAGGAGTACGCCTGGTCGGAGTACAACCACCACATGGCGGGCGTGTTCGTGTTCACGATGGGCCTGCTGGCGGTGCTGGACCTGACGGGCCACGTACGCTGGGCCCGCCACTGGCCGCTGATCCTGCTCGGCCTCGCCGCCTTCATGTTCGTGCGCAACGACCCGCGCGCGTGGCCGCTCGGCCCCGCGGGGTTCTGGGAGACCATGGTCCTGCCCGATGTGCTCCAGCACCGTCTCGTGGTGCTGCTCGTGGTGGCGCTCGGGCTTTTCGAGTGGCTGGTGCGGATCGGCGTCCTCGCGCGTCCCGGCTGGCGGCTCGTCTTTCCCATTCTCTGTGCGGTAGGCGGCGGTATGCTCCTCACGCACTCCCACGCCATGTTCAATCTCAAGAACGAGTTCCTCGCGGAGGTCTCGCACGCTCCCATGGGGATCCTCGGCGTGTTCATGGGCTGGGGCCGCTGGCTGGAGCTGCGGCTGCCGCGGGCCGACCGCGCCGTGCCGGGCTGGATCTGGTCGGTCTCGCTGCTCCTCATCGGCAGCATCCTGCTCGTCTACCGGGAGGCCTGACCCTGCTCGCCGGCCACGCGACCGCGGACGGGACGGCGGGATATCGCGCGCGCATCGACGGCGCGGCGCCCGGGCACTTCCGCGAGTGGGGAGGCCTCACGCTCTCGTCGGTGGGACTCGGCACCTACCTCGGCGGCGACGACGAGGCCACCGACCGCGCCTACGAGCAGGCGGTGGCGCGTGCGCTCGCCCTGGGGCTGAACGTGCTGGACTCCGCCGTCAACTATCGGGGCCAGCGCAGCGAGCGGGCCATCGGGACGGCGCTCCGGCGCCTCGCCGCGACCGGCGGCGTGGCCCGCCCCGAAGTGCTCCTTGCCACCAAGGGCGGCTTCCTTCCCGGCGACGGCGGCGGCGCCGGCCGCGGACATCCGGCGCAGGCCTATCTGCGCGCCGGCCTCGTCACGCCCGACGACATCGTGGCGGGGTGCCACTGCATGACCCCGCGTTATCTCGCCGATCAGCTGGAGCGAAGCCGCGCGAATCTCGGCGTCGAGACCATCGACGTCTACTATCTCCACAATCCGGAGATGCAGCTCCAGGAGGTGGACCGCCTCACGTTCCTCGGCCGCATCCGAGCCGCCTTCGAGCTGCTGGAGACCGCGGTCGCGGCCGGGAAGATCCGCTGCTACGGCGCGGCCACGTGGACGGGATTCCGCGGCGAGCCCAGCGCGGAGGACTATCTCTCGCTCGCCGAGCTGGCGGAGGCGGCGACCGCGGTGGGCGGCAAGGACCATCACTTCCGGGTGATCCAGCTCCCCTACAATCTCGGGATGACGGAGGCGTTCACCAGCCGCAACCAGCGCGCCGGGCGCGAGCAGGTGAGCCTGCTCGAGGCGGCGCGGCGGATGGACGTGTACGTGATGACCTCCGCGTCGATCTATCAGGGGCGGCTCGCGCGGGACTTGCCCCCGGTGATCGCCGAGTTCCTGCCCGGCCTCGACACCGACGCCCAGCGAGCGCTCCAGTTCGTGCGGTCGACGCCCGGTGTCGGCACCGCGCTGGTGGGCATGGCGCGTGTCGCCCACGTGGAGGAGAACGCGCGGGTGCGCGCGGCGGCGCCGCTGCCGTGGCCGGAGTTCCAGCGGCTGTTCCAGGGCGAGGAATCGGCTTGAATTGCGCGGGCCGATCGGGCTACGGTGTGGAACGTATGGTGCGGAAGATCCATCACGTGGGCATCGTGGTCGAGTCGATCGCGCAGGCCTACGTGTTCTGGCGCGACCTGCTCGGATTGCCGCTGCTGCGCGAGGCGGAGATCGCCGACCAGGGGGTGCGGGCGGCCCTGCTCGCCGCGGGCGACAGCGAGGTCGAGCTGCTGGAGCCGACACGCGCCGACTCCGGCGTCGCGCGTTTCCTCGCCCGGCGCGGCGAAGGCCTCCATCACCTCTGCTTCGAGACTCCCGACGTCGCCGACGCGCTCGGCTCGCTCAAGCGGCGCGGGGTCGCGCTGCTCGACGAGGCGCCGCGGAACGGGCTCGCCGGCCGCATCGGGTTCCTCCATCCGTCCGCGTGCCACGGCGTGCTCGTGGAGCTGGCCACGCCCGCCCATCACGGCGCCGCGCCGGAGTCGCCCGTGCGGCTCAAGCGCCTTGTCATCGGCTGCGACGATCCGCAGACGGCCGCCCGCACCTACCAGGCGCTCTTCGATCTCCCCGAGGTCGAGATCAACGGCGGGCCGCGCGGCATGCTGGGCTGGACCGGCGGGGGAACGCTCCTCATGGTGCCGGTTGCCGAGGTCGGCGGCATGCAGGGCATGGTGGCGCTCTCCATGGTCGCGCCGGATCTCGCCGCGCTCGCGAGCCGGCTCGAGACGGCGAACGCCCAGATGCTGGTGGGCGCCGCGGAGCTCACCGTGGAGCCGAAGACCTCCCACGGCGTCCACCTCCACATCAGCCGCTACCACTTCCCCTGAGCGGCGCCGCCGCGTCCCGTCGCGGTGAGACGGCCTGGCTCACCGGAATCTGCATCGCCCGCGCGGCCAGCTCGGTCATGTCGATGGCGTTTCCCACCGTGCTCGCCGCGGTCCAGACCGAGTGGGGCATGAGCAATCAGGCCGCCGGCTCCATCAGCTCCGCGTCGCAGGCGGGCACCGCGCTCTCCCTCGTGGTCCTCTCTGCGATGGCCGACTACTGGGGGCCGCGCGCCGTCTTCCTCGTGTCCTCCGTCCTGGCGGCGGCGGTCGCCGTGCTCTTGCCTGTGCTCGCGCACGGGCACCTCTCGGCCTTCCTCCTGTTCTTCGTCATGGCGGTGGCGGTGGCGGGAAGCTACACGCCGGGCGTGATGCTGATCGCCTCGCGCTTCGAGCCGGCGCGGCGCGGCGGCGCGGTGGGCTGGTTCCTCGCGTCCTCCTCGGTGGGGTACGTGTTCGCCCTCGCGGTGGGCGGCTGGGTGGTGGCGCACGCGGGCTGGCGCGCGGCGCTGTGGACGCTCGCGCTGGGCCCCGTCCTCTGTCTGGCGCTGTCGTTCGCGCTCTTCGCCCGGCGTACCTCCGGCGCCGCGGCCGCCGCGCCCCCGCGCTTCAGCCTGGACACCGGGCTCGGCAAGAACCGCCCGGCGCAATACATGGTGGCCGGCTACGTCTTCCACTCGTGGGAGCTCCTGGGCATGTGGGCGTGGACGCCGGCCTTCATGGCGGCGGCCCTGGTCGCGCATGGCGCGCCCGCGGAGCGGTCCGCCGGCCTGGGGGCGGGACTCTCCGCCCTCTTCCACGTCATGGGCATCGCCGCCGGCACTGCCGGCGGCTGGCTCTCCGACCGCTGGGGCCGCACCGCGGTGATCGCGCTGATGATGGCGGTGAGCACGGCGTGCTCGTTCAGCTTCGGCTGGATGCTGGACGCCCCGCTGCTGCTGCTCGCGGTGGTCGGGTGCGTCTACGGCTTCTCCGCGCTGGGCGACTCGCCCGTCTACTCGACGGCGCTCACCGAGACAGTGGCGCCGGGCCGGCTCGGCTCGGCCCTCGCCATTCGCTCGCTGCTGGGCTTCGGCGCGGGCGCGATCTCGCCGTGGGTGTTCGGCGCCCTGCTCGATCACTTCGGCGGACGCGAGGCGGCGCCGGCCTGGGGCTGGGCCTTCTCCGCGCTGGGGCTGGGCGGCCTCGCCGGCCTCGTCACCGTGCTCTGGCTGCGGCGCCTCCCCGAGGCCCATCGATTCGCGGGCGGACGGCGCTAGTGATGCGCGGGCGCATGCGCATTCGCGGCACCGGGTCCGGACGCAAGACGCGGCGGAGCCTGTCCCGCGGCGGCACCGGCGCCGCCGGCGAGCTGAACGCGCAGCTCGGCACCTGGCCGCGCGTGCGGATCACGCCGATGTTCGGCCGCTGGGGCTACTTCGTCGGGCCCGAGTTGTTCGCCTGCTTCCCCCTCCGGGTGAAGGACACCGATCTCTGGATCCGCCTGAGCCCCGAGGATCAGCGGCGCGCGCTGCTGGTGCCCGGCATCACCCCGCACCGCCGCTTCGCCGGGCGCGGCTGGGTGGAGTGCGAGGTGGTGACCTCGCGCGACGTGGGGCGGGCCATTCGCTGGCTTCGCCGCAGCTACGACACCGTCAAGCAGCAGGTGGAGCGGGCGGAGCGTCGGACGGAGTAGCGCGCGCGTCGAGGTGGGCCTGCGCCTCGATCCGGTCGACGTGGAGCAGGGGGACGAGCAGCCACGCCGCCGCGGTCATGGCGGTGGAGATGAGCACGAGCGGGGTGAAGCCGACCGTCTCGTAGAGCCGCGCCCCCACGTTCTGGGAGAGCTGCTGCCCCGCGTTATACACCGACATCAGCAGCGCGAAGAACGTCGCCTCCACGCGGCGGGGGCACGCCTTGGCGGCGAGGTCGAGGAACGCGAGCTGCATGATCATGCCCACGCCGCCGAAGAACGTGTCGATGACGACCGCGGAGGTGTGGCCCTGGTAGAGCAGATAGGAGAGAGTGCCCACCACGCCCACGCCGATGGACCAGTTGAGCAGCGGCCGCAGGCGCATGCGTCTTGCGAGGGGCGCGTAGGCGATCGCCCCCACCACCGAGGCCGCGGAGTTCAGCGCGCTCAGGGTGCCGATGAACTGCTGGCTGAACCCGAGCTCGTCGGTCTGGTAGTAGAGGAACGCGGGGCCGAACGAGGGGCTGAACATGTAGAAGAAGATGAAGCCCGCCACCGTCCAGACGTCCCGGTGCGTGAGGGCGACGCGGATGGCCGCGAGAGTTTCCGCGAGGGCGGCGGGATCGAAGGGGCGGCGCGGCTCGCGGATGAATACGAACACCATGATGAGGGAGATCACCGGGAAGCACGCGGCGATCCCGAAGGCGAGCCGCAGCTCGCGGGTCTCCGCGAGATACCCGCCCAGGGCGCCTACCAGGATGGACGCGGTCGTGATGGACGCCCACTGCACGGACTGAAAGGCCCCGGTGAGCCCGTGCGGGCGTCCCTCCTCGACCATGAGGGCGTCGGTGAGCACGTCCGAGAACGCGAGCCCGAAGCCCATCGCGGTGAAGAAGATGGCGATCCCCCAGAACTTGTGCTCGGAGAAGATGGCCAGCCAGGCCCCGCCGGCGGCGGACAGCACCGTGGTCAACACGAAGTAGCTCTTGCGCCGCCGGCCGAAGAGCGGCACGAAGTCGGAAACGAGCCCGTACAGCGGCTTGATCATCCAGGGGATGGTGGTGATCAGGAAGAAGTTCGCGACCTCGCTCGGTGTGAGCCCCCGGTCCTTGAAGGCGACGATGAGGGGCTGGTTGGGCAGGTACCACATGCCCTGCGCGAAGTAGACGATGGCGAAGAGGGCGGCGAGTCGCCGGGTCTCCGGCGAGTAGAAGGGGAAGAGCCGCGTGCGACGCTCCTGCATTGGGGCACTATACACAACGTGTGCTAGATTGGAACGTCGATGGCCACGCCGAACACTGCCCCCGCCGCGCCTCCGTCGCCGACGCCCGTCGCCCTCGAGATCGAGCACGCGGTGCGCGCCCTCGACGAGGCACGCGTGCAGCGCGAGTACTGGGAGCAGGACGAGTTCCTCTTCCTCCCCCAGTTCCTGCCGCCCGCGGTGGTGGAGCGCCTGCTGGAGGATGTCGAGCGACTCGAGCCCGGTCTCAACCGCAACTACATCCCGCGTCACAAGAAGGGTGGGAGCGTCAGCCACTTCGCCATCGCGGAGGGCGGTCCGAATCTCCTCGCCTTCTACCAGTCGGAGGCCTTCCGCGCGTTCCTGAGCCGGCTCGTGCGGGCGGATCTCAAGCTCTGCCCCGACGAGGACCCCCACGCCTGCGCGCTGTACTTCTACACCGAGGCGGGCGACCATATGGGTCATCACTACGACACGTCCTACTACAAGGGCGCGCGCTATACCGTGCTCGTGGGCCTCGTGCAGAACTCCACCAGCCGCCTCCTGTGCCGCCTGCACACCCGCCAGCCCGGGCACGCGCCGCACGACCTCGAGGTGGCGACCACGCCGGGCGCCATGGTGATCTTCAACGGCGACAAGGTGTACCACGGGGTCAGCCCCGCCTCCGCCGGCGACCGCCGGGTCGTGCTCACCCTCGAGTACGTGACGAGCCAGGAGATGGGCCGCTTCAAGCGCGCCTTCTCGAACTTGAAGGACGCGTTCGCCTACTTCGGCATCAAGAGCCTCTTCCAGGGTGCGCGGCGCCGCCGCCGGCTCTGACCGTCGCGCGCGAGAAAGGAATCACGATGAGCAGCGCCGCATCATCGCGTCCGGCCGTCGAGCGCGTCCGCTATACCGCGGTGGAGGGCGCCGCGCGCCTCTTCACGCCCGACTTTCTCGCCTACGTGGTCGCCCTCCACGACGAGTTCACGCCGCGCGTCCGCGCCCTCATGGTCAAGCGGGCGGAGGTGCTGCGTCGCGCGCTGAAGGACGGCGTGCAGCCCGGTCATCCGCCGCGAAGCGAGGCCAACACTGGCAGCTGGAAAGTGCCGGCGGTGCCGGCCGAGCTCACCCGGCCCGGGATCGAGATCTCCGGCCCCTGCTCGATCACCAGCATGTTCATCAATGCGCTGAACCCGGGCCCGGAGGGCGAGCGCGCGGAGGGCGATCTCGACGACGACGAGGATTCGGCCGGTCACCGGCTCGTCGACACGGTGCGGGCGGCGGAGAACCGGCTGGCCGCGGTCAACGGCGAGCTCGCCTACCGCGACCCGGAGCGCGGGCGTGACTATCGGATCGCGCCGGGCGCGCTGCCCTTCTTCATGCACCGCGAGCGGGGGCTGCACCTCGACGAGGCGGAGTTCACGGTGGACGGCGCGCCCATTTCCGCCGCCATCCTGGGGACTGCGCTCACCCTCTACTACGCGGGGCGCGCGCAGGCCGGTCGCGGACAGGGCATCTTCTTCTACCTGCCCAAGCTCGAGGCGGCCGAGGAATGCGTGTGGTATCGCGACGTGTTCGACCGGAGCCGCGAGCGGCTGCCGTTTCTCCGCGACGCCGTGATCAGCGCGATTCCGCTGGTGGAGTCGCTGCCCGCCGTCTATCAGATGGAGGAGATGCTCTATGCCCTCGGCCCCTATGCGGGCGGTCTCAACGCCGCGCGCTGGGATCTGAAGGCGAGCATCTTCGAGTTCATCATGGCGGACCCCAAGCAAGTGTGGCCGGACCGCTTCGGGGTGGACATCAAGACCACGCCCTTCCTCGCCGACATCTTCCGGCGTCTCGTCGCCATCTGCCTCAAGCGCGGCGCCGTGCCCATCGGCGGCATGGCCACCGCGCTGCCGAGCCAGGACCCGGAGGTCAATGCGGCGGCCGCCGCCGCCATCCGCGGCGACAAGGAGTGGGAGGCCAAGCAGGGCTTCATCCGCGCGTGGGTCGCCCACATCTTCCACATGAAGACGGCCGGCGATCCCTTCAAGCAGCTCATCGCTTCAGGCGGGAAGCCGACGCGCGAGATGGCGGACCCCGACCGCTTTCCCGTGCGCATCGAGGTGCCGGCGGGGCCGATCACCGTGGAAGGGACGCGACGAAATGCCCGGATGGTCGTGGAGTACCTCGAGGGCTGGCTGAACGGGCGCGGCGCCAAGGGCATCGACAGCCTCGCGGGCAAGCCGGGCATCCATCCCGCGCTCATGGAGGACCTCGCCACCGGCCGCATGTCGGTGGCGCAGATCGCCCAGCGCATCCGCCACAAGGCGCGCGCGAGCGACGACCCGTCGATGGCCCACGACTTCGTGTTGGTGAAGCGGTTGCTCCGCGAGGAGACCGAGGACATCCTGGCGCGGCTGCGTGCCACCGTGAAGGACGACCCGGGGCGCGCGGCCTTGGCGGAGGCGGAGACGCGGTACCGCAAGGCGGAGAAGATCGCCATGCGGTGGATCAAGAACTACACGGAGCTGGACTTCCGGAGCCTCGGCAGCTACACCCGTCCGCAGCTCGAGGCGATTGCCGCCGCTCCCGACGCCTTCTAGCGCCGGCGCCGGGGGTGAGCCCGGCTAGGCGGCGGTGGAGCGGGAGACGATCTCGGCGGACTCCTCGGCCGGGCGGGGGAGCAATCGCAGCACGACCGGCAGCACCACCAGCGACGCGATGAGGGCGCACGTCGCGCCCACCGTGAGGAGCAGCCCCAGCCCGTAGATTCCCTGGTGGCGCGAGATCATCAGGCTGCCGAAGCCGACGATGGTGGTGAGCCCGTTCAGAATGACCGCCATCACGGTGCTGCGCGTGACGAGCGGGCCGCCGTGCTCGCGGCTCTCCATGTAGTTCATCACGATGTTGAGGCCGAACTCCGCGGACGTGCCGATGATGAGGGGCAGGCCCCACACGTTGGCGAGATTGAACTGGAGATCGAAGAGCCACATGAGTCCGACCGTCCACACGAGCCCCAGCCCCAGGGGCAAGAGCGCGATCAGGGTCTCCCGTAGACGCCGGAGCATCGCGAAGGAGAGGGCCCCCACCAGCACGAAGGCGTAGACGGTGCCCTGAAGGTACGCGCGCTCCATGAGCCGGATCGCCTCGAAGGTGATGACCGGCGAGCCCGTGACATCGGGGTCCACCGTGCGGAGCTCCCGCACGAACTGCTCGGCGCCTTCGCGCTCCCAGATGTCCACCTTCGGGTGGATCTGGATGAGGAATTTACCGCTCGCTCCGATGAACTTCCGCCGCATCTCGTCGGGCACGTCGGCGAGGGTGATCGGCCGCGGGCGCAGGTTGCGCTGGAGACTGTAGAACTTGTCCACGAAGTCCCGGTAGAGCTGGGCCTGGAGATGCGTCAGGGGCGGCTCGATCATGTCGCGGTCGGCGGCGGCGAGGCGGGCGAGCACCCGGCCGCTCTGCTCGCGGAGGCGGCGAATGTCGTCGGGCAGCTTGTCCCCGGTCTCCGCGGCGGCGAAGTCGAAGCGGCGCTTGAGGTCGCGCACCGTCTGGGTGAGACGATCCAGATCCACCGGGCTCGAGCGGTTGAGCCGCACCGGCGCGACGAGCGGCGCGAAGCTCCCGATGATCTTGATCTTCTCGTCCTGGTCCTCGGGGATGAGGCGGAGCACCGAGTCGACCTCGGACACCGACGGCAGCCGCTCGAAGGCCTCCTGCTTGGTGCGCAGCTCCTCCAGCGAGGCGGCGGAGGCGAGGGCGTTGAAGCCGGAGCGCCCGGTGGTGGCGAGGATGCGTTTCTCCCACGCCACCGACTCGGTGCCCTTGGCCTGGAGGTTCAGGAGGTTGTAGTCGAACCCCACCCACGGCAGCGCCAGGAAGCTGGCGATCGTCACGACGGCGCCGGCGGCGAGCACCGTGCCCGGGTACTGGGTCATCCCCTCCAGCAGCGGCACGCGGAGCCGCTCGAGCCGATGCGCGGGCGGCTTCTGGTTCCGCGGGCGCTCCGCGTGGTGGCGGTCCACGATCACCAGCACGGCGGGAAAGAACGTCATCATGCTGAGCCAGGACAGCATGATCGCGGAGCCCGCGATGAACCCGAGCTCCTGGATACCCCGGAAGTCGGTGAACATCAGGACGTAGAAGGTGGCCGCGGCGGTGAGGGCG
>Ga0075423_10006489_pt1 | contig 10988 bp, 11 predicted proteins | sample SoiMethybrSBSTD2_FD_80114 | JGI IMG/M metagenome (GOLD analysis project Ga0075423, IMG submission 80114) | Bulk soil microbial communities from a Populus tree surrounding site in Tennessee, USA - Soil MetaG P. TD hybrid SBSTD2 | ecosystem: Environmental > Terrestrial > Soil > Tree plantation...
AGCAGCTTCGCGAGGATCGGGATCGTCTTCGCCTTGTCCTTCTTGGCGATCGCGATCGCTTCGATCTCGGCGTCGACATAAGACTGGACGGCCTGGGGATTCTTGTCCGCCCACGACTTCAACACGACGGTGCAGTTGTCCGTGGCAGGGATCTTCTCGGCGCCGAGGTCGTAGACGACCTTGAAGCCGCCGGCGAGCAGCTTGACCGTGTCCGGCGGATGCCCAGGCCCCGCGAACGCAGCGCCGCCGAGCATGGCCGTGGTCAGGTTCGCGACCGATCCGAACGCCTGAATGGTCACGTCTTTAGCAGGGTCTAAGCCGAGCCGCTTGAGCGACTCGACCGCAGCGACGTAGGCGGACCCCCCCACGCTGGCCACGCCGACCGTCTTGCCCTTGAGGTCGGCCGGCGTCCTGTAGTCGCTCTTCGCGAGGAACTGCCAGGGCGTGACGGGGACGAAGAGCGCGACGACCTGCATGTCCGATCCGGCCACGAAGCCGCTCATCGCTTCCGTACCGCCGAAGTTGCCGATCTGCGTCTGGTTGGAGACGAGCGCCGCCGCCGAGGGCGAGCCGCCGTCGATGAGACTGAGCTCGACGTCGAGGCCACGCTTCTCGAACAGGCCGAGCTCCTTCGCCATGAACGGCGCGAGGTTCGCCGGCGTGACGTTGCCGTACGACGACTTGATCTTGATCGGCGTCGGCGATGCCGTCGGCGCGACCGATGCCGCGACGGTCGGTGCCGAGCTGGCGGCGGGAGTGCTGCCTCCGCACGCGCCGGCGATCAGTAGGGCGGTGATCCCAAGAGCCAGGACACGACGAGAGCGCATCCCACACCTCCCGAGCTATCCGGCCGCGCGGCCGGAGCGGTCAATTGTTATACCATTCGCCCGCGCCGTCCGGCGCGGTCTTCCTGGAGGTGTACGCGTGGGTGATGACAGCGGACGCGTGTTCCTGCGGGGGATCACCTCGGAGACCTATGGACTCGGCGAGCACCGACGACGGCAGCTTGCGGCACCGCGAGTGCGCCGCGCGGGCACGGTCGTCGACGACGCGAGCGTCGGCCACTCCGGCGACTCCGATGAGGGTCTATCGAAGACCTGGTGGATGCTTGGCCCAGGCGACGAGCCCTTTCTTACGCAGACGCTTCAGCTCCACTTCGTAGAGCTCAAGCCGGGCGGTTCGAATCATGGACATGGCCATCAGAACGAGGCGACCTTCTACATCCTCGAAGGCAGCGGCTACGAGATCCACGACGGCGTGCGGTACGACTGGTCCAAGGATGACTTCGTCGTCGTGCACAACGACTCGGTCCACCGCCACTACAACGCCAGTCAGACCGAGCGTGCCCTGGCGCTCGTCATCAAAGCCAAGGCGACGTGGATGTACCTCGGGCTCGTGCAGCAGGGGAGGAGCAAGCCATTCGACGGGTCGGGTCATGGGCCGCCCCAGGAGTGGTCGCGGCTCTGGACGCCCGGGGCGACGGAGCGAAAGAAGGTCGTGAAGCCATCGGACACGCGCTGGGAGGACACGCGCGACGGTCACGTCCGCGTCATCAGCTCGCCGGCGCGCACGGACGTCCGTTCGTTCAGCGTCGATCTGTACGAGCAGGAGATACGAGCCGGCGGGCGCTCTGCGAAGCACTGGCATATGGCGGATGAGGTCTGCTACGTGATCTCGGGCGCTGGTCACAGTGTCCAGTGGGACGTCGAGGCCGACATCACCGATAAGTACCGCGCGCGCGTGGCCGAGCGCCCGAGTCGCTGGGAGTTCGCCTCGGGAGACGTCGTGTACACCCCGCAGAACACGGTGCACCAGCTGGTGGCCACCGGCCCGGAGCCGCTCCGCGTTCTCGTCGCGCAGAACCGGCTGTTCAAGCTGCTCGGGTATGACTCGGTGGTGTATCTCGAGGACGCGAGCACGGGCGCCGCGGCGTCAGCGTCGGCGGCGCGCGTTTAGGCGGCGCGCCCCTCGAACATGGTCCTCAGCTCCGTGAGCCGTGTCCGCGTCGCTCGAAGAAGCGCGCCGTCGAGGTAGGACGGCTGCAGGCCGGACGCCCAGTAGAGGACCGCGCGGCGATTCGGCTGTTCTGACTCACGACGCGTGCGCAGCGTCACATCGCGGCCGAGGCCGCGGAATTCCAGCCACGTTTCCCAAATGCCGTCGATGCGCTCCCTCGCGTGAACGGAGGCCGCGTAACCCCGACCTTCCGGATCGCGCACCACTTCCGAGTACGTGTGCACCAGATCGTTCACGCATTGGCACAGTGCACACGCAGTGCCGTTACGATTTCGATGCTTTCTTGGGCCGCTCTCCCTTGCCCACGAGCCAGCCCCAGCGGTCGAGGGCTTTCTGCTTCGTCGCGGGCGTCGGCAGCTGCGAGATCGGGAAGCGGTCGCGCCACTCCCACGGCCGCGTCGCGTCGATGATCGCGCGCGACGAGAACCCCTTCTTGTCCGGGTGGATGCGCGGGTCGAGTGGACCGCTCCACGCGCGCGGCATGATGTCGATCGACTCGGCGGGCTCCGAGCGCGTGCACATCGCCCAGAGCACCTGCTCCAGGTCCATCACGTCGATGTCGTCATCCACGACCACGACGTAGCGGCCGAGATATGCCCCGGTGTGCACGCTCGCGGCGGCGTGGCCGACCTGGCGCGCGTGACCGGCGTAGCGCTGGCTGATCGAGATCGCGTTGAAGAGTCGAGAGCCGCCGACCTCGTGGCACCACACGCCGGCGATGCCGGGGATGCTCGCGGCCTCGAGGTCGCCGCGCAGCCGCGCCGAGCGCATGAACGCGCGGTAGAAGGACTGCTCGTCCGGCGGGACGTTCGGTGGCGAGGCGAGGATGATCGGATCGTTGCGGTGGTAGATCGCATGCACGCGGAGCACGGGCTCCTCGCGCTCTCCCGACGCGTAGTAGCCGGTCCACTCGCCGAAGGGCCCCTCGATGGCCTTGTCGTTCGGATCGACGAAGCCCTCGATGACGATCTCGGCGTCAGACGGTATCGGTAGCCCGGTGATCGGGCCCTTCACGACTCGGTAGGGCACACCGCGGACGCCGCCGGCCCAGTCGTATTCGGTGGTGCCGTACGGGATCTCTGTGCATGCCGCGAGGAAGAGCAGCGGGTCGCCACCGGGCACGAATGCCACGGGCATCTTCTCGCCGCGCGCGAACCACTTGTCGCGGTGCTGCCGCCCATGCTTGCCGGGCGAGATGTAGAACCCAAGACGGGTCTTGTCGTGGACCATCACGCGGTACGTGCCGAGGTTCACCCAGTTCTCGTCCGGGTCGATGGTGATGTCGAAGCTGCCGGTGCCGAGGTAACGGCCGCCATCGAACTCGTGGAACTTCGGCGCCGGGAAGATCGTGCAGTCCACCTGGTCGCCGCGTAGGACGTTCTCGAACACCGGCCCGTCCTTCACGATCTCGGCCGGGATCGACGGGATGCCTTTGCGCACCCGCTCCTGCCACCGCTTCACGAGCTCATGCGGGGAAGCGCCGATCGGCAGGCCGAGCGTGACGGCGATCCGCGCGAACGAGCCGAGGCCGTTGGAGAGCACACGGAAGCCCTTCTGGTAGCCGGGGATCTCGTCAAAGATGGTCGCCTTCGACGGTCGCGTGCGGCCCAGAAGCTCGGTCGCCATGCCGATGTCCTCCTCGGCGTTGGCGCCGGTGACGACCTGCAGCTCGCCGATCTCGTCGATCTTCTTCAACCAGTCGCGCAGATCCGTGGGTGTCGTTGTCTCGGTACGAACGGTGGTGGCCACAGCGTGCCTCCCCCTTTAACTCTCGTCCTCGTCGAATGTACGCGCCAGGGCGCGTGGTCTCCAACCGTCATCCGCGATGGCGGTGCAGTGCTCGATCGGGAACTCGACCCAGACCTTCTGGTCGCGGCGGAGCTGCGTCGTCGGATGCGCGCGCGCGCGGACGAGCAGGTCGCCGATCTCGACGACGCAGTCGAGGCGATCGCCGAGGAACGCGGCGACTCGTAGCGTGCCGGCGAATTCGTTCGGCCGGCCTGCCGGCTCGGCACGCACGACGATGTTCTCCGGCCGCAGGATCAGCAGGCCCTTCTCGCCGGGCGCGAGCCCGTCGGCCAGCGTGCACGTGACGACGCCGCCGAGCGCGCGGATGCCACCGGTGGTGACGACTCCGGGGAGGAAGGTCGCCTCACCGACGAAGTCGGCCACGAAACCCGAGGCCGGTGCGCGGTAGAGGTCGCGCGGTGCGCCCTCCTGCACGATCTTGCCGGCCTGCATCACCGCGATGCGATGGGAGAGGAACAGCGCCTCACCCTGGTCGTGCGTGACATAGATCGTCGTGATCGCCAGGCGCCGCTGCAGCTGCCGCAGCTCGATGCGCATGCGTTCGCGCAGCTTCGCGTCGAGATTCGAAAGCGGCTCGTCGAGAAGGAGGATCTTCGGGCGGCGAACGAGAGCACGTGCGAGCGCGAGCCGCTGCTGCTGCCCGCCGGAGAGCTGCGGGGCCGGGCGCTCCTCGAGGCCCTCGAGGCCGACCAGGGCGAGGGCCTCTTCGACCATCCGCCTCATCTCGGCCTTTGACGGCGGATGCTCGCTCACGCGTAGCGGGAACGCCACGTTCTCGAAGACCGTCATGTGTGGCCAGATCGCGTATGACTGGAACACCATTCCGATGTCACGCGCGTACGTCGGTACGAAACGACCGGGCCCCGAAACGACGGTGTCGTCGAGACGGATCGTCCCCGACTCCGGTCGCTCGAGCCCCGCGACGCAGCGCAGTGTCGTGGTCTTGCCGCAGCCCGACGGACCCAGCAGCGTGAAGAAACGCCCCTCCTCCACGGTGAACGAGATGTCCTCCACCGCGCGCACCCCGCCACGATCGGTCGCGAAGGTCTTGCGCAGCTCCGTTACAAGCAGCATTGACTCAATGCTCCCGCACAGCGGGCCGTCCAGTCAGTCATCGGCTCATGCTCGCCCACGGGCGGGCGGCCCAGTTACCACGTCTATGCCTCGCGCATCGTGCGACCGCCGAGGCGTTGAAGGATCGAGACCAGCGCGACGAGCAACACGATGAGGAACACCGACAGCGCGGCGATGGTCGTGTAATTGCCGGAGTCCCGCAGATCGAAGATGCGTACTGCGAGGACTACGCTGTCGCTCGAGTACAGGAGCACGCTGCTTCCGAGTTCGCGCAGGGAGATGATGAAGATGTAGATCCACGCGCCAACGAGGGCCGGCCGGAGCAGCGGCAGCAGCACACGCCTGAACGTCGGCCACCATCGCGCGCCCGCGACGGCGGCGGCCTCCTCGAGCTCGCGATGGATCTGGACGATGCCGGCGGACGAGCTGCGGATGCCGTAGGGAAGATATCTCGTGACGTATGCGACCAGCAGGATCCAAAGCGTCCCGTAGATGCGGATCGGGATCGTGAAGTAGACCCAGATGAGGCTGATACCGAGGACGATGCCGGGGATGGTGATCGGGACGAACGCCAGGAAGTCGAGCAGGCCTCGACCCGGAGCTCTAGTGCGGATCGTCACCCAAGCGATGATCGCCGTGAGGGCGACGACGACCGTCGCCGCCGCGGCCCCCAACATGAGGCTGTTGCCGAGCGCGCGCCGCGTGAGGTCGTCGGTGGCGATGAACTGGTAGTTCCGCAGCGTGAGCTCACCGAGCGACTCGAGCGACGGCACCGTGTACACGCGTACGAGGCTCGCGTAGATCAGCACGAGGAGCGGCAGGGCGATCGCGACGACCGCGTACAGCGCCATCGCGGCGATCGCGATGAACCGGAATCGGCCGAGCTCGACGCGGCGCGGGCGGTACGCCTTGCCGGTGACCGTCGCGAAGCGCTCGGTCCGCCGGACCATGCGGTTGTGCAGGAGCAGTCCAAGGACCGAGATGACGAGAAGCATCGTCCCATACGCGGCGGACAGCCCGAAGTTCGGCGGGTACTGGTTGAGTGAGGTGTAGATCCGTGAGGTGTAGACGTATATCTGGCCCGGCAGTCCGATGATCGCCGGCACCTCGAAGCCCTCGATCGCGCGTACGAACAGGATCAGCACCACCGACGCGGCGGTCGGCAGAAGTAGGGGGAGCGTGACGTGGCGGAACGTCTTCCACGGATTCGCTCGGCTCGCGGCTGCCGCCTCCTCGAGACTTGGGTCCATCGTGCGGAACGCAGCGCTCATGAGCACGAATGCCAGGGGCGCCGTATGGAGACCTTCGATCCAGATCATCCCGGGCAGGCTGTAGATCGACACCGAGAAGCCGAACAGGGCTTTGAGCGGGGCGTTGATCCAGCCGATGTTCGGGCTCAGCAGGAAGAGCCACGCGATCGTGTGCACGATGCCGGGAACGATGAGAGGGATGAGCGCGATCCCGTACCAGACGCTTCGTCCCGGGACATCGCTTCGCTCGACGGCCCAGGCGACACCGGTCCCGATCGCGAACGCCAGCAGCGCCGAACCGACGCCGTACATCACGGAGTTCGCGAGCAGTTCGACCGAGGCGCGGTCGGTCAGCACGCGCTGGAAGTTCGCGAGCGTGAACTGGAAGTCGAGTGCGCTGCTACCCGAGGAGAGGCTGCCGAGAAGGAGCATCGCAAGCGGCACGACGGTGAGGTAGCCAAGGATCAGCGCTGCGGCGCCGACGATAAGCATGTCGGCGCGCCACGCCGGGAATCGAAGCCCGGCGCGGCGCGCGACGGTGGTAGCCGCCACTAGCGCGCTACTTGATGCCGAGTGTGGTGCGCCAGAACTCCGAGTCCTTCGTGAAGTCAGCGCGGAGCGCGTCGCTCACGAAGAAGATCTTCGCGAAGTTCTGAAGGTCCGGATACTTCGGCGGGACCTTACCGGACGCGGGCACGCGTCCCGTCGATGCGATCGCCTTCTGCCCGTCGGGAGACACGAGCCACTCGAGAAGTAGCTTCGCGCCATTGGGGTTCTTCGGCTTGTTGGAGATCGCCATCGCCTGTACGTCTGTGATGATCGGGTCGGTCTTCGCCCAGTCGATGGGCTTGTTCTCCTCGTACTTCAGCTGTGCCAGGCGGTGGCCGTTCGAGGAGAGGGTCACCGCGAACTCGCCCGCGGCGAGCAGGTTCGCCATGTCGGTGTGACCGCTGCGCAACGAAGGCTTGTTCGCCGCGATGCACTTAAGGACGTTCTGGGCCTCGGCGTCGCCGAGGATCTTGCGCAGCGCCGAGTACACGACGACGTCGCCCTGCTCGACGGCGATCTTCCCCGAGAGCGCCGGATTGCAAAGATCCTTCCAGGTCTTGACCGTCACGCCCGCGGGCATCTTGGTGGTGTTGATGCCCGGCAGGTCGTTGTTGAAGCGCGCCGCGATCCATGAACCATCCGCGGCCCGAGCCTCCGCCGGAAAGTCGCCGGCAGACGCGGTCACGTACTTCTGCGTGAAGCCCTTCTCGATGACGAATGCGACCTCGAAGAGGTTCGTCTCAACGACGTCATAGAGGTCCTGGCCCGCGGTCTTCTCCGTGACGAGCTGCTGGACCAAGGCCTCGCCGGATTTGCGTGTATGCGTCACCTTCATGCCTGGGAACTTGGTGTGGAAGGCCGGCAAGATCTTGGCTGCGTCGTCGGTGTTCGTCGACGAGTAGAACGCGACCTGGCCGCCCTCCGCTTTTGCCGCCTCGTACAGCCGCGCCATCACAGCGTCGGCCGACTCGGCCGTCGCCTTCGCCGACGCGGTCGCCGTTGCGGTCGGGCTTGCTTGCGTGCTCGGCGTCGTTCCGCCGCAGGCCGCGAACATGAGTCCAACGATCGCTAGGGCTACTGCGAGCTTGCGCTGCACCCCGCACCTCCAGATGCCGCGTTCGCGCGGTCATCACACATACGCACCAGGGCCCGCCCCGGTTCGCGGCGGAATGTTAATACCATTGGACCAAAGGCGACTCGGGGGCCACACTTCAGTCGGATGAAGCTCCAGGCGCGGGACGTCGTCATCCACCATCGCCGCCAGCGCTATGGCGACATGCTCCTCGCCGTCGACGGCGCGACGATGGACATCGGCGAGGGCGAGTTCGTCGCGATCGTCGGACCCTCCGGCTGCGGGAAAACGACGTTCCTGAACGCTGTCGACGGGCTGCTCCCGATCACCTCTGGGACCCTGACGCTCAACGGGCGGCCGATCGATCGTCCCGGGCACGACCGCGGCATGGTCTTCCAGCAGCCGAGCCTCCTTCCGTGGCGCACGGTCATGGGGAACGTCTTGTACGGGGTCGAGCTGCTCGGGCTGCCCAAAGGCGAGGCGCGCGCCGTCGCCAAACGATTCGTCGAGATGGTCGGCCTCGAGGGATTCGCCGAGTCCTATCCCCTCGAGCTCAGCGGTGGAATGCAGCAGCGAGTGAATCTCGCGCGTGCGCTCGCAGTCGATCCCGAGGTCCTCCTCCTCGACGAGCCGTTCGCCGCGCTCGACGCACAGACGCGCGAGACCATGCAGCACGAGCTGCTGCGCATCTGGAACCAGACACGGAAGACCGCGGTCTTCATCACGCATGACATCGTCGAAGCGGTGTACCTCGCCGACCGCGTGATCGTGTTCACCGCGCGACCCGGACGCGTGAAGGAGATCCTGAAGGTCGACATCCCGCGCCCGCGTGACCTGCGCGTGAAGCGCGATGCGCGCTTCGTCGAGATCGAGACGCGCATCTGGGAGAGCATCCGGGAGGAGGCGGCCCGCGACACTCTGGCCGCGACCGCGTAGGTGGCGGAGCGCGTCGAGGAACCCATCAAGTACGACACCGTCCCGAGCTATCCCGGAGAGCTGATGGGGACGGGCCAACGGGCCCTGCCCGGCGACCTGGTCGCGACGCGCGTCCCCCACGACTCGCCGCTGAGGACGACGCCGCTCCCGCCGCAGAACTGGTTCCAGAAGCACGAGGCACTGATCATCGGGACGGTCGCGGTCGTCATCTTCTTCGTCGCTTGGCAGGCGGTCGGGTCGGCGCGGATCGTGTCGCGGCTGTTCCTGCCGGCGCCGACCGACGTCATCGAAGCCTTCACCGAGCTCGTGAAGGACGGCGAGCTCGCGCAGGACCTCGGGTACTCCGGCGCGGAATTCGGTATCGGCTACGTGCTCGCCGCCGCCGTCGCGATCCCGCTCGGCCTGCTCCTCGGCTGGTATCCGCGGTTCCGGTACGCCCTCGATCCGTTCGTGACCTTCCTGTACGCCACCCCCCGCATCGTTCTCCTGCCGCTGTTCATCATCTGGTTCGGGATCGGCATGGAGTCGAAGATCGCCGTGATCTTCCTCGGCGCGTTCTTCGCGATCCTCATCAACACCACCGCGGGCGTGCGGAACCTCGACGCGCATCTCATCAAGGTCGCGCGTTCCCTGGGGGCGGGGGACCTCGTCATCTTCAAGACGATCGCGCTGCCGGGATCCGTGCCGTTCATCCTCACCGGCCTGCGTCTTGGCATCGGTCACGCTCTCATCGGCGTCGTCGTCGGCGAGCTCGTGGCAGCGCAGCACGGGATCGGACGGATGATGGCCATCGCCGGCGCGACGTTCCAGAGCTCTAAGGTGTTCGCCGGTCTCTTCTGCATCGCGGCCGCGGGCATGCTGCTGACCTACGCCCTGCAGCGGCTCGAGCGTCATTTCGACGCATGGCGCCCGCAGCGCTGAGCGCGCGATGACCGCGGAGACGAAGGACGACATCTACGCCATCGCGAAGCTGGTGCTGTCGCGTATCGCGCACCCCGTCTCCGTCACCGCAGCGGCGCACGCGGGCGAGCGCTCGTGCGGGACGAGCACGCTGATGTATGTGTCGCACTCGCCGGCGATGATCGCGATCGCCGAGCATCCCGGCTCGCGGACCAGCCGCCTCATCCGGGACAGCCGCGAGTTCAGCGTCTCGCTCCTTCACGACTCGCAGCAGGATCTCGCCGCTGCCGCCGGGAAGTCGGCGCCCGGCCCGGACAAGTTCGCGACGCTTCGCATCCCGGTCGTTGAGCCGCCCGAGGGTCTACTCGCTCCCGCGGTCGGGGGCAGCATCGCGATCATGTGGTGCCGTGTCGTGCACTCGGTGGAGACCGGTGACCACCAGCTCTACGTCGGCGAGGTCGTCGCGCATCAGATCGATGACCGGAAGGTGGATCCATTGCTGCGTTACCGCCGACGCTACATGCGCAGCGGCCACTGGACGAGCGAGGAGTCGCCGGAGGGGTACCCGACCTGAGCGCCGACCCACGCGATCTCCGCACCCTCGTCGCGACCGCGGCGCGCGCTCTCGCCGTGGCCGGCCTCTTCGACATGCATGGACACATCTCCGTACGGGACGGCGACACCGTGTACATCAACGACCGGAGCTCGAGCCGCATCGCGACCCGACCGGATCAGATCGCGGCCGTGCGGCTCTCGGACGGGCGCCCCATCGGCGACCGCGAGCCCCCGTCGGAAACGCCGCTGCATCTCGCGATCTATCGCGCGCGCCGCGACGCGGGGAGCGTCGCGCACTTCCATCCACGCGCCGCGACCGCCCTCGCCGTCGCGGGCCGCCCGCTGATCGTCGCCTCCAACGCGGGCGCGTGGTTCGGCGGCACCGTTCCGGTGTACGACGATCCGGAGCTCGTGCGGACCGATAGGCTCGGCCAGGCGATCGCGCGTGATCTCGGCGCGTCGCGCGCCGCGCTTCTCCGTGGCCACGGCGCGGTCGTGCTGGGCGAGGATGTCCCGGACTGCGTCACCGCTGCCCTGTTCCTCGAAGAGAGCGCCGAGCGGCTCATCCTGGCCGCGTCGGTCGGCGAGCCTCGTGAGTACACCGCCGACGAGATCGCGCGCGTGCGCGCGGGACTCGTGCAGCGTTCGGTGAGCGTGAAGACATGGAACGACGCCGTCGAGCGCGCGCGCGTAGCAGGCAGACTGGACGACCTCGATTAGGCGACCGCGCTCGCTGCGTGGTCATACCATTCCGTTCGTGTTCACCCCGGTGCGCCAGGCGCGCGTTTCCGGCGAGATCGTGTCGCAGATCGAGCGCGCCATCTTCG
>Ga0075423_10006491_pt1 | contig 10987 bp, 7 predicted proteins | sample SoiMethybrSBSTD2_FD_80114 | JGI IMG/M metagenome (GOLD analysis project Ga0075423, IMG submission 80114) | Bulk soil microbial communities from a Populus tree surrounding site in Tennessee, USA - Soil MetaG P. TD hybrid SBSTD2 | ecosystem: Environmental > Terrestrial > Soil > Tree plantation...
ATCCCGTTGAGTCCCGACTTCTGATAGTTGGTCACCGCGCCACCGGTGGTGATCCGCCCGATCGTGTTGTTGCCATAGTTGGTGAACCACAGGGCCCCGTCGGGACCGGTGGTGATCCCGTACGGCCGGTCGATGCCCTTGTTGGTAAAGATAGTCACGCTGCCACTGGTAGTGATGCGGCCGATCGAGCTGTTGTCATAGTCGGTGAACCACAGGGCCTTGTCGGGCCCGGCGGTGATCTGCTGGGGCCCACCGATCCCGCTATGGGTGAAGTTGGTGACGTTGCCACCGGTGGTGATCCGGCCGATCGAGTTGTTGTTGTAATTGGTGAACCACAGGGCCCCGTCCGGGCCCGCCGTGATCCCGTCGGGCCCGCTGATTCCGTTGCCGGTGAACTTGGTGACGTTGCCACCGGTGGTGATCCGGCCGATCGAGTTGTTGCCCTGGTTGGTGAACCACAGGGCCCCGTCCGGGCCCGCCGTGATCCCTTGCGGGCGATTGATTCCGTTCGCGGCCTGTGCACCCACCTGGAGGACCGACTGACCGGCCGCAGCCGTGGAGGCAGGCTGCGCCAGCGTTGCCACGACGGCCAGCGTGCCCAGCCAGAGATACCGAACCCGCCGCCGGTGGGTGGTGCTGCGCATCAGGTGCCGCTCCTTCGGTCGTCGATGGGCTGCGGAGACCAGTGACTGCAAGCGCATGAACCTGGGCAGCAGGCTACCGGACCAAGCCCCACCCGGCCGGGCATGTTCGCCCGTATAGTCGCTCAATCAGATCGCCCGCTCTCGCGTTAGGCTGTTTGCGGGCCAGTCACGGGACGGCACGGGTTTTGTAACTCGACGGATGGGGAGTGTTAGGGGCTTGTCGTCACTTATCCCCCTGGCAGGCGGGCGGGGCCAGGTTCCCGTTTGGTGTGAACCTGCGCCACGGCTCACGCGTCTTCATTCAAAGCGGGCTTCGCTGAGCACGGCCCTGCAGCGGGTCTGTCGGTAGTTCGAGCAGATGGGACTGACTTGCACAGCACCCAGGAGGCTGCGGCCGTGCTGAATACCCGGCGCACGGACTCGGCCCAGGCGGCACGTGAGCCGGAGTGGCTGACGTGTCTTCGCCAGTCCTGTGAGCTGCTATGGCCGTCTCCAGCAACGATCACCCTGGAAATTGGCGAGCCCGGGCGGCCCGCGCGGTGGGGCACCGGCCGCACCACGCGCGATCTGCAGGACGCCGTCGGCAGCGACTTCACGCTCGTTCCATGGTCCCGCCGGGCGCCGCTGCTAGTACCGCCGGGCCGCCGCGCCGCCGCAGCGGCGGTGCGCCACTACAGCGGAGCGCAGTCGGCGGCGTCCCGGCTCTGTGTCAACGCCCTGTCCGTTGCCCTGGCCGGCGGCCTGACCAACGCGGTACTCCGCGGCCGGGTCCGGGTAAAGGCGCCTCCCGGAATCGAGACCATCGAGGCCTACCTGACCGATCTGATGGCACGGGACGTCCGGGTCGGAATGTACCTGGGACCTGCCCGCGCCAACCGCAAGCCGGTCCTGCAGTTGCTGACCAGGAGCGGGGAAACGGTCGGGTTCGCCAAGATCGGCGTCAGCCCGCTGACCAGCAGGCTGGTCCGCGCGGAGCGGGATGCGCTGACGCTGCTGAGCCAGGCGGATCTCGCCGGCATCACGATTCCCCAGGTCCTCCACTACGGCGTGTGGCGTGGCCTCGACGTCCTCGTGCTGAGCGCGCTCCCGACGTGGGAGCGCCGCCGCCAGGTCACGCCGGCCACGCTCGCCGCTGCCATGAGGGAACTGGCCGGGGTCGGCGGGCTGCGGCGCGAAACGCTGGCCGAGAGCGGTTACCTGGAGCGGCTGCGCGGCAATCTGGCTGCGGCGGACCAGGGCACGGAGCAAGCGGTCTTGATGCAGGCGCTGCACAGCCTCACGGGCAGCGCGAACGAAACGATGCTGAGCTTCGGGTCGTGGCATGGTGATTGGGCGCCGTGGAACATGGCGTACACGGGCCGGGGGCTGATGGTCTGGGACTGGGAACGCTTCACCTCCGGAGTCCCCGAGGGATTCGACGCCCTGCACTACTGGCTGCAGACCGAGCTCAAGATGCGGCATCGCGACTCCCGGGATGCCGCGATCCGGGTAATCCAGGATGCGCCCCAGGTGCTGTCACCGTTCGGGATCGATGCCGCTGCGGCCCGGGTGACCGCGGTGCTCTATCTGGCCGACCTCGCCACCCGGTACCTGGTGGACCGGCAGGCCGAGGCCGGGTCGCCGCTGGGTGCGCCAGGAAAATGGCTGCTCCCGGCGATCACCGGTGAGGTGGCCAGGCTGGCGGCATAGCCGCCTCCCCAGTGCGTGCTTCCTCATGCGCTGCTGGCTTCGCGGCGTCCGTTATGTGCCGTCAGGGCTTGCGGAGCCCCGCTATACGCGGCCCTGCATCGCAGCGGAGTGACCCATAGCCCGCAGTGCAGAGAGCGCAGCCGGGTGGCCATCGACGCGATAGCTGCAGCTGGAACCGCCGTCGTTCCAGTACAGCGCGGCCTTGATCTGCCGGTGTCCGGTGACGTAGCTGCGCATCTGGTTGATGAACCGCGCCTGCATGGCGGGCGAGGAGGAAACGCTGCCCCATTCGGAAATGAACACCGGCAGCCCGCCGTGGCTGCTGGCGAAGCTCAGCGCCGGGTTGAACAGGCCGGCCGGAGTCTGCATCCCGTTCTGGTTGCTGCCCCGGCAGGGGTAGCTGTTGTAGCCATCGACGGCGTAGACGTCCACCTCGCCGGGCCCCGGCCAGAACCGGTTGCCCCACGACCGCCCGATGCTGCTGTGGATGAGGATGAGCGCCCAGTGCAGCCGTCCGCCGTTGGCCCAGTTCAGGTGCGCCGATGCGGCCAGTCGGTGGATGTGGTCCCAGGCCCGGACGAAACCCGCCGGGGAACCGAGCACGTGGTGCTGCGGGCTGTCCGGTTCGTGCTCGAAGCTGACGTAGATCGCGCCCACGTGGTACCGGTACGCCACCCGGTTCACCGCCCGGAGGAAGGACAAGATGGCGCCGTCCTTGTTCCCGGCGGCAATCGACGCGTAGCTTGCCCCGTTGCTGTCCAGGCTGACCAGCAAGGTGCTGCCGGCCGACAGGTGCTGCGCGTACGAGTCCGGGGGAAACGCTTGGCCGATCTTGTAGTACGCGCGAACTATGGCCAGCTTGCGGCCCAGGGCGGGCTCGTCCTTGATCAGCGCGGCATTGCCGCCGAACATGGCGGAGCCGAAGGCAATGGGGCCGCCGGGGTTCTTACTCGACGGGTTGCGCATGGCGCCGGACTTGGACGCGGACGTGGACGCGGTGAGGCTGCCACCGTCGCCCTCCGCGGCGACGGGGATTGCCTCGTGGGCGGCAGCGTCGCGCATGCCGATCGTTACGTGCGATCCCGGGTAACCGCATCCGGCCATCACGGTAAGCAGACCGGCCGTGATGGCGCATACGGCAATGCCGCGTCGTCGCATGCCACTGAACCAGCGGGAGTGTCCTGGGCAATGCATGGCACCAGAGTGTAGGGTCCGGAGACCCAGGACTTCCGGAGGTCGGCAAGAAAGGCCGTGTGTTTGCGGGATTTAACCTTAATTTAACTGGTCAGGACGATGTTCCGGAGCCCGCGGAGGCCCACTACCACCGCAGTGGTTGAGGCCAGGGAGTACTGAAGGGGATCCATGTGAGTTGTGGTGCGGGCGCACCGGCCTCATCTCGGCCTGGCCGCCAAGGTCGCCAAGCAGCGGCATCGGGGTGCCCGATTCCTGCCCGGAATTCCTTACGGCCGATGTTGATGCCGGAATGTCGGCTACGGTGTCTTCTGCTCACCCGGTTCCATTGGCTGCCGTAGGCAGCCGGATGCCGTCGGTAGTTGCGTCACGGCGAACTATCCTTTTCACGGATGGTGGCCGGTGAATGGAGATAACCCCTTGGAGAGCATTGATTTCGCGCGCGCTGCCCGGCCCAGGCAGGGGGCCTCATGAGCCCGGGCCGCCAGACCGCCGGTTCCAGGCCCGAGCACAGGACCTGGGCCGCCGAGGGCCGCCCGGCGCAGCCGGCGCTGACCGGTTGGCGCCTGGTGGGCAGGCGGGCCGCGCGCTGGGGGCTGACCACGGCCGGCCGGCCGCTGCACCGCGCGCGGCTGCTGCCCGGGTTCATCATCGCCGGCGCCGAGCGATGCGGCACGACGTCCATGTTCGCGGTGCTCAGGCAGCACCCGGCGGTGTTCAACGGGACGCTGCCCAGGAAGGAAGTGCACTACTTCGACAACAAGTACGGCCGTGGCCTCGCGTGGTACCGGTGTCATTTCCCGCTGACCTTGCGCGCCCGGCTGGCGGCCCGCGGGGCGGGTACTCCTGTGGCCTTCGAGGCGACCGCGAACTATATGTTCCACCCGTTGGCGCCCGAGCGGATCCACCGCGACCTGCCCGGCGTCCGGCTGCTCGTCATGGTGCGTGACCCGGTCGAGCGAGCCTACTCGGCGCACGCGCACCAGGTGGGCTTCGGTTACGAGACCGAGCCGTTTGAGCGTGCGCTGGAACTCGAAGACTCCCGCCTGAAAGGCGAAGCCGAGCGCATTGCCGCCGAGCCCGGGTACGAGAGCTTCGCCTTCGACCACCACACCTACCGCAGCCGCGGCTACTACGCCGACCAGCTCGACCACCTGGCGAGCATCTTCGGCCGGGACCGGATCCACGTAATCGACAGCGGAGACTTCTTCGCCGACCCCGGCCCGTGCTACGACCGGGCCCTCGATTTCCTGGGCCTGCCCCACCATGGTCGGCCCGCCTTCACGCCCCAGAACGCGCGCCCCCGGGCCCCCATGTCCGACTCGCTGCGCGCCGAGCTCGAGGAGCATTTCCGCCCGCATGACGAGCGCCTCACCGGATGGCTGGGCAGCGAGCCGAGTTGGCGCCGCTGAAGGGTGGTACGGGCGCCGGGCCCGCTGCGGCACTGGGCCGCTGAGGCGCAGGCCGCTGCGGCGCAGGGCCGCTGAGGTGAGACGGGGTGATCAGGGCACGGTGGCCCTGGCCTCGGCGAGCGCGTCCAGGGCGTCACATGCCTGCGGCCAGGCGCCCAGGTCGATCTTCCTGGCGAAGAACGCGGTGCTATCGCGCAGCGCCGGCAGATGATCCGGTCCCAGGACGGCGGGATGCGGGGTCCCTCCCGGCCACTGGACATACCGCCGCCGGTCGTTGACCACCGTGAGTTCCGGCTCGCCGTTGAGCGCAACGCTCGTCAGCCATGCCTCATCCGAGTTCGGAGACCGGCGCAGGTAACTCAGCACACCGTCGCTGAACGGCGAATCGAGCACCTTGTGGACCGCGCGGGCGGACAGGTTGACCCACTGCTCGCCCGCGTACAGCCGGAAGCCGTCGCCGAACGGGTGCCGCCGCGGCCATGGCAGGCGGACGGACCGGGCGCTGGCCGGCAGGCGCCGACGGTACAGGTATCGCTGCCGGGCGATGCCCTGCCATCGGTGGACATCGTCGGCTGGGTCGCCGTCCACGCGCAGGTAACGCATGAAAGCGTCGCAGGGCGCGCTGGCGAGCTCGTCCTCGATCGACCTCATGGAGCGAATCGGGTAGTCCTGCCCGGATATCACGAGCACCCAGGACAGCTCGGGAACGTTGGCCCCCACCCACTCAAGGCTCTTGCGGATCGCGACGTTGATGCCGGACCTGCCCCACGGGCACGGCACCGGATCCGGCACCAGCGCCATGGACGAGGACGCGCGCAGCGCAAGTGGCTCACCCTTGGGATCGTGGTGGATGGCAACCAGGGTGTCCCGCCCGTCCGCCAGCCGCGATGCCAGCCGGGCCACCTGGGCCGGCGCCCGGTGCGACAGCACCACGACGGCGACCGTGCCTCTGCCGGCTCCGGCCTTCCCCTCACCGATCACGTCCGCACTGTACCCGCGACCGCGCCAGGTCCGAAGCCAGAATGGCGGCTCGGCGGAGAGGCGGTTGTCACCGGGGCGCGGACAACCCTGCCATACACTTGCACGTCCCATTTATGGAGTCTTAAGGGCTACATCCCCTGTGGCCATTGCCGCCGGGGGGGAGGAGCGGTTGAGTATGAGTTCCAGCCAGCAGCCGGGTCCTGTGGCGGCGGTGGACTATACGGGGGTGTTGCGGCGGCGCTGGTGGGTGGTGGCGGCGTGTGCGGTGGTGGGGCTGCTGGGGGCGGCGGCGTATTTGGTGGTGGCGCCGAAGACGTATACGGCGACGGCGACGGTGTTTGTGAAGACGACCGGCGCTGATGTGGGGGATGGGATTACCGGTAACCGGACCAGCGGGGCGCTGGTGAACTTGGATACCGAGGCGCAGTTGGTGAAGTCGGGGACGGTGGCGGTGCTGGCGGGGCGGTCGATGCATAGTTCGCTGACTGCGTATGAGCTGGCTAAGCAGGTGACGGTGACGGTGCCGCCGAACTCGCAGGTGCTGACGATTGCGTGTGATGCGCCGACGGGGCAGGGCGCGGCGGCGTGTGCGAATGCTTTCGCGGCGGCGTACCTGCAAAACCGCAGTGCGACCGCGACGTCGGTGCTCAATGCCCAGATCAAGACGCTGGCGGGCAAGGTGAGCGCGCTGGAGAAGTCGATGGCGAAGCTGAATACCGCCATCAGCGGGCTGGCGAAGAACTCGGCGACGCGGTTGTCGGATCTGGCGGCGCTGGCTGGTGACCGGATCCAGGCGAAGGCGCTCAATGGCCAGATCACGTCGCTGACGGGGCTGGCGGCCAATGTTAATGGCGGGCGTGTGATCACCCCGGCGACGGCGCCGGGCAAGCCGAGCAGCCCGTCGAAGTCGGTGGTGCTGCCGAGCGGGCTGGTCGCGGGGCTGGTGGTCGGGCTGGTGGTGGCGTTTGTGTGGGACCGGCGGGACCGGCGGCTGCATACCGCGGCGGATGTGGAGCGGCTGCTGGGCCTGCCGGTGCTGCTGAATTTGTCCCGGAAGGCGTTCGGGCGGCAGGTGTCGCTGGCGTCGCCGCGGTCGCCGACGGGGCGGGCGTTTACCGAGCTGGCGTATACGGTGGCGGCGTCGCTGGGGGAGGGCAGCCATGTGGTGCTGGTGGCCGGTGCCACGCCGGGGCCGGGGGCCAGTGTGGTCGCGGCGAACCTGGCGGCGGCGCTGGCCCGGACGCATTCGGAGGCGGTGCTGGTTTGTGCCGATACGCGGGACAGTGTGGCGCCGAAGTTGTTCGGGCTGGGTGGCAGCCGGGGGCTGGCTGAGGTGGTGGCCGGGGTGGCCACGGTGGGGGAGGTTGTCCGCGGCCCGGCGGGGCTGCCGGGGCTGTGGGTGATCCCGCCGGGGCTGGATACCTCGCTCACCGAGTACCAGTTGCAGTACGACACGGCCCGGGCGCTGACTTCGCAGCTGCGCCGGGATGCGCGGTTCGTGGTGATCGAGGCGCCGGCCGGTGATGATGCGGCCGACAACCTTGCCCTGGCCGAGTGCGCTGATGCTGCCGTGCTGACCATCGAGGTCGAGCACGTCACCCAGCAGGAGGCCGCCGATGGCATCCGGCGGCTGCAGCGGATCCGGGTGTCGCTGCTGGGCGCTGCGGCGCTGCCGCCGATCAGCGACCGGCACGCCGTCCGCCCGGTGCAAGGACCGCCCCGCGGCGCCGCCCAGGCCCGCGACAACGGCCGCTCCCACGGCGAGTTCACCGGCACCCCCCCGCCCCCCGCCCGCGCCCGCGACGGGCACCCCGCCCCCGCACCCGCCGCACGCACCCGCGACGCCCACAACGACCCCGCCGACCGAGCCACCAGACAATGAGCCGGCCGTGGCGCCTTGTAACGACTTAGCCGCGCAGATCGTATTTGCTGTGCGGGACGTCATCGGGAACTCCTTGAATGGATCGGTCTGGCTACGTGAGAACGCCTGTCGAAGACTTTGGTGGAGTGTCTTGATCCCTGCGCACGTCCTTGCTCCCGTGCTCGGATGCCGGGGCCCCGGCGCTGGCTCCGGGCGTGAGGCATGAGCTGGGTGCAGCAGGCGCAGGTACCTGCGGGCGAGGTGACGGGGAGCCCGGACTGGCTGGCGTGCTTGCACGAAATGTGCGACCTGCTGTGGCCGCCGCCGACGGTGGTCACGCTGGACAGCAAAAGGCCGGCTCGGCTGGGGCTGGCGGGTAGTCGCCGGCGCCCGGGCAGCGGGCCGGCTGCTGCGCCGGACGGCAGAGAGTTTGCGCTGATCGCCGGCCTGCGCCGCCCTCCGCTGATGGTGCCCGCCGAGCGGCGCCTCGCGGCGGCCGCGGTCCGCCAGCACAGCCGGCCGCGCTCGGCAGCCGCCCGCATGAGTGTCCGGGCGCTCTGCCTGGGCCTCGCCGCGGGAATGGGCGACAACGCCCTGCGGTGGGCGGTGCGGGGCAGAGTGCAGGTCGCCGCGCCCGCCGGAGCCGGCACGATCGACGAACACCTCAAGACGGCGCTGTCCCGTGACCTCGCGGTGAGCATGTACCTGGGGCCTGCCCGTGCCAACCGCAAGCCGGTGCTGCAGTTGCAGGCGCCGTCCGGCGAACCGGCCGGATTTGCCAAGATCGGGGTGAACCCGCTGACCCGAAGCCTTGTCCGCGCCGAGCACGAGGCACTAGTGCGGCTGAGCCGGGCTCAGCTGGCCGAGGTTACCGTCCCCCGGGTGCTGCACTACGACACATGGCGCGGTCTGGAGGTGCTGGTGCTCAGCGCGCTCCCGGCCTGGCTGGCGCCGCATCGCCTGCGGTCACCGCGGCTGGTCGCTGCCATGACCGAACTGGCTGGTGTCGCCGGGCTGCGACAGGAACCGCTGGCCACCAGCGGCTACCTCTGCCGGCTGCGCGCCCGGCTAGCCGCTACCGATGACACCCCGGAGCGGACCGCCCTGACGCAGGCCCTCGGCGTCATCGCCGCCCGGGGCGGGCAGCAGACCCTGACCCTTGGCGCGTGGCACGGCGACTGGTCACCGTGGAACATGGCCAGCACCGGCAACGGCCTGCTGGTCTGGGACTGGGAGCGGTTCGCTACCGGCGTGCCGCTGGGCTTCGACGCCCTCCACCACCAGCTGCAGGCCGAGGTGGTCGGCACCCGCACTGACCCGCGGGCCGCCGCCCTGCGATGTCCCGAACGCGCCCCACGCAACCTTGCTCCGTTCGGGCTCTCTCCCGCGCAGGCGCGCCTGACCGCCGTCCTCTACCTCACCGAACTGGCCACGCGCTATCTGGCCGACCGGCAAGCTCAGGCCGGCGCACCGCTCGGCTCCCCCCGCACCTGGCTCATCCCCGCCATCTTCCAGGCCACCGCCCGACTGTGACGCCGGCCAGTAGCGGCCCGCCCGGGGGCGCCCCCCAGCGGGCGCCAGCGAGGGCGCACTTTGCCCGCGGCCGCCGCGGTCAGCCGGCAGGCGCCGTGACCCGGCCCTGCAGCGCGGCCGAATGACCCATCTCCGCCAGGGCGGCGATCGCCAGGGGGTTGCCGTTGACGCTGTAGTTGCAGTGGAACCCGCTGTCCCAGTACATCACCGCGCCGATCTCCCTGTTGCGCTCGACGTATGCCTGCATCTGGCGGATGAAGCCGGACTGTGCCCCCGCAGGCCACAGGTCACTGCCCCACTCGGAGATAAACACCGACAGCCCGCCGTGCGCATGGGCGAAGAGGATCGCCGGGTTGAATATCGAAGCGGGAGTGACCGCGTCGTTGCCCGCTTGGCTGATGTTCCCGCCTCGTCTGGCCGCCTTGCAGGCGTAGCTGTTATAGCCGTCGGCACCGACGATGTCGACCTCGCCGGCCCCCGGCCAGAACCGATCGGCCAGGCCGTTGGTGAACGACGAGTGGATGAGAATCAGCACCCAGTGCAGCCGCCCTCCCTGGTTCCAGTCGAGGTGGGCCGACTGCGCCAGGCGGTGGATGTGGTCCCAGGCCTGGACGAACTGCTCCGGGCTACCGAACCAGCGATGACGCGGACTGTCCGGCTCGTGCGCGAACGAGACGTAGATCGCGCCGAGGCGGTACTGGAACGCAGCGCGGTTCACCTCCCGGAGAAACGCCATGATGGCAGCGTCGTGATAGCCGGCGGCAATCGAGGCGTAGCTGGCCCCGCCGGTGCCGAGGCTGACAAGCAGCGTGCTGCCGGCCGTCATCACCTGCTGGTCCTGCGGCGTCGGGAACGGCTCGCCGACACGGTAATAGGTCCGGATGATGGCGAGCCGGCGGCCCAGGTTCCCCTGTTGCGAGACCAGCGCGGCGTTGCCGCCAAACAGGGCGCCCCCGGTGGTTGCCGACCTTTTGCCGGCCGCCGGAGTTTCGCTTCCCGGGCCGGCGATGCCGTTCATGGAGCTGCCCTGTCCCGGGGCGGCTCCCGGTGCGCTGTGCCCTCCACAGGCTGTGACCAGCATCAATAGTGCGGCCGACGCGGTCAGGGCCGGGTGAAGGCGGCGTCTTGTAAGCACCGTGCGGGGCCCAGCAAGCCGTGTATGGTCATTCATGACAACACAAGATTAGACATGTCTGGAACCGAAGCGATCCAAGCTTCGCATGGGCAGAGCACTGTTAGCTGTGCCGCCGATGTGCGCCGCGGCCCGATCCAGTCGGTCGCTAGACCCGCACGTCCCGGGACGGGACCGAGGGTACGCCTCCCGGGGCCGGTCATGACCGGTTACTTCTGCGCGTATCAGCGTTTCCTACCCCAAAGATTGTCAAAACGACATCCTCCGGACCCTCGCTGCGGGCGATGATTACATCTAGTGAGGCTGATGAAGGGGCCGCAAGGCACGGGGCGCGGCGCTCGCGGTGGCTGCGGCGCTGGCTGTGCGGCTCACTCCAGCATCGATAGAACGAGGAGCGGTTGAGTATGAGTTCCAGCCAGCAGCCGGGTCCTGTGGCGGCGGTGGACTATACGGGGGTGTTGCGGCGGCGCTGGTGGGTGGTGGCGGCGTGTGCGGTGCTGGGGCTGGTCGGGGCGGCGGCGTATGTGGTGGTGGCGCCGAAGAC
>Ga0075423_10006495_pt1 | contig 10982 bp, 11 predicted proteins | sample SoiMethybrSBSTD2_FD_80114 | JGI IMG/M metagenome (GOLD analysis project Ga0075423, IMG submission 80114) | Bulk soil microbial communities from a Populus tree surrounding site in Tennessee, USA - Soil MetaG P. TD hybrid SBSTD2 | ecosystem: Environmental > Terrestrial > Soil > Tree plantation...
GAGATAATCGGCGCGAGCGCGAAGAGGAACGCGTCGGCCGCGCGCGGACGCAGTTCCTCCTTGAACATCAGCTTCACGACGTCGGCCAGCGGCTGCAGCAGTCCCCATGGACCGACGAGGTACGGACCGATACGCTGTTGGATTAACGCCGCGACCTTGCGCTCGACGTACACCATGCCCGCCGCCGAGCTGAGGAGCAGCACGAAGACCAACAGCGTCAGCCCGATCTGCGCGATGAGCAGCGTCGTCATACGTGTGCTCGTGCTTCCGCCTCCGCTAAAGCTACGGCGGACCGCCGTAGCGCAACGCGCGAAGGCAGGTCGACACGCTCAGCACGAGCGGTGTGAGTACCGCTCGCCCTGAGCCGGTCGAAGGGCGAGATCAATGAACCCCCGCCGGCTGCCGCGCGCGCCAGTCAGCCGGGAGCGTACACCGTCCTTCTTTGATGTGCGCCTCGTACTCCTGCCGGAAATGCTTCAGCGTCGTCACGACCGGCGTGACGGCCGCGTCGCCGAACGCGCACAGCGTCTTGCCGCCGATGTTCGCCGAGATGCTCGACAGCAGGTCGAGATCGCGCATCTGCCCGTCGCCGCGCTCGATCTTCCGGAGGATCTTGTGCAGCCAGTCGGTGCCTTCGCGGCACGGCGTGCACTTGCCGCACGATTCATGACGATAGAAGTGCAGCAGGTTCTCCGCGAGCCAGACCATGCACGTCGTGTCGTCGAGAACGATGATCGCGGCCGATCCGAGAAGCGAACCGGCTTTCTGAATGCCGTCGAAGCTCGCCTGCGTGTCGAGCTGATTCGGCAGCAGGATCGGCACTGATGATCCACCGGGAATGACCGCCTTCAGCGTGCGTCCGTCACGCACGCCGCCCGCGCGATCCTCGATCAGCTCGCGCAGCGTGATGTTCATCGACGCTTCGTACACGCCCGGGCGCTTCACGTGGCCGCTCACGCAGTACAACTTCGGGCCGCCGTTCTTCTCGGGGCCGAGCGCGGTGAACCACTCCGGACCGTGATGGACGATGAGCGGGATGTTGCAGAGCGTCTCGACGTTGTTGACCGCGGTCGGCTTGCCGTAGAGGCCGACGACGGCCGGGAACGGCGGCTTGTTGCGGGGCTGCGCCCGCTTGCCTTCGAGCGACTCGAGGAGCGCCGTCTCCTCGCCGGCCTCGTACGCGCCGGCGCCGCGGTGGATGAACACGTCGCAGTCGAACCCCGAGCCGAGGATGTTGCGGCCGAGGAATCCGCGAGCATAAGCCTCGTCGATCGCGCGCTCGAGGACGGTCTGCACGTGGAAGAACTCGCCACGTATATAGATGTAGGCGACCTTCGCCCCGATGGCGTAGCAGCCGATGGCGCATCCTTCTATTAATAGATGCGGATTGCGCTCCATCAGCAGGTGATCCTTGAAGGTGCCCGGCTCGCTCTCGTCGGCGTTGCACGCGATGTAGCGCGGCTCGATCTTCTTGTCGACGAACTGCCACTTCATGCCGGTCGGAAAACCCGCCCCGCCGCGTCCGCGCAGGCCCGACGCTTTCACCATCTCGATGATCTCGTCCGGCTTCTTCCCCAGCGCTTCTTTCAGCGCCGTGTAGCCCTCGTGCTGGACGTAGAAGTCGAGCGTGAACGAATTCGGCTCGCGAACATATCTGGTGAGAATTGGCTCCACGTCTCGTCCGTCCTGCCCTTCCCGCCTATCCCGCCTTCTTCCCCTCGACAACGTGATGACACCCTGACAGCGCCACCTCGCCGCGCGCGCGCAGGTCGTCGACGAGCTTCGCGGCGGCTTCGGGCTTCAGACACTCGTGCCACGCGTCGTTCACCATCACCACCGGCGCGCGGTCGCATGCGCCAAGGCACTCCACCTCGAGCAAGGTGAACGTGCCGCTGGGATCGGTTTGTCCCGGCTTGATTCCGAGCTTCGTCGAGAGCTCCTCGGTGACGCGTTCGGCCCCGTTCACCGCGCACGACAAGGTCCGGCACACCTGCAGCACGAACCTGCCCATCGGCTTCCTGTAGAACATCGTGTAGAACGACACGACGTCCTCGACGTCGGCGCGCGTGATGCCGAGCAGCTCCGCGACGTGACGAATTGCGTTCGCGGTGATGTAACCCTGCTGATACTGCGCAAGGTACACCGCGGGCAGCACCGCCGACCGCCGCTGTTCGGCGGGATAGCGCTGGACGATCTTGTCGAAGCGCGCGCGGTTCTCGGGCGTGTACACGAAGGGCGGCCCTTCCTCCTCGAGCGCGCGTGCCGATTTGTGGAAGGTGGCGTCGTACGCCATCTTCGGATGAAAGCTCACCGGTCCACGTCTCCCATGACAACGTCGATTGATCCGATGACCGCGATGACGTCGGCAATCAGCCCGCCGACGATCAATTTCTCGAGCGCCTGACACGCGAGCAGCGACGGCGCGCGCGATTTCACGCGCCACGGACGATTCGTCCCGTCCGACACGACGTAAAACCCGTGCTCGCCGCGCGGCCCCTCGACCGGTACGTACGCATCGCCGGCGGGCACCGTGAAGCCTTGCGAGTAGATGAGGAAGTGCTGGATGAGCGCTTCCATTTCGGTGTACACGCGATCCTTCGGCGGCGGCGTGATGCGCGGATCGTCGACGGCGAACTCGCCGGTGGGCGTGATGCGATCGAGCGCCTGACGACAGAGCTTCAGGCTCTCTTTCATCTCGGCGACGCGCACGAGATAGCGCGCGTAGGCGTCGCCTTCGGTGCGCACCGGCACGTCGAACTCCAGCGCGTCGTAGACGAGATACGGGAACGCCTTCCGAACGTCGTAGTCGACGCCCGAGGCGCGTCCGATCGGCCCGACCAGACCGTAGGCAATCGCATCCTCTTTACTGATCCGTCCGACGCCGCTCGTCCTCTTCAGGTAGATTTCGTTCTTCGTGAGCAGGTCCTCGTATTCGGCAAGCTTGCCGGGCATGCGCTCGAGGAACGCGCGGACCGCATCGTGAAAGCCGCGCGGCAAATCTTCGCGAAGGCCGCCGACGCGCATGTAGCTTGGGAACATCCGGAACCCGGCGAGCATCTCGTTGATGTTGAGCAGCAGCTCGCGTTCGCGGAAGCAGTACAGCATCACCGACACGGCGCCGATTTCCATGCCGTGAGTGCCGAGCCAGACGAGATGGCTGTTGATGCGCTGCAGCTCGGCGATGAGCACGCGGATCCATTTCACGCGGTCAGGGATCTCGGTCCCGAGCAGCTTTTCGACCGAGAGGCAGAACGCCATCGAGTTGGACTGCGCGCTCAGGTAATCCATGCGCTCGACGAGCGGGATGACCTGCTGCCATTTCTTCTGCTCGGCGGTCTTCTCGATCCCCGTGTGCAGATACCCGATGGTCGGCTTTGCCGACAACACCGTCTCACCATCGAGCTCCAGCACGACACGCAGCACGCCGTGCGTGCTGGGGTGCTGGGGCCCCATGTTGACGGTCATCACTTCGGTTCTGATGTCGGCCATCTGAAATCAGCTGAACGCGGCGGCGTCACGCAAACGCTCGCTCCACCAAATCGCAAATCACGTGCAACAGCGTGCGATGCACTTCCTGGACGCGCGGGGTCACGTCGGACGGCACGTTGATGTGGATCGCCGCCGCGCGTCCGATCCGGCCGCCGTCGCGGCCGGTGAGCGCGATCGTGCGCAGCCGCCGCTCGCGCGCGGCGTCGAGCGCCGCAACGACGTTGGCCGATGCACCGCTCGTGCTGATGCCGAAGGCGACATCCCCCGGCCGCCCGAGCGCTTCAATCTGCCGCGCGAACACGCGCGAGAAGTCGTAATCGTTGCCGATGCTCGTCAGCACGCTCGTGTCGGCCGTCAGGGCCACCGCCGCGAGCGCCGCGCGCTCGCGCTGAAACCGGTTCACCAGCTCGGACGCCACGTGCTGCGCGTCGGAGGCGCTCCCTCCGTTGCCGAAAATCAGCAGCGTGCCGCCTCCCTTCAACGCGTCCGTTATGGCGACGGCGGCCTCCACAACCGGCGCGGCATCGCCCCGGCGGACGCGCTCCAGCAGCTCAATCGTCTCGCCAAGCGTCGATCTCACCAGATCGACGCTCATCAACGCTCTTCCACGTGGCTCGCGTCCCCTTTGCGTTCTCTGCGTCCTCTGCGTCCCCTGCGCATCAACGTCGCGTCAACCGATCGCGCGCGACGCTCTCCCGAAATTCCTCGGCGGTCACCTGCAGCGGCTCGACGTACTGCGCGCCCTTCCTGATCTGGACCGGGTAATCCTTCCGAAGCGGATACCCCTCCCAATCCTCCGGCATGAGCAGACGCCGCGGATCGGGATGCCCGTCGAACGCGATGCCGAAGAGATCCCACACTTCGCGCTCGAGCCAGTTGGCCGCGGGCCAGATGTCGCTGACCGTCGCGATGTGCGCGTCGTTGCCGTGCAGGCGCACCTTCACGCGAAGCCGCGATCGGTGCGCGAACGACACGAGCATGTACATCACCTCGAACCGCGGCTCGGTCGGCCAGAAGTCGGACGCGCTCAGCTCGGCGAGGAACGCATACGCGAGATCGTCGCGGTCGCGCAGCGTGCGCATGATTGCCGGTGTGTCGTCGCGCGGGATGTAGATGGTCTGCTGAAGATCCACGCTTCGAGCGCTTTCGATCTGCGCACGAGGCACGGTCTCCTGCAGCGTGGCGATGAGCGTGGTCACGTCCATTTGCGCGAGGCCGTCTACGCGAGCTTCTGCTTCGCGATTTTGCGCTGGAGCTGCACGATGCCGTAGATGAGCGATTCGGGTCGGGGCGGACAACCGGGCACGTAGACATCGACCGGGACGACCTGATCGACGCCCTGGACGAGCGCGTAGTTGTCGAACACGCCGCCGATCGACGCGCACGCGCCCATCGAGATCACCCACTTCGGTTCGGGCATCTGATCGTAGATGCGGCGCAGCGCCGGCGCCATCTTCCGCGAGAGGCGGCCGGCGACGATCATCAGATCGGACTGCCGCGGGCTGCCGCGGAACACCTCGGCGCCGAAGCGCGCGATGTCGTAGCGCGAGCAACTCATGGCCATCATCTCGATCGCGCAGCACGCCAGACCGAACGTGACCGGCCAGATGGACGAGCGCCGCGCCCATTGCACCATCTTCTCGACGGTCGTCGTGAGAACCGGAATTTCCGCTTCTAGACCCATAACGCGTGTGGCTGTCAGCTCTCAGCTGTCAGCTACGATTTCTCATTCCCCCAGTCGAGCGCGCCCTTGCGCCACACGTAGATGTAGCCGGCAAGCAGCAGCGCCATGAACAGCACGACCTGCACGAAGCCGTTCCAGCCGAGATCGCGCAGCGCCATCGCCCACGGATACAGGAACGCGACCTCGATATCGAACAGCAGGAAGATCATCGCAACGAGATAGAACTTCACCGACTGCCGCTCGCGCGCGTCGCCGACCGGAGGCATGCCGCATTCGTACGGCGCCGCTTTCTCCGGTGTTGGTTTTCTCGGGCCGAGAACGCTGGAGAGCAGGACCGAGATCAGCGCGAATCCGGCGCCGAGCGCGATCATGATCAGGATGGAGAGCCAGCCCTGCATCGTGGACAAGTAGGCTTGTGAACGATTTCCCAAGCCAACCCAGATGCTACATCGAACTGGCGTACGCAGTCGACAGTTGACAGTCGACAGTTCGTTGACCGTCAACGCCGACAGGCGACAGCCCGCTTAATTTAATATCCTGTAACTGTCGACTCGCTGTCGCCGGTCGACTGTCGACCGTGGACGTCGCAATTTCTCGTCTCGCGTGGTTCTCTCCGTTGCCTCCGGTCCGCTCGGGCGTCGCCGACGTGAACCGCGAGCTCCTCGCGGAGCTCGACGGCCATTTCGAGATCGATCGGTTCGACGAACCACGCGCGCACGACTTCGTCTGGAAGCACCGCCGCCGTGCGTACGATCTGGTCGTCTACCAGCTCGGCAACGCGAGCTGTCACGACTACATCTGGGCGTATCTCGCGCGGTACCCGGGTCTCGTCGTGCTGCACGATCCGCGGCTGCATCACGCGCGCGCGCGGCAACTCCTGAACCTGAAACGCTTCGACGACTACCGCCACGAGTTCTGGTACGACCATCCCGACGTCACGCGCGACGTCGTCGAGTACGCGGTCGTGGGGCTTGGCGGACCGATTTACTACCTGTGGCCGATGGTGCGCCTGGTGATGAACACAGCCCGTGTGGTCGCGGTTCACAACGGTCGCGTCGCAGACGCGCTGCGGCACGAGCATCCGGGCTCCGTTGTCGAAGCAATTCGGCTGGGCACCGCGCCGCTCGAAACCTCGGATGCGTCGCGCGCGTCGATCCGCGCGCGATTCGGCATCGGCGATGACGCGGTCGTGTTCGTTGCGTTCGGCAAGCTGACGGCGGAGAAACGGGTCACACAGATTGTGCGCGCGTTCGCTGCGCTCGTTCGCAGTGGCGTCAAGGCGTACCTGATGCTCGCGGGCGATGCATCCGGATACGCGCCGCTCGACGCCGAGGTGCAGGCGAGCGGTGTCGGCGATCGCGTCCACGTCGCTGGCTACGTCGATGCGGCAGACGTCCCCGCGTATCTGTCCGCGGCTGATGTCTGTCTGTGCCTGCGATGGCCGACGGCTCTCGAGACGTCCGCGTCCTGGCTGCAGTGCTTGTCAGCGGGCCGGCCGACGGTCATCACGGATCTCGCGCACCTGTCCGACGTTCCCGACTCGGTTGCGCTGCGCGTCGACCTGCTCGACGAAGACGCGTCACTCTATCGCGCAATGCGGCGCCTCGCCGACGATGCGCGGCTGCGCGACGATCTGTCGCGCGAAGGTCGCGACTACTGGGCCGCCAACCACACCGTACGGCTCATGGCCGACGACTATCGACGGATTATCAGGACCGCGCTCGCGCGTCCGGCGCCGTCCCCGCCGGATCTGCCGCGCCACGTGACCGACGATCACACCGAACCGGCTCGCGCCGTCGCTCGCCGGTTCGGCGTGGATCTCGATGATGGGTGGCGTTAGTTCGGCTTGCGCTGATTGTGTCTGGCGCGATAAATCTCGCGGCTCGTCTTGTTGAGATCCCGTTCCAGATCCCGCCGCTCCGCGCGGTTCAACCCGTTGCCCGACTGCCGATAGACGCGCTCTTCCGCGCGAATCGCGGCTTCGTCCCCACGGAGCCTGTCCAGTTCGCCTCTCGTGATTTCGCCGTCCTTCACGCCCTCTTTGATGCGCACGGCCTGCCGATGCTCGCGCGCGTTGATGCCCATCGGCCGGTGCTTTGGCGCGTCGGCAAACGCGGACGTCGCGGCAAGCAGGAGTCCCGTGACGACGAACGTGATGTGTCGAGCGAACATCTGTCCCTCCTCGTCCCGCTGGGGAGCGGCAGCGCAGGCATCGTGTCGGTTAGACCGGTCGCTCGACGGGAGGTTTAATCGCGCGCGGAACCGTGCACTCCCATGAATATCCCGGCTCCGCCGTCAATCGTGTGTCTTCGACAGGCATGCCGATCGTGAAGTGATACAGGCTTTGAAACGCGTGATCGGTGATGCCGGCGACGTCGTGAACCGGATCGTCGTAGAAGCAGCCGATTCCGGTGCCGCGCGCGCCGGCGGCTTCGGCCTCGAGATACAACACATGCCCGATGATGCCTGATTCCCAGAAGAGGTGACGGTAGAACGACGCGCCGAACTCGTCGAGGCTCGCGTCGAACTCGGCGAGCATGCCGAGGCTGAAGAATCCGTCCGCGGCAATCTCCTGATCGCAGCTCACGCGCTCCGCCAGGCGGCGGCCGTCGCCACTCGCGAGCAAAAACAACGGCAGTGTGTCGGTCGTTCGCTCCCAGGCGAATTCGCGCGTGATCGCGCGGCGCAGCGCGTCGTGTGCGCGAGGATTTCGAATGAGCAAGTACAGCCCCGGCGCAAGATCGTCGACGCGATGCCCGAACAGCAACAGGTGAATCCGCGCGTCCCACCACACTGCGTCCCATGGTGGGCGATCGTCAGGCAGCACGTTCGCGAGCATCGTGAAGAACCGATCGACACCGATCGTCGAGCGGCCGTCGAGCGCGACGGCGCTGCGGCGTTGAAGGAGCAGCGGGCGGGAGTAGGCGGGAGGGGCGGGAGGACGGGCAGGAGGGGCAGGAGGTGCGGGGCGTCCGGAGTCTTTAGTCGCGCGTGCGATGTCGTCGATGAACGTCCATTGAACGTGATCCTCGCTCAACTGGTTCGCACGGCCGGACCACTTGCCGTTCCGCACCGCGGCAATCAGACGTTCACGATGTTCGCCGCGCGACCACCGATTGATGACGGACGATTGACCGACGACGATCAGACACCCGGGTTCTTCACGCTCCGCATCGACGTAGTCGTCTTCTCGATCGATGCCGGTGAGTGCGGCGATCTCGCGATGCGACCATTCCGGCACGAGCCGCGCGTTCCAGCCGGCAACGCCCACGGCAATTCGGACGGCGGCAATCGCGTGGCCGAGATCGTGCTGGCAATAACGGAACGCACGCTCGCCGTACTTCCACGCTTCGCGCCAGTGAATCGACGTCAGCGCGATCAGCCATTCGTCGTTGGACGCGTCCGGCCAGTCGAACGCGCAGCGCTGCTCGAGCGCGTGACGGTCGGCGGCGTAGTGGTAAACGGCTCCGGTCGCGGCAAGTCCGGCGACCGGCCCGCATATGACATACGCCTCGGTTGGATGCAGATTGCCGCTCGATGGATTGGCGCGGAGCGACCAGCGCGCGGTTCCGCGCGACCCGCGCACCTGCTTCCACGCGGAAAGGCCGAGCGCGTGGCGAAGGATGTCGCCGGCCACCGTCTCGGGCGCGCCGGGACGCGGCGACAGAACGGATTCGACCGTGCCGTCGAAGGAACGAAAGGGATTCGGCTGCGACGCCCAGTCGAGATATCCGAGTGAGCGCGCGAACCGATCGAAATGATGCTTGGTGCCGTCGTGGTAGAGATGTGCGGACGTGACGCCCGTCATCCCTTCAAGTCGTCCTCGGCCTCTTTCATGCGGCGATCGATCTCTTCGATCGCCTGACGGATCTGCGCGCGGCGCCGCTCGACGGTGGTCGCGCCCAGCTGCCGCTCGAGCTCGGTGCGCGCAAGCCTCAGCGATTCGAGCGCGCGCACTTTTTCAGGATCACCCACGGTCTTGCCGGCCCGCGTCTGTTTGCGCTCGCGCTCCAGTTCCTCCATCCGCTCCTGGATTCGCGAATCGGCATCGATCAATCCCTCTCCCGCATCTCCCATGGACCCCCCGTCCGAATATGAACGCTCTCACATTATAAGATGACCTCGTGACCGCACGTCCGAGTGGCGATTCGCTTGCGCCGTTTCACGAAGCGGTGCGCACATGGTTCTCGGCCTCGTTCGACGCACCGACTCGTCCGCAGGCGCTCGGCTGGCCTGCGATCGCGCGCGGCGAGTCGACACTGATCCTCGCGCCGACGGGCAGCGGCAAGACGCTGACGGCGTTTCTGTGGTGTCTCGATCGATTGATGTTCACGCCGCCGCCGCCGAAAGCCAGGCGCTGCCGCGTGCTCTACGTGTCGCCGCTCAAAGCGCTCGCCGTCGACGTCGAGCGCAACCTGCGCGCGCCGCTCGCCGGCATCGCGCAGGTCGCGTCCGATCGCGGAATGCCGTACGTTGCGCCGGTGATCTCCATTCGCACGGGCGACACGCCGCAATCCGAGCGCGCGCGATTTCAACGCGACCCGGCCGACATCCTGATCACGACACCCGAATCGCTGTATCTGCTTCTCACCTCGAACGCGCGCGAAGCGCTCCGCTCGATCGACACGATCATCGTTGACGAGATCCACGCGCTCGTGCCGACCAAGCGCGGCGCGCACCTCGCGCTCTCGCTCGAACGGCTCGAAGCGTTGTGCGAGACGCCGCCGCAGCGCATCGGCCTGTCGGCCACGCAGCGTCCGCTCGACGAGGTCGCGCGCTTTCTCGGCGGCGCCCCTGTCGCGCGCGAGACGTCGGCGGCGAAGGGTCCACGCCGCACGAAGAAATCCGATCGCGGGGAACCATCGAGCGGCGAGCGTGCGGAAGCCGCCGAAGGCGAAGTCGAGCGCGAGTTCGCAATCCATCGGACCGTGCACTACCGGCCCGTGACGATCGTCGATGCCGGGCAGAAGAAAGCGCTGGCGCTCAGGATCGAAGTGCCCGTCGAGGACATGGCGAAGCTGACGACCGCGGATGACATCCCGAGCGGACCGGCCTCGATGGGCGACACGCGGCCGTCGATCTGGGCGGCGATTCACCCGCGGCTTCTCGAGCTGATTCGCGAACATCGTTCGACGCTCATCTTCGTCAACAGCCGGCGGCTCGCCGAGCGCCTGGCCGGCGCGCTGAACGAGCTCGCGGGCGAAACGCTCGTGCGATCGCATCACGGTTCCATCGCGCGGCCGCAGCGAATAGAGGTGGAAGATCTGTTGAAGGCCGGCGCCCTGCGCGCGCTCGTGGCAACATCGTCGCTCGAGCTGGGCATCGACATGGGCGCGATCGATCTCGTCGTCCAGATCGAAGCGCCGCCGTCGGTCGCCAGCGGTCTGCAGCGCATCGGACGCGGCGGGCACCAGGCGAACGCCGTCAGCGAAGGCGTCATCTTCCCGAAGTTCCGCGGCGATCTCGTGGCATGTGCCGCGGTCGCGAGGGCGATGCACGAGGGCGCGGTCGAAGCGACGCGCTATCCGCGCAACCCGCTCGATATCCTCGCGCAACAGGTCGTCGCGATGACCTCCGTCGACGAGTGGAACGTCGACGAGTTGTTCGCCGCAATCCGCGGCGCGGCGCCGTTCGCCGAGCTGAGTCGAACGGTATTCGAAGGCGTTCTCGACATGCTTTCGGGCCGTTATCCGTCGGACGAATTCGCGGAACTGCGGCCGCGCGTCACATGGGATCGCGTCGCCGGCACGATCAGCGCGCGCGAAGGCGCCAAACGCGTCGCCATCGCCAACGGCGGCACCATTCCCGA
>Ga0075423_10006497_pt1 | contig 10981 bp, 6 predicted proteins | sample SoiMethybrSBSTD2_FD_80114 | JGI IMG/M metagenome (GOLD analysis project Ga0075423, IMG submission 80114) | Bulk soil microbial communities from a Populus tree surrounding site in Tennessee, USA - Soil MetaG P. TD hybrid SBSTD2 | ecosystem: Environmental > Terrestrial > Soil > Tree plantation...
GAAATCGAGGAGACGCTTTCGGATCCGGCGCTCTACAGCCGGCCGATCGCGGTGACGGTCACGGGAACGTTGGTTCCCGACACCGACTTGCTCGAGTACGTCTGCGCCGAGAACGAGAAAGATCACCGCGAGCATCATCTGGTTGGAACGGGCGCCGAGGAATTGAAATCGGTCACGCCAGTGACGCTTCCCGCCAACGTGCTGGCGCAGTACGTAGGGTCGTACGACTTTCGTTGGCCGGAACAGCCCACGGTCCCCTCGATCTGGCAAGTCACCATGAACAACGAGATGCTGTTCCTCGCCGGAGGAGCGCTGGTGCCCCTCTCGGAAACGCAGTTCATGTGGGGCAGCGGCCAGCGGGTGCGGTTCGTGAAGGATGCGCAGGGACGGGTCTCCCACTTCGTGTTTGCGGCCGTCGAAGGGGACCTTATTGGAAAGAGATTACGGTAGCGACGATCTCTTTCTTGCAAACGCACATCTGATTCTCGTAACCGGGTCGAGCCAGATTCGTAAGGCCGGACGCCCGATCGACCCGACATGTCGGCGCTGATCGAGGGCGTGGGCTGGGCGCGAAAGTTGCTTTCGGCCCTCCGTCTCCCGAAGGAGTCGGCTTCTGAACGGGAAGGGTTCATCATCCAAACATCGGCCTGACGGTTTCGGTCCGTTTCGCGTTCGTGCCGATCTCGGTGCGAGTCGCCTTGGGCCTGTCTATCTTGGCCACGATCCCTCGACGAACGCGCGAGTCGTGATCCGCACGTTCACGCTGTCTCCGGAATGGCGCGAGTTCGGCGATTTGTCCGATCTGCTCAACTCGTTTCGAAAGCTCTGCGAGACGAAGCTCGATTACCCCGGTCTCGCCCGTCCGCTTGCGTTCGGGGCCGAAGGGAAGATTCCGTACGTCGCTTATACGAATCTCGCAGGCACTGCCATGGACGCGATGATGCGGCAGGATGGCCCTCGACCTGTTGCGGAGGTCTTGCAACGCGCGACGCAGCTGGCGGATGCCATCGACTTTGCGGCAAGCGCCGGCGTCTATCACGGGATGCTGGCGCCCTGCGACGTGTTCCTGGAACGTGAGTGGACCGGCGTGACAGGGTTCGGGCTTGCGCAGGCGCTGATCAAGGTGGGAATCCCTGCGGAGACGGAATCTCGGTACGGCTCGCCGCAACGGCTCGCGGGTGCGCCGCCAACGCGTGCCGACGATATCTATTCGCTGGCCGCCATCACGCTCGAGCTCCTCATCGGAACGCCCGCCGATCCAGAGCAGGATATGAGTCCCGCGCTCCGGGAAGCGCAGGGTCTTCCAGAGCGTCGTCGTCTTCCGCGGCCCGCGGCGCACGAGACGCGGCTGTTCACGAGTATCGCTGGTGTTGATGCGGGAAAGTTGCGCGGGTGTTTCGCCGCAGCGTTCTCCGAGGAACCGAGCGAGCGCCCAGCGACCGCTTCTGATTTCGTCGCGAGCTTCCAGGACGCCATCGCGAATAAACGCGAGATGGACGAGCCCGCGCCGAGCGTCAAGGCAGTCGCAGTCGTCAGAGACACCCACGACGAACGCAAGGAGCCACCTTCTGCGGCCGTGTTGGACACGAAGCGCACTGACGATGCGGCCACTCTCGACCCGCCGACTCGTGTTGAGCCCGTTGTCGAAAAGAAGCCTGAGCCCGTTGTCGCGAAGAAGCAAGAGCCGGTTGTCGCGAAGAAGCCGGAACCGGTTGTCGCGAAGAAGCAAGAGACGTTGGCAATGAGCGAGCCGCTCATTCGTGAGTACGAACCCGAACTGCCAGAACGCAAGCCTGAAGACCGCGTGCCGCGACCCGAGACGATCGGCCGCTCGTTGTTCGCAGACATCGCACCGCTGCGTGTCGGCTCGATAGACGAAGCTTCGTATGGGGCGTCTGCTCAATCCGCGTCGTCACGAGCCCTCGTCGGTGCGGTGGTTGCCGTCGTGAGTCTCGCCGCCGGTTTTGGTGGAGGATTCATCGTTGGACAGCACTCGCGGCCGTCGACCGAATCGACGACCGTCAGCCAACACGAGCCCGTCGCTCAGCCTCAACCCGCGCGCACGACAGTAGATGATCCAAAGTCGATCGCTTCACCACCGCAAACGGTTGCTCCTACTGCGGAAGAGAAAATCACCAGCCCAGAGCCGATCGCCGCACCGGTTGCGTCTCAACCTGCGCCGCCTGCTGACGAATCTGGCCGTCTTATCGTCCGCTCGACGCCCGCGGGTGCCGACGTCATGGTTGATGGCCAATCGCGCGGTGTCACGCCGCTCACCCTTCGCGAGCTCCCCTTCGGGGCGCACACAATCGCGGTCTCGCACGCGGGTCACGATACGCGGCAGCAGCGGGTCACGCTGAGCGAACGGCGTCCGTCGCGATCGATCGACTTCGAGCTTCATCCGACGAGCACCGCAGGCCCCGAAACAACCGCAACAGACTCCACGACCTCGACTCGCTCCGCTCCCTCGGGGCAAGCGGGCTCGCTGCAAGTGGCCTCGCATCCGGCAGGGGCACAGGTCTTCGTCGACGACAACCTGATTGGAACGACGCCGCTCCTGATCCCGAATGTCGCGGCAGGCTCGAGGCGTCTGAGGATCGACTTGTCCGGGTACAAGGCCTGGACGAAATCGGTTCAGATCGAACCAAGCGAGCGGTCTCGCGTGTCGGTCAGTCTGGAACCGTGAAGCGAGCTCTCAACTGAAATTCGCGGGGTCGCGCTATGATCCCGGCGATTCAGACAGGAGAGCTTCTCATGACGAAATGGATCTCAGGCGCACTCGGGATCGCCGTGTTTGCGATCGTCGCGTCTCTGGGCGTCTCTGCGCAGCAGAATCAGATGACGTTCTTCATCACGAGCGCCGGACCCGGCAACGGGGCCAATCTCGGCGGACTCGCCGGCGCCGATAAGCACTGTCAGACACTGGCAGCGGCCGCCGGAGCGGGGAATCGCACGTGGCGCGCGTATTTGAGCGCCGCGGCCGCCAACGGTCAGCCGGCCGTGAACGCCCGCGATCGCATCGGCAAGGGCCCGTGGACGAACGTAAAGGGTGTGGTGGTCGCGAAGTCGGTGGCCGATCTCCACTCCGAAGCCAACGCCCTCGGCGGCGACAATTCGCTGACCGAGAAAGGCGCGGCTGTCCCGGGTAATCAGCACGACATCCTCACCGGCTCGAACGCAGACGGAACCCTGCAGACTGGTGACGCGCCATGCGGCAACTGGACCAGCGCCGAGACGACTGGCGGGGCGATGGTCGGCCATCACAATAAGCAGGGCGGCGGCACGGCGCCGAACTCGTGGAACGCCGCGCACAGCTCGAGAGGCTGCTCGCAGGCGAATCTCGTTTCCACGGGAGGAAACGGGTACTTCTACTGCTTCGCAAACTGAATCCTCCTGGCGCCGTGCTCCGCTACGCCCTCCGCCAGCTGATCGCGTCGCCAGGGTTCACACTCGTCGCCGTTGTCGGTCTCGCACTCGGGATCGGAGCGACGTCCGCGCTCTTCGGTGTGGTGAATGCCGTTCTCCTCCGACCGTTGCCGTATCACGAGCCGGAACGGCTGGTCAGATTGAGCTCGACGAACGAGGCGACAAACCTCACGCGCGGTGGCTTCTCCTACTCTCGTTACCTCGAAGTGCAGGAGGGGCAACGGGTGTTCAGCGACCTCGCGCTGTCGGTGGCGAATGCGTCCACGTTGACCGGGGGCGGCGATCCGGAACAGCTGGTTGTCCTGCACGCGTCAGCGGCTCTCTTACCCACACTCGGACTCGAGCCGCTGCTCGGGCGAAATTTCTCGGCAGACGAAGATCGCCGCGGCGGCGACCGCGTCGCGTTGATCAGCCACGCCATGTGGCAACAGCGTTTCACCCGCGATCCGTCGGTGCTCGGTCAGACGCTCACGATCGATGGCGCGCCGCACACCATCATCGGCGTGCTGCCTGATGCGGCAACGGCGTTCCCGTTGGATCGCCAGCAGATTTGGGTGCCGCGCCCCCTGGAAGTCCCGTATGCCGAGGCGTTGAACAACGGCGGCAATTGGTTTCGGCTCATCGCGCGGCTCCGGCCGGGCGTGTCGTTGGAACAGGCACGCGAAGCGATGAATGTGATCGCGGCCGGTTACCGGGCGACGAGGCCCGCGAACGTCGACGCGCCGTCGCGGATCGAACTCGTTCCGCTGCTCGAGGATGCCGTTGGCGCGCAGCGCCGCAGTTATCTGTTGCTCTTTGGCGCCGTGGGCTGCGTGCTGATGATCGCGTGCGCGAACATCGCCAACCTGTTACTGGCACGCTTTGCCGCACGCCGTCGCGAGATCGCCGCGCGCATCGCGCTCGGCGCGAGCCGGGGCGAAGTGGTGCGGCAGTTTGTGACCGAGAGCATGCTCCTAGCGCTGCTCGGCGGGGTCGTCGGCGTGCTGCTGGCTGGCTGGGCGGTACGCGCGCTCGTCGCATTCGGTGCGGATCTGATTCCGCGTGCGACCGAAATCAGGATCGATCCAAACGTCCTGGGATTCTCACTGCTCGCAACCCTCGGCACCGGGCTCGCGATCGGCCTGCTGCCGGCACTCCAGGCGTCGGGCGTGAACGTGCTCGACGCGCTCAAAGATGCGGGACGTGTCTCGATCGGATCCGGGCGCCGGCTTCGAGCCAGCCTCTTCGTCGTCGAAGTGTCGCTGTCGCTGGTCTTGCTCATCGCTGCTGGTTTGCTGTTGGCGAGCTTCGCGAGGCTGCAGCGCGTGGAGCCCGGCTTCGAGCCCGAAGGCGTCTTCACCGCAGAACTCGCGCTCTCGCCGCAACGCTACACGCCGGAGAAGATCGCGGCTTTCTACGAGCGGCTTCCTCAACAACTCGCGACCCTCCCCGGTGTCACGTCGGCCGCGTTGACCAGTCGCGTGCCACTCACTGGCATCGGGACACCAACGGTCATGGCCGTCGCGGGCCGTCCGCTTCCGCCGTTGAGCGAACGCTCGGGAGCCTATCGGCATCTTGTGACGCCTGGCTATTTCAGTACGCTCGAGATTCCTATCCGCGCGGGGCGCGATTTCGACGAACGCGATAACTCACGTGTGCCGCACGTGGCGATCATCAACGAAACCTTCGCGCGTCGATTCTTTCCCGGGGAGGATCCGATCGGCCGCACGTTGATCACGGGAATGGTGCAGCGTCCGTCGCGAGTCGTGGGCATCGTCGCCGACGTCCGGAGCAACGGACTGAACTCGCCGCCAGAGGCCGACTACTTCCTGCCGTCACTGCAGCGGCCGGAGAATTCCACCAACATTCTGGTGCGGACAAACATGAGCCCGGCGGCGATGGCGCCGCTCGTACGCGAGGCGCTGCGGGCCGTGGATCCGGAGCTGCCGCTCCTGCAACCGGACGCGCTGTCCACTCGGATCGCGCAGCAGGTAGCGGATCGCAAGTTCGGCCTCGTGTTGTTGGGCGGATTCGCCGCGCTGGCGCTCGTCCTCGCGAGTCTCGGCGTCTACAGCGTGATGGCGCATCTCGTGGCATTCCGCACCAGCGAGATCGGTCTGCGCATGGCGCTCGGTGCGTCGCCTGCCACCGTGATGCGCATGGTCCTCGGACATAGTCGGCGTCTCACGCTCCTTGGCATCGCGTTCGGCATCGCCGGCGCTCTCGTCGTCTCGCGGCTGATGCAGCAAACGCTCTTCGACGTCGATCCAGCAGACCCGCTCGTTTACATCGTGCTGTCGGTCACGCTGCTGCTCGTCGCCGAGTGCGCGTCGTTCTTTCCGGCGCTGCGCGCGACGAGAATCGATCCGCTGATTGCCCTGCGGGCGGAGTGACGGTAACATCCCGCTCTAATTCTGCCATCCGAATCCGAGGCTTTCAGATGACTACGGACTTTCGTCATGCGCTCCGTCTACTGTGGAAGTCCAAGCGGATCACTGCCACCACCCTCGTCACGCTGGCGCTGTGCATCGGTGCGACGACGGCGATCTTCTCGTCGGTCTATGCGCTGATGTTGAAGCCGCTGCCGTATCAGGAGCCCGAGCGGATTGTGGAGTTGTATTCGTCCGCGGTGAAGGCCGGCCTGAACCACATGCCCGCCAACGTCCCGTTCTATCTCGACTACTCGAAGAACGCGATCTCGTACGAGAGCGTCGGGCTGTGGACGTTCGGATACAGCCTGGTCGGAGAAAAGGATTCTGTCGTTCGTACTCCCGGCGTACGCATGACGGCCGAAATCTTCAGCATCCTGCGGCTGCAACCGGTGCTCGGCACCTTCTTCACGAAGGAGCAGAACAAACCGGGCGCCGACAAGGTCATGGTGCTCACGCAGTCCTACTGGCAGACGCAGTACCAGGAAAGTCCAGAGGTCATCGGCAAGGAGATACGGATCGACGACGAACCGTACAAAGTGATCGGCGTCGCGCCGCGCGAGTTGGAAGCGTTCGATGCGCGTATGAAGTTCGTCGTGCCTTTGAGCTGGCCAGCGGCCGCGGAGAATCCGCAGGGTCGCTATGGCGTGGGCATCGGGTTGTATGGACGCCTCAAGCCGGGAGTCACGGCAGCACGGGCCGACGCCGAGGCCAAGGTCATTGAGAAACGCTACGTCGAGGCGGGACAACCACAATTGAAAGCGTTCGTGGAGCGCTCCGGCATGACGATGAACGTTGGCGGGGTGCAGGAGCAGCGCGTCCAGCCGGTGCGGCCGATCCTGTTGATGCTACAGGGCGGTGTCGCATTCGTGCTGCTGATCGGCTGCGTCAACGTGGCGAATCTCCTGCTCGTACGCTCTAACGCGCGCCAGTCCGAGCTGGCCATTCGATCAGCACTCGGCGCGGCGCGCGTGGCAATTGCGCGGCAATTCCTCATGGAAAGCCTGCTCTTGACGTCTCTCGGCACTCTATTGGGGCTGGGGGTGGCGTGGGGACTGCTGCGGGCGACGAATTATTACCTCGCCAAGATGCTGCCTCAGTCGCTGCCGGCATCGCTCGACTGGCGCGTGCTCGCGTTCGCCGTCGCGCTCACCGCCGTCGTTGGCGTGCTCGTCGGCCTCATACCGGTGTTTCACATCCTCCGCATGAATCTGGCGGCGGTGATCCAAAGCAACTCGCGGGGGTCGTCGTCGAGCCGCGGCGTGCGCGCGCTGAGCGGCGTGCTTGTGGTGGCCCAGGTCGCAGTGGCGCTGATGCTGCTCACCGGCGCCGGCCTGCTCATTCACAGCTTCGCCGAGGCCGTGAAAGTGGACACGGGACTCGAGGCGACGAACGTGGTCACGGCGCGCATCGCGCTCACGCGCGAACATCGCGCCAGCGACGAGGCCTCCAACTCGATTCGTGAACGCCTGCTGCAGGCGTTGAAAGAGATTCCTGGCGTGACGTCGGTGGCGCTGTCCTTTTCCACGCCCTTCCAGGGAGGACTGCCGATCAATGCGTTCACCTTGGAGAACGACACGCTGCCGCCGGGTTCGCCGCAGCCAGGCGCCTTCCGAGTGATCGTGACGCCAGGGTACGCGCAAACGCTGGGGCTCAAGCTGGTGGAAGGCCGCTTCTATGAAGACGCGGATCTCGCTCCCGGCCGGCGCCCGATGGTTGTCGATCAGAGCTTCGCGCGCAAGTTCTTCCCCAACGGTTCTGCCATTGGTGGACGGTTCTCCTTTGGCCAACGTCCGGCAAAGCCAGAAGACTGGCCGGTCATCATCGGCGTCGTGAAAGACGTGCCGCACAACGGAGTCGAGGAGAAGAGTGGCAACCCGTTCATCTATCAACTGCTGCAGCCAGGAGGACGCCCGGGGGGATTGACGATGTTCCTGCGGACAAACCGGCCGACGAGTGATGCGGTGTCGGCCTTGCGGAACAAAGTGCGCGCCATCGATCCCGCGAGTCCACTGTTTGACGTCGGCGTTCTGCAGGAAGCGGTGGATTCGTCCTTCGACAACCGTCGTGCGGTGATGCTCCTGCTCGCCGCGTTCGCCGGACTGGCGCTGTTCCTGTCGGCACTCGGCATCTATGGCGTGCTCGCCTACGATGTCTCGCAGCGGACGCGTGAGATTGGCGTGCGCAGCGCCATCGGTGCGTCGCGCGGGCAGACTGCCGGTTTGATCCTGCAACAAGGGTTGTGGAAAGCGGGCATCGGCGTCGTACTGGGTTTGATTGGCGCCGCGCTGATCAGCAGGTCGATGACGACCCTGCTCTTCAACGTCCGCCCGACAGATCCCGCAGTGTATGGGGCGGTGTCGGCCGTGCTGATCGGCGTGGCGCTCCTCGCCAGTTATCTACCGGCCCGCCGCGCGTCGCGGATCGATCCGCTCGTTGCCTTGCGTGATGAGTGAGGGTTCGCCAATCAATCTCAGCACGTCCTCACACCTCTGGAAACGCGCCCACCAGATGGCGTCGTTCCAGGCGGAATTGTGCTTCGAACGAAGTGCGGGATCGTGCGCGATCAGCGCGCGCACGGTTTCGACGCGGCAGCCGCCAAACATCGGGCGGTCGGGTCCGTGGAGAGTGCCGGCTGAGACCGCGCGAGACAGCGGCGTTTCTCCGTCTTCACCTTCGACTGTCGGGTCTGCTCCATGGGCGAGCAGCAATTTGACGAACGTCGGATCGGTATCGCCGGCCGCCAGCAGCAGCGGCGCCACCGCCTTCGGGCCGGCGCCGCGATTCGGATCCGCGCCGCGATCAAGCAGCAGCCGCACCGCGCCCGGCTGTCGCGCGAGGATCGCGTGCTGCAGCGGCGTCGCGTCCCAGTCGTCGCCGGTGGGTCCGGGCTGGTTCACGTCGGCGCCCGAGTCGAGGAGCACTTTGATCGCGTCGAGCGATCCAGTTCGCGAGGCCTGAATCAGCGGGGAGTCGGGACGCGGCTCGTCGCAGGCGCCGGCCGCGAGCAGCGCCGCGCCGAGTCCAAGCGAGAGCATGAAACGGCGCAATCATGACCTCCAGAAGCATCATATACAAAGAACTTTTCAGTGTAAAGGACCACGAAGCGAACGGCGTCTTCAGCTCGCCACAGAACCGTGTCGTTCTCGCTCCAGTCGAAGCTGCGCCCACGTCCAAACGCTTGTAGTTTCATCGCCGTCGCCATGGAACGGTAGTTGCCATGCCTCCCGGCATGAGGAAGGTGGGCACGTTCACACGTTGCCCCGTGCAGCGACTTCTCCTCGGTGCAGTCCTCGCTTCTCGAGTCGCCGCGTGTGGTTCCGAACCGACGGCACCAACGGCGCCGCCTGAGGTCTTCGTTCACAACACGCTGAACCCCTCCGGCAACCGTTCGCCCGACGTCTCTTTTTCATTTGCGTACGAACAGTACGTAACCCCGTTTTCCAACCTCGCGCCATGGGCGTTCGATGATTTCACGAGTGCAGAGGCAGCTACGATCCGCACAGTGTCGTGGCAGGGCAGTTATTGCCGCGAGGGAATCCTCGCGCCGCCTGGTCCACCACCCGCCGTCTCGATCTTATTCCGAGTCCAGTTTGTCTCCGACGTCAACGGCCGCCCCCAATCCTTCGGCGTTCCGCTCCACGCCACGACGTTCACGCCTGCCGATGCGCACGAGCAATTCGCGTTCAATTCGTTGTGGCACCAAAACGAGACCGACTCTGAATGCGCCTCCTACAGCTACAGAGCTACGCTACCAACGCCTTTTTCCGCGACAGCAGGAAAGCGTTACTGGTTGCTCATTCAATCCGTGATAAGCAACGCGGCGCCCATTCCCGCGGGCGGTGGAGTCGCATGGGGATGGCGCATCAGTTCGCCGGACAACAACGTTTCGGCGTACGGCGACCTGCATGGAGGGATCGCCACCGTCCCGCGAGACCTTGCGTTCTCTCTGTCCAGCCGATAGGCGATCGAAGGGTGGGAGGGGCCCGTTTCGGATGGCTCCGAAGCGGGCTGCCGCATGCTAACTGCTGACCAGGCCGCAGGTCTGGTCTGGCCGAAGCTCGCGCGGAAGCGCGAGCGAAGGCTGATTAGTGTCGAAGCTGATTCGTGATTTGCTCGGTTTCGTACACCTCACAATTGGAGCGCTCCGGAACGATCTGAGGGTCGCCACCGCCGGCACGCAGGACTCGCGTCGGCATCACCCAGGGTTCGATCAGCACGTCCGGATCTTCGATCGTCATGTCGTACCGGAGCTCGTTTCCAACACGCGTGAGCTTCTCGATCATGTGCATGTTGGCGGAATGGAAGAGGCCTCCGCGTCCAAACCATGTCGTGTCGACGAACGACGTTGAGTCGATGACCAGAGTATCGCCTTCCCATTTACCGATGCTGTAGCCGTAGTACGTGGCGACGATCGCTGTCTGAGCGTTACGCGCGCGTCCGTCGGTGGGGACGTCGCGGAATTCCGTGTTTCCGCCACCGTAATCGGCATACTGCCGGTAGAACATCAGGATGTCTTTATCGGTTTGGATAATCCGGAACGGCGTGCCCTGGCGTGGGAGTCCCAGCGGCTGACACGTCATCACGGGATCGTACTTGTTCGTCCACTGATCGAGCTCCTGAACCTTGTCCCAGAACTCGGGTTTGTAGATGGGATGGCCCAACACGCCAAACCGCGAGGGCGAGATCCACTCATAGTCCACCCAGAAGTTGTCTTGAGCGGTCTTGCAGCCGACTTCGGGGTTGATTCCCGCCCCCACCACCTGCGTTGGACCACATCGGCGGTTGCCACCACCAGTGATCGGATTGAATGGGCCACCCCAGTTTCCCGTCATGTCCGGGTGCCCGTCGGCGCGACGAGGCGTTTCGGCGGATGCCGTCTGGTTCGCGGGCGCTGTTGGCAGCGTCCAATTCGGAGGCTGATTCGTCGGCTTGATCGCCGCCTTCACGCTGGCCGGCACAGGCATCACGACATACATCTGTCCCGTCTCAGTGACCGTCGTGGTGATGTCGCGGACGACGATGCCGTTCTTCTTTTCCGTGATTTTGCCCGCGTAGAACGCCTCGGCCGGATTGAGCGGATTGTTCCAGTCTTTGTAGTTGCTGTAGGTGAACTCGTACGTGTTCGTACCGTTCTTCACGACGAC
>Ga0075423_10006499_pt1 | contig 10978 bp, 11 predicted proteins | sample SoiMethybrSBSTD2_FD_80114 | JGI IMG/M metagenome (GOLD analysis project Ga0075423, IMG submission 80114) | Bulk soil microbial communities from a Populus tree surrounding site in Tennessee, USA - Soil MetaG P. TD hybrid SBSTD2 | ecosystem: Environmental > Terrestrial > Soil > Tree plantation...
GACCCGCAGCCGGTCCAGCAGATCGTGACGCCGGTAGGCGAAGGAATCCAGGCCGGCGCCCAAGATCACATACTGGCGCACCCCATCGGCGGCCGCCTGCTCGACGATGTCCTCGGGGAACCGGGCCCGCACGCACATCCAGCGGCTGAAGGCGACGAGGAACGGGTGAGGCAGCTCCGCCCGCAGCCGCTCCCGCAGCGCCGCCCCCTCGCGGCCGGCCAAGCCGAGGGCGAGATAGTCGTCAATGACCCATGGCCGGGGTTCCTCACGGTGAAGGGCCCGGGCAACCGCCGTCAGCACGGCGGTGCGACTCGGGCCCCGAGCGGAGTCCGCCATGCGAAGTAATCGTAATGATCCAGGACCGAGCCAGGACGATGCGCGGCAGCGCCGCGGCGCCCGGTCCGGCCTTATCCGGGCGCGACGAGCCGCTGCGCGGCAGGATCCCATCGCCATGCTGCACCTGCGGTGATGTGCGTTCCGCCGACCCAGCGGTCGGCGTTCAGCAGCGTCACGCGGTCTGCCCTGTGCTCGAGGACGCGTTCGCCGGTGCGCGTCAGCCTGAGTGAGAGCGCGGCGAAGGCGTGGGCGTCGCCCAGCGGCGGGGCGGGTGGGAGCGGCTCGCCGGCCTGCGTCTCGACGAGGCGCGCTTCGCCCTGGCCGAGGGCTGCGAGCGTGCGGTAGAGCCAGGCGTCGCCGAGGAACGGAGCGGCCTCGCGGTCCTGCGTCGCGAGAAACACCGCCGGCGGCCGGTCCGCGCCGGCCGCGATTACCTGCAGCGCCCGTCGCTCGGTCCCCGACAGGCCGTCCTGCGGCGCCGGGAGCTCCTCGAGCAGCCGCCGCAGGGCCGGGCCCAGGAACGGCAGCTGCGGAACGTCTTCTGTCGCATGCGCCACGAGCGCCGTGGGGTCGGGGCGGCGCAGCGCATCCCAGGCCGATGTTGCTGCGGCGAGGGTGCCGGGTGTCGCCGTGACGCGTGCGGGCCACAGCGTCTCCAGCTGCTGCGCGGTCAGTTCGCCGAGCCCGCGAAATGACGGCTTGCCGGGGAACGCGCCGACGACGATCAGCTCGGGCGCCTCCGTCGTGGTGCCCGCCAGCGCGAGCACATCCAGGAGCTGGAGCTGGTCGTACAGGTCGTGCTCGAACCACAAGACGACCTGTTGCCCGCCCTGCAGCGCCTGCAGGAGCTGCCGGTCGCGTCGCTGCAGCGAGGACAGGATCGTAGGCCTGCTGCCCCACCCGCAGGCGGACAGGAAGGCGGCCCGGGCGCGCAGCAGTTCCCGCCGCGGTCCCGCCGGTACCGGCCCTTCGTGCAGGACGTCCTGCCACGGCAGGACCGCGCCGCCAAGCGAGGTCTGCCGCAGCGTGTTGCCCGCGCTCTCGCCGTTGGTCACGTGCAGCGGTGCTGGGTGCGCCGTGGCTTCGCGCCCGCGCCGGGCCAGGTAAGCCGCACCGCAGGTGCAGTGGTCGAGGGACTCGCACGCGCACCCGACGATCCGGGCAAGTTCGTCGCGCATGCGCCGCAGTGTCGCGATGCGCGTGTCGATCTCGTCGATCTTCGCAGCCATCCGCACCCGCAGGGCTTCCGGAGCGGGCACGCGCCCGCGCCGCACCGCGCGGAGGTACTCCTCGATCTCTGCCAGCGTGAAACCGATCGCTTGCGCATCCTTGATCGCACGCACGAAGCGCACCGCGTCTTCGTCATAACGGCGGTGCCCACCCGCCTCCCGTGGCGGCTCGGGCAGCAGGTGGCGGCGCTCGTAGTACCGCAGCGTCTCGACGCTGACGCCCGCGCGCAGCGCCACCTCACCCGCTCTCACACCCGGACTCTAAACCCGTACCCAGGTACGGAAATCAAGAGAGTGCGTTCAGCTTCCGCCTCAGGCCGGGTATGGCGGCTGACCGGCGGCCGGCCGGGGTTGCTTCGTGCGGGCAGCACCACCACGGCGAGGATGCCTGCATCATTGACCGCCCGGCACCGCGACCGCTGGAATCGGAACATGAGCGCAGTTCGGCTCACCCTGCACACCGGCCTGCGGGTCCCCGGGCCCGGCGGTGGTCTTCGGTGACCGCGGTCTGGCTGTTCCTGCGCGCGGAGGCCCGGCGCCGCTGGCGGGCCTGGCTGTCCCTCGCGCTCATCGTCGGTGTTTTCACCGGTGGGGTGGTGACCGCCGCGGCGGGGGCGCTGCGGACCGGCTCTGCGTACGCCCGTTTCCTCGACTGGAGCAGGGCGCCCGATGTTGTGGTCGACGCCGAGCCGTACAACCCGATGTTCGCCCCGCTCTCGCCGACTGCCGTGATGCGGGTTCCCCAGGCCGCGGACGCCGCCGTGATCACATCGTTCGGCGCGGGCATCGTCCAGTTCATCGCACCGGCCAGTAACGCTATCCCGGGCGGCTTCTGGAAAAGGAAGATCCTTTCCGGCCGTCTCGCGGATCCCGCCCGGCCCGGCGAGGTCAACGTCTCGTTCACTCTGGCCCAGCGGCTCCACCTGCGGGTCGGCGACCCGCTGCCGCTGGTGCTGACCACCGCGGCCGGCCGGCGGGTGCCGTTCGTGTTCCATGTCGTCGGCATCGATGCCGCGCAAACCGAATTCCCGCCGGCGCCGGGGAACGGCACCTATGTCGCCTGGGGCACCCCGGCCTTCTATCGCCAGCACCGGGCGTTGGACGGATTCGTCCAGGTAGCGCTGCGGTTCCACCACGGCAGCCGGGACTGGCCCGCGGTGCGGCAGGAACTTCGTCGGCACGCGCACGGCAAGCCCGTGGAAACCTGGCTGCTCTCCGCCCAGTCAGTGAACACCCAGCGGTCGATCCGCCCGCAGGCCGTGGCGCTGTGGCTGCTCGCGGCGCTGTGCGGCGTCATCGGGCTGCTCATCGTGGGCCAGCTGCTGGCCCGGCAGAGCTTCCTGGACGCTGCCGGGTACGGAACGTTGCGCGCGCTTGGGATGAGCCGCGGGCAGCTGATGACCGGGTGCCTGGGCCGGGCGGTGGCGATCGGTGCCGCGGGCGGGCTCATCGGCGCTGTGCTGGGCATCGCGCTGTCCCCGCTGCTGCCGCTGGGCCTGGCGCGGGTGGCAGAGCCGTACCCGGGGATCGACGCGGATGTTCCCGCTCTGGCCGTCGGCCTGGCCGCCGCGGTCCTGGTCACCGCGGCCTGCGCGGCCTGGCCGGGGTGGCGGGCCACGGCGGAGCGGCCGGTGGGCGGATCGGCCGAGCCCAGCCGGCAGCGGCGCCGCACGGTCATCTCCCGGCTGGCGGCCGCCGGGCCGGTCCCGCTGGCCATGGGCACCCGGCTGGCCCTGCACCGCGGCGCGGGCCGGACGGCGGTGCCGGTGCGCAGCGCGGTTGCCAGCGCGGCCATGGGCGTGGCCGCGCTCAGCGCCGCGATCGTGTTCGCCGGCAGCCTCAGCCACCTGCTCGCCTCGCCCGCCCTGTACGGCGTGACCTGGGACGCTGCCGTGACCAACAATGCCGGGACCGGCGTCGGCCCGATGATGGCCACGATCAGGCGGGACCGGCAGGTGGCGGCGTGGGCCACCGGCTGGGCCGGGGGGCCATTGCGGGCCGGGCGCATCGAGTTCGACGCGATCGTGCTCGAGATGCCCGGCGGCGCCTCGTTCGTCCCGGCGCCGGCGGCCGGCCGCCTGCCCAGGACCAGCCGGGAGATCACGCTCGGCACCAAGACCCTGCGGCAGCTTCACGCCCGGATCGGCGCTACCATCCCGGTTTTGATCCCGCTTCTCGACACCCAGGCCCGCCCGATGACCGTCGTCGGGACCACCGTGTTCCCCACCCTGAGCGATGCGCTCGGCCTGGGCACCGGCGCCGCGCTGACCCCCGGCGGCGTACGTTACCTGCTGCCGGCGAACACCCCGAATCCGCCGCCCGCCGTGGTGTTCGTCCGGTTCCGGCCCGGCGCCGGGTCGCAGGCAGGCCGCCAGGCGCTCGCCGCACGGCTGGCCGAGGTCGGCTCGTTCACGGTGGATGGCCCGGCCACCCCGACGGATCTGCTCAACTTCGGACAGGTGCGAGACCTGCCGCAGGTGCTCGGCATCGGCCTGGCGGTGGTTGCCCTGCTGACCATCGCGCATCTGCTGATGACCTCGGTGCGGCGGCGGCGGCGCGACTTCGCGATCCTGCGGGCGCTCGGCTTCACCTCGTGGCAGGTCCGCGGCACGCTCTGCTGGCAGGCACTCACGCTGGCCGGGGCGGCCTTGGTGATCGGTGTCCCGGCTGGGATCGCGTGCGGCAGGCTCTGCTGGCAGGTCTTCGCGCACCAGCTCGGCATCACCCCGGTGGTGGCAGTGCCGCTCGCGGTGCTGGCCGTGATGGCGGCCGGCTGGCTGGCCTCCGCCGCGGTGATCGCCGCCCTGCCGGGCGAGGCGGCCACGCGGAGTCGCGCGGCCCGGGTGCTGCACAGCGAATAGCGCACCCGCCTGTCTCATGGCCGCGGCGCGCGTTATGCGGCAGCGTGGGTAGGGTCCTGCCCCGCCGACCGCCGGAGGCGACTGCCAGATGCACGTTGAGGTCAATGGGACGCGGTTGTGATTCGGAACCGGTTTCAGCACCGCTGACCTGCGGGAAAGCGGAACGCGGGCACACATGGGGCACACTTCCGCGGAGTTCACTCCTGCCCGGCCGTCCCGCGCACATCCGGGGCGGTTTCATCCGCTGCCTGCCATGCCGCATCGACGGCTCTGCGGGCGCGATCTTCCCTGTTCGGCATGAGATGCCCGTACACCTTCAGGACCATCAGCGGGGTGTCACCGAGCCACTCGGCCACACCCTGCACCGGCTCGCCGGCGTCGAGCAAGACGCTCGCGCAGTGGTGACGCAGATCGTGACTTGAGATGCCGTCCGGCAGCCCGGCCGCCTTGAGGGCCTGGCGGTACCGCAGGGAGACGTTCGACCGCATCCAGACGGACGGCTCGAAGACGGTTCGTGGGTGGGCGCCGTGCGGATAGGGCCTCCTGTTGCTGCGGATCGCTATGTAGTCGCTGATGAAGATCAGGCCGCCGGGGCCTGGCGGGAACTGGCGGATGTGCTCGGCGAGGACTTCGGCGGTGACCTGCGGCAGCGGCACGACCCGGCGGGAGTTCGCGGTCTTCAGCGGCGCGCGCTTGCCTGTGAAGGGATCGATCTGCTCGGTGATGTGGACCTCGCGGCGCAGGAAGTCCACATCCTGAACGCGCAAAGCGATCAGCTCACCGACTCTCAGCCCGAGCCCGGCCTGAACCAGGATCATCGCCCGCACCGACGGCCTTGCGTGATCGGCCCATGTCCTGACCTGAGCGACCGTGAGCGGCACCACCTTCGGCCGGTCGGTCTTCGGCAGCGACATCTGGGACAGCGGCGGCACCGGGTTGCGGGCGATCAGCCCGTCGAAGGCCGCGACGGCGAACACCCCCCGCAAGGTGCTGACGTAGCGGTTCAGCGTCGTGGGCCCGAGGACCCGGGCACGGTCGGCCGCCCACGCCTGGACTTCTGAGGGCCTGACCCTGACGATCGGCCGCCTGCCGAGCGGGGTCGGCTCCAGGTGGTTGCGGAGGATGTTCCCCCGGTCTCTGGTGGTGCTCCTGCGGGTGACGCGGGTGTCCAGCCACATCCGGAAGTACTCCGCCACGGTGGTCTTGTTCGTCAGGTCCACGTGCGCGCCCCGGGCGAGGTCGGCCTTGACCTTCGCGTCGTGAGCGGCAGCGTCGGCGCGGCGGCTGAACATCTTCTTAAGGTGCCGGCCGCCGACCCGGTGACGCCACTCGTACCTGCCGTCCGGCAGCTTGCGGATGCTCACAATTCATCCTTCCAATCGGTTGGCAGCTGCCAGCCGGTAAAGGCTGTCTGTGCCCACTCGTACTCGGTACGCGGGACCTCGCTGAAGTACTCGCGGGGATCGCCGTCTGGCAGCGGCAGGGAACCCCGGATCCAGTGCCGCACGTAAACCGCGGTTTCGCTCGTCCCGCTCGTCAGCCGGTAGGTCTTGAGGTAGTCGTCCGGGGAAACGAGCAGGTGCACCGGGGCGACGTTCAGCGCGGCCGCCAGGGCGAGCAGCTCGTCCACGGTCACCTGCCGCGGCGGCCGGGTGGTGGACTCGCGCTGCCCTTCGATCTTGTAGATGGCTTGCACGGTGAGCTGCGGCGCCCCGATCGCGGCGCACCGTTCCGCCAGGTCGGCAACCGTCAGCTTCCGCTTGGTGCGCACGTCCCTGACCCGCGCGGCGACCACATCGCTCGGTGTCGTTGGTCTATCCATATTGACGATTGTAGCGGACAGCTTGACGAACACACGCGGAAACGCCAGAATCTTCTTCCAGTGAGTCGTCACGGTGGCGCACTCGTTCGCCAGATTGGCTAGCAACGATGGGTGACAGTACAGACAAGCACCTGACCATCGAGGAGTTCGCCGAGCGCGAGGGCGTGCCCGTGCGGACGGTCTACTGGTGGAACCAGACCGGCAAGGCCCCCCGCCGCATGAAGATCGGCCGCAACATCCGCTACCGGCTCGCCGACGTCGAGCAGTGGGAAAAGACCCAGATCGTCGAGGCGGTCTAGGCGGTGACCCGGAAAGACCGTGGCCCTGGGCGGCGATTCCCAGGGCCACGCGAGAACGATTCACCTGCGGCGGCGACCGTCGCTGTCATCGTAGGCCACGGTGACGACGCTGACCGGTTCGGCCAGCCATCCAACTTCGGCCTGTCTCCCGCCGAGCTGACCGCCGAGGTGCGCCGCCGAAGGCGCGAGGGCTGGCAGTCCTGGGAGATCCGCGCACGATTCGACTTCTGGCGTGCGGCATGATCGGCGCGTCACCGAGGGGTGCTGACATTTCTGGGTCACTTCTGGGTGACGTTCACGACGCCTACCTCCAGTGGCTCGGCGACGACTACGATCTCGGCGCGCTCAATGTCGTGCTGTGCGCAGCCGCGGCGGAGAAACTGTCCGGCGACCCGCCGTGGGTGCTCGTGGTCGGCGGGTCCGGCGCGGCCAAGACTGAGACGGTGGCGCCGCTGACCGGCGCCGGGGCGGTGTGCGTGTCCACCATCACCGGCGAGGCGGCGCTGCTGTCCGGCACCCCGGCCAAGTCCCGCGCCAAGCACGCGACCGGCGGCCTGCTCCGTAAGATCGGCGGCTCCGGGCTGCTGGTGGTGAAGGACTTCACCTCGATCCTGTCGATGAATCGGGACACGCGCGCCATGGTGCTCGCCGCGCTGCGGGAGATCTACGACGGCCACTGGACCCGCAACGTCGGCACCGACGGCGGATTCACGCTCACCTGGCGCGGGCGGCTGGTCATCATCGGCGCCGTCACCACCGCGTGGGATGCCGCGCATCAGGTCGTGTCCACCATGGGTGACCGGTTCGTGCTGGTGCGGCTGCGGACCGGCGACCACCGCCGCGCGGCTGGGCGGCAGGCGATGGCCAACGTCGGCGATGAGGTGCAGATGCGCTCCCGGCTGGCCGAGGTCACCGGCAAGCTGCTCGCCGCCGCGGCGGCCACCGTCGCCGGCGAACCCGAACCCGGGCTGACCGAGACCGAGATGGGCCAGCTGCTCGGCCTCGCCGACCTGGTGACCCGGGCGCGCACCCCGGTCGAGCGCGACTACCAGGGCAACCCGGCGTTCGCCCACGCGCTAGAGATGTCCACCCGGTTCGCCAAGCAGCTCGTGCAGATCGCCCGCGGCGGCCTGCTACTCGGCCTCGACCGGGAAACCGCGATGGGAGTGGCGGCGCGCTGCTGCCACGACACGATGCCACCGCTGCGCCGGGTGGTGCTCGCCGACGTCGCAGTCAACCCGGACTCCTTCACGCCCGACGTCGCCGACCGGGTGCAGATCCCCAAGACGACCATCGACCGCACCCTGCAGGAGCTACAGCTGCTCGGGCTGCTGCGGGTCGCGCACATCCGGTACGGCGAGGGCGAGCGGATCCGGTGGATGTACTCACTCGCCCCCGGCATCAACCCCGGCGACCTCGCCAAGTGCACCAGAAATGTCACTACCGCGCAGGAGACAGCATGACCGAGGACCAGCGTGCCGAGTGGCGCCGGATACTGGCGGCCAGGGCGAAGGCCAGCCGTAGTCGGCGCGGCAGGCGCAGGCGTCGCCTCACCACCGTGGCTGCTACGGGTACGGTGCGCATCAGCCACGAAACTGGAGGCGATGGACGGCAGCCCTACCGGATGCGTACGGTAACCCGCACCTAGTCCGCCTCGGCCTGGTCACCACCGGCACCGCAGTGCTCGCCATCGTCGCACCCGATAACGCGGGCCGGTGCAGCTTTTGACTGCTGATCCGATACTGTGCTGCGCACAATGCCGGGGACTGAAGGGGGGCCTGGATGAGCCAGGAGAAGCTGGGCCTGGGGAGGCTCCTGCTGATCGTGCGGCGGCCCTGGGCCACCGTGATCGCGGTCGCGGTCGTGGGCCTGCTCGCTGGCGCCGGATACGCCGCGCTTAGCCCACAGCTGCTCACGAGTAAGGCGGCCGTGTTGCTGTCGTCCCACGCTTACGGCTCGGCGGCCGAGCAGGCCGTGAGCGCGCACAGTGACGCCGTGCTGACGAACGCGCTGCGCAGCGTCGCACCGGCGGTGTCGCTGCAGACCATGCGCAGCCGCGTCCAGGTCACGCGCCTGACCGATAGCGTCCTGTCGATCAGCGCGCAGGGAGAGACCGCCGCCCAGGCGCAAGACACCGCGAACGCTGTCACCAGGAGCTACATCGCCTTCATCAGCCGCCAGGCTGAGGCGCAGCAGGCCTTGCGCAGCCGCGTCCAGGTCACGCGCCTGAACGCTGTCGCCAGGAGCTACATCGCCTACATCAGCCGCCAGGGTGAGGCGCAGCGGCCGGCGCGGGTGCTGGACGCGGCGGCGGTAGTCCCCGGGACTTCGCAGTCTCATCGGCTGCTGGTTGCTGGCGCGCTCGGGGCCCTGCTTGGCGCGCTGATCGCAGCCATCTGCGCGATGGCGTTCAGCATCGGCGGCCGTCACCTCGCGGTGGGATGAGCCGGGCGAAGTCCGGCATGTTCCAGGGCCACTTTGCCTACCCCGGGCCTCCGCCGCGTCCCGACGGGGCACTCTCCATGTTTACAAGCCTCTGACCTGCGGCTGAATCGCGCCCGAAACGATCATCCGCGCCGTTGACCCCGGAGTCACGCGCCCTGTCCGCGGCATGCGAAGGGGCAAAAGTGACACAGGGTGGACAATGGGCTTATGGCGCGTCCGCGGGCCCCTGGGGGCCTTGAGCAGGCTGGGAGGGCGTTCTGGCTGGCGGTGACCAGGGTGTATGAGCTGTCCCCGGCTGAGCTGGTGTCGCTGCGCCGGGCGTGCGTGACGGTGGACGCCTTGGCGGCGATGGACGCGGAGATCGCCGAACAGGGCCTGTCGGTGCGGGGTTCCCGTGGGCAGGTGATCCCTAACCGGATGCTGAAGCTGCGGTGTGAGGTGGAGCGGGTGCTTGACATTCAGGTGCGGTCGCTGAATCTGCCGATGCCGGGTGAGGCTGAGGGCAGGCGCCGGTCTCCAGCTGCGGCCGCGGCGGCGTACAGCAGGTGGGCGGCGGCCAGTGGCTAGATGGCAGAGCGCCCCGGGCCGGTTCGAGCCTCCGTCTTGGTACAGGTCATATGACCCGGCGATGTGGGATGAGCCCGACGCCCAGGAACAGGCGATGATCGACGGCTGCGCCGGTTACAGGGCGTGGCCGGATAGCGAGGAGAGCCGCTGGCCGGACTGGCCGCAGTGGCTGCATGAGCATCACGCCCGGCGCAGGTGGGGGCAGGCGCAGCACGCCTACCGGCAGGCGCATCCGGCTTTTGCTGCGCAGGAGTTCGAGGACTTGCTGGCCGAGGCACGGGAGCCGCACGCCTGACCTCCCGCAGTACCCCCCGGGGGTATGGGACGATTGAACTGCGCCGGGCGGGCGTGGTTCCTCCGTGCCACGCCTGGGCCCGGCAACACGGAGGTCACGATGGACGTTAACGAGTTCCTCGACCAGCACCACGCGAACCTGTCCCCGGTTGAGCGGGCGATGGCGCTCGATGCGGTCGCTGATGCGAAGGCTGATGCTGTCTCGCAGCGGGAGAAGGCGGAGCGGCAGGTAGCGGCCGAGGAACGCGCCGAGGCGCTGCAGCTGGCGAACCGGGCCGGTGATGACCCGCTCGGCGGGCTGCGGAGAGCCCGCGCCGACTTCGAAGCCGCTGATGACGTGTGCCGGGACCTGGCGGGCAAGCTGGAGAAGGCTACGGCGCGGCGGGACCGGGCCCTGGAAAGTATCCAGGGCTTGTCACGCCGGATGGATGAGATAACCGGGCTTGCGCAGCGGGGGGCGCCTGCTGGGGTGGAGGGCGCGGCTGTGCGTGTGCGGGAGGCGCTGGCCGAGGCCGTGCGTGAGGATGACATCCTCCGCCGCGCGCGGCGGTTGCAGGAGCAGCGGCGGCCACGGCCGGTGGCCATCCGGAGCCGCCCTTTTGGCGGTTCTGGTGAGGTGAATGGCACCGCGTCCCGCCGCGGCGACCGGGCAGCGACCCATTCGCTCCGGCTTGAGACTCACGAGGAGCTGAAAGCCCTTCCCCGGGGGGCGAGCTCGCGGGGTGGCTGCCCGCCGTGTGATGACTGCGGCTTTGTCATTTGCAGATGCGGGCAGAACCCTGGCGCTTTGCGGTCGGGAGCTTACAGCGAGCCTCTCGGGCAGATGGTCAGCCGGGTGACTGAGGGCGCGATGGTGAGCGTCCGGTGAGCACCCCCGACCGGCTGTCCTACAAGGCGCAGTGTGAGCGTGAGGCCACCGCGGCGGTGGCACCGGAGTACACCCCCACGGACAGCCGCACCCACGCCGGCGAGGTCATGGCCGCGCATCAGGGCGCGCCGAGTATCGCGGTGCAGTCGGCCACGCATGGCGCGCCGCTGCCCGGTGTGGACAAGGGCCCGGACCCGCGGGGCGGTGCGCGATGACGGATTACACGGCCGAGATCGCCGCTGCGATGAGCCGGGGCA
>Ga0075423_10006501_pt1 | contig 10974 bp, 8 predicted proteins | sample SoiMethybrSBSTD2_FD_80114 | JGI IMG/M metagenome (GOLD analysis project Ga0075423, IMG submission 80114) | Bulk soil microbial communities from a Populus tree surrounding site in Tennessee, USA - Soil MetaG P. TD hybrid SBSTD2 | ecosystem: Environmental > Terrestrial > Soil > Tree plantation...
CGACAGGAACTTCTTCTGCGCCTTGGAGAGATAGTCCGCCCACTGCTTGGTCATGTCCTCCACGGAAAGCTGGCCGAGTAGGGCCTGCTGGCTTGTCTTCACCACCAGCGAATCGGCGAAGAAGGCGAATTCCGTTCCCAGCGGCTCGACCGCGGTGATGTTCAGGCCTTTGCTGGCCAGATAGGCGGACAGCATGCAGCTGCCTGCGCCAACTTCGAGCATGGTCGGATGACATTTGATCGACGAAAGCAACGGCAGCAGACGCGACAGCCCGAACCGCGCTTCGTTGACGAGCATTGCGTGCATTTCTGATTGGCGAGCGATGCCACCAAAAAAGCGCAGGAGATCGGGTTCGGAAAGACCATACGGCTCGTGACGCGGAGCGTTCCTGTCGGAATGGGGGTCCGTATGCATTGCCCAGGAACCCGATCATACTCGGCGCCATGACACTATCCGCTCTTGGCGACGTTCATCAATACACGACGTGCAGCACCAACTCGAAGCAGCGTCCGTCGCGATCTTTATCTGGAGTCGTGCGTTTTCTTGAGCCCGCCGTTCCAATCCGCGTCAGCTTCAGCTAACCGCATCATGGATCGCTTGCCAAAAGGTGGCTGGTGCGGATGAACGTAATGAGCTCGTGCGCGATCAGAGCATGGCCTGCCGCACTCGGATGACCATCATCCTTCAAATACAGGGCTCGCCGTGCGGACTCGTCGATACGCATGAAAATCGGCCTCAGGTCCAAAAAGGCGTACCCGAGGCGTGCGGCGGAGTTCGCGAGCAACTCCGGAGGCAGCGCCATCGACTCATCCGGAAGAAAGACGACCAGCAGCGCCGCATGCATTTCGCGCGTCGTGAGGGCAATCTGCTCGATCAAGAAAGCAAGCGCTGCATTTTGCTTCGCCTTGTCGAGCGCTGTTGCGTTTGCTGTTTCGGATCTGATGCGTGCAACAGCAACGTCCAGCCCGTGGACAATCCAGGTCCAGGGGTCGAGACCCTGTCGGTCCGCCAGCATCTGAAGGCGAAGGCGCGCCACGCCATTGCTCCAGGGCCCGGCGATATAGGGGCGCCCTTGTCCGTCCCATGTTACGTGGGCGGTGTCCATGCAGAACGGATAGGCCGAGCGCGTGCAAGCCGATACGTTGCGCCAAAGATGGTCCTGCAAGAGTGTGAAGATCACGAGCTTGGGGGCGAGACTGCGGTGTCGGCGCAGCAACTGTAACGATTGCGTGGTGCCGTAGCTGGCGAGCGCCAGATTGACGCCGCTGCCGCCCAGGGCGGCGATTGTTCTGGACGCGAACGTATCCTCGTTTTCGACCCCATGACCCCAAGCGAAGCTGTCGCCGAGGACGAGGATGTCGACCTGATCCGGGCTTCGCCGCCCGGGGCTCGAAACACGCGCGCCGCGCTGGTCTGTGTACACGTGATACTGGAACATGGGCTCGTTGTTCGCGCCAAGCACTGTCCATTTGGTCGAACTGCTAGGACGCGCGATGTAACCGGTTTCCGGATCGAAGGCAAAAAGCGGATCGCCTTCGGCAATCACCCGAAACCGCGGTATTGTCCAATAGCTGGTGAAGCCGATGCCGACGACCATGCCGACCATCGGGATCGCGAGCATGGCTGCCCAGAACAGGACCGTCAGGAGCTTTCCGCGAGCTGGATCGGAGTCTCGCATGCTGTCCGCGAAATCAGGGCGCGTCTGGATGCGCTGCTGGCACCTAGGCATCGAACTGCGTCAAGCCGAGCGCGCCACGCCGCGCTTTCGCGCCGTGACGCGTTCCACCGCGGCGACAACCATATCCGCTTCGTCGAGCCGCATGGCGGGGTAAAGCGGCAGCGCAACGGTATGATCGCCGATCCATTCCGCGATCGGGAAATCCCCCCGCCGGTAGCCAAAGCGCTCCACGAAATAGGACGTGAGGTGGATAGGACGGTAATTCACCACTGCGCCGATTCCCTCACCGTGAAGATGGGCGATCAGCTCGTCGCGCGGGGAGCCGGTGCACCAGACGGTATACAGATGTCGCGCATGGACGCTGTCGGGACGGGAGCTCGGCAGGGTGATGCCGTCGATGCCGGCAAATCCATGATCGTAGCGCTGGGCGAGCTCCTGCCTGAGCGCCAGCTTGGCCTCCATTCGCTCGAACTGTGGCAGCAGCAACGCCGCTTCGACGTTGCTCATGTTGTACTTCCAGCCGAGCACCACCATGTCCCAGTGGCGGTAGCCCTCGCGGGCGCTCTCCTCGGCCATGCGCGTCATGCCGTGCAGGCGCAGCAGCTTGAGCCGTTCCATCATGCCGTCGTCGTCGATGACGATGGCGCCGCCTTCGCCACAGGTCAGGTTCTTGGTCGCATAGAAGCTGAAGCAGGCGGCGTCCGACAGCTCGCCCGGTCTCGCGCCGTCGCGCACCCCCTCGATGCAGTGGGCCGAATCTTCGATCAGGCGCAGGCCGTGCTTGCCGGCGATGGCCCGGAGCGCCCGCATGTCGCACATCAGGCCATAGAGATGGACCGGCAGGATCGCCTTGGTCCGCGGCGTGATCGCAGCTTCCACCCGGCCGGCATCGAGATTGCCCGTATCGGGTTCGACATCGACGAAAACCGGCGTCGCGCCCGCCTCGAGAATCGCCGTGGCGGTGGCCACGAAGCTCATGGGCGTGGTGATGACCTCGTCGCCCGGCCCGATGTCGAGCGCCAGGAGGGCCATGTGCAGCGCGCCGGTGCAGCTGGTCACGCCGAGGGCATGACGTCGGCCCAAATAGGCGGCGAATTTCGCTTCGAATGTCGATACGGTGTCGCCGGTGGTGAGAATTTCGCCCTCAAGCACTTTCGCCAGCGATGCCAGCTCGGCCGCGCCCAGGTCATGACGGAAATAGGGAATCCGCCAGGTCAGCGGCGGCACGGCTCCTGGCTTCGAGCGCACGGACATGTTTCAGCTCTTGTTGGACGGCCGGTCCGCCTGCTTTGCATTCCTGGTCGGGTCGTTCGTGCCGCCCTTCAGCGCGCGACCACCGACCGCGGGTGCGCGGCGGGAACCGCCCGCGCGCCCGGCGAGAATATGTTGATATTCGCTTGTCACGGCTGCAAGCTCGCCTTCCACGCGCGTCAGCTTGGCTTCGCAGTGCTGCAGTTTGGTGGCGCGCTCGATTGCGGCTTCGGTGAGCAATCGATTGTGCTCCTCGAGCTCGGCCGCACGCTGAGCGTAGAACGCGTGCTCGGCCTGCAGGCGCTGGTTTTCCGGCGCAAGCGTTGCGATCTCGATGAGCGCCTTGGTCAGCTCGGCGTCCCGTTCCTGCAGCTTGCGGGCAGTCTCGGTTGCGCTCTCGGTGAGCAGGCAATTGTGATCTCGCAGTTCGGCGGCGCTTTGGGCCTGGAGAGCGTGTTCCACTCGAACATAGGCATTGTCTCGCTCCACGGATGTGATGTGCTCGAGCGCCTGCGCCAGCTTGCTTTCACAGTCGCGCAGCTTGACTTCTCTCTCGACGGCGCTCTTGGTGAGCAATTCATTGTGCGCCTGCAGCTTGACTTCTCTCTCGACTGCGCTTGCGGTGAGCAATTCAATGTGCGCCTCGAGCTCCGCGGCGCGTCGGAACATGACAGCATGCTCGGCCAGAAGACGCCGGTTTTCCTCCGAAAGGGTTGCAATCTCCACGTATGCCTGTGTCAGCCTGGGCGCCTGATCCTGAAGCTGACGCGCTCGCTCTGTCGCGGCCTCAGTCAACTTCCGATTATGTTCCACGAGGTGTGCCGTGTGTTGCGCGAGCTCGGCATGTTGGGTGCGGACATTGACGTTATCCTGCGACAGCATCGCGATTCGGGCCTGAGCATCCGCCAGTTCGGCCCGGCAGTGCTGCAGATTGCGCAGCACCTCGCCCGAGTTTTCAATCATCTGCCGATCGTGGAGGTCGGGCTTCCCTGGCCCCCGCCAGAGCTGCGCTTCCAACGAAGCGATACGCGTCCTCAACCGGGCCGCCTCGGACGCCAACTCGTTGGCCGCGCTTGCATTGACCGACGCAAGAGCCTCGAGTTCCGCGCGACAGAGCGGGGGTTGTCGATCCTGTTCGGCCACGGTCACCCCTCGATGGCAGGACTACGTACTCGAAACATTGGCGGCGATCATCAGGCCTTTGCTGCGAGCTGCCGCTCGGCCGCAAACAGCTTTTCCAGCTCCTGGATCTTCAATGCGTATTTCGTCGCAGCCTCGGTGAGCTGTTGATTGTGCTCCTCCAGCTCCTGCATTCGTTTGCGGTAGAACTCGCGCTCGGCCTCGATTCGAGGAAGGTCCTTGCGCGCGAAATCCATACGTACCTCGCGGAGCTCTCGCTCTAGTTCTTGGATGCGTGCGGCACGCTCGGTTGCGGCATCCGTCAGCTGACGATTGTAGTCTTCGAGTTCCTTCACTCGTGCGCGCGCGGCCAGCAGCACGCGATCGAGCGTTTGCACACGCTCAGCGAGCTGGCTCTTGAACTCTTCGTGGGATTCGATCGCACGTTCGAGCTCCTCGACCCGCTCCGCGCGTTGTCGCGCGCTGTCGGTCAGGATCCGGTTCATCGTTTCGAGTTCTGCGGTTCGCCCGCCGAATAGCTTCACGACGCTTCTCCTCTGCGTCCTGCTGACGATCATCGTTCCCTCAACGATGGACACTCGCCCAGTGCCACCGCCGCGATGACGCGCCAGCGCAATGTATTCGCGGCGCTATACAGTAACATCGATCGTCACGCTGGTACAATGTTCCGGCAATCGCGATGACTGCTCCTCCGATGCGGCCGCCTCCATCCTGTTCGCCGAGAGCGCGCCCGGAGTGACGCTGAACAGCATGATCGCGGCCCGAAGCAGGAGGGAAAATCGGCCCCTCCCGCCACGCGTCAGAGCGTGGTGCCAGCGCTGCACCACCCGTGCCGATTTGTCCGAGCCGGCGTAATATACGCGTGCTGACCGTGAAACATCGATAACATCTTGCAGCAGCGAAATCTCTTCCAGCGAAATGGGGCCCAGCGCGAAATTCGGGTAGAAACCGAGAATTTTCCCGCCGCTGCGCATGCAGGGCGCCACCGCCCTGGCCATATTGCCGAACTGGGCAAGCTCGGAACCTCCCAACGCGCAGATGCAAAGATCGAAATCTGGAGGCGTGCTGAAAGCCTTCGCCAGATTGCCTTGCAGGACTTCGGGCAGCGAGACGTGCGCATGCAGGCCCGGTAAATGATCCGCGATCGTATCCGCCACCCCGCCGCTGCCGACCACCACCAGGACGTTGGCAGCGCCGGCCTCGGCCGCGGAATCGACGAGCCGGACGAGATGACGCATGGCCGCCCAATAGGGATGAAGCGGCTGGATCCGTGGCAGCTTACCGTACCATTTGTGATAGACCTGCCGCGCCAGTCGGCCGAGAACGTGACTGCCGATTCCATCGGCGGACGGGGCTGGGCCCTGGCGTGCGACCACGTGGGGTATCGCCGCCGAGGCCACGCGTGCCTTGATCAGACGATCGTATTCGGCTTGCAGCGAATCGCGTGTTGATGCGAACTCCAGTTCCAGCTGAAGCAGCCGGTCGCGACGCAGCTTGTCGATGAACTCGTTGGCGCGCCGGAGCAGCTCTCTCTTTCCACTGATCTCCGATTCGATCGATGTCCACTGCTGCGCCGTATTTACAATTGGGCCGACCCATGGCTCTGTTTCGCCATTGACAAGCTCTGACCATAGTCTCCTCGGCTGTCCCGGATCGCATTCGACGACTCGGTTGAGCGGCACCGCCCCCCTTTTCGGATCGACGTTCAGTGTCCGCAGCTGATCCATCAGGCGTCCTTCCATTTCCACGCGCTGCGTCTGGAACGACTCCTCCAGCTGATCGATCAGGACGGCGACGGCGCTCCGTTGATGGTTGGCGACGTCGTTCAGCTCGGCGCGCCGGCGCTCATAAGCTTTCTTGAGGCCATCGAGCTTCCACCACACCTTGTCCATTTCGCTCAGCGTCCCGGGCGGCTCGCTGTTCTCGGTGGCTGTACCCAGGCGCGCCGACAGATATTTGTGCCGCGCTTCGATGAAGCCGGTGTGGTGATATTCCCATTGCGGGTGCTCGACGTGCGACGGAAGTACGGCGGGGAGGTGGGCGAAGATGCCGTCGATGAACGCGCGAAGCTTCGCCCGCGCCTCGTCGATGCTGTCGGGCAGGTCACCGGCATGCAGGGTCAGCGGATATTGGGCCATCCCTTTCTGGTACGGAGTGAGAAACGAAGTGAAGTTGCGCGCGATCTCGCTGGCATCCGGCCAGCCGGTGCGAACCTGATCGCGGGCGACGTCTTGGCCGCGCAATTCAAGCATGAGAAATTCGTCCGAGTCGCCCATGACGAAGTGCTCGGCGGCGGGAAACAGCTCGTTCATCAGGCCGTGGTCCCAATAGGAGTTCGGCTCCGCAATGAAGCGCTCGGGCCTCATCCCGACGATCGCAACGGGCATTTGGTGGCCGAGCAAGGTCTTGTAATCGACCAGCCAATAGAACTGGTCCATGTAACGCATGCTGACGAATGGCTGGTTGACGGTCTTGGCGCGGATGGTGTTGTGGCGGTGGCGAAGGATCAGAGCGGCCATCTCGCGCTGCGTTATCGACAATGCGCGCGTGTGCGGATCGATCCGCTTGAGCAGTTCCGGAACGACCGCCTCGGCATTGACGCAATAGCTGGGCGAGGCGACGAGGCGTTCGCCTTCGGCGAGGTGCCGGATGAGGTTGCGCAGGCTGCCGTCGGCCAGGATGAAGTCTGCGTTGAGAAAGAGCAGCCAGGTGTCGGTAACGGACGGGCCGAGATCACTGAATCCGCGGTGCAGCACGTAGGTCAACGCCATCCCGTACTTGTCCGGGGCGGGGATGAGGTCATCGAGCTCGATCAGGCGTACCCGGCACAGATCCCGAATCTTGCAGACGGTGGGATCGTTCAATACACGCGAAAAAAAAGCCTCTTCGGTCAGGATGACGAGCTCGCACGGAACCGCGGACGCGACGTAGGGCAGGTTCCCCGGCGCCAGCAGCGCTGGAAGCGTCAGCGACAGCAGCTCGCCGATATATTTTTCCCCCCAGGCATACGTGATGATGCGCGTAGGCAGGCTGGACGGCAGATCGCGCTTCCCGAAAACGTCGTCAGCGGCGGCGATTTTATGCAACATTGGCCTATTGACTGATAATGGTGGCCCGCGGGGCCGCTCTTGGCATGTTAGTGCTGCCCCGGAACATTTGGCCGCTTGGCCATGTTCCCGGACCGCGGCAATAAGGGACAACGGAGCTGGTTCGCGCCGGCATGCTAGCTTAAGCCCACCGAGGACGCGAGCCGCCGTCGAATGCGGCGCGTGAGTTCGCGTGCCAATCCCTTGGCCGTGGTATTCTCGACCATCCGTGCGCGAGTCTCTTCTAGCTGTTCTCGAAGCTGCACCAGTTCATTCGTCAACAGCTTGATCTGTGTGCTGAACGGTTCAGGGGGCGGGCCATATCGCAGCTGATCGAAGTGATGCTTGGTCACGGAGAGCTCGTGCTTGAGGGCGTCGATTTCTCCCTTGTAGGCGGCAATCCAGTTGTTGAGCCCCATGATCTCGGTCTTGTATTCCTTGGCGAGGATCTCATCCTTGGTCAGGTATTTGACCCGTTTGCCGTCGAGCACTTCGCCGTCGACCACCATCGCGTATCGGCTGCGCGCCTCGTCCGGCACCATATTCTCGTAAATCTCCTGGAACGGCACGCAGAACGGCTTGTCGTACATCTTGCGCTGGGCGGCCACCAGCAGGTGCGTCGTCTTCGAGCTGAGCGCCAGATAGTCGAGCAGAATCGGATCCCAGGGAATGAAGCTTGCAAGCTGCCAGTCCGGTCCCACCCACAGGCCGAGCGTCTCGTAGGAATTGTAGCGCGCCAGCGCTTCGAAAAAATTCGGCTGGTAGTTGAAGAATCCGTGCTCGAGGTGAACCGTGAACGGGACGGCGTGAATGATGACACCGCCGGGCTTGGTGAAATCGTGCATCATCTTGAACACGTTATATTGGTTCAGGATGTGCTCCGAGGTCCCGTGATTGGTCACCAGCCCATACTTGTTCCAGTGCTCCTCCGGGGCTGAATCGAAATTCATATCCAGCACCAACGTACCGCTGCGACCGTCGACGTCGACGCAATGATAGGCAATGCCGAGGGCTTCATAGAGGACGCGGGCCGGCTTCTGGCTGGCGTTGTTGGTTGACAGGAGCTCGTTATCCGGCGCCGGCCGGTCGAACGCGGCGAACAGGCCTTTCACCAGGTTCTTCTGCGGACACCAGAAGTCCTGCGAGCCTAGTTCCATCACATTGTCAATTCCGTCCAGCGCGCCTTGCAGCTTCAACTGGCGATATAATTCGATAACTGGCGGACCAAGACCCATGAGCCCCTCAACCCTGGCGTATTTGCTCTCCGCACCCGGTGCGGTTGCTTAGGGTTATCGCCGGACTTGGGGGCCTAATTCAAGAGCAATCGGCTGGCCTGGGGCGGCTCACCTGTCCGGCTGCGGAGCAACTCCTCGTCCGCGGGCGCATGGGCCGCAATTTCGCGCAGCTTTTATAAGCCGATGCGTGTGGCCGGCCGCCGGATTTGGCGCATCGCGGACGGGAGTCGGAATGCAAGGGCGAAATATGATTATGTGGCACACCTGCCGGCCTGAACGCGGCAGGACCGGCTATTCGGCGCGCTGGACGCAACCCCGGCGCGGCTCGGCCAGATCGGCTTCCGGCCAGTCATCCGGTGCGATCGACGGCGACTGCAGCGCGTTCATGTGGAGGCGAGCCAGCATGCGCGCGTTGCGCAGTTGCCGCGGCGAGGTGCGATGCGCCGTGTATTCCGGCTCCCAGGGCAGGATGAAAGGTCGCTTGCCGGCCGTCATATCAACGCTCCGTGGCTCTTCCAACCAACGTTTTTAGCCCAGTTTCCGTTCCCGAAACGTTAGCAGGGCGTTTAAACGTCGCAGAAAAACGCCGCGCCTGCAGCCTGGTCGCTGCCGACCGGCGACCAGCCCAAAAGCCGCTTCGCCTGGAACCGGCTTCACAGCAAGGACGAAACTGACTAAAAGGCGCGGCGACCGGGTAGCGGGGTTGAGGGGTTGAGGGATGGGTCACGTCGAGTCCTTTTTTGCACAGACGGGCGAGATCGCGCGCACGATCGATCATGCCGGAATAGAAAAGCTCGCGCTTGCGCTCGCCGAGCTGCGCGAGCGCGGGGGGCGTTTGTTCCTGCTCGGTGTAGGCGGGGGGGCCGGCCATTGCGGTCACGCCGTCAACGACTTTCGCAAGCTGTGCGGGATCGAAGCCTATGCGCCGACCGACAACGTGTCCGAGTTGACGGCCAGAACCAATGACGAGGGCTGGGAGACGGTGTTCGCCGCCTGGCTGCGCACCAGCAAGGCCAACGACAAGGATGCGATATTCGTCTTTTCGGTGGGCGGCGGCGACGCCGAGCGCAACATCAGCGCCAATCTCGTCCACGCGCTCGATGAAGGCAAACGGCGCGGCGTGAAAATCTTTGGCGTGGTTGGACGCAGCGGCGGTCATACCAAAAAGGTCGGCGACCATGTGATCGTCGTTCCCACCGTCGATGCCGCGCTCGTCACGCCCCACACGGAAGCGTTCCAAGCCGTGGTCTGGCACTGCCTGGTGTCGCACCCGAAGCTGCAGATTCAGGAGACAAAGTGGGAATCGGCGGTCAAGCGCTAGCGCGATCCCGCTCAGGGATCCCGCTCAGGGAAGCGTGGCCGTCCCATACAAGCGGGATGCCCGGGACAAGCCCGGCCGTGACAAGAAACACCGCGAAGCAGTTTCAGAGACTGGCGGGACGCGGGCGCCCGATACTGTCGTAGATGAAGCCGAGCTTGGCCAGGTCGTCGGGCCGATAGATGTTCCTGAGATCGATCAGCACCGGGCTGGCCATCACCCGCTTGAGGCGGCCGAGATCGAGCGCGCGGAACTGCTCCCATTCGGTCACGATCACCAGGGCATGGGCGCCTTGCGCACAGGCATAGGGCCCGTCGCAGTAGGTCACGCCGTCGAGCACCAGCTTGGCCTGTTCCATTCCGGCCGGATCGTAGGCGCGGACCTCGGCCCCCATGTCGCGCAGCGCCGTCACCAGCGCAATCGACGGCGCTTCGCGCATGTCGTCGGTGTTCGGCTTGAACGTCAGCCCCAATAGCGCAATCGTCTTGTCGCGCAGATTGCCGCCGAGCGCGGCGGCCACCTTTCGGGCCATCGCGCGCTTGCGCACGTCGTTGACGGCCAATACCGTCTCCACGATGCGCAGCGGCGCGGCATGGTCCTGGGCGGTCTTGATCAGGGCCTGCGCATCCTTGGGGAAGCACGAGCCGCCAAATCCCGGGCCGGCATGCAGAAATTTCGTGCCGATGCGATTGTCGAGGCCGATCCCGCGCGCCACCTCCTGCACGTCGGCCCCGACCTTCTCGCACAATTCGGCAATCTCGTTGATGAAGGTGATTTTCGTGGCGAGAAAGGCATTGGCCGCGTACTTGATCAACTCGGCGGTGCTGCGGCCGGTGTACAGGATGGGAGCCGCATTGAGATAGAGCGGTCGGTAGAGCGACGCCATGACGTCGCGGGCGCGCGCATCGTCGGTGCCGACGACGATGCGATCCGGGTGCTTGAAATCGCGAATGGCCGCGCCTTCGCGCAGGAACTCGGGGTTGGATACGACCGCGACATCGGCGTCAGGGCGCTCCTGGCGAATGATGCGCTCGACCTCGTCGCCGGTGCCGACCGGAACCGTCGACTTGGTGATGACGACCGTGAACCCGTCGAGATGCGCGGCGATCTCGCGCGCCGCCGTATACACATAGGTCAGGTCGGCATGGCCGTCGCCGCGCCGCGACGGTGTCCCGACCGCAATGAAAATGGCTTCGGCATTGCGCACCGGCTCGGCGAGGTCGGTGGAGAAGGAAAGGCGCCTTTCGCGCAGGTTGGCGTCGACCA